>ERZ1292630.4267-Hain-H41-02um-R3-4267-length-12169-cov-20_pt1 | contig 12169 bp, 13 predicted proteins | sample MGYA00564408_ERZ1292630 | MGnify/ENA primary metagenome ERZ1292630 (study PRJEB36523, sample SAMEA6512641) | groundwater metagenome | collected 2019-01-08 | study: AquaDiva: Metagenomics assemblies of 32 groundwater samples | reverse complement strand
GTGACGGCGACCCTTCAAGAGATCGGCGTCTTGCATATCGAGTCCACCCCTAGCGAGGCGATCCGGATCCCGTTACCTCCCTATGTGATGGACGAAGCGGCCCGGCAACGACGGACCACGCTGGATCGATTGCGCGAAGAATTGCGCCGGCTGCTTCTCCTGCTGCCGGAGATCGCCCCCGGTGAATGGAGAGGCGTCGGACCATCGAGACCGGAGCTCACCGAGGAAGGCCTCGCGCGTCTGGTCCAACTGGTGGGAGACGTCGGTAGCCGCGTTGACGAGACGTCCGCGCGATTGAAGGCGTGCGAAGAGGAACTGGCGCTCCTGTCCAAATATGAGAAAGCGCTCGTGGCGCTCACTCCGTTTCTCAGTTTCATTCAAGAGAGCGAAGAGTTGGATCACCTCGGGGTCACGCTTGAAGAAAAAGAAGAGGACCACCGTCTCCTGGGGGTTCTCCACGAAATGATGGCCAAGATGACCCACAACCGCTATGAGCTGTTCCATGCCCGTCTAGATGAGCGGTCGCTGGTCGTCCTCATGATTTTTCAGAAAGCCGAGAGCTCCAAGATACGCAGCCTTCTGTGGGAGGAGGGCATCACTGAACTGCAACTCCCGGTGTCCGTCGCGGACAAGCCTTTGGGGCAAGCCCTTCGCATTATCCTCCAGAAGAAAGCCGAGCTTCCCATCCAGGCCTCGCGCCATCGTCAGGACCTGAAAGACTTGGCTGTCCGGTGGCGCCAGGTTCTGGCGCAGTCCTATGAGGCTGTCCTCGGTTGTCTGGAACAGATCGACGCGACCGCATACTTCTATCAGACGAAGATGGCCAGCTTTATCTATGGCTGGGTACCCCGTCGTTTCCTCGCCGGGATGAGCGGCAGAATCAGCGCGGAGTTTGGCGGGAAGGTGGTGATCGAGGACTACCCGATCAATCCCAAGGAGTGGCGGACGATCCCGGTCGTTCTGAGGAACCCCGGTGTTCTCCGGCCGTTTGAAACGCTGACACGGCTCATCGCGCTGCCGGTGTACGGCAGCATCGATCCCACACCGTATCTCGCTATCTTCTTCCCCTTGTTCTACGGCATGATCCTGGGCGATGTCGGGTATGGTCTGCTGCTTCTCGCCGGCGCAGCGATTGTCAGACGGCGTTACATCGAGACTCCCATCGTGCGGGACCTTGCCGCCGTTTTTCTTGTCGCGTCGGCCGCGGCGATCATGTTCGGTGTTCTGTTCGGTGAATTGTTCGGCGAACTCGGCGAACACATCGGGCTCAGGCCGATCCTCAACCGTATGGAAGCCTTCATTCCCTTCTTGGCCGTTTCGATCACGATCGGCACGTTGCATGTCGCCCTTGGGATTGTGCTGGGGGCGTGGTCTGCCTGGCGGCGCGGAGACCGGCGGGAATGTGTCGTCAAACTCGGAGGGTTGTTGCTCGTGGTGTCGTTCGTCGTGCTTATTGCGAGCGTCGCGAATCTGTTGCCCCGGACATGGGTGACGGCAGAAACCGCTGTGCTGCTCTCGTCACTGGCGATCATCTTTATCTTCGGAGGCATCCGAGGGGCGATGGAATTGCACAATCTGGTCAATGTGCTCTCCTACCTCCGGCTCATGGGTATCGGTGTCGCGTCGGCTGCGCTGGCCTTTGCGGCCAACACACTCGGCGGGATGGTGGGGAACGTGTTCTTGGCCGTCGCCATTGCGGGGACGTTACACGCGATCAATTTCGTCTTTGGAATCCTGTCCCCGACGATCCAATCGCTGCGGCTTCATTATGTGGAGTTCTTCGAGAACTTCTTTGCGCCGGGGGGGCGACCGTATAAACCATTTAGGAGAGGCGACGCGTGACAGAGCGTGAAACGTGAAACGTATCTCGTCACGAACGACGCTTAACAACGGAGGCAGGTCATGACCGACATTGGACTCATTGCAATCGGCGCCGGCCTGGCGATCGGGTTGGCGGCATTGGCAACAGGGTTGGCGCAAGCCAAGATCGGTGCGGCGGCCATTGGCGCCATTCTGGAAAAGCCGGAATCCTTCGGGACGGTGTTGATTCTGCTCGTCATTCCGGAGACACTGGTGATCTTCGGGTTTACGATAGCAATCTTAATTCTGTTTACGCTGAAGTAAGGAGCCGTGAAGCGTCTCTTGTGAAGCGTGAAGCGGACCCCCTCTTGGTCTCCCCTTACTATGGGGGAGAGTGGAGGGGGTGACGAACGGCGTTTCACGTGGTGCGTTTCACGCCGACGGGTATGCCGTACGACACGCTCATCGACGCGCTGTTGGAAGAAGGAAGAACGAAGAGCGAGGCAATCCTGCGCAACGCTCGTGCTGAGGCGGCTCGTCTGCTTGAGGAGGCCGAACAGGAGAGCGGCGGCTTGGGTCGCCGGACCGATGTGCAGATCGGTCTCGACATCGCTGCACGACGGACCGCGATCCTGAGTCGGGCTGCTCTTTCAGGGCGCCACATCGTGTTGCAGGCCAAGCAAGAGGTCTTGGATGCTGTGTGGCGCCACGCCGGCCGGGAGGCCATGACTCTCACCGGTCATGATCGGAGGAAAGTCCTCGGCGCACTCCTTGATGAGGTGCTCGCCGCATCCTCTCTTCAATCGCCCCGCGTGCTCATTGATGGTCGAGAGCGGTCATGCCTTGAAGAAGTCCTGAAAGAGCGAGGAATCCATTTTGAGGAGCAACATCAGGATGAGCTGCTTCTGGGGATCAAGCTCGAAGCGAACGGCGAGATCATCACGAACAGTTTTGCCACTCGACTCGTGAAAGCGAAACCTGAGTTGATGATTGAGCTGAACCGACTGTTGTTCGGGGCATCAATTGATTCATTGAGTGATTGAGTGATTGAGTCATTGGTTCGGTGAATCAATCGCCAATGAGCAAATGGATCAATGGCTGACTACGCCTATACCAACGCTAGGATCCGAGCCATGCAGGGCCGCCTCCTCGGCTGGACCCAGTATGAGTCTCTGCTCCACCGGGAGACGTTGGAGGGACTCGTGGAGGCGGTCAACGCATCGCCGTATGCACGCATGTTGGAGCACACCGTCACGGCACTCGATCCCACCCAGCCCTCCCAGACGATCATTCGCATCGATGAAGCTCTCCGTCGAGACCTCATGGAGAATCTCGCCAAGCTCCGGCATTTCTTCTCCAATCGCTCGCTTGAGCTGATCAACGCACTTGTCCTCCGATGGGATGTCTACAATCTGAAAACGGTGATCCGTGGAAAGCGGGCTTCCGCCCAGGTTGAAGAAATCATGACCGCGACACTACCAGTCGGAATTCTGGACGACATCGCACTGGCTGAACTCGCGAGGCTGCCAACTCTGCAAGCTGTGGCCGGCACGCTGGAGACGTGGCGACTCCCTCTGGCCCGTCCAGTCAGAATCGGGCTGATCCTGCTTGGAGAGGCTGACACGCTGCAACCGCTTGAGTGTGAACTCGATCGGTTCACCTGTTTGCACATGTTCCGATTAGTGGCTGATGGTGATGACCACGACCAAGTCGCCAGAGACTATTTCCAGTTCCTCGTGGACAAGACCAATCTTCTGACCGCACTCCGCTACCTCGCTGAACGCAGCGCTCTTTCACCCATTGAGGCGAGCCGTCAATTCCTGAAGGCAGAGGGTCGGTTGACTCGGTCCCACTATGAGGCAGTGGTGAGCGCCCGCGATCTCCACGATGGACTCTCCCGGCTCGCCGAGACGCCCTACCGGTGGCTGGCAGGCACGTTTGCGGAGGGAGAAACTATTTCTCTTCCTCTTATAGAAAGAAAGTTAGACCGCATGGCCATTCGCAAGGCGGTCAGCCTCTCTCGACCGGATCCATTGGGAATCGGCCTGGCGATCGCGTATATCGAGCAGAAGACCAACGAGGTCCGCAATCTTCGGATGATCCTGCGGGGTAAGGCTCTGGGGATGGGCGTCGAACAGATCGCTGAATGGATGATTGTCTGAATCGTAAGGCGTAAGGCGACGAACTCCAAAGTTGACCCCACACGCCTCACGGGTAACGGAGCGAGAATGGCCCGGCTCCTGGTGCTCACCGATCCTGACACGGCGCTGGGCTTTCGACTGGCCGGTGTAGAGGTGAGTGAGGTGAGCGCCAAGGAAGAGGCAGCAGACCGACTGCGCACATTGCTCAGGACGAAGGAAGCAGGGATCGTGATCTATAACGAGGAGTACCAGGCGACGCTCCCGGAGAAAAGTCGGGTCGCTCTGGAGGAAAGTACGAGCCCTGTCTTCTTTGCAATCCCAGTCTCTCAGGCCAAACGTGCGGGAGAGCCACGCGAGCAATACCTCGCCCGTCTCCTCCGTCGGGCGATTGGGTATCAGTTGAAGATCAAAAGATGACCCGTTGTCCGTTAACCGTTTTCCGCTACGGAAGACGGTTAACGGAAGACGGATTACAGACATGGGCACCATCATAAAAATTTCTGGCCCGACCGTCGTCGCACGGGGCATGGAACAGACCCGCATGCTCAATCGCGTCGCGGTGGGGAAGACGGGATTGCTCGGGGAGGTGATTCGTCTTCGCGGCGGCGAAGCGACGATTCAAGTGTATGAAGACACCACGGGGCTGACGCTCGGCGAAGAGGTGGTCGATGCCGGAGAACCGCTTCAAGTGGAACTCGGACCAGGCCTGCTCGGATCCATCTTCGATGGAGTTCAACGCCCACTGAACGCGATGGCAGCCCAACAGGGCGACTGGATTGCGCGAGGCGTGACGCTGCCGGCCCTGTCAAGAGAACGACGATGGACATTCACTCCCACCATCCGCCCGGGGACTACAGTTGTCGGTGGCATGTGCGTGGGAATCATTCAGGAGACCGTGAAGGTCGAACATCGCATCTTGGTCCCGCCGGGATGGTCCGGAACAGTCCGCGACATTCGGGAAGGCGCTTTCACCGTCAACGAACCGGTTGCCTGGCTCGATGGCGACCGTTCACTGACCATGCTGCAACGCTGGCCGGTGAGAAACCCGCGTCCCGTCGCAGAGCGGCTCCCTCCGGTGGTGCCCTTCGTGACGGGGCAGCGGGTCCTCGACATGCTCTTCCCCATCGCCTCCGGTGGAACCGTGATTGTGCCCGGAGGATTCGGAACCGGGAAGACCGTGGTCGAGCAGGCCCTCGCGAAATATGCGCAGGCCGATATCATCATGTACATCGGCTGTGGGGAGCGGGGCAACGAAATGACCGAAGTGCTCACCGAGTTTCCGCATCTGAAAGACCCCGCCACCGGCTTGCCGCTGATGGAGCGGACCGTGCTCGTCATCAATACCTCGAACATGCCGGTGGCGGCCCGGGAGACCTCGATCTATACGGGGGTCACGATGGCGGAATACTACCGCGACATGGGCTACGCCGTGGCCCTGATGGCCGATAGCACGTCGCGCTGGGCGGAGGCGACTCGTGAGATCTCGGCCCGGTTGGAAGAGATGCCGGGTGAGGAAGGGTATCCGACCTACTTGGCGACCAAGCTGGCTGGATTCTATGAACGGGGTGGCCGGGTCCGTTGTCTGGGACAGACAGATCGCCAGGGGTCGGTGACGATTGTCTCGGCCATCTCGCCACCCGGTGGAGACTTTTCAGAGCCCGTCACGCAAAGCTCGATGCAAGTGGCCGGGGGGCTCTGGGCTTTGGATTCCGATCTGGCGCATCGCCGCCATTACCCCGCCATCAACTGGAAGCGCAGTTTTTCTCTCTACACCACGCCCCTCGATCCTTGGTTTCAGGCGCAGGTGGCTCCCGACTGGCCGCAACTCCGGAGCGAGTTAAGCGTGCTGTTGCAAAAGGAAGAAGAATTGCAGGAGATCGTGCAACTCGTCGGCGTCGATGCGCTCCAAGATCAAGAACGGATCGTCTTAGAAGTGAGCCGGCTCATCCGTGAAGAGTACCTGCGGCAAAGCGCCTTCTCCGAGATCGACGCGGCCTGTCCACTGGCGAAGCAGTATTGGATGCTCAAGGCCCAGTTAGAGTTTCTTCGCTACTGCCAAACTCTGCTCAAGAAGGGCCGGCCGATTGAGGAACTCCTCGCTTCCCCATTAAGAAGCGAGCTCGAACGCATGAAAGAGACGCCGCCGGACCGATGCATCCAACAGGCTCGCACGATGGTTGAGAAGATGGAACAGGAACTGAGCGACGTGAAGCGAGAAGCGTAAAACGTCCGAGGTTGGAGGTCCGAGGCAGAAGCTTCTGGCCTCAAACCTCAGGCCTCTAACTCTTCGACGAATGACGCTTCACGAGATACGAACGACGAACGACGAGTGACGAGATACGAGACAATGCGCGACCTCATTACCCGCGAATACCAAACCGTCACCGGCATTGCCGGCCCGCTGCTCTTTGTGGAGAAGCTGAAGAAGGCTTCCCTCGGAGAGATGGTCGAGATCCTTTCCGCCACCGAAGGCACTCGTCGAGGCCAGGTGATCGAGCTGTCGGAGCAGCATGCCGTCATCCAGGTGTTAGAAGAGACGACGGGATTGGGCGTGACCGGGACCCGGGTCCGGCTCACGGAATCGGTGGCCATGATGGATCTCTCGCCTGATCTGCCGGGCCGTCGATTCAATGGGGCTGGTGTGCCAATCGACGGTCTGCCGCCGATCATCCCGGAGACCCGCATGGACATCATCGGGCGGCCCATGAATCCTGTGGCCCGAGACAAGCCGTCCCATTTCATTCAAACCGGCGTCTCCACGATCGATGGGCTCAACACGCTGGTGCGAGGGCAAAAGCTGCCGATTTTCTCCGGCGCTGGCCTGCCGGCGAAGGAATTGGCGGCTCAGATCCTACGCCAGGCGACGGTGCGGGAAGGAACGGGAGCAGGCAGCGGTCAGGAGACCGGAGCCGGTCCTTTCGCCATCGTGTTTGCGGCCATGGGGATTACGTTCCGTGAAGCCTCCTTCTTTCTCAGCGAGTTCGAACGCGGCGGGGTGATGGAGCACGCGGTCGTCTTCCTGAACCTTGCCGATGATCCGACGATCGAGCGGCTGCTCACCCCTCGGTATGCCTTGACGGCGGCCGAGTATCTGGCCTTCACGCTGGGTCGCCACGTGCTGGTGATTCTGACCGACATGGCTGCGTATTGTGAAGCACTGCGCCAGATTGCCACGGCCCGTGAGGAGATCCCCGGTCGGCGCGGCTATCCAGGCTATATGTATTCCGACTTGGCCTCGATCTATGAGCGGGCCGGACGGATCACGGGCAAGGCCGGCTCAATCACCCAGCTTCCGATCGTCACCATGCCGGATGACGATATCACGCACCCCATCCCCGATCTGACCGGGTACATCACGGAAGGCCAGATTGTGCTATCCCGCGAGCTGCACCGCAAAGGCGTCTTTCCTCCCATCGACGTGCTGCCTTGTCTCTCGAGGCTCATGAACCTCGGGATCGGCTCCGGCAAGACACGCGACGACCATCGAGCCGTGGCCGATCAACTCTATGCTTTCTACGCGCATGGACGAGACATCCGGCGCCTCGCCGCCATTGTCGGCGAGGACGGTCTGAGCGATTCTGACAAGCGCTTCTTGAAGCTCGCCCAGGACTTTGAGCAGGAGTTCGTGAATCAAGGAAACCAGAATCGGTCCATTGAAGAGACGTTGGACTTAGGGTGGAAATTCTTGCGCTATCTTCCGAAAGAACGGCTCACACGGGTGAAGCCGGAGTGGGTTGAACGATATTACGGGGCGTGAAGCGTATGTCGTCATTCGCATCTCGTCTTGCGCTTCACGTTTCACGAGGTACGAGAATGAACGTCGGCCGCACACGGATGAATCTGCTGCTCCTGAAGCGCCAGGTGGAAGTCGCTCAGCGAGGGTTGGAGCTGTTGCGCAGCAAGCGTGAGGCTCTGGTGCGCGAATTCTTCGCCGTGATGGACCGCGTGGCGGAAAGCCGGGGGCGGATGGAAGCTGTGATGGGGCAAGCTCTTACTACGCTCACCTTGGCGCTTGGCATAGAAGGTCGAGCCTCGCTCCGATCGGCCGGCTATGCGGCGAGGCGGACTCTGCCCATCGAACTGACCGAACGCAATGTGTGGGGCGTCCGGTTTCCGGAAGTCCAGTACGCTCCGGTGCTTCGGGCGCTGGATGCTCGAGGGTATGCCATGTCGGGGGTGTCCACGCACATTGACGACACAGCGCGGCGGTTCGAACAAGTCCTAGAAGTGATCCTGCGTAGCGTCTCAGTCGAGTTACGGCTGAAGAAGCTGGGAGCCGAGATCAAGAAAGTGACGCGCCGGATCAACGCCCTCAATGAAGTGATGATTCCCGCTCTGCTCCGTGAGGTTCGGAATATTCGACAGACCCTCGAAGAGCGTGAACGGGAAGACCTGTTCCGATTGAAGCGATTCAAGTAGAACGTGAGGTGAGAGAGGCGTGGGGCTAGAGGTGAGGAGCTGAGCGATACGTTTAGGCTATTGCAAGGTCATAATTCATCGGGTGAAGGGGTTTGGTGAAGGACAGTGGGAAACTTTTCGGGGACGCGACAAGTGAGGAGAGCGGTATGAGTTTGGCGGTTCGGAAATGCGTCATCTGGATGGGTGGCGCGCCGCGGAGAGGCATCAGCGCCCAGGAGATGCCGAAACAGCTCGAATTGCGCTGGCATGTCGCAGGAAGGCCAGCTAGGGCGCCTGTACACATCAATATTGTTCAAGCCCTGAAGTTTTTGAACAAGGTTGGCACAGTCGCGGCTCTCTCCCTCGCCCGGGGCTAGTGCTAGGTAGCGTTCTGTGGCCACAAGATCAACGGCCTGACCGAACGCGATCTCTGCATGGCCGCGAAAGCCGGCTGGACGTTCGATGGTACTGACTGAAGGGGGTTGAGGGATAACGGGATATCACAGGGTAAGGCCGATGGAACGACCGGCCCCTTGGCCGGCGTTATCCCACTACCTCCGGTCCCGTACCCTCGTCAGCTATGAAGGCGCTTGTTCTAGGAGCGCCGGGGTTGTTGGGGTCGAACCTGGTCCGCGCGTTGGTAGGGCAGGGCGACGAGGTGCGGGTCTTCCTCCGCCCGAGCAGCCAAGCGCCCACCCTCAAAGAGGTCTCCGTCCAGCGGGTGACGGGTGACTTGAATGATCCTGACTCTCTTGTCCGGGCCTGCGACGGCATGCAGGTGGTCTATCAGGCTGCCGCCTATTATCCCCTGCAGACGATCCCAGTCAGCCTCGCGACGAGCCAGGCGCTGAGCCAGACCAAGAACCTGTTGGATGCCGTGCGGCGGACGTCAGTGAGCAAGCTGGTATTCGGGAGCTCGTTCACCACCATTGGCTTTCCTCTAGAGCCGAATCGGTTGGCCGACGAAACCTGCCCCTTCACAACTGCGTATCGGGACAACCCGTATCTCATGGCGAAGGCTGCGATGGAGGAAGCGGTGCTGAGAGCGGCCGAGGAGGGAGTCCCGGCAGTGGTGGTCAATCCTGGCAACTTTTTCGGACCCTATGACGGTCGGCCCTCCAGCGGGACTCTGATCCTCATGATCGCCAAACACCAGATGCTGGGCTACATCCAAGGGCCGGTGAACGTGATAGATGTGCGCGATGTCGCCGTGGGCATGATCCGCGCGGCCATCCGTGGGAGGGTCGGCGAACGCTATATCCTCGGCAATTGGAACACCACCCAGAAGGATCTGAACGAACTGATCGCTCGCGAAGCAGGGGTGAAGGCTCCCTTGATCCCCGTCCCGTTCGAGCTTGCGCGGTACGGCTCCAAACTTGGAGACTGGGCCTTCCGGACGATTCTGAGAAGACCGGCCCCTGTCCCCGGGTTTTTCATGGAGATGCTCAGGCACGCGCAACTGTATGATTGCTCCAAGGCCATCGGTGAGTTGGACTATCCACGCAGTCCTGTTGAGGGGGCGATCCGCGATGCGCTCGCCTGGTTCAAGGCGAACGGCTATCTGCCTGCGTGATGCACGGAAGATTCTTATCAATTTTGGTCGGCTTGGAGATGAACCGCTACTCCGTGCCCTTTCGCGCTATCGGCGAACGAAGAGAAGTCCATGAATCGGGTGGGCTATTCGCCACGACAGAACCTGCGGAATAGATAGATTACCGAGTCCCAAATCATCCCCGGATTCTGCAGTTGAATGAAACAGTCGGCGGGTGGATCAAATATCTGTGAGGAAAAGCGCTACAAGGGTCGACTCTACGATGTCGCCAAAGGGCACAGGATTGTTTCGAAATGGCCGCTGGCGGGATGCTGATGAATGAAGTTGGCACCATGACCGGTGAACAAGACTGCCGGACGGACACCGGGATTTTTCGCGCAGGACGCGATTGGACATCCTTTTTTGTCGGCATGTGTGTGCAGTGGCTTGGAACGAGAGAGCAAGCCTGATGGATGAGCATGCGAACATGAACCTCGACGAACCCTTCTTCAATCTCTATAGCCAAAGCTTCGCCGTCGGGATCCCGACGGTTCGTGTGGCCCAGTTTTTGACTTGTCGGATACCGCCTGTCTTTGCATCATTCCGCGCCGGAGGCTATGTGAACTGGTACGGGGTATGCACATGCATACTCGGGAAAATGCGGATGCAGGCATGTGGGTGCAGACGAGTTGACATTCGCCGAAGGAGGGTATGCAATGTGAAATTATACGAACAATGATTCATGTGAAGAGGGACGGCCCAGGCGCATCTGTCAGTGCTATCCACGAGGTTACTCCGAACCAAGGAGGAGAGGGAATATGGCAGGCGCTTTAATTTACAAGCGGACCACAACGGCCCGCTGAGTTACGGGGGTGGGGCAGGTGTCGACGCGCAGCGGGAATGAAGGGCGAGACTGCTCAAGGCAGTGAGCGAAGGAGGGGACCGTGCTAATTCTATAAAGTCATGTCAACCGGTCTCATGACGGCCAAGAAGACCGATCCCAAGACTGATGTGGCCGTGATCGAGATCGACGCCCTCCTGTCGCTCCCCTTGCTGTGTTGCTCAATCCAGACTGTGAAACAGTTCCTTCCCGTTGGTGTAGGCGGTGATTATCGTGAGCCACGATCACTGAACCGCACCGGGGCCGCTTCGCCAATTTACAAGTAAGCCTGGCACACCCTGGATCTCGGCGCCAGGGAACACATGGAGTCCCGACTGTGAACGTGAAAAGCCTTATTCTTTGGGAATTAGGGGAAGGGATGACGGAAAAGGAATTGGCCTCGGCCATTGACGTCTCCCCGCGAACGCTCACAAATATTCTTGCCGATAAATTCCCTCAAGACTCTGCCAGCTGGGAAAAATTTGCGAGGTATTTTCGGATGGATGTGGATGTGCTTCAGACCGGTGGATCGACCCACTCAATCACGATGCTTACTCTCTCCGATCGCACCCTTCAGTCCGCTGCTGGTCTCATTCGGAAGATTCCGCTGCTGAACTGGCATGCAATAGGGCAGATAGTCACAAGCGAACACCTTCCTGATGTCATCCACGCCGAAGCGATGCTCGACATGACGGACATTCCCGGGAAACGCACCGTCGCCTTGAAAGTAAAAGACGACTCGATGGAGACCATGTTCAGCGAGGGAGAGATCATTGTTGTGGATCCGGATAGCAAGTGGAAGCCCGGAGACTATGTCATTGTCCATCATCCGGGCGGGCACCCAGAACCCATTCTCCTCAGACAAGTCCAACCCATTGGGGGGCATTTTATGCTCCATCCCCTGAACCGAAAGTATGAAGACCTTCCATTATCGAAACAGGACCAGGTGTGGGGGAAGATCGTCCGGTTGATACTGAATCTCTGAGCGTTCCTGAATGCGTTTGTGATCATGAAGACGACGTGAAAATGTGAGCCAACAGCAGTTCAGAAGGAAATTATGATGAAACGAAACGGCCTGTCCACAAAGCCCGTGGCAGAGGGACACGAATGAACAGACGAACCACTGGCTGCGTCAGTGTTTCCCGAAGTTACAGGCGTGTCACGTTACTCCCAAGCACACGTGCAGCAATTCGCGTGACGGGTGAAGCAACGTCCATGGAAAACGTTGGGGGGCATACCCCGGCGGCGATGCTAGAGGCAGCTGGTGCACGTAACAGCGGTGGCAGAAGGAATGGGGCAAGCAGTTCGGGCAAGGCATTCGTTTAGCAAGGAGGGATGAGCTATGCGCTACGTCAGCGTCATAAGTGGAGTCGTTGCCGCGCTGGCCTTCGCTGCGACAGCGAGTGCGCGGTCTTTTGA
>ERZ1292630.4266-Hain-H41-02um-R3-4266-length-12175-cov-7_pt1 | contig 12175 bp, 14 predicted proteins | sample MGYA00564408_ERZ1292630 | MGnify/ENA primary metagenome ERZ1292630 (study PRJEB36523, sample SAMEA6512641) | groundwater metagenome | collected 2019-01-08 | study: AquaDiva: Metagenomics assemblies of 32 groundwater samples | reverse complement strand
CCGCACAAAATCTCTTGATCTTCGGATTTCCTGCGTGAGCCGACTCTTTCAAATCTTCCATTGTCTGGTAAAAAAGTCGATCAACGTTGATCACTTTTCCTATTTGAGAAATATTCAGTTGATTCGCAATAAACTCTTTTTTGCTCGGCATATCAACTCCATACGCGCATGGGAATCGCAGCGGAGGGCATGTAGAAGCAAAATAAACACTCTTCGCGCCACTGCTTCTCACCATCTCAACAATCTTTTTCGAAGTATTCCCACGCACAATGCTGTCATCAACAAGCAGAACATTTTTATTACGAAGCTCCAAAACAATCGGATTCAATTTATAGCGAATCGATTTCTTGCGAATTTCTTGACCCGGCATGATAAACGTACGACCAATATAACGATTTTTGATCAATCCTTCGCGATACGGAATCTTAAGTTCCTCAGCCAGACTGAGTGCCGCTGTCCTCGAAGAATCAGGAATCGGAACAACAATATCAATTTTCAAATGATCTTTGTCCATCGCTTTACGAATCTGTTTCGCCAGAGAGACTCCCATACGAAGTCTCGTTTTGTGAACACTCACTTTGTCCAAAACGGAGTCAGGACGAGCAAGATACACGTGTTCAAAAATACACGGAGCCCACTCAGTTTTCACGATTTGATGTCGATGAACTTTGCGCTTCATATCGATGAAAATTGCTTCTCCAGGCTGGACATCACTATCAATCTGGAAGCCCAGAGCCTCTACAGCCACACTCTCCGAAGAGAAAACGTATTCCGTCTGCAATTTCCCATCTTCACGTTTCCCAAAAATCAAAGGACGAATTCCATTGCGATCACGGAAAGCAATGAGTCCGTATCCAGCAATCATCATGATAACCGAGTATGAACCTTTGCAACGGGCAAAAACATTCTTCAAAGATTTGAAAATATCCGCAGGAGTAAGTGACAATTTATTGATTTTCAAAATCTCATTTGCTACCACATTAATCAAAACCTCAGAGTCAGAGCCAGTATTCAGATGACGAATATTATTTTTCTTCACATCCGATTTCAACTGCTCATAATTCGTGAGATTGCCGTTGTGGATCAGGGAAATCCCAAAAGGAGAGTTTACATAAAAAGGCTGAGCCTCGGCAGCATCGTACCCACCAGCAGTCGGATAACGAACATGTCCGATACCCATGGGACCTTTGAGGCGAATCATGTTTTTGGTGTGAAACACTTCACGAACCAGACCATTGCCCTTTTTGAGGTGAAAACGGTCGCTATACGTCATAATGCCTGCAGAATCCTGCCCTCGATGCTGGAGCAGAACAAGTCCATCGAAAAGATCTTGAGAAACGCTCTTATTGCCGAGAATGCCAATGATTCCACACATAGAAGGTATTTCGAATATACGCGGAAAAATTGAAAAAATCTAGGGGTTCTCAAAGCATGTCTCCTCGAAAAAGATGGGGGGGGCATTGGAAAAATTTCAAAAAGTGCTCCGGGCGCGACCCAAAGGAGGGTATTTTGGCTAAAAATTGAATTGCAAGCAATTCAATTTTCTTCACGCCAAAAACCACTCTCTTTGGGGTCCCGCGTCCTCACAATTTTTTGAAATTTTTCCAATACTCACCATCTTTTTCGGAAGTACCTCTGAGAAAGCCAGATATTTCAAATATTCTTTTTCGAAGAAAGGGCGAAAACGAGCTACTCAAAGGTGTTTCAGAAGGAAAAGCCTTGAATAGCTACATTCTCTGCGCCGCTTTGACCACATTCTCCATCAAGCACGCCACCGTCATCGGTCCTACGCCACCCGGAACAGGTGTGATGAAACTCGCTTTCTTTGAGACGGCCTCGAAATCCACATCTCCACAAAGTTTTCCCTGTTCATCGCGATTCATGCCGACATCCACCACGATTACACCTTCTTTCACCATATCCGCCGTAATAAACTTCGCTTTTCCAATAGCCACAAAGAGCAGATCTGCCCGACGAGTATGAAATGCAAGATCCTGAGTCTTCGAATGACACATCGTCACCGTCGCCCGACGATTCACAAGCATGGTAGCAAGTGGTTTTCCTACAATATTACTGACACCCACCACAACCGCTTCTTTTCCCATAACATCGATTTTATAGTCCTCCAGCAAGTGAATAATGCCGCGAGGAGTACACGGAACAAGCTTCTCAAATTTTTTATCCAGAAACATTTTTCCAATGTTATACGCCGTGAATCCATCCACATCTTTTGCAGGATCGATAGATTTGAAAATCACCGGGGTGTCGATATGTTTCGGCAAAGGAAGCTGAACGAGGATTCCATGAACGCCGATATCTTCATTGAGAGCATAGATTTTTTGAACCAGTTCTTCAGTAGCAAGGGTTTCAGGAAGCATCAGATGCTCGGCCTGAATCCCCACATTTGCCGCCGCCTTCATTTTTTGACCGATGTACACATCACTTCCTCCATCACGACCCACCTGAACAATCACCAGCTTCAAAGGCTTTCCCAAGGCAGCAACTTCATTTGCCACACGAGCCAAAATTTTCTGCGACAAACTTTTCCCATCCAATAAAATCATGCACCTATTCTATCAGACTTCGTCAGTTTTTGCAGTTTTCCCCAGCACATCACTCTGTATTTCAATCTTTCTATGAATACGAGCTTCAATATGATCAAGCTTCGCTTGACTGATAGTTCGAAAATAATGGTCTGGATTAGGAATTTGCGTCAACAGTAAAACTGCAGCACTTTGAGAAAGCGTAATCGAGAGGTCGCCATATCCAAACAAATTCGGCAGAAATCCGTTCTGATTTTTATTAATTTCCTGAATCATGCGCAAGTCAAAAGTTTCCGTATTATTTCTCAAAAAAAGTGTTCTATCCATAGAAATAATACGGGAATTCGTCACAATAATGACCGTCAAAAAATGCTGTACCGCTTTCAGGAAAAAATAATGAATAAAACTAAGAGAAAGGATCACAACGAGGAGAAATAAAATTTTAAAAATTCCAACAGGAAGAGATTTATATAAAAAAGGAATGGTAAAAAAAAGTAGAAAGGTCGCAAGCAGAAACATGCCCATGGAAAGAAGATGAGGGAAAAAAGTGGCCCAATGTTTCCGAAAAAAGCACACGACATACTCATCAGGCTGTTGCCCGTGAAAAAAGTGTTTTTGATACATTGTTTCATCCATAGAGTTTCAAAGATGATAAACAGAAATAAGAATCCATGGAGTAAGAGTATAAGTTACAACCAGAATGATGTAGAGAATCACAAATGAACGAAGATGAAAAATCTGGAAAAGAAGAGTAGAGGAATTTTCTTCCAGGCGCACTCCGCGCAATCGCAAACCAATTTTCCACAAACAAAGAGCCACAGAGAGCGTGGAAAGAAAAGTAATAAGAAACGTCATGATAGCGGTGAATGACATAGGAGATAAAGTTATGTATTCACTGAACTAGATGTCTTCATCGTATGCTCCAGGGGTTTGAAAGTCAAATACTGAAGCCATTTTGACGACATAGCTTTCTTTGATAAGATGACGCCATGCAATTCGAAATTATTACTTTCGAAACTCGTGATGGACTCGAACTCTTCGGAGGGCTTCAGGAAAGCAGGAAATCAGACACGGCCATTATTCACGTCCACGGCATGACTGATCATTTTTTCGAAGGAAATGTTATGACGGTGATGAGTAAAACAGCGAAAAGTCTCGGTATGGGATTTCTTTCATTCAATAACAGGGGAGCAGAGCTCGTAACTCTCATAAATAACGATTTCTACGGCACAAGCCAGGAGCAATTTGAAGATTGCATTCTCGATCTCGAAGCCGCAATTCAAGCCATGAAAAAGCGTGGATACACAAAAATAATCCTGTCTGGACATTCCACGGGATGCCAAAAGGTGGCTTATTATCTGAATAAACATTCTGAAAAGCCGAAGGCTGTGAAGAGCTCGCTCATCCAGGCGGCAATCTTCCTCGCCCCTTGCGACGACGTCAATTTTCAAAAAAAACTACTCGGAAAGAAGAAATTCAAAGAATCGCTGAGCCATGCACAGGACATGATCAAAAAGCGCCTAGGGAAATTCCCTATCCCAGAAAAGTATAGTTCTCCAATGTTTTCTGCATTGCGATATCATGCCCTTTACAGCGGAAAATCCATCGAAGGTCATATTTTCAACTACGAAGAAAACCTGGAATGCGTAAAGAAAATCAAAATCCCTTTCATCGCCATTTTTTGCAGTGACGAACAATACGCAGCAATTCCACCAGAAAAAATGCTCGAAAAAATCGCAGCAGTAAAACAAAATCAAAAATCAAAAATAGCTCTCATCCCAAAAGGGGATCACAGTTTCCACGGTCAGGAATTAGCACTCGGAAAAGTCGCTAAGAAATTTTTGACGACATTGTAGATATCCTCTGCTGTCTCTTCTCTCTTTTCATGGACCGGCAAAACATACCAATGTTGCTCTGCAGCAAGCCGTTTGAGAGTCTCGCCAACGCGGAGAACAAGATGATCATCATTCTCATGGATATGTGAATCTTCTTTCGATTTGAGAATTCGTTCACCCGTCATGAGGATCGAAAAATCAGCTTTTCGCAGAGGCATATTGAGCTCCGTCAGCCAGCTTTCCGAGGCTCCTTTTGTCGCACCCCACGCGATACCAGTTCCAACATAATCTTCTGCAATCACAATTTTTCCTTCTTTCAAATACTGTTCCAGGGTCGGCTGAAATTGAAAACGATTCAAAGTAAACCAGAGCTGTAGCTCTTCTTCACAGAGCGCTTGAGCCCCATCATGATGCCGCAAAGTTTGATTCAAAAAAGGTCCAGTCGGTGCGATATCATACACGGGATACTTCAAAGAAATCGCGTCATACCCCTCATGTCGCAGCCGCTCCACGAGCAATTTCACATGTGTCGTCTTCCCAATGTTGTTGATTCCGTAGAAAGTAATGAAAGGCATGGAGGGCAGGATTGAGGATTGAGGATGTAGGATTTAGAAAAAGTCACAGGTCACAAGTCAATTGTCACATGTTGGCAACATATCCACCAGTACTCCCAAATCCACCGCGCGTCGCATTCGTCATCTCTGCAACTTCTTCAAATTCAAATGTATCTACTCGTACAAAAACACCCTGCGCCACCTTTTCTCCACGATGCACCGTCACCGGTTCCTGTGTAAAGTTGAACACCTGAATTTTGATTTCATCCTGCGATCCACAATAATCCTGATCAATAATTCCAAAACCATGAGGAGTCAGTAAACCTTTCTTTTTCGGCATACTGCTACGCGCTGCGACGGCCAGCATATATCCTTTCGGAACTTCAACGATCAAATTTCCTGGCACGAGCCCCAGGCTTCGCCCCGGAATCACAATTTCCTCACGAGCGAGGAAATCAAAACCAACGGATCCAGCCGTTTCGTAACGAGGAAGCGGCAACGACGAATCAATGCGTTTCATATGAACCTGCATGCAAATAAGGTATACTGGCCACACAAAAAAAGGAAGAAAATTTCTCCCCAACTCCTACATCCTCAATCCTACATCCTAAATCCTCCCCTCTCATGTCCAAAGTCGATTTCGCTCCCGGAGGCCAAGCCGTCATAGAAGGTGTTCTCATGCGCTCGCCAGGATTTGTCGCTGTTGCCGTCAGAAATCAGAGCGGCGAAATTATCATTGACCGCAGACCTTACACATCCATCACCGAAAGAATACGATTTCTCGGCCTCCCATTCATTCGCGGAGTTGTCGGGATCGGAGAAATGATGATTATCGGATTTCGCGCACTCAATTTCTCGGCAAATATTTTCTCAGAAGTCGCCGGCATAGGAGCAGAGGTACAAGAAAAAAATCAAGTCACCCAAGAAGTAAAAAAAGAAACATGGCTTGAAAAAGTCTTTTTCGGCGTTTCAATTCTCGTAGCACTCAGCGTCAGCCTCTTCCTTTTCAAATTCGTTCCACTCGCGATCACCACATTTCTCGGATCGCAGTTTCCCTTTGTCAAAGACCATAATTTACTTTTCAATCTCATCGACGGCGTCCTGAAAATGGGTATTTTCATCGGATACATTGCGCTCCTCCTCAAATCCAAAGACATGAGAAGAGTCTTCGAATATCACGGAGCCGAACACAAAGCGGTCTTCACCTACGAAAAAAAGCTTCCACTCACACCAGAAAATGCGAGAATCCAATCACGATTTCATCCTCGTTGCGGCACGAGTTTCATCATGCTCGTGGTTCTCATCAGCGTCATGAGTTACACGCTCCTCCCACGAGCCGACGGGTTTCTGCAAAACTTCCTCCTGCGTGTGGCATGGCTCCCAGTCATCGGCGGACTCTCCTATGAATTCCTGAAAATCAGCGCGAAAAATATGGAAAACCGTTTCGTCCGATCATTCGTTACACCAGGCCTCTGGCTCCAGAAACTCACCACACAAGAACCGGATGACGCACAACTCGAAGTAGCACTCAGGGCACTCGAAAGTGCATTACCAGAAAGTTCTCCTACAACCTAGTTTGAACGCACGGCTTCCAAAACTTTCGACGTATCCAATTTGATACCAGGTCCCATCGTCGTTGCAAGAGACATCCCGAGAATATAATTTCCCTTGATAGTCGTAGGTTTTGCTTCTACGAGAGCCTTCAAAAGTACTTTTAAGTTTTCAGCAAGTTGTTGTTCTGTAAAAGAAGCCTTCCCAAACATGTTGTGCACGACACCGAGCTTGTCAGCACGGAACTCCACTTTTCCTTTTTTGATTTCACCAATAGTTCGTACGATTTCTTCGGTCACTGTGCCAGCTTTTGGGTTTGGCATGAGACCTTTTTGACCAAGAGTTTTTGCAACTTTACCCAAGCTTTTCATGACAGATGGATGAGCCACAGCAACATCGAAATCCAAAAATCCTTTCGTGATTTCTTCAACGAGATCTTCAAGTCCAGCCTTCACAGCGCCAGCAGCAAGCGATTCTTTGACCATATTGTCCGGAACGAAAGCAACGACGCGAAGCGTTTTGCCAGTTCCATGAGGAAGCGCAACTGTAGAACGAACAGCCTGATCAGATTGTTTGACATCGATTCCGAGTTTCACGTGAATCTCACAGCTCGAATCAAATTTTGTGGTAGAAGTTTTCTTGAGAAGTGCCACTGCTTCAGCAAAACCATATGAAGGTTCTGTAACAAGTTTCTTAGCAGCCTGATATTTTTTACCTCGTTGCATAAAGTTTTTAGGGAGAAAGAATTACATTTCGACATCAATGCCGAGACTATGAGCTGAACCAGCAATAATTTTGATACCAGCTTCGATGTCATTCGCATTGAGATCAGGCATTTTTGTTTCTGCAATAGCTTTCAATTGAGCACGAGTAATTTTCCCAACCTTCACTTTATTCGGAGTTCCAGAGCCTTTCTGGAGACCAAGAGCCTTCAGGATCAAAACCGCTGCTGGAGGAGTTTTTGTAATGAATGTAAACGTGCGATCTTCGAAAACAGTAATCTCCACAGGAACAATCGTGTCGCCCATTGGCTTGGTACGAGCATTGAATTGTGTACAGAAATCTTGAATTGGAAGACCATGCTGACCGAGAGCAGGACCAATTGGAGGTGCAGGATTAGCTTTTCCGGCAGGAATCTGAAGCTTTACAATGGTCTTAATTTTCTTTGGAGGCATAGAAGGGAACTTGTAACTTGTGACAAGTGACGTGTAACCAGTCAAAAGTCACATGTCAAACGTCAAATGTAATAAAGGCGCGGAGTATTTTTACCGGACTTTGAGCTACTTTGCAAGCAAAAATATCAAAGATTTGAAAAAGTCATGACTTGCTTTGCTATACGAAAAAGCAAACACATGGCTTTGCACACGGAAAACGAGAAAAGCGGTTCCTGGACGGTTTTTATCATTCATATAATACGAATTTTCTCCAAACTGATTCGTCTCATTCGAGGTTACAAGCGGTGAAAAAGCTGCAATTTTCTGCTTTATATCGCTATAAAAAGAGACAGCCTTCGCCATGCTATCAAACTCGAATTCATGCAAGACAGCAAAAACATCTTTTCCATTCGTGAGATGCATGCGAAGTGCAGAAAGATTTTTGAAAATTGAAAGATCCAGAAGCTGGAAAAGCATCTGATCAAAAGGTGATTCCTGAAGCTGCATATTCTTGAAGCCAACTTGATTTAAGTTTTCAGGAGTAAGTTTTTGAAGCAAGAAAATACGTTGTGCCAGAAATGAGGAGACGTTTGTCGGAGGAGATAGCGAAGAGTCTGCAAGACCATATACCGCAGAAGAATTCGTCTCGGGAGTCAAAAAAGAAGGGTCAAAAATAGGATCAGAAACAGTTGCTGAATCAGGTAGATCAAGAGAAGTCACATCTGAAGCTGTTGATGTATCATTCAAAGCTGAAGGCTCGGCCGGCGCATCCGAAGATAGAACATTCGCTGTGACAGAGTTAGAAAGGTCATTATTCAAAAAAGTTGTCACCGTCAGCGTGACGAGCACAGCAAGGATGAGAACGAAAAGAGTAGATTTTTGCACGAGTGAGGGAGGTTAGTGCTTTATTTCTTCTTGACCTGCGTGAAATCCAGCTCCACAGGCGTTTCGCGACCGAAGATAGTGATATGAACCTTCACTTTGCCCTTCTCTTCATCAACACTCGTAATGAGACCGTCATAGTTAACGAAAGGACCCTCCAGAATCACCACATGATCCTTGACACCAAAGTCGATCTTGAATTTCGGCTCGCTATCGCCCATACGTCGCTGAATCAGCTTGAATTCCTCCTCTGAAACAGGGATTGGCATCGTACCACCAGCGCCCACGAAACCCGTGACATTCGGAGTATTTCGCACCACATACCAAGATTCATCCGTCACGATCATGTCCACAAGTACATATCCAGGGAAAATACGCTTCTTCAAAGTTTCTGGTTGACCTTTTTTGATAATAATACTGGTCTCCTCAGGAACCATGACTTCAAAAATGAAATCCTGCATCCCAAAAGTCTCCACGCGTTGCATGAGAGCTTCACGAACCGCATGTTCATAACCAGAATACGTATGAACAACATACCAATGACGACCAGTGTGCTGAGCTTGTTTTGCCATAAAAAATTAAGTTTTTTGTGAAAGTTGGACAAGGAATTGATATCCCTGGGAAAAGAGGAAGTCAAAAAGAGCCAAAAGAAGAGCGCTCCCAAAAACAGAAACGAGAACGATAGTAGCAAGCTTTACAGCTTGAGTTTTCGTTGGCCAAGTGACCTTTTTGAGCTCATCCCAGCAGTCAACGAAGTAGCGAATAAGGGCATTGTTTTTCATAGAATCGATGTCTTTAAAAAAAAGCCTCTCGGCTCAGAAGCTAATTTACTGGGAAAACGGAATAAATGCAAGGGGTTTGTACGCCGGCCATGAGAGATTTTTGAGAAATTTCAGAAAAAGTGCTCCGGGCGCGACCAGAAGGACTGTTTATCAGCTAAAAATCAAATTGCAAGCAATTTGATTTTCTTTACGCTGAAAACAGCCTCTTCTGGATCCCGCGTCCTCGCAATTTTTTCTGAAATTTCTCAAAAACCTCTCAGGGCCTCCGAGCAAGCCTCGCAGCCATAAAATCATATTTTCAGAAAAATCAAGAAGATTCCCTCACCTCCTTCTGAGGAAGACCATCGAGTTCCACTACTTTACTTCAAAGCCAAAACATGCTAAAATACTAAGAAATATTAAAAACAAAAAACGTGAAGAAAAAAATACTCGAATTTCTCCTCATAGCAGCAGTTTTATCCATCGTGCTCCATGCGATGGCCGTTTTTGCACAAAGTAGCGGACCTTTTCATCTTCCAGATTCGACGAGTTACGGAACTATTCCTGGTGCTCCGGACAAAAATGGAGATACAGCACTGCAAAAACTCGCAACACTTGTAGGAGGCTACAGAGGAGGAGATGGTGGACTCATCGGGGTCGCACGACCAATAATCATGGCAATTTCAATTCTCATGATTATTATCTCTGGATTCAGAATACTCTTCGCTGATGGGGAAGAGGGGAAAATTGACAGCGCAAAAAGCGGCATAATGTATGGAGTTTTGGGCCTTGGGCTCATCAGCATTGCATCAGAAGTAACGAAAGTTTTCAGTCTCAGTGATGACGCCGTAAAGGCTATTTATCAAAGTGATGGACTCGTCTGTTATAAAACTATTTTGAGCGATCCAAATGCGATTCAGTGTCGCGCAAAATTGTTCAGTAAAACTGTGCAGATCATCATTACATTTCTGAAATATATCGTTGGTGCAATAGCAGTTGCACAGGTGATCGTGAGTGCATTTCGACTCGCAACATTGGGATCTCAGCCAGAATCTTTTGATATGGATAAGAAAAAACTCATATGGGGAGTCGTAGGATTTATAATGATCATCGTTTCTGATCGGGTTGTAACCAAAGTTTTTTACAACCTCAATTTCGATACCTATACCGGTGTGGATGGAGTGAAACCAATATTGAATCCAGCGCAAGGAGTTGCCGAAATTGTGGGTTTTACCAATTACGTTATTTCTTTTGTTGGACCGCTAGCAGTCCTATCGCTCATAGGCGGAGGCATCATGTACATGACCAATAATGGCGATGAAGGAAAAATAGAGCAGGCAAAAAGAATTATTCTCTTCTCGGTGATAGGAATTCTCGTTATTTACGGAGCATTTGGACTCGTCTCCACAGTCATCGCAGGGAAATTCTCATAAAAAATAAAAATATGAAAACTAAAAAAATCATCCTTCAGCTCGCATTTGTAATCACTCTCATGGCGTGTTCGCTGACATTCGTGGCTCAGGCAAATGCACAGTTCAATGTCCTCAACGAAATTGGAGACAAGGTCGATCTTCCAGGAAAGACGGCGACACACGGATCATCCACAGGTGCTGACGGAGCCAAAGAGTTGACGAGCATTATTTTCACTGTCATCGACGTCGTGAAGTATGTCGCTGGAACGATCGCAGTAACTATGCTTATTATTGCAGGATTTCGGCTTGTGACAGCCGGAAAAGATATAGAGAAAATTTCAGAAAGTCAGAAAAAAAACATAGGATATTCTATCGCCTCATTGATCGTCATCATTCTCGCCGATGTCGTTGTGAAAAAAGTTTTCTTCGGAGAAACAGGAGATTTTCTCGAAAATGCATCAAATGCACAAATGTACGCAGAGCAAGGAACGACAATTATTGAAGGCATCTATGGATTCATGACAAAGTTCATCGCTGCAGTAGCAGTGCTTGTGATCGTCGGAAGTGGAGTCGGTATCGCACTCAGTTTCGGAAATGAAGACACCGCAAAGAGCCACAGAAACCGTATTCTTTGGGCACTCGGAGCGCTGGTGCTCGTAGGAGTTGCAGAGTTCGTCGTCAGGGAAATTCTTTTTCCAAACAAAGGCTCTTCGCTCCCAAGTGTCGACAATACCAAAGTTCTCGTGGTTCAATTCACCAATTTCATTTCAGGGTTTATCGCAACCATTGCCGTCCTCATGCTGATTTACGCGGGGTATCTCTATGTTGCAGACGTTGGAAAAGAAGAAAACGCCAAAAAAGCAGGAACAATCATCGCCAGCGCCATTATCGGAATTCTCATCTCGCTTGCAGCTTTTGCGATCGTCAATTCGACAGTAAAACTCGACAGAGAAACGATCATTAAGCCAATAACGACGCCTATCAACATCGCACCATAACGGGTGATTTGCTCCAAAGCTGAATTCATGATATAATAAGGGGAAATTCAAAAACAAAGACACAATGAAAATTTTCTCAAAAATAGCACTCGTCATCACTATTGCGTTCGTATGTTCAGGAGCTCTAAACAGCCAAAGAGCGTACGCAGTAGATTGTGAGAACGCTCTTAGTTCAGAATACTGGAGTAATTTCGGAGACTGCGTCATGGGTGGGAAAGATGCCGGTGGCTCGACTTCATTCACCGATTTTCGTGGTGGACTCACGGCTCCAGAAACAACAGGCTACGACGCCTCACTCACGCAGACAACGAGCGCTCGAGAATTTGTCATAAAAATCGTGAATTTTGCACTCGGGTTTTTGGGACTCATTGCAGTGATCATGATAATCTACGCCGGTGTTCTCTACGTCACATCTCGAGGAGAAACAGACGGCCCAGAGAAAGCAAAAAAAAGGCGGCGCTGCGAGAACTGCGCGAAGAGACTGG
>ERZ1292630.4265-Hain-H41-02um-R3-4265-length-12180-cov-4_pt1 | contig 12180 bp, 13 predicted proteins | sample MGYA00564408_ERZ1292630 | MGnify/ENA primary metagenome ERZ1292630 (study PRJEB36523, sample SAMEA6512641) | groundwater metagenome | collected 2019-01-08 | study: AquaDiva: Metagenomics assemblies of 32 groundwater samples | reverse complement strand
GCTCAAACACGGGCTCGCTTAAAAGCTCCCGGTGGGGCTGCGGTACTCGGCGCGCGCTACGGGGTCTGAAAACACCAGCGAGTGCCCGTATGGAGCGAAGCAGAATACGGGAAATCATTTTAGTCCCCGGATTCCATTTCATTCCATCCGGGCTACGCTCGCTATAACTCCGAGATTTTAATATTACTGGTGCTGCAGTGCCCAGCAATATTGGCCATAAGGCGCTCCAATGTTATTGGGGGAACGTGAGGGCCAAATGTGACTTCACTAATGTAGCCATCAATAATCAAATTTACGTTCTGACGATTGCCAATGAATCTTATTTCTTCCTCTTCTGACCATTTCTTTATTTTGGTCAATAAGATATTTTTGTAAGTTTCGAATGCCCTGTCATTAAATAGCACAGATTCTAAAAAAGAATCGACATGGAATATTTTCTCTGGCACATAATGAACCCGATGGTAGGAAAGGCCTACAAGAGACTCTGGAATATTAATTTCAATGCATACCCCATTGCCTTTTCCACCGTATTCTTCCCATAGGCGTGCATCAGTCTTTCTAAGTGAAAAGCTGGTAATACCTATAGTATTTCTGCATTGATGAACGACGTCGTTAATTATTGGAGACGCTCTATTTTCCAGTGTCTTGTTTTCCAGTGCCAGAGACGCTAATACATGAGGCGGGAAATAATTGGTGGTGCGATATTGTGCGATTACTTGTGATAGAAGTTTGGCCGTGTTGGGCGATGGCTCATAGTCCAGCTTGAATTTGAACTCATCTTCATCGTTCAAAGTGTCAGGGCGGGCACACCAAATAGCGTTTTCCAACACGATTTGGAGAAAATGGGAGTGTTTCCTCTCGTCCGTCAAGTCCTTGAACTTATATACCTTCATTCACTTATTCTTCTGGGCTAACGCTGCGTTGAGTATTTGTAGGGTGGGCACCGCCCACCATTAAGTGGTCTGGTTGAGGTCTGGTGGTGGGCGATGCCCACCCTACGTCTAAAAGGGTAGTGCGATGCCCGGACGCACGGAGAGCATGAGCTCCCGGAAACGTTTCTGAATTCTTTCCAAGGCTTCCTTGTTATCTCCCTCGAAACGAAGCACCAGCACCGGGGTGGTGTTGGAGGCGCGTACCAGGCCGAAGCCGTCGGCAAAATCCGCGCGCAGGCCGTCGATGGTGGTGAGCTTGGCGTCCGGAAAACGGGCGCGTTGGACCAATTCCTTGATGACGGTGAAATGTTCGCCTTCGGCGAACTTGAGGTTCAATTCCGGCGTGTTCACCGTGTTGGGGAGCGATGCAAAAATCTCCTGCGTCGGGCGCGGGTCGCGCGACAGCAACTCCAGCAGGCGCGCGGCAGTGTAAAGCCCATCGTCGAAACCGTACCAGCGTTCCTTGAAAAAGATGTGTCCGCTCATTTCGCCGGCGAGCAGTGCGCCGGTTTTCTTCAGTTTGGCCTTGATGAACGAATGCCCGGTTTTCCACATCGTCGGCTTGCCACCAGCCTTGCGGATTTCGGCGTCGAGCGTGCGCGAGCATTTAACATCGTAGATGATCTCGCCGCCCGGATGCCGCGACAGCACGTCGCGCGCGTACAGGATCATCTGGCGATCGGCCCAGATCACGTGGCCGTCCGGCGCGATGACGCCGAGGCGGTCACCGTCGCCGTCGAAGGCCAGGCCCACGTCATAACCGCCCTTTTTGATTTCGGCGATCAGGTCCTCGAGATTTTCCGGCTTGCTCGGATCGGGATGGTGATTGGGGAAGGTACCGTCGATTTTGCAGAAGAGTTCGGTGACCCGGCAGCCGAGGCGCTTCAGCAGTTGCGGTGCGAGTTCACCCGCCACGCCATTGCCGCAATCGACTGCCACGCGCATCGGGCGCGCGAGCTTCACGTCGCCGGCCACGCGGTCGAGATAGGCGCCGCGCACGTCCGTGGAGGAAATGGTTCCCTGTCCCGTGGCCAGTTTGTTTTCCAGAAGGCGCGTGCGCAGTTTCTGGATCAGTTCGCCCGAGAGGGTGACGCCGCCGATGACCATCTTGAGGCCGTTGTAATCGGGTGGATTGTGGCTGCCGGTGACGGCCACGCCCGAGCCGGCGCCCAGATGCTGGATGGCAAAATACACCACCGGGGTCGGTACCATGCCGATGTCCACCACGTCACAGCCGCTGCGCGCGATGCCGCGCGCCAGCGCCGCCGACAGCTCCGGGCCGGAAAGACGCCCGTCACGCCCGATGACGAAGCGCTTCTGGTTGCCGGCCAGTGCCTCGCTGCCCAGCGCCTGCCCGATGCGCTCGACGATGGCCGGCGTGAGTGTCTTGCCGACGATGCCGCGGATGTCGTAGGCCTTGAAGATTTCAGGTGGAAGCGAGGCGGTCGCCGCGCTGGCGGCGGTGTCGGATTTTGGCATGGCAATAGGATTCAGGTTCGGGAAATTCTGCGGGTCAGTTTAACGCATCCGGTCGCTTCAGGCGAGATGGACGGGTGTATCCGGCGCGGTTTTATCCGGGATGTGGCGCCGGGTTCAACTGACGATGACCCGTTTCTTTTCGGGAGCTCCGGCGGCCGGGTCGTAGACTTTGGTGATATTGCGGCCGGCTTCCTTGGCCTGAAGCAAAGCCTGGTCGGCGCGCCACAGCACGTCGTCCGGCTTGGTGGCCTTGTCGTACATGGTGCTGAGGCCGCCGGTCCAGCGGAGTTGATGGATGACGCCCTTGGTCAGCGGTATCTCGCGCGGCAGTTGCCGGCGCAGACGCTCGACAAAATTTTTCGCATTCTGCAGCGAGGCGTACGTATAGATGATGCAGAATTCGTCTCCGCCCAGACGCGCCAGTACGTCGTTTTGGCGAACGACTTTTCTCAGGGCATTGGCGAATCCGACGATGAGTGCGTCGCCCGCGTCGTGGCCGTGGACGTCATTGACCTTTTTGAAATAATCCATGTCGATCATCAGCACGGACGAGGGACCGTTGGCCTTGGATGCCTCGAACAGTTCCTTGAGCCGTTCCTCAAAGCGCCGGCGATTGTCGAGCTGCGAGAGATGGTCCATCAGACCCATGTCCTTCAGCTTCTGTTTCTCCTCGACCAGTCTTTGCCCGCGGTCGCGGAGGTAATCGAAGATTTCCGCGAACTCATGCAGCGCCATCGGATAGCCCACGCGCACGCTGCCTTCGCGCAGGTCGCGGAACATGCGGATCAGGGAACGGATGTCATGTCGCACGGCCCCGGAGGTCTGGCGGTAAAGACGGAACAGCACGACGACAATCACGAGCAGGGCGAGCAGGATGAAAGCAAAATAGAAAACCCTGTTTCCGGAGATCATCGCGGAGGGGACTTCGCCGGACTGGAACATCAGCGTCCAGCGACTGTCGCCCAGGGCGCTGGTGACGGCGGCGGTATTGGCGGATGCCGTCTCGCCGACGGCCAGCACCGTTTGCGCGGGGTTTCCCGCGACCGGCTGTTGCAGTTCCATGTACCCGCCCGGCGGCAATGCCAGTTCGATAGCGGACTGCAGCGGTGTGCGCGCGAAGCTCGCGAGCAGATAGCCGGCCGGCTTCTGGTTCTCATCCCGGACCACCACGGCCATGTCGTAGTGCTCCGAAGGCGAGCCGATCGCATGAAATTCCGGTGCGGCAGGGGTATTGCCCATGGAGACGCGCTGGATAAAGTCGACACAGGCGCGATCCAGCGTCTCGGTGAGGAGCGTCTTCCCGTCGCTGTTCCGCGGCAGCAGCCGGACCGACACGGCGCCCGGCAGCATGGATTTGATTTCATCCTCTTTGCGTTGCCGTTCCGCCGGGTTGGCGTGCTGCAGCATGCCCAGCACCACCGGCTGGCCCGCGATCTTTTCCAGCCTCTGGTGCTGTTGCGTGAGCAGTTCAGCGATGCGATTGGACGCCGTGCGCGCGGTTAAAGACGCGCTTTCCTGATAGGAGGACAGCTGCATGTCGCGCATCGCCAGGTAGCCGGCGTAGCCGGCCGCGCCAAAACACAGGAGCAGGATCAGGAACACCTGAAGATGAACGCGTGTCAGCGACTGGGCCATGATGGTGGCAGATCTCCTGGCGTGGCGGCTTTCCGTCCGTTAGCAGACATCATCCTTAACTATAAAGATAGGAGAGTCCGTCGCGGCAGGCCAGTATAAGGCCGGATCTTCCGACCCGTGGCGAGAAATTACAGACACGCGATGAGACAGGAGGCTATTTTCGCCCCGAGTGACCGAATCCACCCGCGCCGCGCCGGCTTTCCTCGAAATCTTCCACGACCTGAAATTCAGCCTGCACCACCGGGACGAACACCATCTGGGCGATGCGGTCGCCGGGTTCGATGGTGAACGGCTCGCGACCGCGATTCCACACCGAAATGAAAATCTGGCCCTGGTAATCCGAGTCGATGAGGCCCACGAGGTTGCCGAGCACAATGCCGTGTTTGTGCCCGAGGCCGGAGCGCGGCAGCAGCACCGCGGCCAGATCGTTGTCGCCGATATGGATGGCGATTCCCGAAGGCACGAGATGCGTCTCGCCGGGCGCGATGTGCAGATGTTCGTCGAGGCAGGCGTACAGATCCATCCCGGCGGAACCGTGCGTGGCGTAGTGCGGCAGCGGAAATTCCGCGCCGATGCGCTTGTCGAGGATTTTGACTTCTACTTTTTGCATTACTTATGGTCTCCGTAACCGGTGCACTTTGGCGTCGTTTTTGGCACGATACCTGGCGGCGATATGATGGATGAGGGCGCGGGCAAGCTTCGTCTTCGGCTGGGTGGGAAGCTCGGTGACGCTCTCGCGCTCGACCAGCAGCAGGCTGTTTTCGTCCGTGGCAAACCCGACGTCCGCGCCGACGCGGTTGGCGGCGACGAGGTCGAGTTTTTTGCTTTCCAGCTTGGCGCGCGCGTGTTGCTCGAGATTTTCCGTCTCGGCCGCGAAGCCGACGGTGAATGGCGCGGGCCGCCGTGCCGCAACACTCGCGAGTATGTCGGGGGTACGCTCCAGTTCGAGCGTGATCGTTGTTTCTGTTTTCTTGATTTTCCGTTCCGCGGTTCGTGCCGGGCGGTAGTCGGCAACGGCGGCGACGCCAATGAAGATGTCCGCTTCCGCGGCATGCTGGTGTACCGTGTCATGCATTTCCTGCGCGCTCTCCACGCGCACAGTGCGCACGCGGTCGGGGTCCGGGAGCGACGTGGGACCGGAAACCATGATGACCCTGGCACCCGACTCGGCCGCGGCTTCGGCGACGGCGTAGCCCATTTTGCCCGAGCTGCGATTGGTCAGGCCGCGCACCGGGTCGATGGCCTCCCAGGTCGGCCCCGCGGTGACGAGGACGGTCAGGCCGTCGAGTTCGCCGGTGGCGAAGAGTTGCGAGGCAAGCGTCACCAGCTCGACGGGCTCCAGCATGCGGCCGGGGCCGATTTCACCGCAGGCCTGCGATCCTTCAGCCGGACCGAAAATCCGGATGGTGTTTTTTTTGATCGTTGCCAGGTTCGATTGGGTGGCGGCGTTGTTCCACATCTGCTGGTTCATCGCGGGCGCCACCGCGACCGGGGCCTCGGTCGCGAGACACACCGCGCTCAGCAGATCGTCGGCGCGTCCCTGCGCCAGCCGCGCGAGGAAATTGGCGCTCGCCGGTGCCACCAGCAGGGCGTCGGCCCAGCGCGCGAGTTCGATATGGCCCATGCCCGCCGCTTCGGCGCCTGCCCCAGCATGCTTTAGGCCGGGGCCGGTATCGAGCAACTGCTGATGCACCGGATGACCGCTCACCGCCTGAAGAGTTAAGGGCGTGATGAACTCGGTCGCCGACCGGGTCATGATGACGCGCACCTCGGCCCCGGCGTCGCGCAGACGCCGCACCAGGTCGGCGCTTTTGTACGCCGCGATGCCGCCGGTGACGCCCAGCAGAACACGTTTATTTATCAGACTGCCCATATGTTAAAGTGTACTTGCCAGATGCGCAGGGAACAAATTGTAAAGGATAGTCTCATGGCGATCAGCGAATGGCCGGAACACGAACGGCCGCGTGAAAAGCTGTTGCAGCGTGGCCCGGCGACCCTCTCGGACGCCGAGTTGCTGGCTATTTTCATCCGTAGCGGCGTTCCCGGCAAAACCGCCGTGGACGTGGCGCGCGACCTGCTCGCCCGATTCGGCGGTCTGCGGGAACTGCTGGCAGCGAGCGTCGAGGAACTGTGCCAGGCGTCGGGCATCGGCGAGGCCAAGTACGTGCAGCTGCAGGCCAGCCTGGAAATGGGACGCCGGTTTCTCGCGGAAAAGCTCAAGCGCGAGGTGACGCTGGGCTCCACCCGGGACACGATGGATTTCCTCCAGGCCCAGCTGCGGGACCGCAAAAACGAAGTGTTCTGCGTGCTGTTCCTCGACAACCGCCACCGGGTGCTGGCCTTCGAGGAGCTGTTCCAGGGCACCCTGAACGGCACCGCGGTGTACCCGCGGGAGGTCGTCAAGCGTGCGCTCAAGCATAATGCCGGCGCCGTGATCCTGGTGCATAACCACCCCTCCGGGGTGGCCGAGCCCAGCCGGGCGGATGAACTCCTGACCACCCGCCTGCGGGAGGCGCTGACGCTGGTGGATATTCGTTTGCTGGACCATCTGGTGGTGGGGGACGGCGAAATGGTCTCCTTCAGCGAAAGGGGCCTGATTTAGAACGGTGAGTCCCTTCTCCCTCAGGGAGAAGGACAGGATGAGGGGGGTGTCTTAGGGCTACCCAGTTTGGACAGATTCTGATATAAATCGCGTCCTTAAATTTCATCTTATCCCCCTCACCCCTTACCCTCTCCCTCAGGGAGAGGGGGAGTAGGCGGGTGAGGCAATCGTAGATATTTGGGAGATTTCCGATGTCGAGAGTATGTCAGGTGACGGGCAAGCGCGTACGCACGGGCAATAACGTGTCCCATGCGAACAACCGGACCCGCCGCCGCTTCCTGCCCAATTTGCAAAATCGCCGCCTGTGGGTGGAGAGCGAGAAACGCTGGGTGTCGATACGCCTGTCGAGCCAGGGGCTGCGTACCATCGACAAGAAGGGCATAGACGCGGTACTGGCCGAGATGCGCGCCCGCGGCGAGAAGATATAGCAGTTAAGTAAGGTATATGAGTCACTATGGCCAAATCAGCACGTGAAAAGATCAAGCTCGTCTCCAGCGCCGGGACCGGGCATTTCTACACCACGACCAAGAACAAGCGCACCACCCCGGACAAGCTCGAGTTCAGGAAATACGACCCGGTGGTCCGCAAGCATGTCGCCTACAAGGAATCCAAGATCAAGTAGGCGTGCCCGCGATCTTGAGAATCTTCAAATAAAGCCCGGCTCGCCGGGCTTTATTATTTCCGCTATCCTTATAGGTACATGGCGGAAAGCATTGATCAGGCGGCTGCCGCGGAGGGCTGGCTATGTACAAGCCCCCGTTTTTCTGAGATAAATATCGCCCGTAACGGTTTTTGATTTAGGGAAGATCCGTTGTGTATGCATTAAATCAGCAAGTTTTGAGGACCGACGCATCAGGGATGCCGCTTGAATGGATTGATTTCAAAGAGGCCGTGCGGGTCTATCATCTCGGGCAGGTGGCCTACACCTGCGGCGTGTCGCTGTACCATATCCACGGCGGGCACAACGCCGTCACCGGCCGGCGCTCCGTCATCGAGATCAACTCCATCATCGCGACCCACGGGGACAGCCACGCCGTCCTGAAGGCGCGGGCGCATTACGTCCCGCCGCTCAACAACCAGACGCTGTTCGCCCGCGACGCCCATTTGTGCATGTATTGCGGCGGGCAGTTTTCGTCACGGGGCCTGTCGCGCGACCACATCAAACCCCTGAGCGTCGGCGGCACGGATACCTGGAACAACGTCGTGACCGCCTGCAAACGCTGCAACAACCACAAGGCGGGGCGCACGCCGGAGCAGGCAGGACTGGAACTGATTGCGGTGCCGTTCATGCCGACTCACGCCGAATACATTTATCTCCAGGGCAAGCGGATTCTGGCGGACCAGATGCATTTTCTGCTGGCGCATTTCCCGCGCCACAGCCCGCTGCACAAGCGCCTGGCCAGATCAGCCTGAAGCGCCCCGCCATGAAAACAAAAAACCCGCCACCGGCGGGTTTTTTGTTTGTCGACCGGAATTCGAAACAGCGATAAATCAGGTCGCGGCAGGTACGAGCGTGTAAGTCCGCAGCTTCTGCGAAAAATGATGCAGTGCCTCGATACCGGTGGCCTCGGCCTCGCGGCACCATTCCTGCAATGCCTGCAGCAGGTGCTCCTGCGTGGCGGCGGAGCGCTGCCAGACGTCCTGCAGTTTCTGCTTCATGACATACACGGTCTTCAGCGTGCCGTTACTTTCCAGTACCGTGTCCAGCCACTTGCGCGAGGCTTCATCCAGCAACCCCGCCTCGCGCACCATCAGCCGCCGTGCGCGCTTGAGCAGCGTCCAGGATTCGCGGTCGGCACGATCGGCCTTCTTCAGTTCCTCGCGATGCACATGCTGCATCACCTCGCGCGCAAACTGCGACATGACCAGGAAGCGCGCCGTGATCACGGCCTTCACCGTGTCGACATCGATGTGCTGCTTGGCGGAATCGCAGGTGAGCTCCGGCGGAATTTTTTTGACGCGTGCCAAGCCCAGCGCCTTCATCGTCTGGATATACAACCAGCCGATGTCGAATTCCCACCACTTGGACGAAAACTTGGCGGAACTCCCGAAGGTGTGATGATTGTTGTGCAGCTCCTCACCGCCGATCAGGATGCCCCAGGGGACGATGTTGGTGCTGGCGTCGCTGACCTCGTAATTGCGGTAGCCCCAGTAATGGCCGACCCCGTTGATGATGCCGGCCGCAAAGATCGGAATCCAGATCATCTGGATCGCCCAGATCGTAATGCCGATCGGGCCGAACAGCGCCACGTTGATCGCGAACATCAAGGCGATACCCTTGCCGCTGTGGCGCGTGTACAGGTTGCGCTCCAGCCAGTCATCCGGCGTGCCGTGACCGTACTTCTCCATCGTTTCGGGATTCTTCGACTCTTTGCGATAGAGTTCCGCGCCCTGCCACATCACCGTGCGGATGCCGAACTGCCGGGGACTGTGCGGATCGTCCGGTGTTTCCACCTTGGCGTGATGCTTGCGATGGATGGCCGCCCATTCTTTCGTGACCATGCCGGTGGTCAGCCACAGCCAGAAGCGGAAGAAGTGACTGATGACGGGATGAATATCCAGCGCCCGATGGGCCTGGTGACGGTGCAGATAGATGGTGACAGCGGCGATCGTGATGTGAGTAAAGATAAGTGCAACGATGATGTATCCCCACCATGGGAGAACAATCAGTCCTTCAAGCATTCGTATAACCCCGTTTAATTTAACAATGTATTGTGCAAGTATACCAGAAAGGACTCATGACCGCGTGTTGTCGCGCGGGCCCCGACAAAAAGCTTCCTATCCCTACAGAATATGCCCGCACCGAAGACGCCAGCGCTTACCACGGACATCATTATTGAACTCAAGGATCGTCCGGATGTGCCGATCGTGCTGATCCGGCGCAAGAACCCGCCGCAGGGCTGGGCCTTGCCCGGGGGGTTCGTCGACGTCGGCGAATCGCTCGAACACGCCGCCGTGCGCGAAGCCGAAGAGGAAACGGCGTTGCGCGTGACGCTCAAGATACTGTTGGGTTGTTACTCCGATCCGACGCGCGATCCGCGCGGTCATACCGCGTCGGCGGTGTATGTCGCCGAAGCGGTGGGCGAACCGCTGGCGCAGGACGATGCCGCGGGCGTGGCGATATTCAGCCCGGAGGCCTTGCCTTCGCCGCTCGCTTTCGACCACGCGCGGATTTTGCGCGACTACCTGATCTGGCGTCAGCAGGGGAAATTGCCGGGCCCGGAAATTCCTTGATGTACACGTCGCGCTGCGGAAAGGGCAGGGTAATGCCCGCGGTTTTGAAATCCTTCCAGATATGCCGGAACAGATCGGAGCGCACGTCGGCGCCGCGTTCCGGATCTTCGATCCACACGAGCAATTCCAGATTCACGCCATTATCCCCGAAGCCGGTCAGCACGGCCGCGGGCGCGGGATCCTTCAGCACGTAATCCTGCCCCAGCGCAACGCGCGCGAGGCGCGCGATGGCGCGCTCCGGATCGTCCTCATAACTGATCTGCACGGGCAAGCGCAAACGGATGCGACGATCGCCCTCGTACGACCAGTTGGTGATATCGGAGGTCATGAGGTTCTCATTGGGCACGAGAACATCCATGCCGTCGCGCGTGCGAATCACGATGTGGCGCGTGTGCAGCGCCCTGACCGTCCCGAAGGTGTTGCCGAAACTGATGACATCGCCCGGGCGGATGGAGCCTTCGAAGACGAGAATAAAGCCGCTGACGAAATTGCTGACCACGCGCTGCAGTCCCAGTCCCAGTCCCACGCCGAGCGCACCGCCGAAGATCGCGAACGCGGTGATATCGATGCCCGCCGCCATCATCGCGGCGAGCACGGCGAGGGTGAGCAGCACGAACTTGACGATTTTCGACAGCGCGATCTTCATGCTCTCGTCGAGCACGCGGCTGCTCGCCACGCGGTTGCGGATGGCGTTCGCCAGCCACAGCGCCACCAGCAGCATGATGGCGCTGGACAGCACGAAACTCACCACGTTGAGCAGCGAAATGCGCACCTTGCCGAAACTGAGCGCGTAGTCGTCGAGCAGCTGTTCGACCCAGGGCAGCCAGCCGAGGATATGCAGCGCCACCAGGGTCCAGATCGTGACCGTCAGCACGCCCTCCCAGGCCTTCAGCGGTCCGCCCGGGCTGAGGCTGTGACGCAGCACGAACACGCCCATGCGGATCACCGCGAGCGCGCCGGCCAGGATCATCGCCGGGCGCAGCAGGCCGGTGGGCCAGCCCTGGTTGCGCAGGACGGCGGAGAAGGCCAGCAGCCACAGCCACAGCAGCAGGGGAACGAGGGCCAAGGCGCCGGAGCGCACCGCGGTGCGGCGCACACCCTCGATGCCGCCCGCTTGGGCGACGCTCAGCAGCCGGTCGCCGATCAGTTTGGTGAGCAGCAGGCCGGCGAGAAAAATACCGATCTGCCACCAAGTGAACGGCGCATTCAGGAAATCGCGGATCGTTTCGCTGGAGGGAAGGGCGTCAAGCAGATTTTGCATGCGGAAGGATGAACCCGGGGGCGGCCGGCGGCGCCCTTCGTTCCTAGGATAACGAGAACCTACCTCAAAATATAGGTAGGGTGGGCACCGCCCACCGTCGGACAGCCAGCGAAGTCGTGTTGGTGGGCAATGCCCACCCTACGAAATATATGTCAGAGTATTTTTGAGGCAGGTTCGAGTCGTCCGCGCAAAAAAAAGCCCGCGAGGAGCGCGGGCTGGAGGAGAGAGACGGTACGCTGTCTCAGGGCTTTACATAGGAGAAACCTTGCGATTGCAGGTTGGCAAGTTCCGCCACGCCGCTCGGAACGATGTCCTCCTTGGAGACGTCGTAGAGGTCGTTCTTGTAGTCGATCTTCTTGCCCACCAGGGTGTTGTTGCACACGTTGAAGTGCACGCCCTGCCGCTTCAGGTTGCTGATCTTGTCCTGGAAGTCGGGGTTCTTGTTCGCGATCTTCAGCAGGTCCACGCCGGGGCCGTGCATCACCACCCGCAGGTCGAGCTTTTCCTTGCCCACGGCGTTGACATGATTCTGGATGTTGCCGAGCGCGGCCTTGAGCAGTTTCTCGTCGTCGGAGTTGACGTGGTAAACGACTTTCTGTTTGGCATTGCTGTCCGCATAGGCCGCGCCCGTGCCGAGACCCAGGCTGAGCAGCGCCATCATTGATAGTGCAATAAGTTTGTTCATAGTGAAGTTCTCCCGCGTGTTGATGGATGAATCAAGCTAACCCTGGATATACGCCCAGCCCTGGTGCTGCCGGCGCATGATCTGTGCCACGCCGGAATCGATGACGACGACGCCGGGCAGCAGCTTCGCCATGAGCCCCAGTTCTTCCTGATAACGCTCGATGGTGTTCTGACAGGCGACGAACGTCAGGCTGTGATATTCCTTTTGCATTTTCTGGATGCGTTCGGCGTAGGGCGAGATACCGGCGAGCAGCAGACCCAGACCCTCACCGTTGGTGATCACTTCCACGCGCGCTTGCTGGTGCGTTTGGCGGTAGAACTTCATCAGGTTCTCCACCTCATCCAGCACGGTC
>ERZ1292630.2076-Hain-H41-02um-R3-2076-length-19016-cov-8_pt2 | contig 12181 bp, 7 predicted proteins | sample MGYA00564408_ERZ1292630 | MGnify/ENA primary metagenome ERZ1292630 (study PRJEB36523, sample SAMEA6512641) | groundwater metagenome | collected 2019-01-08 | study: AquaDiva: Metagenomics assemblies of 32 groundwater samples | reverse complement strand
CAGCAAGGTATCAGGGGGAGGTAGCGGCGGCGGCGACGGACCGTTCCGAGCCACGGGGGCGTTCGGCTCCCACAGCTCCTCGTCGCTCCCGCCCCCGTCCGATGATGACGACGAGCGTGGCGAAGGGGCGAGAGGGGGGGGTCCGTTCGTCCACGCGGGCGGCAGTCCAGGGAGCGGACTCCCACATGAACACCAAAACACAGACGACATCGCAGCGCTTCAGGCTCTGGAGGACGCCTACCGCCGCGCGGTCGCAGAGTGCTCGCAGCTGAAAAAGGGCCGCCATCGTGTGACGGTCAGCGCCTTCGCTCAACTCGAAGCGTTAGAGTCCCGGCAACGTGACAGCATTGCGGAGATGGCGCTCGTGCTCCTGGACAGCGTCAAGGTGCAGCACCAGCTCGCGAAGGAAGTCGTCCATCTGGGGCAGCTGGTGAAGCGGTACGTGGATGAGGCCGCCGACAGCCGGCTGACCTGGACGGCCGAGCGGAAGGTCCTGGTGGCGAACTCGCACTCGCAACGTGTCAGCGCGGAGTGGCTCGCACGGTTTGCGGCTCGCAGGTCTCCCGAAGAGGAAAGCGTGGATTCCAGTAGTATGGGCGGCGTCGCGTCGCCCGATGTGCTGTGGTGCGGCATTGCCAAGACCGCATTCGACGAACTCACGGGGGTCAAAGGCGCGTTGGGGGCTGCCCGCCAGGTCGCGGCGTTGCAGCGGGAAACGTCAGTCGCGTCGGTAGCGCGGGCTGCCATGGTCACCAGCGACCTTGGCACCTTCGCCGCCGGCGCTCTGCGATGGGTCGTGGCGGAGGCGCGGGAGGCCCTTGCTCTTCACCACCTCATCGTCAGCGAGGAGTTCGTGGCATCGTCCGAGGCGTCCAAACGGAGAGTTCAAACGTCCCGTTGGATGAAGGACGTCGCGGCTTGGGCAGACCGCTCCGTGGAGGCGGCGACGGCTCACCTCGAGACGATGCACAGCGATATCATGGCGTGCGTCACGGCGAGCGTGCCTCACGTTGTCGAGACCCGCCACGCTGCCGTCGTGGCCGACACGCGCTCCATCATCGAAGGCTACGAGTCGCGCATCGTGCAGCTAGAAGAGCGGGGAGCTCAAAAAACGAAAGTCATCTCCTATCAGGCAAAGCGCATTGAGGAACTAGACGCGCAAAGCAGCACGCTGCGCACGGAACTGCAACAGCTGCAACTAGTCCGCGACGCCGCTGCCTCGCCAGCCGGTCAAGACGTGGGAGCGCCGCCGCTTCCGTGGGGCCCATACGGGGGTCGGAATACGCCCGGGCACGACGTACCTGCCCTTTCATCCGGGCCGCAGTTTTACCACCACCCGGGGAATCACCGCCCCGGGCCACTGGGTTTGCCCCCCAAAGGGTTTACCCCTCCTGCGGCCCTCGCAGCAGTGGGCAGCGTGGCAGCATCGCCTCCGCCTGCTCCCCTCCCTCAGCCTTCCCTGGAAGACCCGGTGGCCGCCGGTTCCCCCTCCGCGAGCGTGTCGATGGCGACGTTGATGTCGCTCGCCGACGTCATGCTGACCCAGCACGGCGGCATGCAGCAAACGTTGCTTTCTTTTTTCCGGGACTCCATGGCCGCTGCGATGAGGGCAACGTCTATCGCCGAAGCGGCTACGTCAGGGGTGTCGGACCAGCTCAGTCCGCGCGACAACTCTGCGAGGCAGCTCCGGGTGCGGAGCGCCAGTCAACACACGTCGCTGCGGCGCGCACTGTTCAACTGGCGGCCTTCCAACGAATCGATCGGGATCGGCAGCGTCGACGACGACAGCACCGCCATGGAAGCGGCCAGCGACGACGGGGGAGGATTCGGCGCCACCGCCAAAATGCTCCTGAGCTCCGTCGATTTTGACGGCAGTTCCGCAGCGCCGCGGCAAGCGCCGACCTGGGAAGAGATGGCAGACGCCAGGCGCCACTCCGCCTCTACGCGCATGGTGGCGCACGTCGCCCGCACGCTGATGGAGGCGAAGGCCCAGTTCGGGGGCCTGCTTCTGTACAATGCCCAGACGCTGTTCGAGGCCTGGATGAAGTTCACCCCGATCGCAACGGTCGACGCGATTCGCATCCAGGTGGCCGAGTCATCCCTGGCGCTCGTCGAGGCCCAACGCGACCAGGCCACGTCGACGGCGCAATGGATGCTCACACAGTGCACCGGGGCCGTGCGCGCCCTGTCCTCGCTCATCTCCAAAGTGGACAGCGTTACCAGCGGCGACGCGGCGATGCACCTCGGTCAGCAAGGTAGCAGTAACGGTGGTTCCGACGGCCACCGCACGGCACTCGACGTTGGGGACGGGGAGGGCGGATCTTCCGAGGGCAGCGTCGCGGTGGTGTCAAAGCAAAGCCTCGAGTTCGCAAGTTTGTGCGATCGCATGCTGGACCGAGCTCGGTCGCTCCACTCAGATCTACTCGACCGCGAGTCGAAGCTGATGGATGCCGGGGGGGCGATTCGTGCGAGCGACGCAGCGGCCAGCGAGTTTAGAGCGGCCGCCGACATCACGGCGGTGTCGTCATTTGTCGAGCGCGAAATTAACGACGATGCCCTAGTGACCCTGAGAGAGCACATGCGGCTCGAGCGGCAATGTGGACTGCAGTGCATGCAGCAGCTGTTCCTGGCCTGTGGACAGCGGAACGTGGCCATCCGCGACCTGCAGTCGTCGCTGCGCGATGCGATGGCGTCCGCCCACGCAGGAGCGCTGATCGCTCGGCACGAGCAGGAGGCCGTCGACCTTCTTGTCGGGCTGCTCTTCGTGGCTTGGCGGCAGCACTTCGATACCGTCTGGGCCGTAACGCTGCCGTCGCCCAACGAGGTGGCCTTCACGATGCTCGTCGTGCACATGGAGCTGGTCCTCGCCATGGAGTCACTCCACGACGACACGATCGACCAACTCATCAGCCTGCGCCGGCAAGCAGAGAGCCTTGTGCACGAAACGCTCGCGGCGAGAACCGAGCTGATTCACGTGGGGAGGGAAATGGTCGTCGTGACCAGTGAGCGCCGCCGCGAAAAGGCTGTCTCGGATTTGTTTGATGGGTTCTACAGCTCGTTGCTCGACGTGCTCGCGCAGAGTGTTCGCGATATGCAAGCCAATGTATTTCACGATTTGTTTTGTGACTGGAAGGCGGCGATCGACGCGCAACTGCGTGCGACGCACTTCGCGCAGATTGCGAATAGTGAACGCGATGACGCGGTGCATCAACGACTGCAAACCTCCCGGGCACTCGAGGACCAGGGGCTGACCATTTCGGTGTTGGCCGAGCAGAACAAAGACCTCTCGACGGCGATTCAGGCCGCCGCATCCGAGATGGCGGCGCTCCGGGAGTCGCAGAGCGGCGATCGCTCCGCGGCCTTGCGACTCGACGCAGAGACGAAAAGACTAGACGAGCAGCTAGCGACGGTGTCGCAGCTCCTGGCCGCGGAGCAACAAGCTGCCGAAATCGCGCGGAGTCATGAAACGGCACTCGAGCGTGACCTGACGGAGGCGGCGGGGAAAATCGCCCAGCTCAACACCAGCGTCGCCACGTTGCAGCAAGCCGTGGACCGGGAGCGTGACGCGCACCGGCAAACCATCAAAACCATGGCGGCCAAGCACGCGGTGTCGTGACCCAAGGTGGACCACAGTTAGACTGAATGAAACGGCAGGGTTCATGGTTGAGTTAGACCCCTTTCCTGCAAGCGAAAAGGGACGGGCGTTGACGCAGTCTTGCGTCGTGCCTGTCGGCGTGATCATACAGTCGGTTCGTAGGAGGAACCGAATGTTGTGTGTGCTGCTCATTCATTCCTGCTTCACGTTGCAGTCATTTGGGTATTGAGAAAATGTCTGGGCGCTCATGATCTTTCGCCATCGCAACGTCCAGAGCTATGTGCTGCGGCTTCGCGACCGCCCCGCGCAAATTGCGGGGAGCGTCGGCCTGTGGCTGCGGACGCTCAAGGATAGTCGCCGCCATGCCGCCCGCATCGGTGATCAGCAGCGGCCATCGTGGCCTCCCCACGTCACCCTTTCGGGCCGATGCCACAGCCCGAAGTCGATCGGCGTTCCCAAACAGGGCGACATTATGATGGGAGTGCGGTGGCGAGGAGACGAGACCGAAACGAAAACAGCGCTCAGGCATGTAGGCATGACTGTTCGACCCCGTGACCGTGAATGCTTCACAAAATCAGAAAAGCGTCTGTTGTCTGCCTCTGGTAGTGCCATCGGACCCCGACGCAGCCGCTCTGGCGGTCCAGGATGGCACGGTCACCACAAGTATGAAGAGGATCTGTTGGGTACGGCGTACCAAGAGGCGGATGGCTGGCAGCTCGTCAAGCGTGGCCACGTCGACGCGGACCAGCTCATGGGCGTCAGCGTGGGCCAGGTGGAGGTCCGCGTTGCCGTCGAGGTGACTCCACCCGTCGGTGGTGCGAAAGCCGTCATCAACTGGGCGGCACTCGTCGGCGTCGACAACCTGCTCCGCCGGCCCAGGGGGCTTGAGTTTCAGTCGCCGCATGAGGAGTATACGGTGCGGGATGCGGTGGCGTCGTGCATCCGTCGCCACGCCGCCGACGGGCCGGTCGTCGCGACGGTCCTGGAGCCGTCGCCTCCTGTCATAGGCCAGTCAGCTGCGGTGTACAGGATCCGCGGTGGTGGAGCGGTACCATCCGATCACGTCAACGGGCGCCAAGGGACAATGCCGTATCGTCGTCGTAGTTAATGTCAATACTGTTGGCTACAGGTGGGTGCCTCGGAGACCCCGTCTGCGTGATAAAGGCGTCCTGCCGCTGTCCACCGTGCTAGCTACCGACCAGCACTGTGTTGATGTGTCACATCTTATCCACAGAGGCACCGGTGATGGCAGCCCCTCCTCCTACTCCGGTCGACCAGGCGCAATGGGCGGCGATGACGGACGCCTTTGGGTCGCTAAAGCGCCGGCGGCCGTGTGACGCGATGGCGGCACCCCTGTGGCGAACCGTTGCGGGACCACCAGGGGTTGAATCTGCTGTGCCTGGAAGCCGCCACGCCAAGTTGGCCAACAGCCGAAAGGGCCACACCGGTGTCGCGCCGCCATTCGCGTCGACGCTCGGCGAGGCACTACTGCTGCGAAGCGTGCTCAACGGAGCGACGTTCGACGCATGCTTGAGCGCCCTGTCGGGGTGGCGCATCGCCACGTCTCAACCCTCCCTGAGACCTCACCTCCTCGCCGATCATGCGTCTTGGACGGCGTGGTTAAACGCCGTTGGTTTTCCCCGTGCCGCCAGGGTCCCCGCCAGGCCTGCGGCCAATCCCATGGCCAGTGGTGCACCTGACATCGGCGATGCCGGATTGCCGATGGTGGCTGCCGGGTGGGGCGCTGAGACCGCCCAGATGACGGCCGCCGGCCCCGAGGGAACGAGCGGCATGCCTCTCGGGGCGCAGCCACAAGCAGTCGTGGCCGTTCGCAGGGAAACCCGAAAGATGACCGTCCCGACTTCCTCGACGGTCTTGAGAGACGCGGTAGCGGATTGGCGGCGCGTATCCGCTGACAATCAGCTGGTGGGGAACGACTCGGTGAACAGTCTGCGACGGCGTGACGAATTGGACCGAGCCGCATTTGGCGACCAAGTCGACGAACGCATTCTGCGCCGCCGCCTGCAAGGTGAACGAATGGCGCGCGACGCGCTGATGAGGCGCCTCGGGGCAGCGTCATGACACATCGCCGTGGTCAAAGCCGATCCCCCCTTATTGAGTGCGCCCGCCAGCCAGTATGAGGATTTTCCTTCAATCATGGTGCAATCCTTTCAACCATTTGTTGATTGTCGTCTCCCGGCGAGAACCAACGGCTCTCGCGGCACTCATAACACACCACCACTCGCAGCATCGTACGTGACGCGGAGTCTCTTCCTTCCTTCCCAGGTTGCCCAGCGCAGCGCATGGCGTCTTTGGTGTCAACCATTCCAGCCGCGTTCCTCTGGCGCAACCGGATCGCGTTTCTGCTCGTCGGCTTCATCACTAACTTCCACTACTGTTTGATTCTCAGTGGCTCCGAGTCGCTGGCCGAGCAATTCGGGTTGAAGCGCCTCACCGCGCTCGTATCGTGGTGCAACGTGCTGGGCGGCATTGTCGTGAAGAGCCTTAACGCGTTCCGTTTCAACCGCGTCAACTACAACGTGCGCTTCTTCCTTGCGGGACTGCAAACGGCAATCGGCATCGTGGCGGTTTGCCTCTCGCCCGTTGTCGGCGCCTCGAACGGGGTGGCGTTCGCGCTGCTTTTGCTCGGCGTCCTCTGCGTCGGCAACGGCAGCGCCTACGGCGAGAGCGTGAACCTGGGCTACATGGAACGTTTCGACGCGGGCATGATTGGGTGGTACAGCTCGGGCACGGGCTTCTCTGGTGTCCTCGGCTCGCTCGTCTACCTTGGCCTAAAAAATGTTCCCGGCTTCCACCCTTCCGACATTTTTGCCTGTTCCATCCCCTTCGTGTTCGGCTTGTTCGTGCTCTACTACAGCGTCATCGCGGTCGGCAGGGATAGCCAAGGCAACGTCGTGATCAACGGGCGGCTGCCCTGGACGTCTTCGTCGTCCGCCGCGCTGGTACGTGGCGGGGGCTCCCACCGCCGTGGGGCAATCCTATCGTCACCAACGCCGCCATCGCCCATCGCCCTTGCCGATCCCTCCCACCCAGGAGGTGCCGCTGTCAGCAATGCCGCGACGCCGGCAGGGCAGCAGCACGAATCCGTAGCGGGGCGCATGGTACTCTGGCTGATGCCCGACTTACCGCTTCAGCAGCTCAAGCAGGCCCACCGTTTGGTGTTTTGGCAGTGTCTTCAGCTGCTCCTCGTCTACGTGTTCGAGTACGGCGTGCAAATGTTGGCCCCCTTCGCGTTCCCCCCGCGCCACGCTGCCAGCCACCCGGGCGGTGGTTCGCCACCCTCCAACCAGACTGGCAGCCAACGGCAGATGCCGATCAGCACCACCACGATGCCGCCCGCCTCGACACTGCCGCCCGCCGCGACACCGCCACCCGATTTTTTCCTCGACAACGCCTTCATCATCACGCAGCTGTGCTATCAGGTGGGCGTGCTCATGTCGCGGTCATCCCTCGCCGTGGTCCGGGTGCGCCGTGTCGCCGTCTTGTCCATGCTGCAATTCGTCAACTTTGTGCTCTGGATCGTGCAGGCCAAGACGCTGGTGCTGTCCGCGCCCGACGACCCGGCGAAGCAACGGGTCTACTGTTTCATCCTGTTCGGGCACATGATTTTCGTGGGACTCCTGGGCGGCGCGTCCTACGCCAATGTGTTTTACAACATCCTGCACGACATTCTGGGAGATGCGTCCAAAGCCACGCAGGGGGGTCGCGCGGCGACCGTCGCGGCGGAGGCGCCAACGCACTCGGTCGGTGGTGTCTCTGGGATCGGTGCCGTCGTCTTGACCGAGGCCACGATTCAGGCAGCAGGAGCCGACGCGGGCGACGTCCCATCAGGCAATGACGCCGAAGCGCAGTCGCTGTTGACAACCGACGACGAGCGAGCCGCCGCCAGCCGGCGCCGCGAACTATGCATGAACGTGGGGGCGCTCTATGCCAACGTGGGAATCACCTTGGGGTCCTTACTCGACGTGATCCTGGCCAACACGTTGATTTCTCACTCGTAGTTCACACAATCACCAATATCGGGTGCAGTCCCCAGCAGGGCGAGAGTTTGATGACAATCCGAAAAATGGTGAAGTGTTGGTGGGGGAGGTTAGAGAAACAGGGACTCTTTCTCTCCCCGCCTCGTACAGCCTTTCGCCGCTTCACACGGTATGCTCCGCCGCCTGACCACGGTAAGGCCCTACAAGGTCAAGGTCGGCCGATACTCGTCGACGGCCCCGGTCGTCGCGTCGAAGAACGCGGTGCTCCAGATCCACCGGTTCGATCCCGCGACGAACACGAAGCGCATCGACACGTACCAGTTCCAAAAAACGCAAGACTTCATGGTGCTTGACTTACTGACCGCCGTCAAGGCGCACCAGGACCCGACGCTAGCGTTCCGCGCCTCGTGTTGCGAGGGCGTCTGCGGCAGCTGCGCCATGAACATCAACGGCGTCAACTCCCTCGCGTGCGTCACGTATGCCGCGCAGGTCACGCAAGTGGGGCCGCTGCCGAACATGCCGGTCATCAAAGATTTAGTGGTGGACCTGAAGGACTTCTTCAAGCAGTACGAGTTCATTCGCCCCTTTGTCCGCAACACCAACTTGCACCGCTACCACATTGACTCGATCTATAGCCGCTACACGGACACGTGCAAGGCGCTGTACGGCGCCGGCGTCGCAGCCCCCGCAGCCGCACATCACGCCGAGCTGTCACCCGACGGCGCGTTGCTCGAACTCCTCGACAAGGCGGTCAACGCTGGCGACGCGGCGAAAACGGTGGAGGTGCTCCGACGTCTTCGCGACCGTGGAACCGTGTTTCCCGAGGCCACGTGTCGGACTCTCATCGGCGATGCACTCGCCAGCAAGGCGAACTGAAGGGATGGCGAGCGCATCGTATGGCGGCATCACATCCGGAATCCGAGGCGATGTGACGCCTCGAAACGACGGGGGAGGGGGGTTGAGTGACAGCACGACTACCACTGGAAAACGGCCGCAAAAGAGCGGTGTGGCTGAATGAGTGACTGCGTTTGTCAGCGAACGAATGACCATCTTTTTGAACCGTCCTGATGCTCTTCCCCACAGGTGGGTTTTTTTTTCTTACGGACCCTGCTGCTGGGGCTGCAGTCCCGAGTGCCACGTGTCGATGTCCTCCTCGAACGGGTTTGGTGATCCCATGGGCGGCATGTTGCAGCTTCGCGACGCCCGTGCTCAACTGGACAGGCAACGCGCTACCGTCCGGCAAAGCGACTTACATGAGGCTCACATCACCGCGCTCCGTGGCGTGCCAGAACCGCACGTGTACGCGCTGCCCGCGGTCGTGGACAGCGTTCTGGGTTCGGGTGGCGACGTGCCAGATGTGAGCACCGAAACCCTCGTGACGTATAGGGCGGTGCTACCCCCTGTTGCTTCGGGCCCTGGCTGGGGCGTGGACGACACCAGCGGTCTGGTGACCCTGGCGTTTCCGGGCCCGCTGCGTCTGTGGAAGGCTCTGACGCGGCTGCACGTGTCAGCCGCGCAGCGTCAGGCGTATCCGCTCGGCACCCCGTGGATCACGGTCTCCGCGCTTCACACGACGCAGGTCGTCACGCTGCACGCGGAGACGCTGCGGCATACGATGATTACCGCCGCGTACCCTCACGTGGTCGTCCGGGGTCCCGAGGGATGCGTGGTGGACAGTCGCAGCTTCTGGGCAGCCTGGATGCCGCGGCGCTCTCACGACGGGGGCCCCCGCAACGGCGGCAATGGGTCAGCCAGCGGGAGAGACGACGAAGAGGCTGGCCGACAAGGCGCGACGGCCATTCCCGCGCGCAGTGCGGCATCGTTTCCCGGCGAGCTGGCGGGCACCTTGAGCCAGCATTTTAGATTCGTCTCGGGCTCGTTTGATAGATGACGCTGCGCACAGGGCAGTCGGCTGCTGCGGCGGCGCCAGAAGGGAGTACGTAGTTATTGATGGACCGCGTTCTTCATTGTCTCGCTCTCTCGCTCTCTTTATTGGTGACTTTTATGTAGGTGCCGGGTTATTATCTGTAAACTATGGAAAACTCACTGACCAAACTGTGCGACACAACGCTCGCGGCCCTGGAAGACAAGGGATTCGCCGTCGACCTGCTGGGCTCGGCCGACCCCACGCGACTCCAGGCGATAAAGCGGGATCTCACTGCCGCCGTGCAGGGGCACTGCGTCGCTGATCAGTGCGGCCACCCGCGGCTGCTGCAGCAACGCCTGGAGGTCGTCCTGGCGGGCAACGTGAACGAGGATGGGCCACCGGAGGGGGGTGAGCGGCTGGGCGAGCTGGTCTCGGGCGAGTGGCTCGGTGCCTTCAGCACCGACGCCTCAGCGTGGGACGTCCTGGCGATCGACACTAGTGACGTCGACCGCCGTCGATTGTGCAACGCGGCGCTCGCCTATTGCGACGACATCGACGCGCTGCTGCTGCACGACGCGAATCGGCCCGGCGTCGCATTTTTACCGCATCACAGCATTCGCGAACGCATCCGAGAGGCCCGACAGTTCTTCACGGACGCGACCAGGAATGGTCAGGACCTCCGCACGTCGTCGTTCACCGCAGACGACATGGTCTTTCGCTTCCAGGAGCTCGAGGCGGAAATGGTGGCCTGCGGTGCCGCACTGGAAATGGAGCTGAGGGACTACGACGAGCGGCAACGTCTGGTCGAGGTGTTTGCCAGCACGATGAAAGCGCTGAGGGACGGCGTCTGGCAGCGTCCTGCCGCATCATCGACAGAGCCCGCGCCGCCATGGGCTCGGTGCCACTCCTTCCAACGCGTCGTCCGGGATTGGGTGGCGAGCACCAAGGCCTTTATCGAGACTCCGAGCTCGGTATGCGCACCCCACCGGGTGGTTCACCGGCTGGTCGCTGATTGCTCCGCCGTGTTCGCCTACCGCACTTCCCCGCAGGCGGCTTTTTTCGTGCTGAAGTGCTTCGTGAGTGATCGGGTCACGCGCCTTCGCCGTCTCGGAGCCGCAATGCCCACCGACGAGCAACAACGGCAAGCCGACCGAGATGCGACGTCCCTTCTCGCTTTGCTCGATGCGCTCCCAAATTTTCCACCAGAAACTGAGTTTGTCTCGCCATTTGCAGCCGCTAGCCGCTCAGGGGACGCGCAACACGAAACCAACGCGTCCACGGATGACGCCGCGCAGCTGGGCGCCGTCGCCTGGTACAACGTGCTTGCCGAGACTCTGGACCAAGTCGACTACTCGCTGGAACGCTGTTCGAATGCCGGTGGTCTTGCGGCGAAGCGCAACGAGTTTATCGAGTACATCGATGTCGTCGCTGCCGTTGTCGCAAATGGTGCATCCGCCGCGTCGTCAGACGCCCTTCTTGCCCGTGAGTGTGTACCTTCCGCGGTGCGCACTGCACTCGGTTCTGAAAGTGTGCAGCGACTTCAGCGTCTCGTGCAACGGTGTCGCACCTGGATATCGGCAGGTAACGCCAGTTCGACGACCCTGTCGGTGGGCGATATCGACAGCATGCTGTGCAAAGTGCGAACGATCTGCGCCGACGCTGGCCTTCCGCTGCGCCTCGGCACGCCCATTCATGGGGCCCTGGTTGCCTCTCCCGCGACCGCGGAGGACCCTCACGGTAGCCACCACCAGCACCAGTGTGCCGTCGACTTGGGTTGCGTGCTGTACGAGGAGACGATACGCTGCCGCTGCGCCTTGGCCGCGGTGGGCCGCGAAGACCGCCGTGGCGGTGCAGGATCCCATCGTGGTGGCGATCTCGACGTCGCCCTTGCGCAGGTCGCCGAGTGCCTGGCGTCGCTCGACGTGTTCTTGCAGCGGCCGGCCCTAGCCGTCGTGGTGGCCGGTGGTACGCCGCTGAACGAGGCCAAGGCACTTGCCGAACGCTTCATCGATGTATGTCGCTCCTGCACGCGGACGATCGGAACGCACAGAATGCCTGCCACAGCGTTGCTGTACAGCTACTGGATCGGGAATTGTCTCACGCCGCTCAGGTCCGCTGATGTGGAGAGTGGACTGCTGTAGATCTAGTCTCCCAAATGGGTCCGAGTCCGATCTCCTTTCGCGCGCCGATAAGGTTGAAAAAATCTGAAAAATGAATCCCGTTCTCTGATGACAGCAGTTTTCTCGCTCGCTCACAATTCGACGGTGTGGCCACAGCTTGTTGCGCCTTTCAAGATGACCTCGGATCTCCACGCAGCCGTCAAGACGATGTGCCCGCCGAATGGCGACATGGATAACCCGACGTTCGCGAAGCTGTGCCAGTCGGCAGGCTTTATCAGTGGCGAATTTACCCTTCCCGTGGCGTACTTGTGCTTCAACCCACATAAACCGGCCGGGGCCAAAAAGGTCCCGGTAGACGCGTTTGAAGCCTCAGTGGTGCCGGCACTCGCGGACAAACTGCAGCGTCCGGCGACGGACATCGCAACCGCCATCGCGACGGCCGCGAGAGGGGGCACGCCCCTAGCGGCATCGACGAGCACATCGTCGGCGCCCGAAGCCGTGGTGAGCGAAGAACCGGCCAAGTCGGACGCGGCCGTCCCGGCCAAGTCGCCCGCCAAGCCCGAGGAAGCCGCGACTGAGGCCGAGCCAGCGAAGGAGG
>ERZ1292630.2937-Hain-H41-02um-R3-2937-length-15388-cov-7_pt2 | contig 12184 bp, 9 predicted proteins | sample MGYA00564408_ERZ1292630 | MGnify/ENA primary metagenome ERZ1292630 (study PRJEB36523, sample SAMEA6512641) | groundwater metagenome | collected 2019-01-08 | study: AquaDiva: Metagenomics assemblies of 32 groundwater samples | reverse complement strand
GTCGTGATACCACCCACGGCACCTTCGGAGCTGTGCGTGGAGGCGGCCCCTGACGTCGGGGCTGTCGGTGCCGCCGCCGTCGTCGAAGTCGTTGCCATGAATCCCATGAGTGCCATCCGTGGTGGGTACACTTTGCACGAAAGCACTTTGCCAAACTTTGAGAACAGCTCTTCCAGATCGGCGGTGCTGCAGTCTTCGGGAAGGGCCGCGACGTAGACGTTGGTCGGGTCAGCCTCGTCGGGGTTGTAAAGGGCATACTGTACGGCTTCGCGGCCGGCGGCAGCACCCGCTGCGCCATCACCTTGCGCATCGTGGCCTCCAGCGGCCGCGGAAATGGCGACGGGTTGGGCTGTCGTCTCCAACACCAACGGGCCGCTGGACCCTCCGCGCAGAGGATACGCCCCGGTGTGAGCTTGACGGGGTGCGGATGGAGCGGGGGCGGCCGGCCAACCAACGGCCGCCGACGTCTGTGGGAGGGGACGCTGCGACGCGGCGGCATGGGACCAGGTGGGTGCCGGTTGGTGGTGTGCGTGGTGGTGCCACGCTGCTTGCTGCTGGTGGTGGTGGTGACCACCATATTGCGGTGCGCCCGGGGGGCCTGGGTAAGCACCCGAAGGGGGGTATCCAGCGTACGCGCTGGGCGGTGGATATCCATTGTAGCTGGGACCTGGCGCATTGTAGCCTCCTCCGTAGGGACCTCCCCTCGCGCGATACGCGGCGGCGGCGGCGGCGGCGGCGGCGGCGGGATACGGCGGCTGATAGTGCTGATAGTGGTGGTGGTGGTGGTGATGATGATGGTAGTGAGGGGCATAACCGCCGCTGATGCCTCCTGGGCCCGTCGGATGGGCGTACGGCCCCCCTCGCGCATCGGCCGGCGGCGGATACGCCCCACCGCCCCACTGGTGAGATGTGGGCGGCGGCGGGTAATAAGGGGTACTGGAAGTACCGGGTGCCACGGCGGCCGCCGGCCGCCAATGCTGCGGCGATGGCTGGCCGTAGCCGTTTGCTGGCCCTGGAGGATAACCTGCGGGTGGGCCGTAGCCGCTTGGCGGCCCTTGGGCCAAGGGATAGCCTGCGTAGGCGTCGCCAGGGGGGTAGCTCCCAGGGCCGTAGGTTCCGCCGCCGCCGGGCTGCCCAGGCGGTGGCATCGCGTCGCCGTGATGGGGCGGCATAGCATGCCCAACGTGGTGCTCGCTCCAAGGAGCCGGCGGCTGGCCTCCACCGTAGGCTGGTGTGTCATACGACATCGGAGGATACGGTGCCCCACCTCCTCCTGCTGCCGTGGGTGGTGCCGCCCCTCCGTATGGTAAGCCGACTGGAGGATACGGCCGATGGGGAGCACCACCGTGTGGCCACCCTGAGGTCGGTGGCGCTGTGGGTTCCATTTCCAAAACCACAACTTTGAGCGAAGTATGGTTGGGGTCGGTCGCTGTGGGAACGCACGCGAATTGGCAGCGACCAGATTTTTTTTTGCAATGGGGGGATTGGTCGACAAGCTGTGGGAGCAGTTTCGACGATCCAAACAGAGAGAGAGCTAGATAGAGAGCGTGTCGAGGTCTGGAGTGGATTGATTTCGCAGAGGACGCGGAGCGGACGGATGTTGAAACACGTCGTACGTCGAATAGTCAGACCGTGTGGGGCTGTTTTTTCTGTTGTTGTTGGGGTTGTTTCACCGCTCTTCGTCAATTACAGCCCTCTTTTTTCCCGCTGATATGGACCACAAACTCGTCGGCAGCAGTACCGGCAAGGAAGTCCTTTATGTGTCACTGGTGAGTTGCTTCCGGTCTCGGCCCGCCTTGTTTTTTTCTGTTTGGTTCTGTAGACCACTCTGCTGCGCACTGCTCGTCACTGTAAAGGACGCCTTTTGCAGAAGGGAGAAGTCTATCCAAGAGTGTCGAAACGCACGGGTCGTCGACAAAAAGACCAACGGTAAAAAAGCCGCAACGGATGAAAGATCGTGTGTCCGAATTGCGCAATCTGCGGCTATGTTTGTTTCGTCGTCGTCGTGTAGTTTCCCTCCTGGTTTTGTGACGCGCAAATTCGTAAATAAATAAGACCGGAAGCGGCAAGAAACGAGAGCCGGGAAGCAGGGGGGGAGAGAAAGGATGAAAATAAAAACTGATGGATTGGCGAATGACTTGAGCGTGAAAAGGGGGCGCAAAGAGCACTCCCTTGAGGTACAAAAGTTGACCTTCAGGAAGGGGGGGCTTCTTCGTGTGTGTCCTTTTACCTCCCACGCACGCCACCGCGGGGTTGTGAAAGAGAAGGAAAGCGAGACAACAACAACGACCAAATTGGTTTAGCATTAACGATGATCCATTGGTTGTTGGGGCAGTGAGTGTGTTGTTTTTGATCGTAACGGAACACCACAGAGAACGAACTGTGCATCAGGGTGACGGAAACAGAAAATACACCACCGACATGTTTGGGCTGTGGTAGACAACGCGGCGAAGAAAGGGACAATTTTTGTGATTGCGAGCCGGGGCGTAGCGCTATGCCGTTGGTCGACCGCACCACAATCACGGAGGGGGAGGAGGCGTTGATCCTGTCCGCGTCGCGGTCCGAGCGTTGTTCACAACTTTTGTTTATAAGCGGACAGCCTCGGCTTCCTCTTTTCGTTCGCCCCTCGTCATTTTCGGTCACTTTTTGGAGGTGCACAGACGATCGCCACTAGCCTTCACCTTGTCCGGTGTCAGCTTCGAGTAAGTTGGCATGCTGTGCTCGACGTATTGTTTCCAGAGTTTCGCACGAATCTTCTTCCTATTTTCCAGCGCATCGTAGTACAGTCGCCGACTCGCCGCTGCGGGGGTCGTGCGCGGCGACACTGGGGGGTGAAACTGATGTTTCGCATTAATGGATTCCTGCGCCGTTTTGTGCTTGGACAGCGCAGTGTTGTACAACCGGTGAACCGATTCCGTTAGCTGCTCGTCGTCGAGCAATTTTCCTAACAGCGAAGGAAGCAACCCGCCACCCCCTCGGCCTGAACCGGCAGGCGATGGGGAGGACATCCCTGAAGCGGCAGCGGCCGCGGAAACGGCCTTTTCCAGGGCGTGCTTGTGCTGTTCCAGCGCCATGGTGTACAGCCTATTCATCCCCTCCTCAATAGCCTTGGGTGGTTTCACCAAAGCCTTGCACAGCATGAAGCCATCGGTCGGCAACGGGATCGTCCGCGCCTTCGCCAGCCGCTCGCAATACTTCGAGATCTCCTCCATGGGCCGAAATATTTTCGGTAACGTGGGTGCGATGTGCTCCGGCGCGGAGAAGACGCCCTGATTGGCGAGCGTGTTTTGGCTGCGTCGCGCGGAATGCGGCCCGCCGTCTGGAGGTCGAGGCCGGCCTCGTCCGGTTGCGCTCGCCTCCGTGCGCGCCGTTTTCGGCGGCGACGGATTCACCGCTGGCAGCTTCGATTCGGACATCCGCAACCAACGGAGTAGTAAAAGGGTATCGCGTGAAAACAGGACCAGCCACTACAGACTAAAGACGGAAAAAAACACGCATGCTTGTTGGCGTTAGGTCTGGCCCCTGCCTTGATTGAGTCACGACGTCCAACCCCCTCAACGTTTTTATCAAAAAGCGGAATCGAAAAGACAAAAATCAAAGTTACCCATGTAGCGTGAACGCTTGGCCCCATCCGAGGGGGCCGTCCTGCTATGATGTTGTGTCACGAAAAAAAAGCGTCACGCGATGCACGTGGGATGCCACTTGATGACGTGCACCAGTCGACAAAAAGGCGTTGGGGGAGTCTCAGTAGGTGTGACCTTTCACGTACAACGACTCCGATCCCTTGACGTCTGCCGCACGGTCGTACGTGCCGAGCTGCGCGAGAGAGTTCATCTTTGCGCGGTGCAAAAACACGCGGCGAGCGGCGGGGAAGTTTTCATCCTTCCCACCCCATGCCTTCAGGGCGGATGACTGAAGCGCCCGAGCATAGGAAAACGTCAACCGCCAAGGTCGCGCGATGCCGAGGTTCGGTCGGTTCATGGCAGCGAGATACTCCGATGCTTGAACCTCGCTCAAGCCGCCGGACAAAAACGTGACCCCCGCGACTTGAGCCGGAAGGGTACGGCCTAAGGCCCAGACCGTGTACCGTGCCACCTCATCGGGAGACGCAACGGTCCCAGACTCGGCCCCGGGAACCACCATGTTGGGCTTCAGCAACATCGCATCCCACATCACGCCGTGCCGATGAAGGGCAGAAACGACCGCGGACCACACACGCACGGAAACAGCGAAGCATTGCTCGATGCTGTGAGTGCCGTCGATCATGACTTCAGGCTCCACGATGGGAACGAGTCCCGCTTGCTGAGACAGGACGGCGTAGCGAGCGAGGGTCTCCGCGTTAATGTGGATCGCGTGCTCGCTCACCGTGCCGTTTTGGATTTGGTACGTGTTGCGCCATTTGCAGAACCGGGCGCCTTGCTTGTAGTACTTCTGTGCGCGGGCGACGTAGCCGTCGAGACCCTCGGTGCACTGCTCCCCTGGCGCGCCGACGATCAAAGGCGCCAAACCACGGTCTGTCTTGATTCCAGGTACGATGCCGATGCGGGTCAGGTATTCCGGAAAGGAGGACCCGTCGTCCATCTTCTGCGTGAGCGTTTCCTCGTGGAAGATCACGCCGCTGACGTATTGTTCGATACCCGCCGCGCCGATCATCAGCGCGCGGTACTTGCGGCGATTTTCGGCGTTGTTCTCCAAGTTGATGCCCTTGAAGCGTTTGTCTACCGATCCGACGGACTCGTCGGCGGCCAAAAGACCCTTTCCGGGGGCCGTCATTTGCTTCACGGTCGCTTTCAGCTCCTCGTAGTACTTCGACTTGAGGCCACCATACGGCGACAACTGGGCCTTAAAGACCTCGACGCGATTCGACATTGCGGTTGTTGTTGTGTCTACGGATTGAAAAAAAAATCAGGAGGGCGTGTGGTGCGAACAAATATTTTTGAGTGTCTGTCGAACCATTTTTCATGTTTCCCCGCCGCTTGGCGGTCATTGGGGGACATTTCTCCCACTGCACGTTGACGCCGTTCGCAGAAGCAAAGAGCCCTCAAATCGGTATCACATCAATGGATCCAATATGGTGGAAAATCCGGATAAAGGGGAATTTTTGCTGCTGTGCGCGGAGCGCGAGCGCAACGAGGAAAAGAGTGTGAATGGGAGGACACGGATCGACGGGACGTTTTCCGAAGAAAATTAAACGGCGAAGGGCTGTGTGACGAATCACTCGCTGGACTTCTTCGCCTTATTGGCCTTGACGCGCTTTACGCGACCAGGGCGGCCGCCACCGAGGGGCGACACGTCCGCGAAGGCGATGTGGCCCTCGGACGCCGTGCGGACGATGAACGACGGCTGCGCGACAATTTGCTTGCCGACCGCGATGTGGCGGGCGAGGATCAACACGCGAGCGTGGTGGACGGACTTGGCCAGGCCGCTCTTGAACACGATCGTTTGCAGACGGCGCTCAAAGATGTCCGGGACGGTGAGGGACAAGACGTAATCGAGCTTATCCTTCTCGACATCCAAGAAGCCGAGGTCATGGGCGCGACGGAGCAGCGCGGAACCCTCGAGGAGCCGGCGAGGGTGGTTATCGGGCAGCGTCAAGAGGAGACGCGCGGTACGACGCATCTTGGACAGCAGGACGTTGACGCGCCAAATCTCGCGCTTGCAGCGCAGACCGTACTGACCGCAAAGCTTGAGCTCACGGTCCAGGCGCTCCTTCTCGAAGGGACGGCGGGGCGCGCGGTAGACTTTGCTGAAGCTACGGTAATTGCGCATTGCGAGCGAGCAATGTGGGAGGGCACTGAACAGGGGATTCAGGAGGGGGCGCTCCTTCAACCACCAATACGAGACATCTTCGAGTGTGGCTTGTGATTACTGGTTCCGTCCTCGCATCGTCTTGTGCAGAGAACTACTCGTTACCCCAAGGAAAAGAGAAGAATATAAAAATTCCCTATTTCGCTCTCGTTCGATCATTCCCTCCGTATTTTCCCTTTCGCCACAAAGAGACACGCGCCGCAAAGTATATACCCCCTATTTTCCTGGAGAGCGAACGATGGATTGGCGCTACGTTTCACACATAGCGTCGGCAGTAATCGAGCGGCGCGTAGTGCACGCTGTAATAGCCCACGGGGTCCGCGCCATGCGACACGACCATGCCACCCCCCACGTAGATGGCCACGTGGTGCATCGGATGGTAGTAGAAGCACAGATCGCCCACTTGAAGCGAGTCCGTGCTCACCTGTGTCCCGTGCTCGATCAAGGTGCCGGTGTAGCCAGCGTGCCACTTTTCACCATTCATAAAATCGGTACCTTTGCCAAAGAGGGTCCAATAGATCCACGTGACCGTGGAGCTGCAATCGCTGTACTTCGGGGCCGCGCTGGGGCACACATGGCCGTCGATGCCCGACCAGCGTTGGCTGCCCTCAGTGTAGTGTTCGTGGGCGCGATCGTTGTAGACGTCCATGCTGACTTTGCGAAGCATGTGCTGAATTTTCGCCCGAGACCACTTACCGGTCGCCGCGAAGCAGGGTGAGTGCACTGCAGGGACGGACAGCGTTGGCTCCGACGCCAGCGACACAGTGCCGGCCGCAACGTTCGAATTGGAACGCTCGCTCGTTTTCTTCGCGTGTTGCACATCAGTGCCATCTTCGTCAACACGCACGTTGGCCGCCGCGGCAATGGCGATCGGCTTGTCGTCGCGTGCCTGGATGCAGCTCTCGACCACCGTGTCATGCGTGAACGTCGTCGGGCAATACTTGTAGACGCACCGGTCGTACATGCACCGCGATTGGCCCACGAGTGAGGCGCAGCGGTCGACGGCCATGGTGTAGTCGCAATCTTCGCGGCCGACTGGGCGGTTGGAGATGCCACCACGGTGCGCAGCATGGTGCACATCGGGCATCCGTTGCACAGGAACGGCCGCAACGGTCGTCGGCGTGCACGCTGAGGCAAGGGCAAGCAGCAGAATAAGGGTGTATCGCATATGGGTTGTTTCTTGGGGCGTTTGCTTTTTTGGATTTGCATGTCACAAAATTCGCACGCGCCACCTGGGATCGATCATAGAATGCAAACAGAAGAAGAAGAAACGATTGGATGTCAAAAGCGTGTCGTTGTGAATGGAAGACGTGTGTGAGGGAGCGATTGCTTTGGAATGCGGAAAAAAAAAACATCGATCGCTGGGAAACACGTAAATAACGCAGCCACGGTCGGCTCGTCGGAGAAACAGGAGAGGAATGTCCAGGGGGCACTGAGGAGCAAGATTGCTTTCAGACCTCCCCGAAGCGTTGGCGGCCAATATGATCATAGGCGCGCGGCAGCGCGGCCGTGGCTACGGGTTGTATGGATCTGCCTGCGACAAGGTGCCGTCTGCGGCGCCCACGCTATACGCGTTTTGAGGCTGGCCGCCTGTCATCGTGGAGAAATCAAATACGTCTCCCGCTACCAGTTTCTGCACCTCCACCGCGGCCATTGTCAGGGGGTTAGAGGACAAATCCATCGCCTTATGCGTCACGCGAAGAACGTAAGCCGTGCCATTTCCCAAAAGGGTCGCCATGCGCCTGGGGCGAGGATCATGGGCGGAGGAGACCACGGGGCCGTCGGACATAGCGGCCGGCGCTTTGGTCGTCTCATACGGATCCACCGCGAAGGCGGTGTGTTCATCGATGCCAATCCCAAAAATCGGGCGATGCGTGGACACATTTCGGACATCGTCCTGGGCGAGGTTGGCCATGAACGTCAACAGGCGACCAAATCGATCCCGGGTCACGAAGTGGGTATCGATGAGCGTGCGATTGAGCTGCGGAAACGGTACCAAGTACCCGCGGGTCAACGCCGCCGACACTGTTTGCTGGGTTGGATTTTGCAACGCGTCGGAGCTCACGATGCCGCCAAACTCCGCGTCGAAGACCCAATGGGGCAGCACCATGCAACCCGCGCTCGTGCCCCCGAAGGGGATGACGCCCTTCTGAGTGTGAAGGGATAGCTCGAGCCGCGTGTTGCGCCAATACTCAAAATAGTGCCACTGATTCCCACCCGCAATGAAGATCGCTTCGGATTGCAAGACGCGTTCGACGACGAAGCTGCTATCCGCACCGTCTTTGGAGTAGACCACGAGCGTCGTGACGGAATTGACCCCACCGAGCGTCGTGAAGATCCAGTCGTTGTAGCCAGGATCCAAGTCACTGCGAAGGACGAGAAAATCCCCTCCTCCCGACCACTTGATTTGCTGTTTGAAGGCGGCTCCGACGTCGAGGCCGCCGCCCATGAGGATCGCGCCAGGCTGCGTGCGCCGATTGACGTTGTCGAGGCAATTCCCTTCGCAGTAATAATGCCAACCTTTCCCGGTGCCGTTGAAAGTGGAAGGGCCGAGGCTGCCCCCCGATCCGGAGGAGCTGCCGCCACCGCCGAAGGTTGTTGGGCCGCTCGATGCAGAAGACCACCACGACTCAAATTCGTGCCGATGATGCTGAAAATGAGACGGGAGATTGACTTCGGCGGTGTCAGCCACTGCCACCGTGGCGCACACGACGACCCACGCCGCCGCGATCGCCGAAAGGAACAATGCGCGCATGATGATGCTATGCAAAACCGGAGGAATACCGCCGAAATGTACTACAGTGAAATGCACCACCAAGTTTCGAATTCAGGACTGACCAAATCGTGACCCGGGGTCAAAAAGAAAACGCCTTCTTTCGTCGTTTGGAGACGTCTCTCTGATCAAGACAGCCGAATAGGGTAATTCTGAGTACTACTCTACGCGCTCCGACCGCGGAACGGAACGGAAAAACCGCCGGCGGAACGGAAAAAAACAGCACCGTTCAGGCAGCGGCTTTGGTGTTGCCGCCTCGCAGAAGGGCATACACCTGCTGAGCCTCCAGGACGGCACTGAATTCTAGGGCAGTCGACATCAAGCCGATCCGGGCCTCGTCCGATAGTATGGCGTTCAGGGCCGGCGGTGACGACGAAGATGCCGTGCTCAACGAAGTCGCGACACCAATTCCCGCAGGGGAAGTGGTCGTGGTCGAGCGGCGTATAATGCTCGCCACGAGCAAGAAGAACAGCTTCGCTTTGCGGCCTACGGCAGCAGCCGCGCCGCCAACTGTCGCACCGCCCGACGGCCACGCCGAGCCGCCGGCACACACTGCCGCTGCCGCCTCCTGACGCCCTGCTTGCAGTAACAGATGCACACCGTGGTGGCACAACGCTGAGAACCACCCACTATGACAGATGAAATGAACAGGAGGAGGAGAAGAGCAGGGGCGGCGAGTAGGACACGACACAGCGGGTGGCCCTCCTCCCTCCTCCTTGTCCGTGTCGTCGTCGTCGTCGTCGCGACGAATCAACGTCTTCCGAGCCGACATGTCGTCATAGAACACCTTACTTTGCAAGATGACGTGGCAGACGGGTTCGGTCAACTCGGCGAAGCCGCTGCAGAGAAAGATCAACAGCGGGGCGGCCACCGGGGAATATGTCTCCGCGAGTTCATCTGCGAGCGAAACGGACTTGCGGCGCCCATTGCCCCCTTCCGTCACCTCCGACACTGTTTGTTGATTGTAACGGACCGGCGTACTGCCCGGGGCCCCACCAGGATATGACCCTCGGTGGAGCCGCAACAGCATGCTCCTGGCCAACCATGCCGCGGCGACCTCCTTATTTAAGGTCAACATGCCTTGAAAGACATCCGCGGACAAATACCGGGAGTGGTACGAGAGACCGCGAGGTAGTCGGCGGACATCGTCGTCGTCGTCATCATTCAAAAGTATCACACAGAGGGCGGCTTTGGTTTCCGACAAGGTGATTTTTCGCTGCGACGCGGTGCGCAGCGCGTCGGTAAGCGGCGACGGTTGCTCATCGAGCATGGGATTTGTGCACGCGAACACAGGTTGTTGACACTGCACCTCAGCAGCTTGCCGACGTCGTCGGATGGCCGTCGTCCCAGTGTCCCGTCCACCACGGTGATGGCCGGATATTTGGCCACCAAGATGCGGCGGGTCACCTTGCGGACGTCCCGCCGTCATCGCAAGCGGGAAAAAATCTGTTGACGCGACGCCGTGTGAACTGTACGGAAAGCGTCCGTTCGTCGGAGCGAGCCAACCACACGATGCCGCGTTGTCTGGGGGCACTTGGAGGGCGCAACAGCTTTCGAGCTCCACGGCGAGATCGTCGTCGCCCCTGATGTGGTCGGGGTGCTTCATCGACGCAAACGGAGCGGAGTGGGCCCCATCTTCCGCCGCGGCCGGCGCCTGGTGCGATTCATTGGGATGAATTGCAGCCGCCACTACGAGTTTTAGTGGATGAGCAGTCGGCGACAAGCGACTCAAAAGACGACTTTTTTCGCCCGCGGTCAAGTGAAGCCGCCATCGCTGCTGGGGCAGCGTGGCGCGCCGCAAGGAGGCCGCCGGGGATCCCACGCCGTCGGCGTCGCTCAGACGGAGCGGAGGGAGACTGTCCACCGCGCGTCGAAGAATGGGCAGCAGCCGGTCCTCACCCTCGTCGGACTCACACCGCGGCGGCGGTGGCGTGGTGCACGGTTGACGGAATGGCTGTCCATCGACGTCACCTGACTGCTGCGATGGCGCCGCGGCCGTCGGTCGCTTCTCGCATGATGATGATGATGAGGTGGGCAGGAGGGCGACGCGGCGGCCTCCGATGTGCATGCGCTCGATCGCATCAATGAAGGCGGCCGTGGAGTCGCCCTGGGGAAGTGACTCTGTCGCAACAGCGGTTCCAGGAAAGAGCCAACCTCGTAGGGGCATGGGTAGCGCAGAGAAGCGCACATGACCGCCTCCTTCGCGGGTTCCACGAGTCACGAAAGACGCCTCGACAATCTCTGCGATGGCGACCGCGCCGCGCAACAGCATGCGACGCTCGTCGCTCTTCCACGCCAGCGCAGTCAGAGTGCGTTTCGCCACGCAGGGCACCGGAATGTCGATCGGCGCCACGCCACTGGTCGCGGGGCTCCGGTGCGGAGCAGCAGACCCCGCCGCAACGAACTTCGGCACTGCGGCAGCGTTTGGTTCGTTAGGGGACGGTACCACGAAATAAAAGCAGCGGCCGTCGCGCTCCACTGAGGTCGCCGCAGCCCGCGCGACGCGCGCACAATGAATCCACGTCGCCAACGTCCTCGACGCCGTGACGACAGAATCTTGCAGTTTACCGATCAAACCAGTCAGCCACTCGCGAGCCGCGACCCAGGGGCCCCAGGCATCGACGCCCAAAAGGTCGCGCACGACTTGAACATCCTGCCGACGGGGCCCTCCTTCCTCCCGCGGCTCCTCCTCCTCCTCCGCGCTCCTTACGGTGCCGTCCGTCTCTCCATTCGCGAAAGGGTGGCCACTCCCCCGGGCCTTCCGCGAGAGCAAAATAAAGCTCCGGCACAATCCACCAAGCACCGCGACGGCATTGACGGCCTCGGAGGTGATTTGCGTCGCGGGCCACGTCATGGAGCCACAGGACATGGCGAGGCAGATCATGTTCAGCGTTTCCTGGATCGCGAGACGGATGGCACGAAGCTCACGGACGGGCGGCAGCAGCGAGCGATCGATGGCGGCATGATGATCCCCCCCTCCTCCAGGGACACAGTCGTCGGGTGAAGGAGGGGCACCCTTCACGACTCGTGCATGCGCCGCCCCGGCGGATTGGGCGCGAGTAGTGGAAACAGGGGCCGGAGGTACGGCCACACCGTTCGCTAGTTTGTCGCAATGGTGCAGAAGCGCCGCCATCGCTCGGCAGACGTCGCGCGCGACTGTCGGGTCCACGGCCGGATGATCCAATGCAGCCGCTGCCGAGGATGCCTGCGCGGGGACGAGCGAGCTAGCAGACGACGATGTTTTCGACAATTTGGACGAACTGGATGTCGCGGATAGCGGGGTGGAGAGTGAAGACGAAAGCATGAGAGACGAAGGCAGCGCGTTGAGGCACAGGGCACCCGAGACGAGCCTTGCCAGTGGGAGAACCGCGTCGACGGATGTCACGGCACCGATTAGGTCGATGACCGCCGCGGACAGCGCTTGCCGCCTTCCACTGCCAGATAGGCGTGAGCCAGCAGTGGAATGTGGGTCCCGACAAGGCGACACGATGGCAACAGCATCGAGGGGAGTGGGTGGTACGAACATGGGACGAGATTGCGCGTGCACCAACATGGGATCGCACCCGCTGGTGATGGTTTTGGTGATGTGGAAAGGCAGCGCTC
>ERZ1292630.4263-Hain-H41-02um-R3-4263-length-12188-cov-5_pt1 | contig 12188 bp, 8 predicted proteins | sample MGYA00564408_ERZ1292630 | MGnify/ENA primary metagenome ERZ1292630 (study PRJEB36523, sample SAMEA6512641) | groundwater metagenome | collected 2019-01-08 | study: AquaDiva: Metagenomics assemblies of 32 groundwater samples | reverse complement strand
CCTTCGAGCAGGTCTTCAAGAACTCGCTGACGACGCTCCCCATGGGCGGCGGCAAAGGCGGTTCGGACTTCGATCCGAAGGGGAAGAGCGACAACGAAGTCATGAAATTCTGCCAGAGCTTCATGACGGCGCTGTGGCGCCACATCGGACCGAACACGGACGTTCCAGCGGGCGACATCGGCGTCGGCGGACGTGAGATCGGCTTCATGTTCGGCCAGTACAAGCGTCTCGCCAACGAGTTCACGGGCGTTCTGACCGGGAAGGGCCTCAACTGGGGCGGCTCGCTCATTCGTCCGGAGGCGACCGGCTACGGCTGCGTCTACTTCGCCGACGAAATGCTGAAGGCTCAGAAGAAGTCGCTGGCCGGGAAGACCTGTATCGTCTCGGGAAGCGGCAACGTTTCGCAATACACCGTCGAGAAGCTCCTCGATCTCGGCGCCAAGCCGGTCACGGTCTCCGACTCCGACGGCATGATCTACGACGCCGATGGAATCACGCGCGAGAAGCTGGCGTGGGTGATGGATCTGAAGAATGTCCGTCGCGGCCGGATCAGCGAGTACGTCGGCCAGTTCAAGAACGCCAAGTACGTGGCGATCGATCACAAGCTCGGATTCAATCCGCTCTGGGACATCAAGGCGGACTGCGCCTTCCCCAGCGCGACGCAAAACGAGATCAATGCCAAGGACGCCTCGAACATGATCAAGAACGGCGTGTCGCTGGTCGCTGAAGGCGCGAACATGCCGAGCACGCTCGAGGCGATTCAGATCTATCTCGATGCCGGCATCCTCTACGGGCCCGCCAAGGCCGCGAACGCCGGCGGCGTGGCGACCTCCGGCCTGGAGATGTCGCAGAACAGCATGCGCCTCTCCTGGACGCGGCAGGAAGTCGACGAACGCCTCCACCAGATCATGATCGCCATCCACAAGAATTGCTTCGAGACGGCCGATCGGTACGGCACGCCGGGCAATTATCTGAACGGCGCGAATATCGGCGGCTTCGTCAAGATCGCGAACGCGATGCTCGATCAGGGCCTCGTCTGATCGAAGTCGACTGGGTGAAATGGAGCGGCGGGTCCTCCGGGGCCCGCCGCTTCTCTTTACGCCCGCCCCGCCGCCGTGGCACCATGAGCCCATCGTGAGCCCGACCCACCAGCCGACCTCCATCGCCGACGTCAGCAATCCATTCCAGGCGTTCCAGGACCTGATGCCGTTCCGGGTCCAGGACATTCTCCTCGTCTCGAGCCTCTACGACTCGTTCACGCTGCAGGAGGACGGCCGCCTGAATGAGCTGATCGCCGGTCAGTTCCTGGAACTCTCGCTCCCGCACATGCCGGGGCTGACCCACGTCTCCAGCGGCGCCGAGGCCCTGCAACTGGCCAAGACCGAGCGCCGGTTCAACCTCATCATCACCACGCTTCGTGCCGCCGATATGGACGCGACCGAACTGGCGCGAGAAGTGGAGCGCGCGGGGCTCGACATTCCGGTCGTCGCGATGGCGTACGACAACGATGAGCGGAAAGACTTCGAGGCCAGCCACGACGTGAACGACCTCGACGGACTCTTCCTCTGGCAGGGGAACGCGCGGGTCCTGGTGGCGATCGTGAAGTACGTGGAGGACCGCCGGAATGTCGCGCACGACACGGCCGCCATGGGAGTGCGCGTGGTCCTGGTGGTGGAAGACAATGTTCGCTACTACTCGTCGTTTCTCCCCGAGATTTACACGGAGATCATCCGGCAGTCGCAGAGTCTGATCAGCGAGGGGATCAACCCGGCGCATAAATTCGTCCGGACACGAGCGCGCCCCAAGCTGCTTCTCGCGACGAACTTCGAGGAGGCCTGGCGGCTCTTCACGGCGTACGAGCCGTATCTCCTGGGGCTCATCTCGGACGTGGAGTTTCCGCGCGAGTCGGTCCTCATGCGGGAAGCCGGCTTCGAGCTGGCCCGCATGGCGCGAGAGCGGATTCCGGATCTCCCGATCGTGCTCCAGTCAAGCCGCGCCGAGTTCGCGGCGGGTGCGGCGGAGGCGGGAGTCGCGTTCGTTCGAAAATACTCGGAGACGCTCCTCTCCGATCTTCGCGCGTTCATGGTGGAGCACTTCGCCTTCGGCGACTTCATCTTCCGGTTGCCCGACGGGACGGAGGTCGACCGGGCGAAGGACCTCAAATCGCTGGAGGAAAAGCTGCGGACGGTGCCGTCCGAGTGCATCGCCTTTCACGGCGAGCGGAATCACTTCTCCAACTGGTTCACGGCAAGGACCGAGTTCGCGCTGGCGAGGAAGATGCGTCCGCGGAAGGTTTCCGACTTTGAGAACGCCGACGGCCTTCGCCACGACTTGATCCAGTCGATCGCGGAGTATCGCCGGGAACAGCGCGACACGCTGGTCGCCGACTTCGATCCGGCCGCGTTCGACCCTAGCGGCAATTTCTTCGCCAGGATCGGAAATGGTTCGCTGGGCGGCAAGGCGCGCGGACTCGCCTTCGTCCGGTACCTCTTGAACTATCACGGCGTGGGAAATCTCTGGCCGGGCGTGAAGATCGCCGTCCCTCCGACGGTGGTGCTGGCCACCGACTGCTTTGACCGGTTCCTGGCGCAGAACGAACTTCGCGACCTGGCCCTCAACAGCCGGGACGACGACAAGATACTCTCGGAGTTCCTCCGCGCTCCGCTTCCGCGCGACGTCGTGCGAAAGCTCCGCGCCTTCGTCGAGGCCGTTCGCTGGCCGCTTGCCGTGCGGAGTTCGAGCCTCCTGGAGGACTCGCAGTACCAGCCCTTCACCGGCGTCTACGATACGTTCATGCTTCCGAACAATCATCCCGACGCCCGCGTTCGGCTCCGCCATCTCGTTGCCGCGGTCCGGCGCGTCTACGCGTCGACGTTCCTGCGCCAGGCCAAGGACTACCTCCACGCGACGCCCTACCGCCTGGAGGAGGAGAAGATGGCCGTGGCCATCCAGAAGGTCGTCGGGAATCATCACCAGAATCGCTTCTACCCCGATTTCTCGGGCGTGGCGCGCTCCTTCAACTACTACCCGACCGACCCCGCCACTTCCGAGGATGGGGTGGCGGCCGTCGCGCTCGGGATGGGACGCAGCGTTGTCGCGGGGGAGCGCTGCCTCAGCTTCTCGCCGCGGCACCCCCAATCGCTCGCCTCGTTCTCCTCGGTGAAGGAGATGCTGAGCAACTCTCAGCGGGAGTTCTTCGCCGTCGAACTCGGCGGGGAGACCGACGTCGACTCCGAGGCGGCGATGCGCGAGCGGGCTTTCGGCCTCGACGTGGCGGAACGCGATGGGACGCTCTTTGCTCTCGGCTCCACGTACTCCGCGGAGAATCAGGCGGTCTACGACGGGCTCTCGCGACAGGGCGTCCGGCTAGTCACCTTCGCGCCGATTTTGAAGCACGGCGTCTTTCCGCTGGCCGAGATTCTCGCCGCTCTGCTCGACGTGGGGAGCCAGGGAATGAACTGCCCGGCCGAGATCGAGTTCGCCACCTGTCTTTCCGGCGATCCCCGGAAGCCGCACGAGTTCGGATTCCTCCAGATGCGCCCCCTGGTCCTGGCGCGCGAGACGGAGAACCTCGACCTGGACGAAGCGCCGGCGGAGTCCCTTCTCTGCAAGAGCGGCCGCGTGATGGGGAACGGGACGGTGAGCGGCCTCCAAGACGTCATCGTCGTCGACTTCCACCGTTTCGATCGCTCCATGAGCCGTGACGCCGCCGCCGAGATCACCCGGTACAACGCCGAATTGCGGGACGCCGGGCGTCCCTACCTCCTCATCGGCGTGGGACGCTGGGGCTCCACCGACCCCTGGCTTGGAATTCCCGTTACGTGGGATCAGATTTCGGGCGCCAAGGTGATCGTGGAATCGGGGTTCCGGGACTTCCGCGTGACTCCATCGCAGGGGAGCCACTTCTTTCAGAACCTCACATCGTTTCAGATCGGCTACTTCACCGTGAATGCCGATCTGGGCGAGGGCTCCATCGACTGGGATTGGCTCGCCGCTCAACCGGCGGCTTCCGAGCGGAATTGTGTCCGCCATCTTCGCCTCGACGCGCCGCTCGTCGTGAAGATGAACGGCAGGAGGACGCAGGGTCTCATCTACAAACCGGGGTTGGCTCCCTAGTGCGGGCGCCAAACCTGCTCGCGACGCGGCGCGGGCGGCTGGCGGCCTTCTTCCTCCTCTACCTCACCGAAGGAATTCCGTCGGGCTTTTCGGGCACCGCCATCGCCACGCAGATGCGGCGCCAGGGGCTCGATCCCGCGCTGATCGGCACGTTCATCGGGGCGCTCTACCTGCCGTGGGCGATCAAGTGGGCCTTCGGTCCCTTCGTCGACGTTCTCTCCAGCGAGAGGTGGGGACGCCGCCGTCTCTGGATCCTCGGGACCCAGACCATGATGGCGATCACGCTCCTCGTGGCCATGGGCGTCGACTTCAAGACGCAGCTCCCGCTCTTCACGGCGATCATCCTCGTCCACAATCTCTTCGCCGCCACCCAGGACGTGGCGATCGACGCGCTCGCCGTGGACGTCCTCCATCAAGACGAGCGAGGACTCGCGAACGGCCTGATGTTCGGCGGACAATATCTCGGCATCGCGCTCGGGGGGTCGGGGGTGCTCTTTCTTACCGCGGCGATCGGATTCCAGACTTCGTTTCTCCTCGTGGCCGGTGCGATCGCGCTCATCACGATCCTCGTGCCGCTCGGGATGAAGGAGCCCACGGGGCACGCGCGCACACGCGCGCCGGGGAAGAAACTCCGAGCGGTCGTGGGCGAGCTCCGATCTTTTGCCACGGGGACCATCGCCGCCTTCCGCGGAACGCGAAGCGCATCGCTGGCGATCGTTCTCGCGCTCCTGCCGATGGGCGCCTACGCGCTCTCCTTCTCGCTCCAGTCTAATCTCGCCGTGGAGCTGGGACTGAACGACCGGGAAGTCGGAACTCTGGGACTCCTGAGCACCGTGCTTTCGGCGTTCTTCTGCGTGCTGGGGGGATGGCTCTCGGACCGTTACGGCCGCCGGCGGACCCTGGCAATCTTCATCGCGGGCACGACCATTCCGAGCTTCATTCTGGCCTACCAGCTCCAGCACTTCGGATGGGTCGTCCCGATCGATCCCTCGATGGCGAATCGCCCCATCCCCGCGCCCGAACTCGTCTCGCTCTTCTGGACCTTAACGCTCTCCTACTCCGTGTTTCAGGGGCTCATGTACGGCGTCGGCACCGCGATCTTCATGGACGTGACGACGCCGCGCGTCGCCGCGTCGCAGTTCACCGCCTACATGGCGCTCTCCAACCTCGTCTTTTCCTACAGCTCGACCTGGCAGGGGCACTCGATGGTCCGCTGGGGGTACCCCGCGACGCTCGTGCTCGACGGCGTGTTCGGACTCGTCTGCCTTCTCGTCCTCCCGTTCATGGGGCGGCTTCGCCACGCGGAGCCACCCGAACCGGGGGCCGCCGTGCCCGAGCTGGCGCCGTGACCGCCTTCGAAAATTCCGAAATTGCGCCCGACGCCAGCCAGGGGCAGCATGGGGGCATGACTCACGTTAGGGTCGGTTCCCCGCGCCCAGCTTCGACCGTCCGGTTCCTGGTCCCCGCGATGCTCCTGCTTTCGACCCTCAACGCGTCGATCCCCGCGACGGCCGCGACTCCAAATCCATTCTTCATGCAACTCCGCGCCGCTCGCGCCGAGCTGGCGCACGGCGATCTGGATGCGGCGGAGGCCGCCTTCACGTCGGTGGACAGCATTGCCGGTGGCCTACCGTCCGCCATCTGGAGCCTGGCGCAGATCGCGGCCCGGAGGGGCGATGCTGGAGAGGCGATCCGCAGACTGGAGGAGTACGCGGCAATGGGACTGGCCAGGTCGGTGGAGCGCGACACAACCTTCGTGGCGCTGAAGGGCGATGCGCGACTGGCCGCCATCGCCGCCCGCCTTCAGGGGAATGCGGAACCGCGCGCCACGGCCACGGTGGTGGCGCGCCTGAGCGATGCGGGCCTCTTGGCGGAGGATCTCGCCTACGATCAGCGCTCGCGCATCTTCTACGTGAGCAGCATCCACCGCCGCAAGGTACTCGCGGTGCACGCGGACGGAACTGTTCGGGACTTTCTGGCGCCTGCTCAGAATGGAATCTGGGGTGTCTACGCCCTCGCGCTCGACGCCAAGCGCGACCGGCTCTGGGGAAGCATCGCGGCCGTACCTACGATGGAGCACTACGATCCTGCCGATTCCGGCCGCACCGCCGTCGTCTGTTGGAATCTACTCACGGGGAAGGAAATTCTCCGGGCGGAGCTGCCACGGGACGGGGAGCGTCACGTCCTGGGCGACATCGCGCTCACGACAGACGGAGCGGTCTACGCCACCGAGTCGATTGGCGGCGGCATCTACCGCCTGCGGCCCGGCGAAACGTCGCTTGAAACGATCGCGACTTCCGGAACGTTCGGGTCGCCTCAAATGCCTGTCGTCCGGGACTACGGGCGCGCGCTTTGGATCGCCGATTACCCGCGCGGCATCACTTCCTTCGACCCTGTCACGGGAGCCATCGTGACGGTGGAGAAGCCGCGCTCGCTCGCGGGAATGGGAATCGACGGGCTCTACGCGGCGCCTGGCGGACTCCTCGCCATCCAGAATGGGACCCGTCCTGTCCGGATCCTCTGGCTTATGCTGGACAACGCGGGTCGGCGGATCGAGAGCTGGAGCGTCCTGGAGCAGGACTCGCCCGACCTCGGAGAGCCGAATCACGGAGTCGTCACGGAGGACAGTTTCTATTTTCTGGGGAACAGCGGATGGGATCGTGTGAATGCGCGTGAGGAGTTGGAAATTCCAGAGGGCGCGGCGCCCCCGGCCATCCTCCGCCTCCCCTTGCCGCTGAAGTAGCTCGCGGGTCTCTGCCGGACCGAAGTAGCAAGCTCCATAATCCTGTGGTACCAGTGCGGTTCCGCGCTTGCCCCCAGGTCCGCCGGATGCTAGAAGTTGCAGACTCGGTTGCGTTTGCCCAGGCGGGGCAGGCAAACCATCGTTTCCGCTCACCGGTCGGCGTGGCTCGGCCGAATGGCACTCATGAACCCGGAGTACCCGATGAACGAGCAGCTCGAGTCGTTCCGATACGACGATGCGATCGTCAGGAAGTTCCTGATCGCGACGTTCGTCTGGGGGCTGGTAGGGATGTCGGTGGGACTCCTCATCGCCCTTCAGCTCGCGGACCCCGCGTTCAATCTCGGCCAGTCGTGGCTGAGCTTTGGGCGCCTTCGGCCGCTACACACGAACGCGGTCATCTTCGCCTTTGCGGGGAACGCCTTCTTCTGCGGGGCGTACTACTCGACGCAGCGCCTCCTGAAGGCCCGCATGTTCAGCGATCTGCTTAGCAGCCTCCACTTCTGGGGGTGGCAGCTGATCATCGTCGCGGCGGCTTTGACGTTGCCGTTGGGATTCACCCAGGCGAAGGAGTACGCGGAGCTGGAATGGCCGATCGACATCGCGATTGCGGTCGTCTGGGTGATCTTCGCGGTGAACTTCTTCGGCACCATCGCCCGGAGGCGGGAGCGGCACCTCTACGTCGCGGTTTGGTTCTACATCGCCAGCATCGTCACCGTCGCGATGCTCCACATCTTCAATAACCTCTCCATCCCGGCCGGCCCGCTCAAGAGCTACTCCATCTACGCGGGCGTCCAGGACGCGCTCATGCAGTGGTGGTACGGGCACAACGCGGTCGCCTTCTTCCTGACCACGCCATTCCTGGGCCTCATGTACTACTTCATGCCGAAGGCGGCCGATCGGCCTGTCTTCTCCTACCGGCTCTCCATTCTCCACTTCTGGACGCTGGTCTTCATGTACATCTGGGCCGGCCCGCACCATCTCCATTACACGGCGCTCCCGGAATGGGCCTCCACGCTGGGAATGCTCTTTTCGGTGATGCTCTGGATGCCGTCGTGGGGCGGCATGGTGAATGGGCTTCTCACCTTGCGCGGCGCGTGGCACAAGGTCGTGGAGGATCCGGTTCTCAAGTTTTTCGTCGTCGCCGTCACGGCGTATGGCATGTCGACCTTCGAGGGCCCGATGCTCTCGGTGAAGAGCGTGAACGCGCTGGCGCACTACACCGACTGGATCATCGCGCACGTCCACACGGGCGCCCTGGGTTGGAACGGGTTCCTCACGTTCGGCATGATGTACTGGCTCCTGCCACGCGTCTTCCAGACGAAACTTTTCAGCACGAAACTGGCGGAGGCGCACTTCTGGTTCGCGACCTTCGGCATGCTCCTCTACGTCGCGGCCATCTACAGCGCCGGCCTGACGCAGGGTCTTATGTGGCGCGCCTTCGACGACACTGGCCGCCTCCAGTTTCCGGATTTCATCGAGACGACCATCAAACTCCTCCCGATGTACTGGGTGCGCGCGCTCGGCGGCGGCCTCTACATCGTCGGCATGCTCCTCTGTGGCTACAATATCCTCCGGACCTGGATGGCGCGTCCCCAGAAGTACGAGGAGCCCGTCATCCAGGCACCGGCGCTGCTGAAGCGCGCTCCGGCCCCGGCCCACGCGCCGGCGGGGCGCCACGGCGGCCTCTGGGCCTATTTCACGTCGGTTCAGTGGCACCGGAAGTGGGAAGGGCTCCCCGTCACGTTCACGGTGCTGACCGTTCTCACCGTCGTCGTGGCGTCACTCTTTGAACTCGTTCCGACATTCCTCATACGATCCAACGTTCCAACCATCGCCACGGTGAAGCCCTACACGCCGCTCGAGCTGGCGGGGCGCGACCTCTACATCCGCGAGGGATGCTTCAACTGCCACTCGCAGATGGTCCGCCCGCTCCGGCACGAGACGGAGCGGTTCGGTGAGTACTCCAAGCCGGGCGAGTTCGTCTACGACCATCCCTTCCTCTGGGGCTCTCGCCGCATCGGGCCTGATCTGGCTCGCGAGGGAGGCAAGTACAGCGATCTCTGGCACGTGCGCCACATGGAAGAGCCGCGCTCCATCACCGCCCGGTCGATCATGCCGCCCTACCCGCACCTGAACCGCCAGAAGCTCGACTTCGAGGGAATCCAAAGCCGCGTCGACGCCATGTCGATGCTAGGCGTTCCGTACGGAGAAGCGGTGAACCACGCTCCGGCAATCGCCCGGGAACAGGCGAACGTCGTCGCCGCCTCCATCGCCGAGCAGGGTGGACCCCGCGGACTGGAGGACAAGGAGATCACGGCGCTCATCGCTTATCTCCAGCGGCTCGGCACCGACATCAAGAAGCCGACGCTTACGCTGGGAGACACGCCGGTGGAGGGAGGCCGGTAGCATGCGACTCTCCGACATTATGGGAAATTCAGGGATGGCGCTCTATGCGGAGATCGCGCTCATCCTGTTCCTTGTCGTCTTCGTGGCAGTCGTTGTTCGCGTCTTCGCCACTCGCCGTTCCGAGATGGACCGTCACGCCCGGCTGCCGCTGGAAGATGGCGAACGCCCGGCGAAGGAGAGCCGTCATGATTGAGAATCGCCCCGGCGGGCCGGAAGAGGATCGCCTCCTCGATCACGAAGTCGACGGCATTCGGGAGTACGACAATCCGATGCCGCGCTGGTGGCTCTACATCCTCTACGCGACCATCCTCTACGCCTTCGTCTATGCTCTGAACATCATTCCGGGCGTCGGGAGCGGGCAGGGGCGAATCGCGAACTACGAAACCGAGATGGCGGCGATGCGAAGCACGCGTGAGGCGGCCGCGGCGAGCGCAGGGCCGGTCACGCCGGAAGCGATCTTCGCGGTCGTGGGCGATGCCGGAGCGCTGTCGAAGGGACGGGAGCGATTCAAGGCGACCTGCTCTCCATGTCATCGCGAGGACGGCGGCGGCTCCATCGGCCCGAATCTCACGGACGAGTTCTGGATTCATGGCGGGTCGCCGCTCCAGATCCTCACGACCGTGAACGAGGGTGTCGTGGCCAAGGGGATGCCGGCCTGGGGCCAGGTGCTGAAGCCCGACGAGCTCACGGCGGTCGTCGCCTACGTGACGACGCTGCGAGGGACGAATCCGGCCAACGCCAAGGCTCCGCAGGGAGACCGCGCCGTCTCGAATCCGGCGTCTGCGAGCGCGGATTCCGCGAAGGCCTCGCCGTGAGATCGTGATGTCCGACGCGTCCGGCGCCGCGCACCCGCCCCGAGGGCCGATGGCCGCGCCTCCGGGACGCGTTCTCTCCACGCTCAACGAGGACGGATCCCGCCGCCGCATCCGTCCCCGCTTTTCCAAGGGCCGCTACCATCTCCGCCGCCGCGTCACGGCGTATGCCCTGATGCTCGTCTTCTTCCTCATTCCATATCTCCGGATGGCGGGGAAGCCGCTCATCCTGCTCGATCTTCCGCGCCGCGAATTCACGCTATTCGGGACGACCTTTCTGCCGACCGAGACTGTGCTCTTCATGTTCCTCTTCATCGGACTCGTTCTGCTCCTCTTCCTCGCGACCGCGATTCTGGGGCGAGTCTGGTGCGGATGGGGTTGTCCTCAGACGGTCTACATGGAATTCCTCTTTCGTCCGGTGGAATACTGGCTGGAGGGAGGATGGCGTGGGGCGAAGAGGCTCGATCGGAAATCGGGAATTCACGCGAGACGGCTCGTGAAGCAGGCAATCTACCTCGTGCTCTCGATGTTTCTGGCTCACACGTTCCTCGCTTACTTTGTCGGTGTCGAGAAACTGGCCCAGTGGGTGCAGCGGTCGCCGGTGGAACACCCGACGTCGTTCCTGGTCATGTTGGGGACGACGCTCCTCATCTTCGCCGACTTCGCCTGGTTCCGCGAGCAGACCTGCCTCGTGGCTTGTCCCTACGGCCGGTTGCAGTCCGTTCTGCTCGACCGCCGTTCCCTGATCGTCGGCTATGACACCAAGCGCGGCGAGCCGCGCCAGAAGGGCATTCTGGAGCGGCCTTCCACCGCGGGCGATTGCGTCGCGTGCGAGCTCTGCGTGCTCACCTGTCCGACCGGCATCGACATCCGCGAGGGCCTGCAAATGGAGTGCATCCACTGCACCCAGTGCGCCGATGCCTGCGACTCGGTGATGCTTCGCGTCGGAAAGCCGCCCGGCCTGATCCGCTACGGATCCCGTGACGGGTTCGAAGGCCGGAAGAGCTCCTGGCTCCGTCCGCGGGCCGTTCTCTACCCCTTGGCGCTGGCGATCACGGTCGGGGCCTTCCTCTGGCTCCTCGGCACCCGCTCCGATGCGGAGGTGACGATCCTCCGCGGCCTGGACGAGCCCTACTCGCTTCAGTCAGGCGACGCCGTGGCCAACCAGATTCGTATCAAGGTGGCGAACCGGGGCGGGGCCGACCGCGCCTATCGAATCGTCATCGAGGGAGCGCCGGAGGCGACGGTGATCGCCCCCTTGAATCCGCTTCCGGTCCCGGCGGGGGAAACACGGACCACCAGCATCTTCGTCGTGCTCCCGCGGAAATCGTTCGTCGACGGGGAGCACGCGGCCACGGTTTCGCTGAGCGACGGAGATCGCTTTTCGACGACCCTCCCCTACCGGCTGCTGGGACCTGAGGACGTCGGTGACAGCGAGGAGGATGACGAGCCCGGGGAATCGACGCGGGATGGATCGACGCCATGAAGCCCGCCGCGCTCTGGCCCGCGGCCGTCATCGGCGCACTGGTCGTCACGGTCGCCGCGAATGTCGTGCTCCTGATGGCCGCGAACGATTCACGGCACGCGGCGGTCGAACCGAACTACTATCAGAAGGCGGTCGCCTGGGATTCCACCATGGCCCAGGGGGGCCGGAACGAGGCGCTCGGCTGGAGCGTCGACGCGACGCTCGAGAGGATGGCGGAGAAGGCACTGGTGCGGGCGCGATTCGCCGACCGAACGGCCGCGCCGCTGGCCGGCGCGCGCGTCGCCGTCGAAGGCATTCACAATCTCGATTCAGGGAGCCGGATTCGCGGAGAGCTTCAGGAAACAGCGCCGGGCGTCTACGAGGCCGTGCTGCCGCTGCGGCGAGCGGGGCTCTGGGAACTCCGATTCACCGTGGATCGTCCGGGAGAGCATTTCACCGCGGAACTAAGGCGGGAGCTGAATCGACAGCCATGATCGAGCTCATGGGCGCCGTTCTGGGCGCTACCCTTCTCGGAAGCCCCCACTGCGCCGGCATGTGCGGCGGCATCGTCTCCTTCGTCACCGGGGACGCCTCCGGGAGGCGGCGTTGGCGCGAGCAGCGCGCGTACCATCACGGCCGGCTCGTC
>ERZ1292630.4262-Hain-H41-02um-R3-4262-length-12190-cov-5_pt1 | contig 12190 bp, 11 predicted proteins | sample MGYA00564408_ERZ1292630 | MGnify/ENA primary metagenome ERZ1292630 (study PRJEB36523, sample SAMEA6512641) | groundwater metagenome | collected 2019-01-08 | study: AquaDiva: Metagenomics assemblies of 32 groundwater samples | reverse complement strand
CGTGACAAGTGACCTGCTTCAACCTCATGCCCTATTCGCATCCGCAACCCGTCGAAAAGCACAACGCCTTCAAGCAGGTGCGCCTGCTCTTGTTTGGCGCGTTGTCCTTGGCGGCGGCGGCGGGTTTTGTGAACTCGGTGGCGCTGGGATTCTTCCTCACGCCCGTCAGCCATATGACTGGAGGCGTTTCGCATCTGGGAATGAACGTCGCCGAGGCGCGCTGGCCGGATGCCACCGCGTCGTTGAACATCGTCCTCGGATTCGTCGGTGGAGCGATGCTGGCGGGAATGATCGTGGGCGCATGGAAATTGATTCCCGGGCGCCGTTACGGCGTGGCGATGATCGTGGAAGGTTGCTTGCTCGGTGCGGCTACGTGGCTGTTCCTGCACAAACATCGGCTCGCGTTGCCGGCGGTTTCGATGGCCTGCGGTCTGCAGAACGCGATGTCGAGCAGCTATTGCGGCCTGATGATCCGCACCACGCACGTCACCGGCATCGTGACGGACATCGGCGTGATGCTGGGGCACTGGCTGCGGCATCGGCAGATTGAAGGCTGGAAACTGCGCTTCCTAGTGCGCGTCGTGCTGGCGTTTGGTTTCGGTTGCTGGATCGGGCAACTGGCGGATCTGCGCTTTGGTCCGGCGTGTCTGGCAGTGCCCGCGAGCGGATTTATCATCGTTGGAACATTGCTGGTTTTTATCTACCATCACGGGTTGGTGGACTTGGTGCAAAGCGCCAACCCGCTGCCGCCGCCGACCAGCAGTTTTCCCAAACACTGAACTGTAACTGATTTATCATGACGACTGAACAAATCGCCAAAGCCAACGCGGAATTGCGGAACAAGTCCGCGCTCGACATCGTGAAGTGGGCCATCGCGCAAGCCAATGGCCGCGCCATCGTCTCGACCAACTACCGCCCGTACGAAGCCGTCATCCTGCATCTCGCCACGCAGGCGCAGGCGGACATCCAAGTGTTGTGGGCCGACCACGGCTACAATCGTCCTGCCACCTACAAGCACGCCGAGGCGTTGAAGCAGCAACTCAAGCTGAACGTGAAGGCATTCGTGCCCAAGGTAACGGCGGCGCATTACGACTCAATCTATGGCGGCGCTCCGTTGCCCACGCCCGAGAACGAACAGCGGATCAAAGATTTCAGCGCCGTGATGAAGCTCGAACCGTTCATGCGCGGCATGAAAGAACTCGCGCCGACCATCTGGCTCACCGCGTTGCGCAAGGTGCAGAACCCGAATCGCGCCGGACTGGACATCGTGGTTGAGGACAAGAATTTCAACACCATCAAAGTCAGCCCCGTGTTCTATTGGAGCGATGCTGAGATGGAAGCGTATCTCAAGCAACACAACCTCCCGAACGAGTGGGATTACTTCGACCCGGCCAAGGCGGACGAGAAACGCGAGTGCGGCCTGCACGCCGCGTGGGGTGGCAAAGCGGCGGCAGCAGCCTGATTATCAACCACGGATAGACACGGATGAACACGGATTCAGAAAAGACCTTTACGCAAACTTCGCCAATTAGCGCGAATTCCCGTAATTCGCGTCAAACCGATTTTCATCCGTGTCCATCCGTGGTTAAACACTTTTTGAAATGAGTTCATATCATTTAGACCATTTGCAGTATCTGGAGACCGAAGCCATTCACATCATGCGTGAAGTCGCTGGGGAATTCGAGCGGCCCGCGCTGTTGTTTTCCGGTGGCAAAGATTCCATCTGCCTGCTGCGTCTCGCTGAAAAAGCGTTTCGCCCGGCGGATATTCCGATGCCGTTTTTGAATGTTGAAACGGGCCACGAGTTTCCCGAGTTGATTTCGTTCCGTGACAGTCGGGCGAAGGAACTTGGCGCAAAGCTCATCGTACGCACCGTGGATGAAGCGATTGCCAAAGGTCACGCGCATCCCGCACCTGGCGAAATCAGCCGCAACAAGCTCCAGATTCCCGTATTGCTCGGCGCGATTGAGGAGTTTCAATTCGATTGCGCCATTGGTGGTGCGCGCCGCGACGAAGAGAAGGCCCGCGCCAAGGAACGCTTCTTCAGCTTCCGCGACAGCTTCGGCCAATGGGATCCCAAAGCCCAGCGCCCGGAGATCTGGAATCTTTACAACGCCCGCGTGAATCCCGGCGAGAACATGCGCGTGTTCCCGCTCTCGAACTGGACCGAGATGGATGTCTGGCAATACATCAAGCGCGAGCAACTCGCCGTGCCGACGATTTATTTCAGCCACGAGCGCGAGTGCTTCCGGCGCTGTGGCCAGTGGTTGCCCGTGCCGCCCCCGCACACCGAGAATGGAAAGCCTGATCCGTACGCCGGAGCGCGGCCCAAACCAAGCGAGCAAATCAAGAAAATGATTGTCCGCGTGCGCACCATCGCGGACATGATCAGCACCGGGATGATCGAGTCGCCCGCCGACAGTGTGGACGACATCATCGGTGAGGTTGCTGCCGCACGCGTCACTGAGCGCGGCACCCGCGCCGACGACAAGGCCAGCGAAGCCGCGATGGAAGATCGCAAGAAAGCAGGATATTTCTGAGTTATGCCTAACACGCAACACGCCATCGAACTTTTACGCTTCAACACCTGTGGCTCGGTGGATGACGGCAAGTCCACGCTCATCGGTCGTCTGCTCTACGATTCAAAGTCGTTGATGGAAGATCAGGTCGAAGCGTTGGAGAAATCCGCCGACATCACCGGCGGTGGTCAGATCAATCTCGCCAATCTCACCGACGGTCTCCGCGCTGAACGCGAGCAAGGCATCACGATTGACGTGGCCTATCGCTACTTCGCCACGCCGAAACGGAAATTCATCGTCGCCGACACGCCCGGCCACGTGCAATACACGCGTAACATGGTCACCGGGGCGAGCACGGCGAACCTTTCCATCGTGCTCGTGGACGCGCGGCAAGGCGTCATTGAACAAACGCGTCGGCATACGTTTATCGCCGCCATGCTCGGCATTCCGCACCTCGTTATCGCCATCAACAAGATGGATTTGGTGGATTGGAAGGAAGAGCGTTTCCAGGAGATCCGCGATGAGATCGAAGATTTTCTGCCGAAGCTCGACGTGTTCCGCGATGTAAAGTTCATTCCCATCAGCGCGCTGAACGGCGACAACGTGGTGGATGCTTCCAAGCATACGCCTTGGTATCCCGGGCCGACGTTGCTTGCGCATCTCGAGACCGTCCACATCGCGAGCGATTGGAATCTCAACGCGTTTCGCTTTCCGGTGCAATGGGTGAATCGTCCCAACAATCCCACCGACCAAGCACTGCACGACTTTCGCGGCCTGAGCGGCCAGATCGCCAGTGGCATCGTGCGCAAAGGTCAGCAAGTTGCGGTGTTGCCCGGTTGCATCAAGACGACGATCAAGGACATCTGGACTTACGATGGCTCGTTGAATGAAGCGTTCTGTCCGCAATCCGTGACGATCTGTCTGGAGCACGACATTGATATCAGTCGCGGCGACATGATCGTGGGCTTGGAACAATTGCCCGGCATGGGCAGTGATTTGCACGCGCGCATCTGCTGGATGAGCATCCGCCCGTTGCAAGCCGGCAAAAAGTATTTCCTGAAATACGGTCCGCAAACAGTGCAAGCCGTCGTGACGCAAGTCGAAGGCCGGATCAATATGGAAACCTTGGACCTTGAAGCCGGCCCAACTGAGTTTCGTGCGAACGACATCGGCGTCATCCGCCTCAAGACCGCCAAGCCGATCATTTATGACGGCTACACCACGAACCGGTTGACTGGCTCGTTTATCCTGATTGAGCAGGGAACCAATGCGACTGTCGCGGCGGGCATGTTGTTTCCGCCGACGGAAGCGGTGAAGCCGGAATACACGGACTTTGCGATCTGAGCAGCGTCCCCACCTTTCAAGCGGCCGGCAGTGTTGCTGGCCGTTTTTATTTAGCACGGGCGTGAGAGGGGGGCGGGTAGGTTGTGCGGCTCAGGCTTGAGCAGGCTGGCGATTCGTTGGCGCAGCTCTGTAAAAAGATTTCGCCGGGACTGATTCACTGGCGACCAGATGATCATCTGGAAATTGCCCTTGCGCTGGCTGTCGCAAAGCGGACACGGCGCGGCATCGGCGGCGCGAAACTCATCCGCATCCTCGCGGGGCACTTGAAACCGATAATGGCGGCAGGTCGTCACACAGATAATAACGCATGCCTGTGTTACGAACGTGTGACGCCGGGGTGAATTTGCGGAAACGCCGCGCTCCTAAAGCAACGCCAGTTGCTCGTGCCAGCCGGGTGCGATCGCGTCCACGCCCTGCGCCCGCAAAGTCTGTGCGAACTCTCGCGTGAAGCCGTGGACCGTGAACACCTTCTTCGGCTGCACTCGCTTCACCAATTCCAGCAAGCCATCGTGGTCCGCATGATCACTCAACGGAAACGCCGCATCCGTGCCGGAGCGGTAGCGGCAACTGGAATCCATCGCCCAGCCGGTGATCGCCGCACTGCGCATCGGCCCGAGCGCAACCTTCTGCATCGTCTTGAGCGAGTTCGGCGGCGCGATGATGACCTTGCCGCGCGCTGTCTCGGGCTCGAATGCCTCATGTGCCGGGAAATTGATCCCGAGCTTCTCATAGAGCTTGGTCATCTTGCGCACGTCACGCTGAAGCATCACGGACAAACCAGCACCCTCGAGGCCGCGCAAAATCTCCTGACTCTTGCCCAGCGAATAACCGTAGAGCACCGGCGTCGCGCCATCAGCCAGTACTTCACGGCAAAACTTCACGATGTCAGCGCGCACGGTTTCCTCGGATGGAAACTGGTAGCGCGGCAGCCCAAACGTCGTCTCCATGATGAGCGTGTCCGCGCAACAGGCTTCCGGCTTCTCTGCTGCGAGACTCGGCCGCAGTTTGAAATCGCCCGTGTAGAGCAGCGTTTCGCCACGCCACTCGATAAACGCCATCGCGCTGCCAAGGATGTGTCCGGCGGGCAGGGCGGTGAGGTGAAATGTCTCCTGCCCGAATTGAAACTCGGTGCGCGCGCCAAATTCTAGTTGATGTTCCTGCCGCCGCCCGGGCAGTCGCGTGCGCATGAACAACGCCGTCGCTTCGGTCAGCATGACTTCGTCATGCGCGCCGAGGTGATCTGCGTGGGCGTGACTGACGAATCCACGGTCCGGGCCGCGCGTCCGCTTGCGCGCATCGAGCCAGAGGCCAAGTTGCGGCAGATGGATTCCGGCGCGGGTGAATTGGATTTCCAACGACACACCGGAAGCGTAGGCGGGCAAGGCCAAGAGTCAAACTTCGGAGCGCCGAGCAATGCGCGGCTTGGGTTCTGATTGCATCATCAGGCCGAGCAATGCGCGGCGCTGCGGCCAAGTTTCAATTCGCTTTTTTGACCGCACTCAGTTTAGATTTCTCCGCCATGCCTGAGAAAAGTTTGAACGACATCCCGCGCGAAGTCCGCCCGATCTTCACCAAGGCCAATGACGCGCTCTCCCGGGAGAATTATGATTACGCCGTGGATTTGCTGATGCAGGTGCTGACGCGTTGTCCGGAAGTGGTCGAGGTGCGCAAGGCCTTGCGCAAGGCGCAGCAGGGCAAGGCGGCGGCCAAGGGCGGCGGCTTTTTCAAAAAGGTTTTCAGCAGCGCGGGCTCGGCCCCGCAGATCGCCAAGGCGCAGATGGCGTTGAACAACAGCCCGGCGGAAGCGATGGCCATCGCGGAACAGGTTTTGAATTCCGACCCGAGCAACGGCATGGCGCACAAGATCATCGTGGCGGCGGCGGAGGCGCTGGATATGCCGCAGACCGCGGTGCTCTCGTTGGAAACATTGTGGCGGCAGCATCCCAAGGACAAGGACATCAACATCCAGTTCGCCGAAGCGTTGAGCAAGACCGGCGAAGTAAAACTGGCGGAGCGGATCCTCATCGAGCTGCGCGCCGCCTTGCCGAATGATCCCGATGTGCATCAGGCGTTGAAGAATAGTTCCGCCGCGCGCACGCTCGGTGAAGGCGGCTATCAGGAGATCGGCAAGGGCGATGGATCATATCGCCAGATCCTGCGTAATGAAGAGGAGGCCAAAGGATTGGAACAGGCGCAGCGCGTGCAGAAGACCGAGGACGTGAGCCTGCGGCTGATTGGCGAATACGAAGCGCGGCTCAAGACCGAACCGAACAATCCCAAACTCATGCGCTCGCTTGCGGAATTGTACACGCAGAAGAAGCAGTTCGACAAAGCGCAGGCTTGGTATGACCGCCTGAAAGCCTCCGAGCATGGCAACGATGCCTCGCTCGATCAGGCGATGGCGCAGACGGCGGTGCGCAAGCTGGATCACCAAGCCGAACAACTCGATCCGACCGCGCCGGATTTCACCGAGCGGTCAGCGACGTTGCAGGCGGAGAAGCTGGCGTTCCAGTTGAGCGAATGTCAGCAGCGCGTGGAGAAGTATCCGACCGACCTCGCGTTCCGGTTCGAGTTGGGCACGCTCTATCTGCAAGCGGGCAAGATCGGCGAAGCCATCGCGGAATTTCAGAAGGCCAAAAACAATCCCAACAAGCGCATCGCAGCGATGGCGGGATTGGCGCAGTGTTTTGCGAAACGGAAGATGAACGATCTCGCGGCCAAGACGCTGCAGGAAGCGCTCAAGGAAAAACTCGTGTTCGACGACGAGAAGAAGGAGTTGACCTATCAACTCGGTTGCATCTTTGAGGCGATGGCCAAGAAGGAGGACGCCATCGAGCAGTTCAAACTGATCTACGAATCAGACATCGGTTACAAGGATGTCGCGGCGAAGGTGGATGCGTATTACGCGGGGCAGTGAGATTTCCGCCTATCTCCCTATTAGGTGTCGTTTGATTCTCCATCAAGGCCCAAGGAAGAGTCCCGCCAGAAAAAGACTCACCATGACACATGAGACAATGATGGCAATAATCGCTAGTTGCTGACCGCGCTGCTTACCCCTTAAACAGATTTTGCGGAGGGCAATGATACCTGAGAGCAACCCAAAGAGCGAACCAACTCCAAGTGTGACAAATCCCGACAACGCAAGGATCAGACTACCAACCGCTAATCGACTCATCGGTGCATCCTCCGGAACTGGAAATAGCGCACTAACTCTGCGTGCTGCCCTGATACCCATGATGCTAGTCGCGAGGATAGCTAAGGCAAAGATGAAAACCACCAGTGACAGTGACTTCGCAAGTGAAGAAGTGAAAGAGAGGTGGGCAGTGATAGGAGTCAACAGCAACAGTGGTGATGCTATACAACCAGCGATGGAGGCCGACAGTCTTAGCGATGGCCAAAAATACTCCATAGACACCTAATAGATATTGGATGGTGATATCTTCCGTATATTTCTTTTCACGTGGCGACGCTATTTCTGACGTTGTTTCTTGTCGAGCCAAGCTCAAGTCGCTGATGACATCATCGCGTTGGCGATGAACCGTTCCAGCTTTTGCTGATGCAACTTGCCATCAGTCCGCACGCCGCTGCAAATATCCAACCCGTAAGGCCGCACCTGCGCGAGGGCCGCGGCGACATTGTCGGGATTCAAGCCGCCCGCGAGAAACACCGGCAGTTTGACCGCTTCCACAATCGCGCGGCTGAGTCGCCAATCATGCGTGCGGCCCGTGCCGCCGAGTTCCTTCACGGCGAGCTTCTGATTGCCGGAGTCCAGCAGCAGTGCGTCCACCTTGTCCGCCACCGCCACCGCTTCGGCCACGGATTCCTCACCGGTCACATGAATCACCTGCACCAGCGCGATGCCGGGCAGGGCGGCGCGCAACTCGCGTAAGCAATCGGCAGCCACGCGGTCACAAAGCTGGAGGGTATTCACCCGCGTGCGCCGTTGCTGCGCGATGATGCCCGGCGCGTCTTGCTTGCTGGTCAGCAGAAACGTCGCAACCCCCGGCGGCACGGTCGCCGCGATTTCGGTGATGGTTTCCTCCGCGATCACACCCGGCCCGCTGGGCATGGCGGAAACCAATCCCATCGCGTTCGCGCCGCAGCGCACGGCCAGCTTCGCCTCGGCCACGGTGCTGATGCAGCAGATTTTAATGCGTGGTTTTGAGGGATACACAGAAAAGATTTCAGCAAGAATTACAGGGCCGCCAGTTCTCGTAGAATCCGCCTAGATTCCTCGGCAAGCGTTTGCAAAGGCGTAGGTGGTATTTCCCACCAGGTAAAACGCGCCCCGAGAAAAGCATCCCCAAACGCGAGTTCATAACCGGTCCCGTCGCAGCCAACTGTTTCCGCCTCGGTGTAAGCAGGCACAGCAATTTTCCTCAGCCTCGAACGTGCCTCAGTAACAAAGGCTGTTTTAAGTTCTACGCGATGCGTTTCCATTGTCGGCTCGATGGTTCGCGGATGCTTCAAGCGTTCGAGTGGAGTTTTGAATTTCTCCGAATCCAAATCGTACCGCCATCGCAGGCAGACTGCAAAATGGCCAACCGGCGCTGAACGAGAGTTCTGTTCAAAAATCTCCCAAGAAGAGGCAGGTCTGAAAGAGGGCGTTTCTACAACTTGCAGAATGCGTCTGACGCCAATTTCTTCAAGGCCGATTCCTTTCCTTAAGACATCTAGCGCGCGTCGTTCCAGCCTGCGCCATTCTTCGTGATGCTCTCTGTCCATCTGGCGACTTTAGCTAATACACCCCTTCGACAATATTCTTCTCCATCGCGCCGAACGGACGGACTTCAGCCACGCCATCCCAGGCGTAGGGCGCGCGCGGTTTGCGGCGGAGGGCTTCGTCGCGTTCGAGGAAACGAGGCATGAAGAATTCCTTCGTCAACGTCGTGAGTTCCACGCGACCCCATTCGTCGTGGGCGACCACTTGGTCGGTTTGCTTCGGGTTCACGACGCGGAGTACGGCGCGCGGTTGCGGGGCGTAGTAGGTGATGGAGAATTTGTCCTCCGGCAGCAACGGCACGCTGGCGGCCAGGCCCATGAGCGTGTTGCCGTAGGTGGGATAAAAGCCGATGCGGCCTTCAAGTACTTCCTCGACGATGAAACGCACGTATTGCGGTGCCATCGTCGTGCCGCCACAGAACACGCCGCGGATGCCAGCTTCGTAGAGATCAATTTTCTCGGCGAGCGCTTCAAGCAGTTTCGGCGTGGTGAACAGGCCGGACACTTTGCGGTTCTTCATGATCGTCACGGCTTGATCCACCACGTGATCCATGTAGGCACGGGCGACATCGAATTGTTTGTTCGAGATGACCTTCTTCACGAAGCGCGGGTCGAGATCAATGAAGTAGCACGAACTGCCGCGTACGTTGGCGAGGTGTTCGATGGCGAGGCGCAGGCGGCGCGGGCCGGTCGGCCCCATCATCAGCCAGTAGTGATTGCGCGGGAAATGTTCGTCGGAAACCTTCTCGCTGAACTCGGAGTAATCCACCTTGTAATCGTTCCAGCCAATGCGTTGCTTGGGCATGCCGGTCGTGCCACCGGTTTCAAAAATGTTGAACGGCTTGCCTTTGAATTGTGCCGGCACCCAGACCTCGGGCTGCATGTCGCGCAAGGATTCGTCCTGAAAGTGCGGGAACTTGGCGATCAGGTCCGCGAAGGAATTCACTTCTTTGCGCGGATCGAAATTCTTCTTCGCCCAATCGAGCCAGTACGGGCAACCGCTATCCGGCGAGAAGTGCCACGCGATGATTTCGCGCGTGTGGGCGTCGAGTTGGGTTTGGGCTTTTTGGATGTCGGAGTCGGAGATAGGCATAGAGTCTTTGGGAAAAGTTAGTTTGGAAAAGTGACGATCGCCCTCACCCCGGCCCTCTCCCCCATCCGCCGTCGCTTCGCTATGGCGCGATGCAGGAGAGGGAGAAACGCTCGGTTGTCGCTGGTGAGTTCGGATGCGTTCAGATTGTTTGTTGCTGCGAAACGACGGACCAAGACGCGGCGGTTGCAACGAGGGCGAGCGAGTGTTCTGAGCGTGTGCACAACTGTTCCCTCTCCCCGGGGGAGAGGGTCAGGGTGAGGGCGAGTTTGTATCACAACACTCATTCTTTGATCGCTCCTTCTTTCGGTTCGGGCAACCACTGGGTCAGGATGGCGCCGATGAGAACGTAAACACCGGCGACACATGCGCCGACGACGGCGATCTTTGCCGGGCTGGGCGGAGTGGCGGCGGAGAGGGTAATCGTAATCCACGCAGCGGCGGTGCCGATGACGCGTCCGCCGATATTGGCGGCAAAACTTTCGCCCGTCCCGCGCAAATGCAACGGGAACACCATCGGAATGTAATTTCCCCAGAAGCTAAATTGCGCGATGGCCAGAAACCCGGCGACGAAAATACCGAGTTTGATCCAGATGAGCGATTCGGCGTTGCCGAGGCTGGTGGAAATCCACCAGAAGAGCAGGGGAACGAAGATGAGCGCCGGAATCTGGAAGATGCGTAACAACAGGCGGCGGCTGATGATGCGCACCGCCAGCATCGCAAAAACAAAACGTCCGAACAGTCCGCCGACTTCCTGCCAGAGCGAGACTTTGGCGACGGCTTCGTCGGAGGCGTTGCTGCCGATCTGGCGTTTCTTGCCGGCAGGGAGTTCGGGTTGGCCGGCTTCCTTGGCTTCGGTGGCGGCTTTGCCGACGGCAGCTTTCGCGGTGGCGATCATGGCGGCGTGTCCGGCTTCAGTGGGTGTACCGATGCGTTGGGCGCCGAGGATCTGCGGGAGCTGCTGGATCGCGCCGAACGCGATGCCATAGCTCGCGGCAAAAACTAGCGTGGTCAGCACGGTGGTTTTCCATAGTTCAGGACTGAACAGCGCGAGGATGCTGGGACGTTTGAGTTGGCCGGCGGCGCGTTTCTTTTCCCATTCGGGAGATTCCGGCAGGAACGGACGGATGAGGATCAGCGGGATCGCCGGGAGGACGCCGGAGATCAGTGTGTAACGCCACGCTTCATGCCCGCCCTGAATCGCCGGAAGATCGAGGGCAATTTTGGCGGCGAGCACATTCATCGCACCGACCAGCAAACCGCCAAAAGATGAGAAAGCCTGCGTGTAACCGAGGACTTTTTCGCGCTGATCGCGATTGGGAAACAATTCCGCCAGCCAAGCGACGGCGGCGACGAATTCCACGCACACGCCGATGAACACCAGACAGCGGAAGACGAGCAGTTGCGTCAGGGTGGTGGCATAACCTGCTGCGCAGGCCGAGAACGCGTAGAGCAAAATGCTGAACGTCAGCACGCGGCGGCGCCCGAGCCGATCAGTGAGATAACCGCCGAGCAAACCGAACACGCCGCCCGCGATGGCGGGTACGAAGAACAACGTGCGCGCCCATTGCACATACATTTTGCCGCCGGGGGTCCAGAGTGCGGCGGCGTCCGCGGGAGTCATGCCGCCTGCGACCAACCCTTCGATCAACGGCGCGCTCAGCGCGGCGATGGCCGGCTTGATGATGAGCGGCAACATGAGCAGCTCGTAGATGTCGAACGCGAAGCCGATGGCGGCGATGGAGCAGATGAGCCATTGGGTGCGGGTGAGTTTCAGGCTGGGGGTGGACATGGTGCGGTGCGTGTTTAGATCTGGGTGAAACTCATGCGGTGTAGTTTAGCCAAAAGTGCGGCGGCGGCAATTACCAAGCTGGTCATGCGTACGTTCTAGTTCAGGTTTGAGTCCAAATTGTTCGGACAGTCCGACGCAAAACGGGCGGCGCGGATTCAAAATCATTCCGCACCGCCCATTCCTTAAATCTCACGGAAAAGTTACTCCCACTCGATCGTTCCGGGTGGTTTGCTCGTGATGTCGAAGACGCAGCGGTTCACGCCTTTGACTTCGTTGATGATGCGGCTGGCGAGTTTTTCCAGCAGGTCGTAGGGGAGCTTGACCCAATCAGCAGTCATGCCGTCCTGGGATTCCACGGCGCGGATGGCGATGGTGAAATCGTAGGTGCGTTCGTCGCCCATCACGCCGACGCTGCGCACAGGCAGCAACACGGCGAAGCTTTGCCAGATCTTGTAGTAAAGTCCGCTGGCTTTCATCTCCTCAACGACGATGGCGTCAGCATTGCGGAGAATCTCGCAACGCGCGGGCGTGACTTCACCAAGGATGCGGACGCCGAGTCCGGGGCCAGGGAAGGGCTGACGCCAGACGATTTCCTTGGGCACGCCGAGTTCTTCGCCGAGCAAACGGACTTCGTCCTTGAACAAACACTTGAGCGGCTCGACGAGTTTGAACTTCATGTTCTTCGGCAGACCGCCGACGTTGTGATGGCTCTTGATGAGCGCG
>ERZ1292630.2799-Hain-H41-02um-R3-2799-length-15797-cov-7_pt1 | contig 12190 bp, 3 predicted proteins | sample MGYA00564408_ERZ1292630 | MGnify/ENA primary metagenome ERZ1292630 (study PRJEB36523, sample SAMEA6512641) | groundwater metagenome | collected 2019-01-08 | study: AquaDiva: Metagenomics assemblies of 32 groundwater samples | reverse complement strand
CGAGGTGGCGCCCTCCCACGTCGTGGCGGTGTCGGAGCGATCGCCACCGCTATCCGCGGACGGCGTGGCCACTGACATTCGGGAAGTGGAAATGCACAGATACACAACAACTGTTTTGGAACAATAGAACACACCGACGCAGGTGTTGGACGAGTGTTGACGGTCCGTCCGTAAACGTCACACACGTTCGTCCCGTAACACCTCCATTATTCACGAACCAGCGTCGCAAAAAGACCCCCTTTGACTCTCGTTTGGATCACTGGGGTCGCCTTTCGTTGAATCATTTCGAATTGGGGTCGCCCACCCTCTGACAGAGGCCCTCACCCCACTCACAGAGATGAAGATTGGCCTCTCTCGCGCGTGGAAGAGGTGAACGACGTCCCACGGTGCGGTTGCGAAAAAGCAACGATACAAGCACCACGCAGCAACAAGTGCGCCACGAACCATGGCCGACGGGTGGGTATGGAGCTGTTGTATCTAGTTCAGTGGATCGGCGTCCCGAAAGCGCACACGCACCATATGAACCAGAGGGGCGAGGCTTACACTCAGCTAGTCTTTACATGCGGATTGTCAACTCGCGAAGCGAATTTCGAATGGTGGAACACAACGCAAAGAGCTCTTGTTGACGAACCAACGCCGCCAGACCATTGACGCAATCAACCGATCCAAAACACAAAACACAACAAACACAACGAGAAAGTGGGGCTGTGACGGACCTGTGTGCGTGTGAGTGACCGCTTATCGTCGAACGCGGCGGTACAGGAGTAGGTACTCTGGGTAGCACTGTGTCCGGTCGTAGACGACGAACTCTCGGTACCTCATGGGACCCGCCCGCCCCAGCAGCGAGTCGGCCCCGTCTGGCGCGCGCCGCTCATTTGTGCGAGGCCCGCTCGTGTGGTGGACGCGACCGAGCGACACGCGGCTTAGGAAAAGACTGTACAGCCCGGCCGCGTCCTTCGTGCAGTATTGATCGCTCTTCGACGACTGCTCCGCAAAGTACACGCCAGCGCCGAACAAGCCTTCGAGGGCACAGAAGCGCTCGTCGAAGCCGCCGTCGCGGATAACTGGGACGATGTCCGGCTTGGTCCCATGCCACAGCACCGCCTCCCCCGCGGCGTCATCGAGCTGCATCATGTCGAGCAGCGGCGTGGCCTTGCCCGCGAGCCGGACGGTGGCAATGTCGGGCACCCCGCGAACCTCCCCGGCGCCGTCACCGCCTCGCAGCTCCTCGCGACGTGCGGCGTACCGCTTCCACACCGCGGAGTTCTCCACGCGGTACGCCTCGGCCAACTCCAGCGTGTTGTACTCCGTTTTCTCCTGCTGGTCACGGCCGGTGCCAAGCGTCGCGGCGACACAGGTGTTGTGTAGCAGCGCCGCGAGTGCTGTGAACTCGACGCTGCCGCTTTCTAAGCGTACGACTTCCGCGGTGGCGCCCCCGCTCGCTGACATGCTGACAGCTGAACGGCTCTCGCTGCTGCTCCAATAGAGGGGCGGCAGCTGGCGCAGCGACTGCGTGCGAACGTCCGGCGGGAGGCCCCAGAACAAATCTGAGGCCATCAACGCAGCCGCCGACGGTCGATTCCGAGGGTCGTCCATGGTCGCATCGGCCACCAGCGAGGTCCACAACGGCTCCGCCGCGAACGGTCGCCCCTCGATTAGTCCTCGCACCATCGCTCCGAACGAGTAGACGTCCGCCTTCGCCGATATGCTGGGCGGCGTGCGCAGCAGCTCCGGGGCCATCATCCCTGGAGTGCCCGCCGCGAACCGCGTGTTGGTCACCGTGCGGCACCGCTCGGCGTCGTCAACAGACACGTCGAAGTCGATCAACAACGGGGCTCCCTCTGCGTCAACCACGACGTTAGCCGCCTTCACGTCCAGGTGAACGATCCCGCTCGCATGCAGCTGCGCCAGTGCTCGCAGCACCCCGAGAAACGTCCCGCGCATCACGTTGGCGTCCGCGCACGCCGTGGCCGCCCAGGCAGTCAGGTCGCTCGCCACGCGCTGGAGCACGAGCGCCGGCCTGCCGTCCGGCGTGACAAAGGCGTCGATGAGACGCGGGGTGCAAAGACCGCCGAAACGCCGCAGCACACCAGCCTCGCGGGCCATGCTCGGCAGTGCTGCCGCCTCGAACAACTTCACGATCACCGGCGACCCGCTGACATGCGTGCCAAACAGCATGCGGTGCCGCCCGGCCCCAGGCACCGGTGTCGCCCCAGTGACGACCTCGTCCATGTCGAGCGTGAGGTACGGCTGGATGCTCTCAGCAAGAAATGGCGGCAGATGTGCGCGCGCGGCGGGCACTTTCGCCACGAGCAGCGCGAGGGACGATCGAAGCTCATTAGCTGCCCGGCGCTTAACCCGCACCGCCTCTCGGATGGTGGTGCGGTCGGAGTTCGGCAACTGCGCCGCGGCGGCACTTTTCATGGCATCTAACTGTGCCTTGCGCTCGGACATTTCAGCCCTCAAACGCAGGTCCCCCAGCGCCTCCTCCGTAGAGTGCAACTCCGCGCAGGTTTCGGCGAGGCGGCCGAGGGCCACATCGATCGTTTCGCACTCCTGGCGGAGAGCCAGGGCCTCCTCGGCGCGCTGTAGGGTGGCGGACATAGCGCGAAAACACCCGACGAGGGAGCCAATCACCTGCCATGCTTCAGCGACGACGCGGGGTGACGTTCTCGCAGGCAGTAGGCACACGGACAGCAGCGACAGAGCGTCGGCAACGGTGCAGGATACGTCCAAGTGGCGCCGCGCTTCGGCAGCGGCGTCGAGCAGCGAGGACAAGTCGCTGTCAATTCTGTGATGCACGTTGTCATGACGCACGGGTAGGTCTGCCAGAAGGTAGAGTGCTCCTTGAACGGTGGCCTCCGCATTGCGCCGATCGTAGACGCTCAGCAGACCGTCGGTCGCGTCGATGACGGCGCGACGCAGGGCGGCGTCCGAAACCGTCGCAGACGCAGGTTGTGTCAACGCTTGTTGCACGGCCCTGCAGAGCCCATCCGCACGCTTCAACGAGTCGGCCTGTGCTCCGATCGCAGCGAAAGCGTCTCGGACGGCGGGCAGCGACGCCATCGCGGCGACGTGTGCACCCGGGGGGACGAAAGTGAGCGAGCGGCCGTCGCCGTCGCCGGCGATCCATGACCCGTCGGCACTGCCCTCCAAGTACGTAACGTCGATAGGAACCGCACAGGAGAAAACAACGGCGGCGTCGGTGCACAGGCTTTATATGCACACGCCACACGGTTTAGAAAAGAAGTCGTCAACGATTATAATGTAGCGAAGGGTTGCGGGAGGCCGTTACTTTCTCTCTATTCAGGGGGAAGGAAGGAAGGAAGGATCCGCCCCTTTGCGACTATCCGACAAATAGCGTTCACCGATTCAACGGAAATGGCAGTTGCTGAGAGAGAAATTTATCTCTCTCTCTCTTTTTTCAAAGGTAACGTTCAGGTCAGGAGTGAGACGTAGGGTCTTGGAAAAACGCGGATGCTTCGAAACGGATAAACAGAAAGCACCCAGTCGTCACGTCAACGCGGACGGAGCGAAGGTTGTGCCGCCTTTTATCGCTTAAAAAAAGCTACAAAACGTATTCTGTTTCAAGTCGCTTGTACGGCGGGAGAATGAGATCGGATTTACGCGCTGCCTCAGTCACCGAATCCGACGATCGTGAGGTGCTGAAAACTGACATATGCCGCCGAAAACCGAATTCAACATCCGTCTCTTCCTGAAAGCTGCTGAGTTGACCACCGAATTCAGATAGGTCGGGTCGTCCCTCGGGTAAGCATCGTCCGCCTCGCACCACCGCGGTTACGGGTTGCGAGCGCTGTGAACCGATTTCCGTCAACGTCACGGCTGATGACGGGGTGGGCGACGCATCTTTCTCACGACTCTGTGGATTCAACCGGTTTTGGTCGTTTCCTTCTCCGCTTCGTCGCTCTCCTCCAGATCCTATTGATCCTGGTGATGCGTCTGATTCAGTTTCATGCCGCCGGTGGGTCCATGAGTCAGTTGCGGGAACCACGAACGTCGTGGTCGTTTCATCTTCACCGGTGGGTTGGCACCCGCTGACGTCTCGCCGCTCCGAAGTGTAGGAGAAATTAGCGTACGTCTGGGTCCACGGACCAAAGTCGCTTGGCAACATGGACGTCAACGGCGACAAGTCGACCTGTCGAAGCCGGCTACATCCTTGGACAAAATTGGCGCCGATTCGCTCAACGGCCGAGCAGCACCGAGGACCATCATTGTCCGTCGTGAGGTCCGTGAATAGAGTGACGGTGAACAACGAGACACAATTCGATAGCGCCCCCTTTCCGAGGGTGAGTAAGGCAGTCAGTCCGCTTAGGTCGACGATTTGCAGGGATTTCGCTTCCTTGAGGAAATCATCGCCGATCGTAGTCAACGAAGGTAAATGACCCAGCTGAATATTCGTGAGGGACGCCGCGCCCCTCAAAAACCCATTTCCAATCGTGACCAGTCTCGTCATCGTCGCCACATTCATTCCTTGAAGCGCCAAACAGTCCGCCATCACGTCGTGGTGGATATGGGTGACGGATGTGCACCCCGTGACATCCAACGCTGGGAGCTTCGTGCACGATTTGAAGAAACCGCTGCTAATCGTAGACAGCACGTTGACGAAATCTTTGGACGGAAGAGAAAGGGTCCATTGCACACCCGTCAACTGTGGACAGGACTCGAAGAACGCCTCACCGATGGAACTGAAAGCGAGGCCTTTCAGGTTCACGACGCCGAGCACCGCGCAGCCACGCGCGAAGGCGGGGCCTACTCCCAGTACAGGGGCAGCCGACACGCTCCCCTGTTGAAGCGCCTTATCGTCGTCGTCGCCTCCGAAAGACCAATCAATTCGTGTCAGCCGTGGACACTGCGCCAAGAAATGGGCACCAATGACCGTCACGTGCTTCCACCCACGACGGAGATCCACCGCGGTGAGATAGGGGCACTGTGCCGCGAAGCGATCCCCGACGCGACGCAGCATCTCCATGGGACCGATGACGAACCGCGTGACGATCTTGTTCGTGGCTCGAGCATCACCTTGATTGTTGGCTCGATGATGATCAGTTACGTCGGCGAAGCGTACCGCTCGCGTCGAACTTTCAACCGGCAAGGCCGCTTTGTCGGTCGTTTGAAGCTCCTCGTGGCGTTGCGATGCTTCCATTGTAGGTTCCGTTTCAGCCACACTCAGCGGCCATGTCGTGCATACGGGTGGCTTTGCGGCTGCGGCTCCCATGCAACACAAGATCGACATATCGGGAATTGAGTGAAACACATCGTCGCTGAATACGGCGACCGCTTTAAGGAATAAATCAAATTTCAGTTCCGACATCAGTATCGTCGTCGCCTCGCTGAAGCTGCCGGAGGTGGCGCTGCTTGACTTGGTAGTCGATGAGGCTCGATGACGGTCGTTGCTGCTCCACGCTGACATCCACCCCGTTGGTACCGTGAGTGCGTCGAACAGGCGACCCGCCTTGGGGTTGCAAGTCTGCAAGCGTCGAAATGAATCACTCCAAGCGTTTTCACAGTCAATGACTTGGGTTCCTCGCATCAACCTTACCTGGAGTAGGACCTCCGCGGCTCCAAATACATCCGTCAGCAGCGACCGCGTGAACAAGAGAATGGCCTCGTCCGTTGCGTTAGCTCCACCACCCCCTCCTTTAATGGTCCTGAGCCCACCTGAACTACTAGTAGCTAATGGCAGCCCATCGGAGACGTGATGCTGTGAGGTTGATCGGGGGTCGCGGCGGATATATGGGAGCACCCGTTCCGTCCGCTCATGAAACATCGCGGTGCTCCGTAGCGTGGCAGCGACCGTGTAGGTGACGAACACGTTGTCGGTTAGCATCGCGGCGCAGAAGAGTCGTGGGATGTCATCGGCAATTTCTCTCGGTATGGGATACAAGGGACGCAAAAAGCTCTGCGTTGCATGCGTCCGGGGTTGATCAAAACCTGCGTAGCACTCACTCAGGTACGACATGGACGACGACAACATCCGGCGGAGGAAGACGAGGTGCGCCGCTGCCGCCGCTTGCATCGAGCGGACCTTGTCTTGTTGCTGTGGCTTTAAGTCAAACGTGAAAAGGGCCGCAATAGAAGTGATGGTACGAGCGCGGGCGAGTTCCCGTAAGACGCTCCACAGCGCAGACGCGTCATCAAACATCCGTCGACTGCTCAGGATCGCGAACAGCCAGCATGTCGCCGTAGCGGCAAGAAATCGCATTTTCGTTTCCGCCCCGGGCAGCTTTCGGTACACGTCAGCCAGATACTCAGCGACGAAGTCGTCGTTCGCCCCTCCGGTGGATGCGGGTGCGATGGAGGAAACAAGGATCACGAAACGCAGCATACAGAGGCTCTCACGGTCGGTTGGGGAAGTGTGCTGCAGCGCGTCACCAAGCTTCCAACGAAACGGCACCGGAAAATCCTCGGAAGCAGCGACGTTCGCTCCCTGAGCTTGAAACAGCGGTCCCGAGACGAACTCATTATTCTTTATGTGCTGGCGCAAGGCGTCGGCCACCGTTGAGAGGCAGAGCCGATGGCAAAGGATGTTGCGACCGTCTCGTCGCTCCTCGTCGGTTCCAAGCGAAGTGATTGTCGAACGCCACGGCAGTGATCCATTCGTGGAAGCTGTGTGCGGCGACGTGACAGCTGTGAGGCTGCCAGCCGTCGGCAAGGTACCGGTGACGTTAACATCATCCGGGCTGGTACCTGTGGCGTCACTGTTAACGTTATAGTTCATCGACGGGACGAACGGGACTGAGTCAAATGCAGAGGATGCCGACGCGGCTCGCTGCAGCAGCGATTTTGGCGACGTAGCCCACGAAATCAGAAAAGCGGCCGCGAAACTGGGGGTCGCAACGCGGCGGAAAGTTTCCAGACCGACGGCACGGCAACCACTGGAGTTAGTGGGAGTTCGTGTCGACCTCCCACGCCGGCTTGATGAATTTGCCACCCCCCTCTTGTGCTGAAGTTCATGAAGAATTGCGAACGAACTCTCTTCCTCCGAACGCAGATCGAACGCAGCGAGGACCAGTGGGTTCAGGCGGAGGACTGTGTCTTCCGCCGTCGTCTTCGTTTTGCCGCCAGCGAACAGCGCCTGATATACCGCCCAGTGACGGATGTATCCGTCATCGGGGAACATGCCACAACGAGACCACGTTGCAGGACTAGAAGCCATCGAATTTGACCCATGATCTGCGCCTTTGGTATTCGACGTCGATGATGCAATTGGCACCGTTTGAGTTGCCGGTGGTGGCGTTACGCCGCAGCGGAGGCAGTGATCGATGCGACCGTTGTGCGCCATCACGCTCAGAAGGCGACGTACGATATCGCGGCGCCAAGGCAGCTGCGAAAACAGATCCGCCTCTTCAAAATTCTTCCCTCCTGTCCACGAATCCGACAGCTGCGAGAGGCCCAGCAGAAGCGACCGAGAAGACACCGCGGCGGCCATTTCCAGCAGTTTATTACTCGCCGCCGATAGCCACTCGCGAAGTGCCTTGGTCGCAGCATGCTTCAACAGAGAAACGGAGTAGTAGTGGCGTCGGACAGAATCCGGCGAAGAGGACAAGGGGCCGTCGAGGTGGCCCCGAAGCGCATCATCGATTTCCTTTGCGAGGAGTTCTTCACACCGCTTGAGCCAGTGGCTGACATCCGTTGCCGCTGCTATCGACTGCACTGGTGGGCGCTCACCCGTTGTCCCGCACCTGGCCCCTCCAGGTTGAGTCTCTCCCTGCGGTGATGGGTCGGATTGGTCGTCTTGGTGGTCCAAGTTGGGCAGAGAACGACAACTCAAGGTTTCCCTTGACGACCGTGCCACAACGAGGACAGCGGTGTCCTCGACGACTCGTTTGCTCTTTTCTATCGAAATGATGAATGACGCACTCGCATCCTCTGTGCCTCCGACGCTGCGGAGATCGCCCTCTGGCGAGACGCGTTCGTCCGAGCAACGACTGAAAAGCATGGGATTTTGGCCTTCCAGCAACGCCTTTGAAACCAGCCGCCGAAGTTCCTGATCGAAGCGGTGTTCGAACGTCGTTCGGCAAAGAAATTCAATCACGCCAATCCGCGACACGGCTTCACAGCGGGGAGCCGATAAGGAGCTGTCCTGGTCACACTTTTGTCGGACCACACGACTGTCATTATCGTCATCGTAGAGGTCACGAATGATGCGTCGAACCAACAGCGGATGCCCGAAGATGGCCGCGCGCGCCGCTCGTTCGCAACAGCAAGAGGGTGGCGGGGAGCCCATCTTACGTTTCACCATGATGTTCACTTTGCGAAAACAGCCATGCAAATCACGATCATCCATGCCGCGGTAAGTGCTGCTTGTCGCGGCCGCCGCCAACGTGGTCATCGCCGTGATGACGTCATCCGCTAACGCGGCGGCGGCTGTCGAGAGCATCACTTCGAGTGGTCGTTGTCCGTGGTCACAACGGCGCACAACGCCGCGGGCTGTGTCGAGGCGTTCCACATAGTTACGCGCGTAGGCCCAGACGTCATCACGCGACCATGGTTGAACGACGTAGGTTGACAACTGGGGACGTTCTGTTAGCGCCACTGAAGCCGTCGATACCGGGGCCGTGGATGCTGGGGCCGTCGATACCGGGGCCGTGGATGGAGGGACCGGTTGTTCGAATCGTCCCGCCGCTTCTTCTCCGAGTGTCGCGTCAGCGACGGTGGGGGAATCAGCGGCGACAACTATTGCCGTTGTCGATGGCTCTGCTTTTTGTGACGAGTGTTGATCGTGCTTGCTGGTGTTTTTGGTCTCCTCCTCCTTTCTCTTTCCGGCCGCGTTGTTCACGAAAAACCCAACTTTGTGCATCAAGGATGTCCGGATGGAGATGATGACGACGTCCCGTGGCGAGACGCGATGGGAGATGAGCTGGTCGTAGAAGGCACAAGACCAGAGAAAATCGCCCCCCACCTTGCCATCGTCGTTGCCATCGACGATAGCGTGTCGACCGTCCACCGTCCTACAGCGTTCCTCCCCCGTGGCCGCCGCCGCGACGACTCTCATCACACCGTGGCGATCGTCGTCTTTCGCCGAAGCGACGGAAGAGTCATCGAACGGGGCGATGGCTCCTTTCGCTTGCGTCGTCGTGTGCCCGGTTGCTCCGTCGTCCAGCGTGGCGGCGGCAATTGATTCGTCGTGTTCGTCATCGTCGAAAAACCAAACCACAGGCTGCATCCGTGATGGGTCGAGCAGCAAATTGATCAAGCGCGAGGCTGCAGTATTATCGCGGTGGTTGGTGCTGTGCATGGAAGATAGGCGCGCCAACATGGCCGTCGCGGCGGCGGCGTACAGCTGATGGCAAGAGGGCTGTCGCGGCCCAGCTGAGGACGTCGTTGCTGGCACGGAGGCACCCCCGAACGACTGCGAGGCGGAACCGTCGGAAAATTGACGTAATCCGGCGCGTAGTTGAGAAAACAGCGTCGGGACCACCAGTTGATTGCGCTCGAATAGCAAGCTGGAAGCCGTACGCTGAAGGATCCGTGATTTCCCACTGCCAACGCCGCCCGCTAGGACCAGGATCGGTGCTGGAGAGGCGTCGTCGCTGATGGCCAGTGATGAAGAGGCGTCTGCTGCGTGGTGATCCTCCAAGCGCTTGAGTTTTTCCGCGACGACGCATTCAAGCGACCCCCCTGACACGTGTCCTCGACAACCCATGTGGGTAACACCATCCGCGACGTGGACTGGAGCGTCGCTGTCGCCGTCGCAAGGTGTGTCGCCGTCCAGAGCAACCTCATTGGCGTTGTCGCTGCTGTGCCCGTCCGGCGAGGAGGAAGAGGCCATGCTGAGATGTCTATTCTTCCGCCGTATCACGGGCCGAACGGAGAGCATGACGTAATCGTCCGTCGCGGGGCCGTCGGTCAGAACAGTGACGTCCGTACCGCCAACGGCGGCGATGCCTCTGCAGCCTCCTTTCGCGGTGTGGTCGGCCATGAGGGTTGACGCGAGGCACCTCGCTGCTGCTTGCAACCATTCAATTGTTGATGGCAACGACGACGATACGCCATCATCAGGAGGTTGTGGTTCAATGCCACCACAACGTCGTCGTTCCGCGGCGCCTCCGTCGATGATACCGGCGGAACTTCTCAATGGGGCGTTGCGGACGTTCGTTGACTTGTCCTCTGATCCTGCGGGAGGAAGAAGAGGAAGTGATAGAGTGATTCCCGTTGGTGTGACCGGTGGCGGTTGGTAAGTCAAGATCGTGTCGAGGAGCAACGACGAGGTACGTGGCTTCCGCCATGGACCGCAGTGGATCCCACCCGTAATCGGCTGTTTTCTCGTGTTGTCATCGATGTCGATGCTGGCGGTGGCAGCACGGAGAGCGCCCGTGGAGCGTCGTGTCGTCACAGAGCCATCATCGACTGTCTGGGGGGCCCACGTTTCGCCGTTGCGGCTGGGCTGTGGCCATGACGGCAGCAGCGTCGTCGTCGTCGTCGCCCACCGTTCGCGCGCATCGGCGATTAGGGACCCTCCGACCATGACGGCGAATGGCCGAAAGCAATCCATGCCGAGGGACCGCACTCGGCCCATGCACGTCCCGGGCCGTGAGCGAATGAGATTCACGGCGACCCAAGATTCAAACGACCAGGTAAAAGAAGGTGAAGCTGTCATGTTCTCCGGCATCGTCGTTGTTGTCATTTCTGCAACACCAATGGATTGTTTAGCATCGACTACCACTACCTGAGCTTGCGGCAGGCGACGTTTCAGAGCCGAACATTCATTTGGCCACGCCTCGATTACGTTCGGCGTGACAAACGGGCGCCACAGGGTCCACAGCTCGAAGATTACACAGCCCAGGGACCACACGTCGGCGGGGCAGCCGAAGTGAGAGAGTTCGGCTGAAGCCGTGCCCTTCGATTGCTTGGCGGCGCGAAGCCGCTCAGGGGAGGCGTAGAGAGGCGTAATACCCGGAACATGAGTACCCACGTGCATCCCGTCATCAGACACACGTGCGGCCAAGCCAAAGTCGACGAGTTTGACTTGCACCGTCAAGTTGTGTTCGTTGTGCTCAGCGGAGACGGTGGTGTTGTCATCGGCAATCAGATGCACCATAATATTTTCAGGTTTGATGTCATTATGCGCGAGGCGACACTCAGTGTGAAGGTAACATAGCGCCGACCGCAATTGTTGGGCTATGCTAAGAAGAATATCGGGCCGACGTCCGGCGCGCGCCAGGGACACGTTGCCGGGCACCGCTTTTTGATCGTCGTCTTTCCCTCCATCTGGGGTTGTTTTACCGTTCGCAGTTACATCAGCGCCGTCATCGTTTTCGTCATCGGACCCGTTGGAGGCCTCTTCGATCCAAAATGCAAGACACTTTCGTAACGTCCATCCTTCACAGTACTCCATCACGATGCAATACTCGTCCACGAAATCATAGACTTTGTAGTAGCGCACAATGTTACGGTGGTGCATGCCTGACAGCAACGTGAGATTCTCCACCCCGATGCTGGACCGAGCCTTGGACGCCTTCGAAATCCGCTTCACCGCCGCAAGAGGGCGGCATTCCGTTTTGTTCGCAATGTCGAAGGGTCCACTTTCAAATTCATACTCTGTCGTCAACTCGACCAGCTCCACCACGAAATCACCTGTACCGTGGCTCAGCTGTCGTTTGGTTGTCCAGGGACGAATCTGACTATCGTTTGCCGTTGTCATAGGTTCCACAATTAAAGGGAAAACGTAGCTCGTTGTGGGGTTCCGGCATTCTGCCAAGCCCAGGCGCTGTGCGGACTTTCTGTGAAAACACTTTAGAGAAGTAACGACACAGAGCCGGACATTATCGTTCCGCTCACAGTAGTGGACTACCAGTGGACGAAGTATCGGGCTAATGGAGTCTAGTGGACGTCCACTTGACGTGCGAGTGGACTTGAAACAAAAGTGGGGGCCCACTTTGACAGCGAAAGGATCTTTTCATCGAGTGCATCCACTGAAACGTCAATTTTTGCGGAGTGGAAAGTCCACTTCTCCAGTGGACCACATGTTCCACTTCTGCTAGTAGCTGGCGGATTGGCGACCGCCCCCGGATTGAGTTCGTGCCAAGCAAGCGGTGGTTGAGAGTGAGATTGCTTTTCAACCAGAGAACGAGAATGTTCTAGCCAGATCGGCAATGATATTGTTCTTCCGAGAAGGCCAAGACCTGAATTGTTTTCGTCGCCCGAGAATGCGGCGCAGACTGCTTCG
>ERZ1292630.4256-Hain-H41-02um-R3-4256-length-12196-cov-5_pt1 | contig 12196 bp, 6 predicted proteins | sample MGYA00564408_ERZ1292630 | MGnify/ENA primary metagenome ERZ1292630 (study PRJEB36523, sample SAMEA6512641) | groundwater metagenome | collected 2019-01-08 | study: AquaDiva: Metagenomics assemblies of 32 groundwater samples | reverse complement strand
GGATCGTCGATCAATGCACTGTTTAGTGCTACCATAGCCAACGCAGGCGCATTACAATTTTCGTTCATCGCTTCATTAGTTGTTTCGGCAGAACCACATGCGACAATTCTGTCCTATGCTCGCGGCAAGAGGTTCTAACGTCGTCTACTAGGGCGTACCAACTGGACAGAAGTGTCCTCTCTCAGTAGAGAACATTCCCTATCTCCAATTTTTGGGGAGATTTTGTAAGCCATTGGTAATGAGCTCAGTGTCCAATTGAAGCCTAACACATGCTTGACCCAACGTTGTAGCGGGCGTAGATTAGGGCGGGTTGTTCGAACTGATATTGAATCTCACATTCACTTATAGGTACCTCAAATGGCCGACAACAATCATAGTCCAGGTTTGGTCTTCCGGAAATTGGACCTACATCTACATACACCGGCTTCCAAATGCTTCGCGGACCGAAATGTATCCCCCGAGAACGTTGTTGAGCGCGCACTAGAGACTGGCCTAGATGGTATCGCCGTAACAGATCACAATTCAGGTGCATGGATCGATAAGGTTAAAGTAGCTGCGAAGGGTCGACTGGTAGTTTTTCCAGGAGTGGAAATTACGTGCCAAGGCGGTGAGAAAGGCCTACACATAATTGCCCTCTTCGATCCAAGCGTTGGCACAGCAGAGGTGGAGAGTCTGTTGAGTGGTCTAGGCTTGCAGCCAAAGGATTACGGGCAGACAGAGACTATTGTCACCATGACTCCACAAAAGGTTTGTGAGGAAATTGTGCGTCGCCATGGGCTCGCCGTATTGGCGCACGCCAATTCTACTAACGGCGTGCTTTGCGACATGCAGGGCCAACAGCGTATAGACCTGATCAACCACACCGGCGTGGCAGGTGTAGAAGGTACGGATTTCACGGACGACAAAAAGCGTAAGGACAAGAAGCGCGTTGTGGACTTGCTGTCGGGGGATGATAATGACTTCCGTAAACACGCAGTCTATCAGGCTTCCGACAACCCGACCGGAAGTGGGGATGGAAAACACGGGCTGCAAGGAATCGGTTCCCGTTGTTCCTACTTCAAAATGGACCGCATCAATATTGAGAGTTTAGGTCAGTGCTTTTACGATCCAGATGTTCGTATTAGGCAGGACTTCGAGCTTGCGCCAAAGACCTTTCCCCATATTGAAAACGTCCGTATCACAGGTGGCTTTCTTGATGGCGCCACAGCCACTTTTCACAATGGTCTGAACTCGGTGCTAGGAGGAAAAGGCGCCGGAAAATCGCTTTTGGTCGAATTCATTCGATTCGCGCTTGACCAGCCGCCCGAAAATTCGGAACTGCTAATAGACCATCAATCAAAACTGTCGGAACGGTTAGGCGAATTTGGCACAGTCGAAATTGATGTTGTGACTGACACTGGCACCGCGCGCACGGTAAAGCGAGTGTTACAACCGGAGCTTGAGTCACCATATGAGGACGATGCGCACGCAAATATAGCGCGGGACTTTCCAGTGTTGTTCATGAGTCAAAATGAAATTCTTAAAATTGCCGAGAGTCCGAGCGATCAGATTCACTTTATAGATCGATTCTTTGACTTTCGTCATTACACCGGCGCTGTTGTGCAGCATGAGCACGACCTCGCTAGATTGGATAAGGAATACGCGGACTGTTTGCGTTCACGGAGCGATGCAGAGGTGCTCGATAAGTCTATTCAAGGGTTTGTCGCCGAACTTGGCAAGCTGGATGCAGGGCTCAAGAATCCGGTGTTTGAGCAGTTCCAAGCCCTAGAAACGAAAGACAGCACATTTCGAGAGCAGCTAGCAGTTTTAGCAAATTTGCGGCAAGCAGTTGGAGAGCTACAACGTCAAGTGAACCAATTCCAGCAGCCCTCACTTCCAGAAGCATTGACAAGGGATCCAGCCCTGCAGCGTACTCACAAACTTATCTCCCGTGCAAAGGCCTTGACGGCGGCGAAGTTGGATTCGCTGGCAGCCGAACTTCAGGTGGAGAAGGATGTAGCGAGTGCTGAGTACAGTAGTTGGCAACCTACCTTTAATTTGGGTAAGCAGGGTTACCTTACGGCAGTACAGAAGGAAGGCGGTGATTATCGAAATCTTGCCGCCCGTCGTGGGAAAGTGGTTCAAGAGCTAGAAACGTTGAAAAGGCGACACGAATTAACGAAGCAACGTGCTGATCGTATTAGGAGCGTTGCCGACGCTAGAAATGTAAAACTACAGGATCTTCAAGGAGTGTACCAAGCCTATTCTCAGGAGCGGCGAACGAAGTGCGAGAAATTGCAAGCCCAGTCACTCGGCCGGTTGCAAATCACAATACGCGAGGCTTCCGATCACGATATTTTCAGGGCTCGACTTGCTTCGCTCAAGAAGGGGTCTTATGTGCGCAACGCAACGTTGAACACCCTTTGTGCGCATGTCGATCCATCACAATTTGTGCGAGGAATCATAGAATACTCAGTCAAGCGCGACTCGACTGGCCTAACTAAAATGGCACAATCCGCAGGACTTGAACCCGACCAAGTCAAGGCGCTTGCAGATTTCCTGATTGAGAATCTTGCGTATGAGGAACTCCTCCAGCTTCAATACAAAGTCATGCCTCAAGATAAACCGGAAATTAAATATAACGTCGGCGACAAAGTATTCATGCCTTTGGAGAAGGTGTCTATAGGCCAAAAGTGTGCGGCCATGTTGATTATGGCGCTAAGCGATGGTGCGATGCCCGTTGTCATCGATCAGCCGGAGGACTCTCTCGATATCCGGTCGGTCTGGGAAGACATATGCCTCAAAATTCGAGGTGGCAAGGAGCAACGCCAATTCATTTTCACTACTCATAACGCCAGTCTTGCTGTTGCCTCAGACTCAGACAAGTTTGTCATTCTCCAAGGAGAGGCGACACAAGGACGTGTATTATTTTCCGGATCTATGGACCATAGCCCTATCAGTGATGAGGTGCTGACATACCTCGAAGGCGGACCGACTACTTACGAGATGAAGTATGTCAAGTTCGATGCCAAACGTCGCTTAGATGAATTACATAGGAGGCCGAAGAAGCGAAAGTGAGTTATCCACAATTGAGGATGACAACTTGGCCTTCTCACCAATTGCAGGGGTGCTTGGGAGTATCTACTCTGTTTTGGCAATGGGTACTGCCTTTTAATCATCCTCTGTACCAATACCGAAAGACGAACCACTTGACCCCCTGCCGGTTTGGCTGGCCAGAACGGCTGTGCGACACGCTCCCTTGCCCGCTGGGAGCAGGGAAGAACCCGGCCGCGTATGGAATTGGCAGTCAGGGTGAGCAAAGTGACGGGGTTATCGCTCGATTCGTTGTTCGGTGATACTATAGCCAACATAGGGGTTTGATCATTCTCGTTCATCGTTTTATTAACTGTTTTGGCAGGTCTAAATGCGACAGTTGTGTCCGATGATCCCGATAAAAAGTTCGAACATCGTCCACTAGGGCCCACCACATCCCCAAACCGGTCGTACTGAGCTCGTTTTTGCCCTGAGGTTCGCACAATTTCGATGGTTCGAACATGAACGATTTTGCCGCAGGCGACTCAAGAGTACGCTGGATGAAAAACAGCGGCTTTTGAGGTTGAATCGTGAGGATTCTGTCCTTTAGCACCAGATTCGAACCGGTGAACCGCAGGACGGCTCTTTTGTCCTCCAGGGAGCCATTTTCGAACAGCGTCTTTGCCTGACTAGCGAAATCAAAGACTTCGATACATCGGTTCAACACATCAGTAAACCGGCCGTCAGTATCCTCCAGGAGCTCCTGCAATTGCGCCCGTTCTTCTTCCAACTGGCGTTTCTTGGCAAGGTATTCGTCATCACTCAACAATCCTCGGAGCTTGAGGTCAATCAGATCGAGCAGTTCCCGCTTGCAGGCGGCATAGCGGCGATTCTGGGACGCAAAGCCCACTTTGTCCTTTTCGGCCTCCTCGTCACGGAATTCGCGAATCCGCGCGATTGCCCAGTCTCTGGCTTTTGTGGTTATCGTGAAAGTACCAAGAACATCCGCGATCTGCCGCTCCAGTTCCCTGACTTCGATTACCCGCTGAGCACAGGTAATCCCGGGTTTGCGCTTCGTACAGTGGTAGTAGACATATTCTCGCCCTTGGCGGTTCCTCTTGTATTCAGCGGTAATAGCCGCGCCGCATTCACCGCACTTAATGAGCCCGGTGAAGGCGAAGGTGCGTTTCTGTCCTCGTGGATTGGTATTGACTCCCAAGAGCTCCTGTACACGGTCGAACTCCGATATTCGCACCATCTGGGGATGTTTGCCTTGGTAGTACTCCCCGTTTTGCACTAATGCCCCGTAGTAGAAGGGGTTTTGGAAGAGTGAATAGACAGCAGACCGCGTTAGGGGGTTGCCGCCTTTTCGTTTGAACGTTCTGGTTCGCAGACCCCATTGGCTAGTCGCTATCGCAAGAATTTGTGGTGGGGTGTGCTTTCCGGTGAGCATCAAGTCCCACATCCGCCGTATCAGTGGGAATCGCTCGGGGTCTTTCACGATCGTTCTGGCGTTTCGATCATTCAGGTAGCCCAACGGAGGCAGACCGGATCGCCAACCCTGCTCGATCTTGGCACGAATGCCACGTTTGACGTTGTCCGAGAGGTCATCCACATACTTTTTGGCCATTCCGAACTCCAGTTGCATCCAGAACTTGTCGTTACCGGTGTTCGCGAAAGCCCGCTGGGGAGTATGGATGGAGGCGATCTTTCGCTCTTCCATCGCCCAAATTACCGCTCCGCCATCCACGGGATTACGGGCGAGGCGATCCAGCTTCCAGCAGAGGACAGCGTCAATCTTCCCCTTCTGCACGAGGGTGAAGAGTTCGTTGAAGACCGGCCGGCCGGGGGACTTGGCGGATTTTGTTTCGGTAAAGACCTGGGTAACATTCAACCCCTCTCGGACGGCATGCTGACGGAGTTCTCGTACCTGTGAGTCAATCGAAAGTATCTGCCGATCCTCGGATTCCGATGATTTTCTGGCGTAAATGGCGAGTTTTGACATGATCGCATTGGGGGGTTATCCACAGATGTACCACCACCGTATCAGAGCAAGCATTCTGAGGGCAAACGCTACTCGGTTCGAACCCCGTCTTTTGGTTTCGGGTCGTTTTTGAGGAGTAAGCGGAACAAGTTGACGAGGCGGGTACCCATTTCCCACGCCTCCTTGTCGGAAAGGTCTTCGCCGAAATCCTCCTTGTGGATCTTCTTGAGTTGGTCGATGTGGTGTTGTTGGAGTGGCATGAAGACCACCCTACGCCAATGCCTTCTGGCGCGGGAGAGAGGAAAAACGCTGGCCTCGGTACAAGATTCTGTGACTGTACTACTGAAAGGCGTCAAACTCCCACTGGACTTGCCAAAATCAGCAATCTGGTGTAGGGTGCTCAATTCCCTGAATTCACCCAACGAAAGCCCTTGGGAATGCCCTGCAATGTGCAGGGTGTTTTTGTATTCACGGAATCTCGTTTTTTCGGCCATCTGCCATCCTTCAGCCGATTCGATTTCGTTCTCTTGGGTTATCCACAGCATCTTGGCCTTATCGCCAATTGAGAGCCTTCAGTCGGGCTCCTAGACTCCACATACTCTCCATCCCACTCCATGATCAGACCTCCCGACAAACGCGTTCCCAATGACATCCGCCACTACCGGCAACGGGCGAACCTGCGGCTCTACGAGCTTGCCCATTACGTGGGGGTGTCGAGTTCTGCCGACGTTGCGCACTGGGAGAAGGGCCGAAAAGTCCCCTCGCTCGATACGCTCTTCAAGCTCTCCGAGGCGCTCAAGGTACCTCCGCAAGTCCTCTTCTCTGACCGCTGGAAGAAAATGCAGGCATTCGTCGACCATCGCCGAACTCTACCCATTAAGAAACCCCTATGACGAAACCACAATTGACACCCTTCATTCCAAAAACCGCCGCTGACTCTCTGGCGCTTGAAATCGCGCAGGCATTCAACGACGAGAAGCACTTGTCCACGTATCGCAAGGTCTGCCTGCGGAGAAACCTCAGTGCCGTCTACAAGGTGTACCGCGAGACAATGTCCATTCCGCCGCATCGCATCAAGAAATCCCGCAGAGCAATCTTCTTCTTCCTTCTCCGTGCCTATGACCGAAACCACACTTCTCGCCGTTGAACTGGGGACAAGGGAACTCGGGTTCGCCGTGTTTCAGCGCGGGCGACTTGTTCAGTCCGGGGTCAAGTCGCTCAGGCGAACCAATCCGCATGCAAATCGCGTGACCGTGCTGAAACGAGTCTTTACCTCTTTGATAGAGCAGAATGCGCCATCAGCCATTGTGGTGGTGCGGCAGGAGGTAAACCTCGAACCACAGAATGACATCCGAAGGCGGTTGTTTGAAGCAGTGAAGCTGATGGCCGAAAATAATAAACTGCTCAAACACGAGTATCCAATGTCCACCGTGAAGAAAACTGTCACTGGCGAATCGAGAGCGACGAATCGCCGAGTTGCGAGCGTCCTATGTGGAATCTACCCACATTTCACCAATCACCTTGAGTGTAAACAGAAGTGGAGAAAGCGATATATCCAGCACATGTTTGATGCAGTGGCGTGCGGGCTCACACACCTGACTCTTGAAACACCTAACTCAAATGATGACAATGAAGTCAAGAACTAGTGAGGCAAAAGACAAGCCGAAGCCGATCAGATTGACTGACCGAGATCGGAGACTGTTTCGAAGCCTTGCCGATTATGGCGTCCTATCAACCGAACAAGTCTTCCGTCTCCACTTTTCATCGATCCATCGCACGCGAAAGCGGCTCCGACTCCTCTGGAGGCATCGGTTTATAAAGCGAAATGTCCGGCTTGTGCGCATGGGCGAAGGCTCGTCTCAGTACCTGTACACACTCACAGCAAGGGGGAGACGAATACCGGGGCATGGAGCGTCGGCAGTAGCCTTACCAAATCAAGACCGCCGTTTCAGTACCAGTGAACATACGCTTCGCATCAACGACTTTCGGGTAGCGATATCGCTTGCATGTCGCAATGGAACTGGTCTGGTATTGAAGGATTGGAGGCAGGGACATCAAATTCGCTTCAACCCGACTGTTACCACGGGAAATCTGCGAACGGTGGTTCCAATCATTCCTGACTCGTTCTTTACGATACAGTACGGTGGAAGGGACTTCGGCTACTTTCTGGAAATCGACCGCGGGACAGCTGACCTGGGGCGCATCAGGAAAAAACTCCTTGCTTACCTCAATCTGTGGCACTCAGGATTAGTCAGTGCAAAGATCGGCATCCGGTCATTTCGGTTGCTTTACATCACATCCTCCGAACAGCGCCTCGCGAATTTGCTCAAAACGATGCAAGACTTAGCGAAATCGACTCGGCGCATTGGCATTTGTTGTGTGACTGTCTTCAGCCGCTATTCGTTGGCCAACTCTAAGGCTCTTCTGGAGCCCATCTGGCAGACAATCGACCATTCCGGATACGTTGTTCGCACTAGCCCATTTCCGGGGTCAATTCCATTGAAGCTCCCGATTGCGCCTGGTAAACCACCAGTGTGCGAGCCAGAAGTCTGAGCTAGCTATGGGCAGATGGGCTCGGCGGGTGGGGATATCCTCACCTGCCGGGTGCGGGAGCGTGGTCTTTCGATATGAAGGGTCACCAACTGCGGCCATCTCGTTCCTGCTCATAGCAATGTATATGTCGCTTTTTGATCTCGTGTCTGCAATGTGATGGGATTGATGAAAAAGTTGACGATTACGTCCGTGGGTGCATACCGGCGAGGCTCTTGCTTGGTTGGAAATTCTGTGGTTTTTGTTAAAAATAATCGACAAATCCAACATTCCACTTGACAAACTTCCGTCCGGTTACGTCTTTATTATCAACATTGTCGGAGATGCACGGGAGGTGCTGGTATGAAATGTAGAGTTTCACTTTTCACCACTTCTTCATTTACCAATTTATGTCTTAGAGAAACAAGCCAGCAATTCGAGACGTTTTATTGAAAGGGATTGGATATGCGCGCAGATCTTCAGATGGCTTTCAAGCAATTTCGGACTATCTTTCTGGTTTCGTGTCTCGTATTGATCGCGATTACGGTGCTGATCAGCTCTGTCATGGCCGATGACCAGAGTTGCGGAAACCTGGATGTGCCTGGTTGTGGCAAGTGGCCCGCGTCAACTCCCGACAATGAACGGTGCTTGCCAACCGTAGAGTATCTGACTGCTAACGTCGAAAGTTATAATTCGACAACACACCAAATTACCATTTGCGTATCAGTAAAGGGAACCGGATTGGTAGGATATGGATCATCGACCAATTTCTCAGTGGCAGTTTATTATGCGGTGGATTCAGGGTCATTTATAGGCGGTGCCCATCCTTGGGGAGGCTGTACAACTCCAGGGGATGAGTCAGCCCCACATTGCGTTAAGTGCGTAGATCCCTGCCTGAGCCGAACGATAACTGCTGATCCCGGTAATACAATTCGATTTTGGGCAACGGCAAATCAAATGAGTACGTGCTTCTGTACTTCAGAAGTGATCACCGTTGCAGTCCCATCGGGAAATGTCCCCGACACCATACCTGTCCCGATCCCCGTAGCCGCCGAGCTGGGCCCAATACCATGCGAGGCTCAAATTGGCGATCCCATCAACGCTTCAAATGGCAATTTGCACTTTGCACGCAACGACTGTGCGCTCGAAACTGACCTGGGGCAAGAGCTATCTTTGGCTCGCCACTATAATAGCTATCCATTTGCGACTTCGCCTTCATTTTCGCCGGGATGGCGACATTCACTGGAATACGACCTTGCCTATAATGCAAGTGCAGGCAAATACACCCTCACAGAGGGTTCGGGGCGTCAACTAGTCTTTAAGAAGCATGTGCTGGTTTCGGCATTAACTACGGTGGTGTCTTATGATTCCCCAGATGGCGTCCCGTATCGCTTTTCCGCTGACACCACGGCGGGGATATACACGATAACGATGGCGGACGGTTCCAAGGTCATTTTCAACGGACTGGGACCAGCTGATGCTCTTTCAGACAGAGCAGGAAATACCATTAGTCTGAGTTACTCTGGATCTGTGCTTTCGTCTGCTACAAATTCTTCAGGGCGAGCTGTCACGTTTAATTATACATCTGGCAAATTGTCGTCTCTTTCTTCAGGGACACTGCCCTTGGCCACGTATGTGTATTACCCTACCTCTGGACAATTAAAGCGAGTTACTTACCCCGATAATTCGTGGGAGGAATACAGCTATAGCACTGATCTCGGAAATGAAAACCGAATCACGTCCATCACTTCATCCAACAGTCACGCTCGGTTTTATGAGTATGATTCTTCCGGTAGGGCCATCGAATACAGCCTTGCGGGGGGACAAGAGCGGGACAGTCTGCGCTGGAGTGTCGACGAGTCTACCTGCCCCGATTCAATAAACACAGTTTCCGATGGCCGGGCGGGCAAATTCACTTCATTTTGGTCGGCTGACAGAACCGCGCGCCGAGTGATCAAGCGGGAAAACTCCGACTGCAGCGATTGTGAGAAGACAATCGAGTATGACGGAGGGGGATTTGTAAAGTCTATTACCGATGCAGATAATATAAGGAATGAATTTTCTCGGGACTCAAGAGGAAACATCGTCTTGGCAACTCGCGGGGCAAATACTGCTCTCGCGCAGAAGGTAACTGCGGAATATCTCACATCCTTCAATCTACCCAGGAATGTGAGCCGACAGAGTGTCGCCAAGAGTGGCGGCTTCACTGGAACAGGTTTCGTCTACGATGCCTCTGGAAACCTGACTTCCATTGTGGATTCGGGATGGTCGGATGCGACGACACGAAATATCTATTCGCAATCATTCACCTACAACAGTAGCGGACAAATACTAACGCACGATGGCCCCCGAACTGACGCAACCGACGTGACTACTTTCACATACTACAATCCGTCGGGCGACTTGAACACGATAGTCGCGCCAAACGGTGACATCACTGAGTTCGGTTTACGGAACGATCTCGGCCAACGAACCTGGGTGAGATCCCCTAATGGCGATACCACTCGATTCACGTTCGACACAAGAGGGCGTCTTACTAAGCTGGTCCGAGTAGCCGGTACTACTGACAGCGCGATCTCAACCTATTCGTATAACGTGGATGGAGATTTGCTAACCACAACCAATCCACGCGGAGGAACGATCACACTTCACCGCGATGCGGCGGGAAATATCGACTGGATAATGAATGGTCTTGGCGGGTATATCGAATATACATATGATGCTTGGGGAAATCCAACGAGTGAAAAAGTGTATGACATGGGCGACAATTTACGTCGAGAGGAGAGCTACACCCACACAACCAAGAATCAGCTGGATATTGTGACAGACGCTCTCTCACATACTACAGACTTTGACTACACTGATATAGGAGACATCTCACGAGTAGTAAATGCTCTGGGAACAGTTGATAGTAGCTACCATGACCCGTTGCGTCGCGTGATTCGCAATGCTTCTGCGACAGGAACCGCCGATTCTGCCACCACGAAGTATGAGTACGATCTTCACGACAATGTCACCAAGATCACGGATCCCGATGGTTTCGAGTATGCGTACATGTACGACGATCGCGATCGTATTACGTATGACAGCTCGGCAGTCACCGGCGTTACCACCTTTAGCTACGACCCCGCTGATAATCTTGTCTCGGAAACCAATGCAAATGGCCACGCTATAGCATATACATACGATGCGATGAATCGTCTACTGTCAAAAACCTATCCTGATGGCCAAAATGTAACGTATGTGTATGACGGAACTCAGTTCCCGTACGGCAAGGGAAGACTGTTTACCGAAACCACGAACTCGGGCGTAACAAAGTATCGCTATGACAATAAGGGTTTGCTACTGCAGGAAATACGGACCTTTACTGGCGATACAAAGGTGTATAGTACAACCTATGATTACGACAAGAATGACAATCCGACCGTCATCACTCTTCCTTCGGGAGTTTCCATTACCTACGGCTATAATAACACCAATAATGTCACTGGCATGGCTTGCTGGCGTAACGGTGTGCTACTGCAATCGCTTGCATCTTCAGTTCAGTACGCACCATTTGGACCGCAAACATATCATGTGCTGGGTAACGGGATTGGCATTCGTGCTCCCGTAAACAAACGCTACTTGGTCGATTCCATTCGAACGCTCAATTGGAGTACTCCCCAAGTATGGAATTATTCTGAGGATCAGGTTGGAAATATAACATCGATAACTGACAGTGTGTTGGGGACGCGAAATCGGGGCTTCGAATATGATCGTCAGGATCGCCTGAAAACCGCTACAAGTCTGGACTTCCCGTTATCGACATGGGGGTATAGCTACTCGCGGAATGGCAACCGCACATTGGTGACGGCAAACTTTCCCACATTCAACACCTTCGTGTATTCTTACGCCAACAATCGTCTGTCAAACATAGATGACGGCACTACCATACGGTCATTCTCATACTCAAATACCGGTGACGTGATAAGCCGACGAAGCGTCACCTATACATACAACGATGCCGGCCTGCTAACGTCGATTGATTCCGGGTCAATCACGACCACGTTCGGCTATGACGGCTTTCGCCGTCGTGCAACGGCCACGACCGGCACTACGACCACGAAGTTCATCAACAACTCATCCGGTAAGGTGATGAGTGAATTCGATGGCTCCGGCAATTGGCTGAGAGATTACGCCTATCTCAACGGCGAGCTTGTTGCGATGATTCGGCCCAATCCGGCCTATGTGCCGCCACCTCCGGATACGATCCCCAACATAGAATCAGTAACGCCTCCGGGTGGCGGTGAAGAGATGTCGCTTCTGGAAGGGGGAGCAACTTTGGAGGCCAGTGCAGGGACCGGCGGCGGATCAAGCGGCGAACCGCTTCTGTTCTATTACTACATCAACGACCATCTGGGGACGCCGTGGTATCTGACCGACAAGAACAAAGCGATAGTGTGGCGCGCGAGATACTACCCGTCGGGCGAGCTTTACTTTGAGCAGGTCAGCTCCCAAACCCAACGCTACCGCCTGCCGGGGCAATATCACGACCAGCAGACGGGGCTGTACTACAACTGGCACCGCTACTACGACCCGACCGTCGGACGGTATTATCAGGCGGATCCGATTGGAATGGCTGGAGGAACAAATCAATATTCCTACGCTCTCAACAATTCGGTGAATTTCACT
>ERZ1292630.4254-Hain-H41-02um-R3-4254-length-12198-cov-5_pt1 | contig 12198 bp, 10 predicted proteins | sample MGYA00564408_ERZ1292630 | MGnify/ENA primary metagenome ERZ1292630 (study PRJEB36523, sample SAMEA6512641) | groundwater metagenome | collected 2019-01-08 | study: AquaDiva: Metagenomics assemblies of 32 groundwater samples | reverse complement strand
GTGGACGAGTCGGTCGGCCTGCACCGGGCCCGGGGCCGTGTGGGTCAGCGACGCCGCCTGCGCCGACGATTGCACCGGCGTTTGCGGAAACATATGCCCACTGTAATCTGGAAGGAACGAGGACCGTGGTTGGAAACCCTTTGCGACTGAACTAGGCGGCGTGGAGAGCGTTATGCAGGATCAACAGAGAAACGACGATGCGGCGGTCGGCGGGTCCCGGCGCGCCGGGATCGACTGGAACGACCCGAACATTCCCTGCGGCAATTCGCCGCCGCTTCCGCGCTGGCCGATGGTGCTGGCGGCCGTGGCGTGGACGGCGTGGATCGGGTTCCTCGTGGCGATGACGGTGGCGGCGTTGCGTTCGACGCCGACGTGATCCCATCGGGGTCGGTAAGGCACTACGGGGATCCGGGAAACGAACGGAATTCGGAACCGCGCTCCGGGGGCCGAAGGCGAGCGGAGAAAGACGGCGAAATAAGAAGATTGAAGTTAGAAGATAGAAAACGGAAGGAGGGGTAACACATGCTCCTTCTCACTTCTCACTTCTCACTTCGGTCCAGGGAGATAGCTTGACGCTCTCACCCGACGATCGATACCGGCGAAATCTTGGGGCGCTTCGCGTCCGGCAGGCCGATGTCGCCGGATTGGTCGATGCGGCTGTCGTTCCCGACGGGGTTGCCCGCGCCGTCGGGCGCGACGGAAGTCCGACGCTGCTGTTTCCAAATCCCGCACCCCCCTACCCCCTATCCCCAACCCCGGTTCGCCACCCACAAGGGGCGGCGCTACAGTGGTTCGGCGGATCGTCCATGCCACTGGTCAGCGCCGAAGAGATGTTCTGCAACGTGCGGGCGGACGGCGGATCGGTGACGCTGCCGGGCATCCTGTCCGGGGTCGAAGCGCTGGTGATCGCCGGTCGTCTCGCGCGGCATGCTGCCGTTTTCGTCGTCGAGGAATCGCCGCTGAACCTGAAGCTGGCGATGCATGTACACGACTACGCCGAACTTCTCGGCGACGGGCGACTGGTGTTCATGCTCGCGGACGATCTTGGCGCTCGCCTGCGGACTTTCTTTGCCGAACACGCCGGATATGAACTTCCCGGAAACATGTTCCGCGTTCCGCAAAGGACCGCCGGTCAGATCGCCGAACTGCAACGGCGGATCGAACAGGCCGGCGGCGAGGTGGTTCGCGTACAGACCGAGATCGTCGCGGCCCGGTTACGCGGGTTGAGCGGGCGATCGTTTGGGCTGCTTTCGGATGCGCCGCGCGTGGCTGTGCTCAGCGTGGACGCACGATCGGCGGCGATGGCGGCGGCGGGTCGCGTGGTCCGAGCGCTTCCCTGTCTGGGCTGGCCGTATGAGACTTGCGTACCCGATCGACCGGATCGGCGCCACGTAGCGGCACGGTTGGCGGCGATCGAACGCAGTGCGGCGGAGTGGGTGTTGTATGTCGGCGGGACGCCGGCGGCGGAGCGGGCGCTGCTGCCGTCGGAGCTGCCGGTCGTCGGATGGTACCTGCCCGAATGCGCGCCGCCAAAACCAAAACCTTGTTCGGTTCCGCCCGGGCGTTTCGACTTGTTCCTGGCCGGATCGCAACGGCGGTTAAACGAACTGCTCGAAGCGGGCTTTCCTCGCGATCAGGTCGAGCGATTCGAGCCTGCGGCTGATGTCGATCCCGACGACGCGGAATCGGACAGCGATCCGCGCGCGTCGCAACCAACGATTGCGGCGAATGCGGCGGAGGCCGATCGCGTCGCGGTCATGATGGATTTGCCGGACGACCGGCCGGAAGTCGGCGGGATCACCATGCCGAGTCATGTCGCGCTTTGGCGGGCGCTACAGGATCGGGTGTTGTGTGAGGCCGACCGGTATGACAACGAGAATGCCGAATCCGTCCTCGAACAGGCCGAGCGGGCGAGCGGCACGACACTCACCGAGCGCGGGATTCGCGACACGTTCGCCGCGATGCTGCGATCGCGGATCGGCCCGGCCACGGTCGCCCGATCTCTTGCTCAAACGCTGGTGAAGAAGGGGAGGCGGATTGGGTTGTGGGGGGTCAACTGGCCGGCGATGGGGCGCGGGGGCGGGTGGCCCAGGTCGCCAGACCTGGGGGAGGACGTTCGTCGCGGGCCGATCCCCGTCGGCGCGGCGTTGCGTGGGGTGATTCACCCAGGCGAGTTGGTCGTGCTTCCGTGGTTTTCGGCGGCGGCGGTTCAGACGGCGGTTGACGCCCTGGTGAGCGGGGCGGTTGTGGTCATTCGCGGTTCGGAGGCGGCGTTTGCCGTTGAGTATCCCGATCTTGCGGCAGTCGCTTGTTTCATCCGTTTCTTTCGCACCGGCGAGGAGTTGGTGGAGCTTGTGAACGGGGTCATGGCGGACCGCGATCGATTTTTCGGAGCCCCGGCATTCATGCCGGGGTTTCGGAATCCCGGCATTTATGCCGGGGTTCGGAGAGACGCGCGACGATTGGTGCTTGCGGAGCATACGGTCGCGGCGCGGGTCGAGCGGATCGCGCAGTTGATACGCGAGCGTCAGTCCCGGCGCGCCGGGAGCGCGCTTCGGTGCGCGGGAAGGGACGGCCCCGCGGACAGAAACACGAGGAATACCTCGGAGGAGTGGGTGCATCCCAAATAAGGTGGCGGCGTGACGGTTTCCAAGTCATGCTGAGCGAAGCGAAGCATCTCAACCCGCGGAGGATTCTTCGCTGCGCTCAGAATGACACCCATGGGCATCTTTCGCCACACAAAATGGGATGCACCTCGGAGAAGCCCGCATGTGGTCGATCCTGAGCGGAACGATCGTGAACGTGGCGGCGGTGGCCGTCGGGAGCGCCGTCGGGCTGACGATCTCCGGCACGCTTCCGGAACGATACCGCCTGATCGTGCTTCAATGTCTCGGACTGGTGACGGTCACACTCGGCGTCGATGCGGGGGTGCTCAAGTTCTCGGAGACGGTGGCGAGGTATGCGCCGCAGATGAAGGATCCCACGACCTACGCCGCGCGTCTGGCGATGGTGGTGATCGGATCGTTGCTGATCGGGGCGGTGATCGGGACGGCGCTGCGGCTGCACGAGCGCGTTGAATCGCTGGGCGTGTGGATTCACCGGCGGTTCGCGGGCGGCGACGGCGGACGATTCGCCGAGGGGTTTTTGACCGCGAGCGTCATCTTCTGCGTCGGTCCGCTGACGCTGATCGGTTGTCTTGAAAACGGCGCGCGGGGCAATCCGAGCTTTCTGTATATCAAGTCGCTGCTCGACGGATTCTGTTCGCTGGCGCTGGCGTCGTCGCTGGGATGGGGCGTTTTCGCGAGCGTGGCGACGGTCGGCGTTTTTCAGGGCGGACTGGCGCTCCTTGCCTACTGGGCGGCTGAACCGCTCGATCCGCTTTCCATCGGGCTGATGAGCACGGTCGGGGGGATCATCCTGTTGGCGACGGCGTTGATGATCCTCGATTTGAAGCGGATTCCGGTGGCCGACATGCTGCCGGGAATCTTCCTACCGCCGCTGGCGGTATGGGCGGCGCAGCACTTCGCGCCCGGTTTGTTGTTGCCCCAGGCATAGCGAAATCCCTAGAATAGACAGGCGGATATGGAGCGGACTTTGAAAGTGAGCGGGCCTATTTCGTCCGCGCAGGCGGAATACGACACACTGCGCTTCGTGTCGGATGAGTCCGCGTGTCCATACCTTGGAGGACGACAGGCGAGGCACGAGGCGTATCTGGTCGAGGAGTTGGAGCCGGCGGCGTATGAACGGTTGCTCGCGCGGGGTTTTCGGCGCAGCGGCCGGGTGGTCTATCGGCCCCGCTGCCGGACGTGCCACGAGTGCCGCCAGTTGCGCGTTCCGGTGGAGGAGTTTCGTCCCAGCGCGTCGATGCGAAGGGTCGTGCGGCGGAACGCGGACGTGTGCGTCGAGGCGGGTCGACCGGAACCGTCGGAGGAGAAGTTCGCTCTCTATCGGTGCTACCTAGACGCGCAGCACGACGGGACGATGTCGCGGAGCCGGGAATCGTTTGAGGATTTTCTCTACGATTCGCCGACGGAAAGTTACGAGTTCCGGTACCGGATTGGTGAGCGTGTCATCGGGATCAGCATCGCGGATCGGGTGCCCGGAGGATTGAGCAGCGTGTACATGTACTTCGACCCGGATTACGCCGCGCGAAGTCTGGGCACGTTTTCCATTATCCGGGAGATCGAGTTCTGCCGTCGAGAGGGATTGCGGCATTACTATCTCGGGTACTTCGTCGCGGGCAGTCGGACGATGGCGTACAAGGCGAGGTTTTGCCCCAACGAGATTCTGATCGGCGACGATCGCTGGCTGTCCTTTCGCGATCGAGGTGAGGCGTGACGCCCGCGGATCGCGCCCGCGTGGAGCTTGCTTCGCGGTCTTTCGATCGCATTCTCTTGATTAAACCCAGTTCGCTCGGTGATGTCGTGCATGCGCTTCCGGTTCTGCACGGTCTGCGCGGGCGATATCCGCATGCGCGGATCGACTGGCTGATCGGGTCGGCATTCGCCCCGCTTCTCGAAGGCTGCGCCGAGATCGACGAGCTGGTGATCTTCGACCGGCGGCGATTCGGGCGCATCGGACGAAGCGGTGGTGCGACGGTTGCGTTCATTCGGTTTGTGCGTGAGCTGCGCGCCCGGCGCTACGAATTGGTCATCGATTTGCAGGGTTTGTTTCGGACGGGGTTCCTCGCCCGGGCGAGCGGGGCGGCGGTGCGCGTGGGATTCGCCGACGCGCGCGAGGGGGCGTGGGTCTTTTACACGCATCGTCTTCAACCGACGGACCCCGACGCGCACGCGGTCGACCGCAATTATCTTGTAGCCGGTCTATTCGGGTTCGCGGATACGCCGATCGAGTTCAAGTTGTCGCTCGACGATGCCGTTCGCGCCGACGCCGCCCGATTGCACCGGGAGTCCGGCGTTACGGACGAAGCAACGGTCGTGGCCGTCGTCCCCGGCGCGCGCTGGGAGACCAAGGTGTGGTTGCCCGAGCGGTTTGCCGAGACGATCGATACGCTGCAATCGGACGCGAAGGTCCGCTGCGTGCTGCTGGGGGGAGCGGACGAGGTCGAGTTGTGCGCGCGGATCGCGGGGTGTTGTCGGTCCAAGCCGGTGAATCTCGCGGGCCGGACGACGCTTCGACAACTGGCCGCCGTGCTCGAACGCGCGGATGTCGTGCTGTGTCACGACAGCGCGGCGATGCACCTCGCCACGGCGCTGGGTCGTCCGCTGGTGTGCCTGGTCGGTCCGACCAATCCGCTTTTGACCGGCCCGTATCGCCGCCCGGAGGATGTCGTCCGCGTGCCGCTTTCGTGTTCGCCGTGCTACCTGCGGAAGCTCTCGAAGTGCGGGTACGATCACCGGTGCATGCGCGATCTTTCGACTTCGATGGTTGTCGATGCCGTGTGCAATGCCCTGGATAAAAACCGACGGCGCATCAACGCGGCGGTCGTGTGAACCCGGTCCTGACTGGGTGCTCTCTTTCCCTGCCGGGGAGAGGGACGGGAACGCGGTACGGATTGGTCCGCTCGCGGCTCTGATGGGGTCGCGCGGGCTCCCGGCGCACCGGGATTGTATTCCGCCCGCAGCTCGGGATGCGGCCAAGGGAATCGCTTTATTCGGGTCGCAGAGCGATGCAACGGCGGATTCGGGCGAACGTGCGGTCGCGGCCAAGCAGAGCGAGTGTCTCGCCGATGGCGGGGCTGATCGTGGTTCCGGAAACCGCGACGCGGAGCGGCTGGGCCACGTTGCCCATTCCGGTCTGCAATTCCGCGCAAACAGTTTGAATGAGGGCGTCAAGACCGACAGCGGTCCAATCAGTTGTAGAGGCCAGGCGGGGTTTGAGAGTTTCGAGCATCGTGTAGCCGGCATCGTCGTTTTTGGCAAGCACTTTTTTGACGGCCTGCGGGTCGTAAGCGATCGCGCCGTCATCGACGAAGAGAAAGCCCGCCTTGGCCAGGACATCGGCAAACGTGCGGAAGCCGGAACAGACGCGGAGTACGTCGGCGAGCCGGGAGTCGTCGGCGTCGCGCATCGCGGACGGCGCATCGGGATTCACTCGCAGGAAGTCCCGAAATGCGCCTAACAATCGTTGCGGCGATACGCGGCCCGCCCAGGTCGTGTTAAACGATAAGAGTTTTTCACGATCGAACTTCGCGTTGGTCTTGCCGACACGCTCGACGGTGAATCCGGCGATCATTTCGTCGCGGTCGAAGAACTCGCGGTCGTCGCCCGGCGACCAGCCGAGCAGGGCGATGAAGTTGATGACCGCTTCGGGCAGATAACCCGCGACGCGAAAGTCGTGTACGTCGATTTCCGGGGGCTTGCGGCCTGCGGCAAGAGCCTTTTCTTTGTCCCGTTTGCTCATCTTGCCGCCGTCCATGTTGAAGATGACCGGCAAATGGGCGTAGCGCGGCGTGCCGAAGCCCAGCGCCCGCTGGATCGCGATGTGCTTGGGCGTGTTCATCAGGTGCTCCTGCCCGCGGAGCACGTGGGTGATTTTCATCAGTTCATCGTCGACGACGCACGCGAAATGGTACGTGGGGAAACCGTCGCTCTTTTGGATAACAAAGTCCTCGCTCTGATCGGCGGGCAGCGTTACCTTGCCGAGAATGTCGTCCACAACGGTGATGTCCTCGCCGGACATCTTCAAACGGACCACAATGGAACGTCCCGCGGCGCGAGCGGCTTCGCCTTCCGCGACCGTTGGAGTTGGATCGGGGCGGACATAGGTCACCGCGCGTTTTTCACGTTTCGCGGCCTCGCGCATCGCAACAAGCTGCTCAGGCGTCTCCGTCGCGTAATAGGCGTGACCGGATTCGATCAACATGCGCACGTGACGGTTGTAGATGTCTAGGCGCTGACTTTGGTAGTAAGGCCCGAATTCGCCGCCGACCTCGGGGCCTTCGTCCCAAGTCAGGTCGAGCCAGCGCAGGTCTTCGAGAATTCTATGGACCGAGTCCTCGATGTTGCGGGCCTGGTCCGTGTCTTCGATCCGCAGGATGAAGGCCCCGCCCAGTTTTCGGGCCAGAAGCCAGTTAAAGAGCACCGTCCGCGCTCCGCCGATGTGCAGATAGCCCGTGGGGGAGGGTGCGAAGCGGACGCGAACCGGGCGGATGTTCTTGGTGTTCACGGAGTCCTCTGAGGATTCATCAGACGGCACGACTTTTTTCCGATGGTAGACTGCCGGAGTCCGCCGGGCAGCCAGATGCCGCGGCTGCCGGTATGCGTCGGTCGCGAAGCGTACGCGACAGGAAGAAGATCGGTCCGCTCAGCCCGTACCAAAGCGTGATGACCAGAAGCGTGGGCGCCTTGTAGGACCAGAACACCGCGAAGACCAACATGATAAAGAGAACCTGCCCGAACGGTTGCCGCCCGAGCAGATACGCGCGGTGGAAGCGCTTGTAGGGGATGCGGCTGACCATGAGCAGGGCGACGGCGGCGGCGATCGCCGGCGTGGCGTAGACGAGCAGCGTCCGCGCCATCGGAAAAATCTGTTGATCCTGAAACACGATGAGGGCGACGAGGATACTCGCGGCGCCGGGACTGGGCAGGCCGCGAAAGACGCGGTGATCGAAGTCGGCCTCGGCGTGCTCGACGTTGAACCGCGCGAGCCGAACGGCGGTGAAGGCGACATAGATCGCCGCTGCGACCCAGGTGAGGCGGCCCAGGGCGTGTTCGCTGATCGGCGAGGGAACGATCGAGTCCCCGGCGAGTTCCTTGGTCATGAAGGCGACCATGAGCGTGGCCGGCGCGACGCCGAAAGTGACGACGTCGGCGAGGGAATCAAGTTGTCCGCCGAACGTGGTTGTGCTGCGGGTGACGCGGGCGATCAATCCGTCGAATGCGTCCAGCACCATTCCGATCAGAATCAGAAATGCGCCGAGCGACAGAAAAGACGGAATCATTCGTTCGAAAACCTTGTGCTTCATGGGCACGGTCGCGATTTGCTCCACGAAGGTGACGCCCGCTCCAAAATCGTACAATTCCCGAAGCGCGAAGTGAATCGCCGCGAATCCGCAGATGAGGTTGCCCAGCGTCATGAGTGTCGGCACCATCGCCAGCGACCGCAGCCGCCTTCGGCGATGCCGGTGATCGTGGTCGTGCCGCGGCGCGTGGGGTATGAGTCGAGTCATGATCTTGGTTCGCCTCCGTCATGCATCCGCGGGCTGCTTCGGTCGTGGTTGCCGCACCGCGTGGGCCGCGGTCCGCTCCGCCGATGGTCCGCCGGATTTGGAAGTCGCCTGACGCGCGATGATCGTCAGCCCGGCCTTCACTTGGTCACCGAGCCGTACACATATTTCGGTATCGTCGCGGCGCGGGATGATAAGTTCCGTCCGCGAGCCGAATTTGATCAGGCCGAAGCGCTGACCGGTCACAAGATGTTCGTTGGCCTTGGCGTGGCAGATGATTCGCCGGGCGACCAGGCCCGCGACCTGCCGCACCTCGACCGGGCCTGGGATCGGCGGATCGGGGTCGATCAGCAGTGTGTTGGATTCGTTGCGCCGACCCGATTCGGGGTGCCGTGCGTCGAGGAACTCTCCCGCGCGATAGGAAAGCGACCTAACACGTCCGCTGCACGGCGAGCGGTTGATGTGGACATTGAACAAACTGAGGAACATTCCCACGCGAATCGCCGGACCCTCGAAGGACGGATGGTCTTCCAGTTCGGCGATCTCCGTGACGGTCCCGTCGGCGGGCGAACAAAGCTCGTCGGGGAGAAACTCCCGTCGCCGAGGCGGGTCGCGGAAAAAGCTCAGCACCCACACCCACACCACGACAAACGGGATCGCCAGCGGCCAAAAAATCCACGCCGCACCCGCGGTGAGTCCGCCGAGCACGAGCGTCGCAAGCAGGATTTCGCGCAGGCCTTCTTTGGCGATCATTCTCGCAAACCCCGATCGCGCGATCCCGAATCGCGCCTGCTACGATCATATCCACCGGTCAAAAAAACGCACGCCCCGCTCACAGCGTGATCGGGACGTGCGAATTTGGAGAATTCGGCGTCGATCGACTGCTTTTCGCGCCGAAGGTGCATGACCGCTCAATTCGCAGAGTCGAATTCGGTTCCGCATTCGGGGCAGCGGGGTTCGGGGAGGCCGGTGAGGTTGTACCCGCAGTTGACGCACAGGCCGCGGCGGCGGCGATATCCGCGACGCAACGGCCCATGAAGAAACGACACGATCGGCGGCGCGCCGAAAAGAATCGCGGCGACCCAGAGCGGTACGGACACTGCGTGATAGACGCGTCGCGATCCGGGATTGAGCAAGCGGCCGTAGCTGAGGCCGAGCACGTCGAAGGCGGGTATAGCGCTCGCTTTCGCGCGGGCCTGCGGCGTCGCGACGATCAGGTGAACCGTCGTTCCTTTTCGCCAGAAGTCGAACGGCGGTTGAACGCCGGCGGCCGATTGCATCGAACTGACGCCGGGATGGAACGCGCCGTAGACGCACAGCCCGGCCGAGCACACCGCCGAAAAAGTCAGAAGGGTCAGAAGCGACGCGCGGAGCATACGACCATTATATCCCGAAGAAATCAGAGCCGCGAGCGGAAAGCAATTGAACCACCAAGACCTGGCGCGGCCTTCGGGCCGCAACCAAAATGAAAGGCGTCGCCTCTTCGAGTAAGGCGGCAAGGTCAAGAACTGTCCTTGCCGGAAGGAGCAACGCCGTGAGCGCGTTTGTACAACGACATCGTCCGTCCGTCGTCGGTGTCCTTCATGGCTTTGACCGAGTCCGTATCCGAGGGACGTTGCGCCGGATGTGCTACGCGGACGGAATGGGTAAGCACCTGTCGGCGATGAGGATTCGTCTGAAGCACTGCAAGGATTACGCTTTGGCCATGACCGATCGCCTCCGGCGGGCGACGGAGCGGATCGCCGGGCCTGGCTGATTGCCGATTGCCGGCTGTCGATCTTTTGATTGCTGATCGGGACCCTCCTGAGTTCCCCCTTGGAATGGGGGGATAGTGAGCGCTTCTCGCGGCGCACGATTCTGCTCGTTTGACGGTGGCGGGGCGTGGATTATGATCGGGTCGGATGCAGTTGTTTGAGCGCGAAGTGCAACGGCGCGACGGAAAGGACCGAATCATGGCCAGGTCAACGGGGTGGGTTTACTTCTTCGGCAACGGCAAGGCGGACGGGCGAGGAAATCAAAAGGAACTGCTCGGCGGCAAGGGCGCGGGTCTCGCGGAGATGACGCGGATCGGGCTGCCGGTGCCGGGCGGATTCACGATCACGACGGAGGCGTGCGCGGCGTACAACGATCGCGGGCGGAAGTGGCCGACGGGACTGGAAAAGCAGGTGCGGGAGATGCTTGCGAAGCTCGAGCGGGTGTGTCGCAAGAAGCTCGGGAGTGCGAAGGATCCGCTGCTGGTGTCGGTGCGGTCGGGGGCGGCGCGGTCGATGCCGGGGATGATGGAGACGATCCTTAACCTGGGATTGAACGACACGTCGGTCGAGGGATTGGCGAAGGTTTCGGGCAATCGGCGGTTCGCGTTCGATGCGTATCGGCGGCTCATCATGATGTACGGCGCGACGGCAAAGGGGATCGAGCGCGAGCGGTTCGATCATGCGTTCGGCGAGATCAAGCGTGAGCGGACGCGGGCGCGGGTGGGACTGCCGCACGACGCAAAGATCGCGGACACGCAGGTCGATGAGGCTGAGCTTGTCGAGTTGGTCGATCGGTTCAAGGGCATCTACCGCGAGCACTGCGGCGCCGAATTTCCGCAGGATCCGTTCGAGCAACTTCGCGGGGCGATCGATGCGGTGTTCGACAGTTGGATGGCGGAGAAGGCGACGACGTATCGCCGCGTCGAGAACATCACCGGGCTAACGGGCACGGCGGTGAACGTCTGCCGGATGGTTTTCGGCAACATGGGCGAGGACTGCGGGACGGGCGTGTGCTTCACGCGCGATCCGAGCACGGGCGAGTGTACGTTTTACGGTGACTTCCTGATCAACGCGCAGGGCGAGGACGTGGTCGCGGGCGTGCGGACGCCGCTGAAGCTGTCCGAGCTCGAGTCGATGATGCCCAAAGTGTACGAACAGCTTGAGGCCATGCGCGTGATCCTCGAAACGCACTACAAGGACATGCAGGACCTGGAGTTCACGATCGAGCGCGGCAAGCTGTACATGCTGCAATGCCGCACGGGCAAACGCTCGCCGCAGGCGGCGTTCAAGATCGCGGTGGAGCAGGCGACCAAGCCGCTGCTGAGTTCCGCGGCGGCGCGGCAACTCGTGAAAAAGCGGTTCCTGCCCGCGAAATACGCGAAATCGGCGACGAAGCCGATCATCACGAAGGACGACGCGATTTCGCGGATTTCGGCGTGGGACGTGGAGCGGTTGTTTTATCCGGTTCTCGATCCCGATCTTGCGGCGTCGGCGTTGGCGTCGCGAAAGCTGGGCGAGGGGATCGGCGCGGTGCCGGGTGCGGCCTGCGGCGAGATTGTGTTCTCGGCGGGGGACGCGGAGGCGCGGGCGGCGCAAGGCGCCAAGGTGATCCTCGTCCGCAAGGAGACCTCGCCGGAAGATGTCGGCGGCATGCACGCGGCTGCGGGGATTCTGACGGCCACGGGCGGGAAGACTTCGCACGCGGCGGTGGTGGCGCGGGGCTGGGGGAAGTGCTGCATCGTCGGGTGCGACGAATTGGAAGTTGACTACGGCCAGGGGCGCATGCGGATGAACGGTCGGACGCTGCACCGCGGCGACTCGATCACTCTGGACGGGACGACGGGGCGGATTTTTGAGGGTGCCATCAAACTGGTTCGGCCCGAGGCGCCGCCGGAGTTCAAGACATTGATGGGCTGGTGCGACGAGCGTCGGCGGATGCGAGTGCGGGCGAACGCGGATACGCCGGCGGACGCGGCCAAGGCGATCGAACTCGGAGCGGAGGGAATCGGGCTGTGTCGGACCGAACACATGTTCTTCGAGGCGTCGCAGCCGCAGCGGATTCGCGCGGTACGGGAGATGATTTTGGCGGACGACGAACCGATCCGGCGGCGGGCTTTGGAAAAGTTGCTCCCGTTTCAAGTGGAGGATTTCGCGGGGATCTTCCGGGCGATGGCGGGCAAACCGGTGACGGTCCGGCTGATCGATCCGCCGCTGCACGAGTTTCTGCCGCAGCATGACAACCCGGAGGGGCAGCGGGACATCGCCGAGGAGTTGAACGCGCCGATCCGTGAAGAGATTTCGCGGATCGAGTTTTGG
>ERZ1292630.4245-Hain-H41-02um-R3-4245-length-12220-cov-6_pt1 | contig 12220 bp, 22 predicted proteins | sample MGYA00564408_ERZ1292630 | MGnify/ENA primary metagenome ERZ1292630 (study PRJEB36523, sample SAMEA6512641) | groundwater metagenome | collected 2019-01-08 | study: AquaDiva: Metagenomics assemblies of 32 groundwater samples | reverse complement strand
CTTCGCCGTGCGCGAAGGCGGCCATACCGTCGGCGCCGGCGTCGTGGCCGACATTTTAGACTAGGAATTCATCAAGGAATTAGGGTATAATATGGCTGAGACTAACAATCCGCAGCAGAGAATTCGCATCCGGCTCCGCGCTTACGACCACCGCGTTCTCGACGCCAGCGTCGGCAAGATAGTTGAGACGGCCCAGCGTACAGGTGCTGTCGTTTCCGGCCCCATCCTGTTGCCCACGCACATCAAGAAGTACACTGTGCTACGGTCTCCGCACGTCGATAAGAAGTCCCGTGAGCAGTTTGAAATGCGCGTTCATAAGCGCCTTATTGAGCTGAACTCGACGACTTCTAAGACGGTGGACGAGCTGATGAAGCTTGATTTGCCGGCCGGCGTCGACGTTGAAATCAAGCTCTAAAGAGCTTGGCGGACGGCCTTACGAGGGCTTCCCGCTGTAGGATGTTTTATTTTTAGGAAGGAATTATGAGCGAGCAGCAGACGAGCGAAGCGACGGCGGCGCAGGACGGGCCTAAAAAGGCTCCGGCCACGTTCCGTGCCATTCTTGGCGAAAAAGTCGGCATGACCCAGGTTTTTCACCCCAAAGATCAAAACCTTTACGATGTCACCATCGTCAAGGCCGGTCCGTGCCCGATTCTTCGCGTCAAGACCGCGGACTCCAAGGACGGCTATAACGCCGTCCAGCTCGGTTTTGGAGACCGCAGGGAGAAATCCTGCGCCAAGTCCGAGCTTGGGCAGTTCAAAGCGGCGGGCATTTCTCCCGCCAAGCATGTTCGCGAGATTCGAATCGCCGACCCCAAGGGTTTGGAAGCGGGGCAAGTCGTCTCACTGGAAACGACGTTTAAGATCGGCGATTACGTCGACGTGCAGGGCCTTTGCAAGGGCAAGGGGTTTGCCGGCGTCATGAAGCGCCATAACTTTAGGGGATTGCCCGCCTCTCACGGGGCCTCGGATAAGCAACGGTCTCCCGGTTCCCTGGCCTCGCGGCGCTCGCTCGGCCGTGTGATGCCGGGGCAGCGTATGGCCGGGCGCCTTGGAAATACCACGACTTCCTCGATGAAAATCGAAGTTGTTCAGATTGATTTGGAGAACAACTTGATTTATTTGGGAGGCGCGGTCCCTGGTCCCCGCGGGGGGCTTGTGACGATTTTTGAAACCATCAAGAGCAAGAAGTTCCGCGTCGAAACGGTTCGCTCGGCCGTGAAGAAGGACAAGATGGGAAATATTATCAAGGCCGCCGCCAAACCCGGCGCCAAGAAATAAGCCGGAGACAATCTCATGGAAGCCAAAGTTATCGACGTCGACGGCAAAGAAGTCGGAGCGATCGCCCTGTCCGAGCAGATCTTCGGGCACAAGCCTTCGAAGCGGTTTCTTCACGAGTTTGTCACGGTTTACCTTGCCAACCAGCGCGCTTGGACGTCCAACACCAAGAGTCGCACCGAGGTGGCCGGCGGCGGACGCAAGCCCTGGAAACAGAAGGGGACCGGACGTGCTCGCGCGGGCTCTACCCGCTCCGGCTTGTGGCGTCACGGAGCCATCATTCATGGGCCGCGCATGGGGCGGGGATCCCGGCTGGACTATCCCCGGCGCAAGGCCAAGCTGGCCCTGGCCCAGGCCTTGTCCGCGCGCGTCCAGGAAGGCAGCCTTATTTGCGTCAAGGACTTCAGCATTAAGGAGCCTAAAACAAAACTCGTGGCGACCGCGCTGGCGAAGTTAGGCTGCGCGGGAAGAGTCCTGCTCGTTATTGACGCCCCGAATGAAGTCTTGATGCGCGCAAGTCGCAATATTTCCTCGGTGCTCGTGCGTTTGGCCTCTGATATCAACGCGTATGAAGTCTTGCACTGTAAAAAACTCGTGATCACGCAACCCGCGCTCGAAAAGATCGGCGCGCGCTGGAATTAGGGAGTCGATGATGGCTGAAAAATCTCTTCATGAAATTCTGGTCAGGCCGCTCTTGACGGAGCGGGGAACGAATGTCCAGGCCAAGCACAATCAGTATCTTTTCGAGGCGTCTACAGATGCGACGAAGGCGGATATCAAGCGCGCCGTCGAGTCCCTGTTCAAGGTTGAAGTGGAGAAGATTCGCACAATGATCGTTCCCGGAAAATTTCGCCGGTTCGGTCGAGGCGGCGGCATGCGCCCTGACTGGAAAAAGGCGATCGTCACGGTCGTCGCCGGCCAAAAAATCGATTTCGCGCAGCCGAGCGCTTCTTGAGGTCCCCCTATGGCGATTAAATCCTATAAGCCGTACACTCCGTCTCGACGAGGAATGACGTCGGCCGACTATACCGAGCTGACCAGCGTCAAGCCGGAGAAAAGCCTGGTGTCCAAGCTTAGCCGCAAGGGCGGGCGGAACAACACGGGAATGATTATGGTCCGGCACCAGGGCGGCGGCCATAAGCGGGCCTACCGGATGATTGATTTCAAGAGGGACAAGATCGGAATTCCCGGAAAGATCGCCACGATCGAATACGATCCGAATCGCTCGGCTCGTATTTGCCTTGTCAACTACGCCGACGGCGAGAAGCGCTACATCGTTCATCCCGTCGGTTTGAAGGTTGGCGACACGATCATCAGCGGCCCGGAGTCCGAAATCAAGATCGGCAACGCCTTGCCCCTGATCAAGATTCCCGAGGGAACATTCATTCATTGCGTCGAGTTGAACCCTGGCAAGGGGGCGCAGATGATGCGCTCGGCCGGCGCCCAGGCCCAGTTGATGGCCAAGGACGGCGGTTATGCGCAAATCAAGATGCCTTCCGGCGAGGTGCGCATGGTGCCCGACTCATGCGCCGCCACCATCGGCCAGGTGGGCAATACGGACCATAACACGATTACCTTGGGCAAGGCTGGGCGCAACCGTCACTTGGGCATCCGCCCGACCGTGCGTGGCGGTGCGATGAACGCGACGGATCATCCGCTCGGCGGCGGCCGCGGCAAATCAAAGGGGAATAACCATCCGCGGTCTCCCTGGAATCAGTTGAGCAAAGGTTTTAAGACCCGCAATAAGAAGAAGGTTTGGGGATGGATGATCGTCTCAGACCGGCGTCGTTCGAAGCAGATCGCGGGCTGATTGAGGAAATGACATGAGCCGATCCACGAAGAAGGGCCCGTTCGTCGAGCCGAAGTTGCTTAAAAAAGTCCAGAAGATGAACTCCTTGGGTGAGAAAAAACCGATTAAAACCTGGGCGCGTCATTGTACGATCACGCCGGATTTTCTCGGGCACACGTTCTCCGTTCATAATGGCCGCAAGTTCCTGCCGGTTTATATCACGGAGCAGATGGTTGGACATAAGCTGGGAGAGTTTTCCTTCACCCGCTTTTTCAAGGCGCACGGCGGAACTCACAAGGAAGCCGACGCCAAGACTTGATGATATCGTAAGGGATAACGAGAAACGAAATGGAAGCCACAGCCCACTCACGGTTTCAAAGGTACGGAACGCGCAAGGTCGCGCAGGTTCTTCGGGAGATTCGCGGCAAGTCCGTCCTGGAGGCCGAGCGGATCATCCCGATGCTGCCGCGCATTTGCTCGACGATGGTCGGCAAGGCCGTGCGTTCCGCCGCCGCCAACCTGGTCAACCAGGCCGCGCGAAACGGACACACGGTCGACCCGGTCAAGGTGTACATCAAATCATGCTGGTCGACGATGGGGCCGATGGGAAACATGAAGCGAATGTTACCCGCTCCACAAGGTCGCGCGTACACGTTCAAACGAAAAGTCTGTCATCTGACCGTCGTCGTCAGCGACGAGCGCGTCATCAGCAAGAAGAAGGGGAAGTCATCCAATGGGCAATAAAACACATCCAAACGCGCTCCGGCTCGGCTATATTCATGATTGGCAGTCCAAGTGGTTTTCCACAAAGGATGCTCCCGCGCTGATCGGCGAAGACTTTAAGATCCGCAATTTGGTCCGCAATGCGTTTAAATCGGCGGCCGTCAGCGGGGTCGGCATCGAACGCGCCGGATCCTATCTGCGAGTCAACATTCACACGGCCCGCCCCGGAGTGGTGATCGGCAAGAAAGGGGCTGACATTGAAGCGCTTCGCAAGAACGTCGAGACCATGACCTCGCGCAAAACCTACGTCAATGTCATGGAAATCAAGGATCCGGAGCTTGACAGTCGCCTGGTCGCCGAGTCCATCGCGGTTCAGCTGGAAAAGCGCATCGCGCATCGCCGAGCGATGCGCCGCGCCATGGAGCGCACGATCCAGTCCGGGGCCCTTGGCATTAAAGTGATGGTGTCGGGACGTATCAACGGCGCCGAGATTTCGCGCCGCGAATGGCAGCGCGAGGGGCGCGTTCCTCTTCACACGTTCGCCGCCGACGTCGACTACGGAACGGCCGAGGCGTTGACGAGCGCGGGTTTGATCGGCGTGAAAGTATGGATTTTCAAGAAACAGCACTTCGTGAAATCGCTCAAGGAACTTCAACAGATGGCCAAGAAGGAAGCGGCGCTGGTCGCCGCGGCAATGGCCATTGAAAGCGGCGAGTCGCCGGCGGCTCCGACGGCGACCGAGGGAGGGCGCTGAAATGCTGATGCCCAAGCGCGTCAAGTATCGCAAGCCGCACAGCCACCCCCGCATCAAGGGGCCGGCCAAACGCGGAGTTTCCTTGTCCTTTGGCGAGTTCGGGCTAAAAGCTTTGGAGCCGAAGTGGGTGACCGCGCGTCAAATCGAATCGTGCCGCGTGACCATCAGTCGCCACTTGAAGAAAGGGGGGAAGATGTGGGTTCGAGTCTTCCCCGACAAGGCGATTACGAAGCACCCCGCCGAAACCCGCATGGGCAAGGGCAAAGGCGCCCCGGACCATTGGGCCGCGGTCATTCGTCCCGGACGGATTCTTTTCGAGGTCCAGGGATTGACGCAAGACGAAGCCAAGAAGGCGCTCAGGATGGCGTCTTACAAGCTGCCCATCCTTACGAAGTTTGTCGAACGGGAGCACATCTAAGATGGCAGACAAGAAAAACAAGATTCAAGAGAGCGCCCCTCTCAGTCCCGCCGAGCTTAAGACCGGACTGCGGCTCGCTCTGGAAAAACGCGCCAAGCTGGCGTTTCAACATAAGGTGACCCCGCTGAAGAACCCCATGGAATTGCGCCATCTTCGACGTGAGATCGCGCGCCTGAAGACCCGTATCTCCATTAAGGAGGCCGCGAAATGAAGCCTGCCGCTGAAGCTGTTCTCGACCGAGGCCACCGCAAGTCTCTTGAAGGCGTCGTTGTTTCCGATAAGATGGACAAGACTCGCGTTGTCCGCGTGTCCCGGACCGTCAAGCATCCCTTCTACGAGAAGGTTATGAAGAAGTCGAAAAATTTTCATGCTCACGATGAGAACAACGAGACTCGTGAGGGGGATGTCGTCGAGATCGCCGGAACCCGCCCGCTTTCGAAACTCAAGCGCTGGCGCATCGTGCGCGTTGTCAAGGCGGCCCCGAAGGGCCCGGCTGAGGTGAAGTGACATGATTCAACTGCGCACGATGCTTAATGTCGCCGACAACTCCGGCGCGCGGCGATTGCAGTGCTTCCATGTGATGGGCGGCTCCTATCGCCGGTATGCGTCGTTGGGCGACATTATTGTTTGCTCGGTGATCGACGCTCTTCCCAATGGGGCGATCAAGAAGGGGACGGTCGTTCGGGCGGTTGTGGTCCGCGTTAAGCGCAATTTGCGCCGCCCCGACGGCTCTTACGTCTCTTTTGACGAAAACGCGGCCTGTCTCGTTGATGATAAGAACGAGCCTCGCGGGACCCGCGTTTTCGGCCCCGTGGCGCGTGAGCTGCGCGACAAGGAATTCCTCAAGATCGTCTCCCTCGCCCCGGAGGTCGTTTGACATGAATTTCAAGATCAAGAAAAAAGACAAGGTCGTCGTCATCTCCGGCCGCGAGAAGGGGAAGGTGGGAGAGGTCGTCGAGGTCATCGCGGGAGACCGCTTCACTCCGACGCGCGTGGTGGTTTCGAAGCTGAATATGGTCACGAAGAACAAGAAGCCGACCCAGACCGATCCGGGCGGGATGACCAAGATCGAGGCTCCGCTTGCGATGTGCAATGTCATGCTGGTCGATCCAAAAACGAACAAGCCCACGCGCGTGCGCATGAAGAGGTTGCCTAGCGGCGAAAAGACTCGAGTGGCGATTAAGTCCGGCGAGATGATCGCCTGATTCAGGTAAGGAACAATGGCTGAGAAAACTGCAGACGAGAAGGCGAAAGCGGCGGCGCACAAAGCCGCCCAGGCGGCAAAGAAGGCCGGCCTTGAGAAACAGGCCGCGTCCAAGGCCGGCCCGGCGTTCGAACTCAACCCCGATGGCCGTGAAACGGAGCATCCGGCCCCGCGTCTCAAAGAGCATTACCGGGAAACCGTGATTCCTGCTTTCATGGAAAAGCACGGGCTTAAGAATCCGCTTGAGGTTCCGCGCTTGCAGAAGATCGTGGTCAATATCGGCGTGTCCGAGGCTCGCGACAACGTGCAGATGCTCGACTCGGCCCGCGAGGAGCTCGCGCTGATCACCGGCCAGTGGCCACAGGTCCGCAAGGCCGCCAAATCCATTTCCAATTTCAAGCTCCGACAGGGCATGCCCATCGCTGTGCGGGTGACCCTGCGGGGAGACCGGATGTGGGAGTTCATGGATCGGCTCATAACCGTTTCCATTCCGCGTATTCGCGACTTCCGGGGTTTGGAGCCGAAAGGCTTTGATGGTCACGGAAACTTTAATCTGGGATTGAAGGAACAGTTGGTTTTCCCGGAGATTCGATCCGAGCGCGTCACCCGGCAGCGGGGCATGAATATTTCGTTCGTAATCGTCGGCGGGAAGGACGCTCTCAGCCTGGATCTCCTCAAGGAACTGGGCATGCCATTTAAGACTTCGGCGCAGGCCGTCAAGGGGAACAACTAGTTATGGCCACTACCGCATGGCGCGCCAAGATGACCAAGGCGCCAAAATTCTCGACCCGTCACCGCAATCGCTGTCAGATTTGCGGCCGTCCTCGCGCGTTCTATCGTGATTTCGGCCTGTGTCGCATGTGCTTCCGGAAAATGGCCCATAACGGCTTAATTCCGGGCATCAAGAAATCCTCGTGGTAAGGTAATCATGGACCCCATCGCAGACCTGCTCACTCGCATCCGTAACTCCAACACCCGACAAAAGGATCGCGTCGATGTCCCGATGTCGAAGATGAAGATGGAAGTCGTCCGCGTCTTAAAAGAAGAGGGCTTCATCGCCAACTTTAAAACGCTGCACAACGGGACGAACAAACGCGGAACCATCCGCGTGTTCCTTAAATATTCTCCGACCAAGGAATCCGTCATCCGCGGGATCAAGCGCGTCTCCAAGCCCGGCCTGCGCATTTACCGCTCGTACGACGATATTCCGCGCTCTCGCGGAGGATTTACAGTCACGATTCTATCGACCTCCCAGGGCGTCATGACCGACGCTATGGCCAAGGACAAGAAGGTCGGCGGAGAAATTCTGTGCCAGGTGTGGTGATTTAACATGTCCCGAATTGGAAAGCAACCCATCGTCATTCCCAGCGGCGTTCAGGTCAAGCTCGACGCCGGCGTGATCACGGCCAAAGGACCGAAGGGGGAGTTGAAGGAGACTCTCCATCCTTACGTCAAAGCAGACATCAAGGAGGGAGCGCTTCTCCTGTCGGTTGATGTCACCGTCGCTCGGGACGCCTCGGCGATTTGGGGCATGACCCGCGCTCGACTCAATAATCTTTTGCATGGAGTGGCGACCGGCTACTCGAAGGTTTTGGAAATTCACGGTTTGGGATTTCGCGCCGAAGTCGCCGGGCAGAAGGTGACTTTCGCTTTGGGGAAATCGCACCCGGTTGTCTACGACGCGCCCAAGGGCGTGACGGTGACGGTGGATCCCAAGAAGACTTTGCTCACCGTCTCCGGCGTCAGCAAGGATATGGTCGGAGAGGCTGCGGCGAAAATCCGCGAACTACGCAAGCCTGAGCCTTACAAGGGAACCGGTATCCGCTATCAAGGCGAGTACGTTCGCAAGAAGGCGGGCAAGACCGCCGCCGGCGCCAGCGCCGGAGCCGGAGGCAAGAAGTAGGTCATGAAAAATAAATGGATTCGTTCCGATTATCGCAAGCTGGCCACGCGCAAGCGCCTTTTCGCCCACCGGGGCGAGCGCCCGCGCCTGACGGTGCACCGCAGTTTGAAGTACATCTACGCGCAGGTGATCGATGACGCCAAGGGCGTGACTCTTGCGTCCGCCTCCTCTTTGGACAAGGAGCTGAGCAAGGCTCTCAAGTCTTGCAAGAGCGTTGACGCGGCCAAGAAGGTCGGTGAGGCCATCGCGGTCAAGGCCGTCAAGGCGGGCGTCAAGAAGGTCATGTTCGATCGAGGCGCGTACGTTTATCATGGCCGCGTTAAGGCCCTTGCCGACGCGGCGCGCGCCGGCGGACTTGAGTTTTGAGGGTATGGAGATCTTATAATGAGTTCTGATACGACGACGGTCCCACAACAACCCGTTCAGCCCGCCGCGACGGAGCGTCCGGAAAGGGGCGGCGATCGCACAGGCGGAGAGCGCCGCGGTCCTCGTGGGCCTAGACGGCGCGATAATCCTCGCGAAGAGGGTGGATTTAAGGAAGCTGTCGTTACCATCAACCGGGTGGCGAAGGTCGTCAAGGGCGGCAAGCGCTTCTCGTTTTCCGCGCTCGTTGTCGTCGGAGACGGCGCCGGTCAGGTCGGCTTCGGTCTTGGCAAGGCCAAGGACGTGCAGGCCGCGATCTTGAAGGGCAATGCTCACGCCCGCAAAAGTCTCATCAAGTTCCCAATCGTCCCTGAGGGAACGATTCCACACGAAATCGTCGCGAAGTTCGCCTCGGGGAAGGTGTGGATGAAGCCGGCGACCCCCGGCACGGGCGTTATCGCCGGAGGCGGCGTTCGAGCGGTTCTTGAGGCCGCCGGCGTCAAGAATGTCTTGACCAAGAGCCTAGGCTCGTCGAACCCCTTCAACATCGTCGGGGCGGCGTTCGAGGCGCTCAAGAGCCTTCGCACGAAAGAGGATATCGTCAAGCTGCGCGGCAAATAACCGCGCATGTCACGGAAAATCATATGAATCCATTGAACCTGTCCAATCTCGAACCGTTTCCCGGCTCTCGCCGTCGGCCCATTCGCCTGGGCATGGGAGAAGGCTCTGGCACCGGCCAGACCGCCACCCGCGGGCAGAAAGGTCAACGCTCGCGTTCGGGCGACGGAAAACTCGTGGGCTTTGAAGGCGGTCAGACCCCGCTTTTACGTCGCATTCCGAAGCGGGGTTTTACCAACGGGAAGTTCAAGGTAGTTTATCAAGTCGTGGATTTGGCCTCGCTCGACCGCGTGTTTAAGAATAAATCCGAAGTCAGCATTGAGGACTTGCGTATTCACGGCTTGATCAAGGGGGGCAAGCCGGTCAAAATCCTGGGCGATGGCGAGCTTAAGCGCGCCGTCACGATCAGAGCCAACGCGTTTTCATCGAGCGCCAAAGCGAAGATCGAAAAAGCCGGCGGGAAGGCCGAGGCCGTGAAGGCGTAACGATGCGCGGCCTCTCGGATATTTTCGAAGTTCCGGAACTGCGCAAGAGGGTCCTCTTCGCCCTCGGCGCGATCACTTTTTTCCGCATAGGGGCGGCGATACCCATTCCGGGTGTCAACGGCGACGCCATTCGGGCGATCTTCAACGCTCAGCAAGGCAGTTTGCTCGGGTTTCTGAACACGTTTTCCGGCGGAGCGCTGGGCCGCTTCTCGATTTTTTCCATGGGCGTGGTGCCTTATATCAACGCGTCCATCATCATGAGCCTCCTGCAGGGCGCCCATGTTCTTCCTTTCTTGGATCGCTTGGCCAAGGATGGGGAGCTTGGACGTCGCAAGCTCAACAGCTACACGCGCTACCTGACCCTTTTTTTGGCGATCTTCCAGTCGTTTGGCTTGACCATCGCAATCACGAAAATGGAGGCTCCGGGCGGGCTGCCGACGGTGATCGATCCGAGCGTGTTGTTTTACTGCGTCACGGTTCTGACGATGACGGCGGGGACCATTTTCGTGATGTGGTTGGGCGAGCAAATGACCGAACAGGGCGTCGGCAACGGCGTGTCTTTACTTATTTTCGCTGGAATCGTCGAAAGCATACCGGCCGCCGCGATGAGCCTCTTCTCGCTCGTTCGTCTCGAGGAAATCAATTTGTTCGCCGCGTTGGCGATCGTGGGAGCCTTGATCGTCGTGTGCGTCGTGGTTGTTTGGGTTGAGACCGCTCAGAGAAAGATTCCCGTCCAGTACGCCAAGCGCATGGTGGGACGCAAGATGTACGGCGGATCTCAAAGCTATCTTCCCTTGAAAGTCGATCAGAGCGGAGTTATCGCGGTCATTTTCGCGCTGTCGCTTCTCTCGGTGCCGGTGACCGTCGTGACTTTCGCGCCCAACCAGCCCTGGGCCCAGAACGTGATGCAGTTCTTCCAGGGAGGCAGTTGGATTTACGACGCCGTTTACGCCGGGCTCATTATTTTCTTCTGCTATTTCTACAACTCGGTCTCGATCAACCCCGTTGATTTGGCCGAAAACATGAAAAAGTCCGGAGGCTTCATCCCCGGCATCCGCCCCGGCGAGCCGACGGCCAAACACATCGAATGGATTCTTGAGCGCATCACCCTTGGGGGCGCGTTGTTTGTGGCGGTGATCGCCATTCTTCCCGACGTTTTGAAGCGTCAGTTCAGCGTGCCGTTTTTCTTCGGGGGCACGTCCTTGCTGATCGCGGTGGGAGTGGCGCTCGACACTATGGGACAGCTTGAGGCGCACCTCATCATGCGGCACTATGAAGGGTTCTTGAAGAAGGGGCGTATACAGGGCCGATGGTTCAACGTCGGCGGAGGAGTGGCCAAATGATCGTCATTCTTCTCGGTTGTCCCGGGTCCGGCAAAGGGACGCAATCCAAGCGGTTGGCCGAAAAATTCGGTTTCAAGCACTTGGCCACGGGAGATATTTTTCGCGCTGAGATCGATCAAAATACAGAGATCGGCCTCAAAGCCCAGGATTACCTGAAAAACGGGAAACTCGTTCCGGATTCGATCGTCATCGAGATGGTCGCCGGAAAAATCACGAAGGGTGGAAACTATTTGCTGGACGGGTTCCCGCGCACCATCGAGCAGGCCCAGGGCTTGGACACCATGATCAAGCGCGTGGGCGCCGCGGTGGATTTAGTGGTCTATCTCTCCCTGCCCAAGGCCGAGGCCATCCGCCGTATGACCTCGCGCCGCACTTGCACGGCATGCGGAGAGGTGTATAATGCGATCTCTCGGCCGACCGCGAAGGAAGGAGTCTGCGACAAGTGCTCCGGCAAGGTCGTTTTGCGCGTCGATGATTCCGAGGCAACGGCCGCCAAACGCTTGATGGTCTTCGAAGATTTGACGCAGCCTCTGGTCGCCTATTATAAATCCGGGCAAGCGTTCCAAGAGGTGGACGCATCCCGGGATCCCGAGCATGTGGAAGCGGCTTTGTCGGCCGTCATCGAATCGACAAAGGCCTCGCGGTGACTATGTTGATGAACAAGACCGTTGAGTTGAAGAGCGCCTCGGAGCTGGCGATTATGCGTCGTGCCGGCGCCGTCGTCGCCGACACACTGTCTCTTCTTAAAGATGTCGTCAAGCCTGGAATGACGACGGGAGAGATCGACGCGATCGCTCGAGAGCAGCTTGAAAGGCGGCAGGCCAAGCCCGCCTTCTTGAATTATCACGGCTTTCCGGGAGTGATTTGCGTGTCGGTCAATCATGAGGTCGTTCATGGAATCCCTTCTTTGGCCCGCACGCTCAAGGACGGAGACATCGTCGGTCTCGACTTCGGCTGCATAGTCGATGGGTGGTATGCCGATGCTGCGGTGACCGTGGGTGTTGGACGGATTTCTTTTGAGGCGGAGCGCCTGATCCGGGTCACGAAAGAAGCCCTGGACAAGGGCGTTGGCGCGGTCAAAGCCGGCGCGCGCGTCGGCGATATCGGATCCGCGGTCCAGACTTACGTCGAGGCCGCGGGCTACTCGGTGGTTCGAGAATTCGTGGGACATGGAATCGGCCGCTCGCTTCATGAGGAGCCGCCGATCCCCAATTTCGGCAAGGCGGGTTCCGGTCAGAGGCTCAAGGCCGGGATGACCATCGCCATCGAGCCCATGGTCAATGTCGGAGGGCACGAGGTCGCTACGTTGGGAGACGGTTGGACCGCGGTGACCAAGGACCGAAGC
>ERZ1292630.4239-Hain-H41-02um-R3-4239-length-12234-cov-6_pt1 | contig 12234 bp, 4 predicted proteins | sample MGYA00564408_ERZ1292630 | MGnify/ENA primary metagenome ERZ1292630 (study PRJEB36523, sample SAMEA6512641) | groundwater metagenome | collected 2019-01-08 | study: AquaDiva: Metagenomics assemblies of 32 groundwater samples | reverse complement strand
CCCCCCCCCCCCCCATGTCCCCCCTTACCAATCGCCTTGGCCGCGCGGCGCGGCTGCTCGCCCTCGTCGCGCTTCACAGCGTGTTCGTCCTGCCCGCGCTTTGCAGGTCGGCCGCCTCGGGCGCTGACGGAACGCCGGCTGCGCCCGCTGACGACGCGGCGGGGTACGAATCCCTGGTTCGGGAACAGCTCTTGGCTCTCTATCACGATACCGACGGGCCGCAGTGGCGGCTGGAGACGCTGTGGAACACCGCCGTGACGGTGTGCAGCTGGTACGGCGTGTCGTGCACGGCCGTCAACCCCGTGACGCAAGCCGTCACCAGAACCGACGCACGGGCCGCGAACACCACTCCGCCGACCCACGCGACGGTTGGTAGCACGGTCATCCCGACGAACGTGACGGCTCCCCGTGCGGATGCAACCGTCGTGTCGATCGTCACGGGCTTGTCGTTGGCCGAGAACCGTCTGTCAGGAAGCCTTCCTGCCGGCTGGTGGGTAGGCGGGCCGCTGTTTCGTACGCTTCGTTTTCTGAATCTTTCGCATAACGAACTCCAAGGCGTCTTGTTCCCGACGATTCACGATACCATTCATTTCTTCAGTCCCTCGAAAGGCCCGCATGGCACGACGAGCGACGAGGCGCTGCCCGAGACACTGAACGAGGAACTGTCGCTGGGACAAACGTTTCCGCTGCTGGAAGTGGACGTTTCCGGGAACCAACTCACGTTTGGGGGCGACGGCAGTTTCGCTGCGTTGTCGCCATGGCAGACCATTGGACGGATGATGCCAAAGCTCACGTACTTGAATCTGTCGATGAACCGCTTCGCTGCGGACATTTCGCCCCCCACGACGACCTCCCCACGCGGAGGTGGCCCCCCTGCCAACGGCCAGGGTCCGACCCTTCCGCTTTTCTCGTCGCTCCAGTCGTTCGACATGAGCCACAATCGCATCACTGGCACACTACATGCGTTCCGCCGCGATCAGTGCTGCCCCAACCTGACCGTCCTCAACGCAGCCGGCAACTTCCTCGTCGGCGACCCGTGCGACATCTCCTCGCCCTCCGCCGTCACCGCTTCACCACCGTCGCCGCCGCGCCCGTTGCGCCAACTCGACCTCCGGTACAACTATTTTACCGGCCAGCCGTTCAGCACCATCGCAGCCGATCGGTGCCGGTCGCTGCTCGGCGCCCCAAATTTGACCCACTTGCGGCTCGGTTCCAACCGCTGTGGCGGTGTGATTTCGGCAGCCGCAGTGGGCCTTTTGAGCCGAGAGCTCTTGGAGCTTGATCTGTCTGATAACGCCTTTGAGGGGTCGCTTGATTGGATGGCGGCACTCGCCCCGGCCCACCGCACGGCGCCCAACAGCACTGCGCGCCCTGTGTCGCAGCAACGCAAACTTTCCTTGCTTCTCTTACAGCGTAACCGGCTCGGCGCATGGCCCTTCGCCATCGACGTCGTGTCGATGCTGCGCAACGTGTCGGCGCACCTGCCCGTGCTCAAGGAACTGCGCATCGACAGCAACGCGGTGGTGCGGCAACACTTCCCGGCCGCGCTGAACCTGAGCGTGTTCAACGTGCCGAATCTCACGGTGCTGTCACTTGGCGGCTCAAATTTGTGGCTTTGCCCGTTGCCGAGGCCAGCGGACATCGTCGGTCGTGAGTGGGTGGACCCGCCGCCGGCGACCGCCTGCGTACCACCCCTCGAGCTGCCCCAGTCTCGCCAGTCCGCCAGGCCGCTCGCGGGGGCGTCGCTGGGGGCGGTCAGCGTCGGCGTCATCCTCCTAACGGCGTCGCCGCTGCTCACGGCGGCACTGACCGTTCTCGAAGTGGCGACGGGGAGACGCGTGTCGATGAAGACCACGTTGCTCGCGCTGCCCGGAGGCGCGTCCCTTTTACGCGTCTTGCAGGAACGGCGCGTGCGCATCTCGCTAACGCGCCGCCGCGTGACGGAGCAGGCAAGCTCCCTCCTCGGCAGGGTGTGGCCCTTCTCCGTCTGGTGCGGCAAGGTCCTCTCTTCGGGTCGCAGCCCGACGGAAAGCGAACAGCCGGAACCAAACGCCCCCGACGTCGAGGCCGACTCTACATTGTCGGGGCCGGATGGCACGGACTCCTCCAGCAGTGACGAATCGGTCCTGACGGATGGCGTGGGAGAAGGTGAGGAGCTGAATCCGACGATGATAGCCTCCACCGGCGCTCATCTCTCTGCGGCTCGGTGACGCAGCCACGAGCCTCCATCGCCGAATGGCCGTTCGCCGTTGACGCTTACACGCTTTTCAGGGCGGGACGCTTTTCAGGACAGTTTCAGGCATCCGGCACAACCTGCGCCTAGTCCGCGTAGACGTGCCTATCGAGATTTTCCGGGTCATCAAAAAAAGAAGAGATTTTTTTGATTCATCATGCGCGATCATCAAGACAGGGCCACCATCTCATTTCACTGTGTCAAGTCTGTAATGGCCGCCAGCGCCCGTCCGCCCCCCAACACGGTGTGGTTCTACCACGCCAGCGAGGTGCCGTTTGGCTGCTTCAGCAACTTTTCCCTGCATCCCGTCGTGCTCGGCGGCCGCACCTGGGCGACGTCCGAACACTACTTCCAGGCGATGAAGTTTTTCCCTCACAGTCCGGCAGATGTTGATGCGGTCGCAAATTGCCACCACGCCGGAGAAGCGGCGAAAATGGGTCGAGAGCGCCATCGCCCGCTTCGGAAGGACTGGGAGGCCGTGAAGGATCAGACGATGTTCGACGTGGTGCTCGCCAAGTTCAGCCAGCACCCTGACATCGGCGGCGTGCTGCTCATGACGCACGGCGACACCATTGTGGAACGGACGCGCAACGATGCGTACTGGGGAGATGGCGGCGACGGCAGTGGCCGCAACATGCTCGGCATCACCCTCATGCGTGTTCGCGACGAGTTGAGGAGACGTCTCGCAGCGGCGGAGGCTGCGACGTAGCGCCCCCGCGACGTGAACGACACCCACCTTGGCACTCATTTGAGGCGATACTCCTCGGATGATCGTTTCTTTTTGACGGTTCCGAACGATTACAGCTGATGTTGGCGATCCGTTTTTTTTTCTTTGTTGGAGCCGCCCATAGTCTCTCTTATCAGCTCGTTGCTGTCCAGCAGGGCAACGACGATGACGTCGGCGCCAGCGGCGTCCGTAATCCGCTTTTATTCCACCCGAGACCTTCCCCATGGGTGCTTCAGCAACTTTTCTCAACACGCCCTCGTCGCGAAAGGGCTTCGGTGGGCCACCTCCGAGCACTACTTCCAGGCGATGAAGTTCTTTCCTCACAGCCCCACCGATGTGGACGCCGTCCAACGGAGTCGCACCGCGGCGGCGGCCGCTGCCATTGGCCGTGACCGCAGTCGGCCTATTCGCAAAGACTGGGACGCCGTGAAGGACGATATCATGTACGATACGATCATGCTCAAGTTCACGCAGAACCCAGACATCCAGGCCGTGCTGCTGCAAACCGATGGGCACCCGCTCGTCGAACACACGGACAAGGACGCCTACTGGGGCGACGGAGGCGACGGCAGTGGCCGCAACAAGCTAGGCATCACGCTCATGGGCGTGCGTGACGCGTTACTGCGCAACGACCGGTCGCTCCGACTGGAGGATGCCGCCACCGTGAGAGCAGCGGACAGCAAGGGTGGGGCGGCCGCCAGCCGTGCGCCGGCCAGCAAACGCGTCCGATCGACAGTGGCCACAGAAAACGACACGCCCCCCAAGTCAGCGTGAGCCGCCGCCCCCCCTACACATGCGAACCACCACCATCATTTTGCGAGAATAACTTCTCTCGTGCGTTGGGGAGGAAAAGGATCACGCGACCAATGGTTGAACGCACTCCGCGCACCCCGCCGCTCCTTTACTCAATCGTCAAGATCGCACCCCCGTGGATTCTAAACATTAACCTTCGCTCCCACCCCCGCCAAAATGAACGACAGTGACTCCGCGACGTTGTCGCGAGCACAGTCCTTAGCCCTCGCCCCGTCCATGGCGAGTGGCGCGGCCGGCTTCGCGACATCGCCCGACATTGCTTTTTTCGGCCCCGCTGCCACTCCGGAGAAGGAGTATTTGTCGTATGCCCTGGGCGGCTGCGGCATGCACGAGCCAGTGGGCCCATCATGGCTACGCTCGTCCTCCCAAGGCCAGCGGGGCGAGGAACAAGCCGCCTTCGACCTTCAAACGTCATCCCGGCCACCAGCGTTCATGACGCAGGCAACGATCTCGGCGCACGGCAGCGGGTTTGCGTCGCCTCCCCAAGCGACCATCGGCACGACGATTCTATCCGCGTCGACGGCGTTGAATGTCCGGATGACCGAAGCCACACGCCCACCCGCGCTGGAGGTCGACCTGGCCGCGTTCAGGCCATGGGACGAGCACTTTCAAGTTGCGTGCGATTCGGCGCTGCTGGAGCGGGAACAAAAGCAGACCACCGCCCAGTTCCTTCAAGCGACCGCGAGTGCCATGTCGAGCAGCATGCGACAGGCAGTGGGGGGCGCGACGGGTGGCATGGCGGGGGACTACCTGGTCAAGCACCCAAAGGTCGTGGCGGTGGTGGACGACTTCGAAACCGAAGTAGGCGCCGTCGTGGAAGCCTTCTTGTTGGCGGCCGCCGTGAATCCGGCTGAACTTCACCACCGCATCGCGCCGGGTCGTAGCAAACGGAAAAAATCGACCGCCGACGCGTCGTCTGGCCAGCCGCAAGCAACCGCGTCGGTGAGTGACGCCGCGCTTCAAATCCGCCCCTCCACGATCCTCAAGGAGATGACCCCCATCATCGGTCACCCTGGGCGCTACGTGCGTCGCGGGGTGTACTACTACGTCATCGCGTGGGATCCCGCCGCCGTCCAATTCTGCGGGAGTGTTGAGGCGGCCCACAAGGCCGTCGCCAACGAGGTGCGCGCGCTGAAAACACTTCTCAAACAACGGATGCACCCGTCGGACTTTGCGGTGCCGCTCGTCACGGCCGTCGACGTATTCGGCTGGCGGGTGTTCGCCGCGGCGCGGTTGCCGCTGACGGTTGACACACATGTCGCGGGGCCCATCGCACCCAACGCGGTCCGCGTCGCGCAGAACCAACCGCAGCGCGTCGTGGAGGCCGTCTGTGAACGCTTGTGTCTCTCGCCGATCTACCTCAGTATGGAGCACAAACGTCACCGGCGGGAGTACCCCGTGATGGGATCGGTGGAACTCTGCGTTCACTTTGTGGACTACTGCCGCCGAGTCTACATTTTTGAGGCCGCTCGACTGTTCCCCGCATGCGACGACGGCAGCGCCCACGATGCGCTGGCGAACGTACCGTTGCTATCCGGCGGCTCGGCGCACGGGGGAGGAGGTGGAGGGGGCGGCGAGCACTTCCTGCCGCCGCTTGTTGCCGCGGCATCGACGCGAGACTTGGCTCCGGCGATTCTCGGCGTTCGGTCGCTCACCGACGCACGTTTCGATGCGGTCGCGGCGTTGCTGACGGTGCCGGCCGCGGGACGGTACACCGACCGCAAGGTGGCATTGCGCACCCACCTATTACGACCGGAAGCCATCGAAGCCGTGTTGCAGCATCAAAGCAAGCGAGCCCCGTTGGCCGTGCCCTCACCGAGCCAGCGCCAGACCTCGCCGACAGATGAGGAGTCAGGCAGCCGGCAGAGCGGTACGGTGAGTCCCGCCGCGGTGCCTTCGCCCCTTCAAGGGGGGGCGTCACGGCCGCCCCTTCTGTGCATCTCCGGATCTCTGTTCGCGAAATGCGCGCTCTCAGGCGACGATGCCGACCTGACCAGAGAACTGATCGCCGAGCGACAGCGGCAGGCCGTCGAGGCCGTCGCGCAGCTTCTCACCGTGAAGCGAATGCCGCCCCCCTCGAGTTTCTCAGTCGCAGGTCCATTGGCCGCCGCGGCGACGAGCAAGGGACAGCCTTTTCAAGGTGCACAAAAAGGTGCGAAAAAGCCGCATGGAACCAGTGACGCTGCGACGGGTGCCCTTGCCATCCCTTCCCAAGGTGGCTCCCCCGTTGGGGCCGCGCCTCACCTTCCAGCGGCAGTGCATTGTCGCGAGGTCGTCGAGGCGATGCGACAGCACGCGCTTAACCTTCGTTCTTTGGGCGACGTCGCGGGCTTGCTGACTCGCATGCGTGATGTACCCGCCGAAGCGCTCACTGCTGCCGGATACGTCCTCGGAACGGCCAACGTGACGATCAAGGCAGCCGGCAAGCCAGCCCCCACCCGCCCTGGCGCGGTCGCGTTGCCGCCGCTGTCCCTGGCGGCTTTGGCCGCGGCTCAGCCGACCACAGGCCTTCCCTCCCGCAGCTTCCACACGACGACGCTCACGTCCACAGCGGCCCGCCACCCGGCGCCCCATCCCCCGACGAGCGTCATCCCGCGCACCGCGAGAGAGCGCCAGGCTTCATCTGTAGCGCCGAATGGGGCCGCCCCGCCTGTCACCGCGCGCGGCCGGCTTAGCTGCGTGCCCCTTGCCATTTCAACGCACCCATCCAAAATCGTCCACACCGGCAGCCAAATGTCCGTCATGGTCGGGGCCACGAGCGACGCGGCGACGCAGGGAGTGTCCGCGGTCGCCGTACCCGCGCCTCACGTCATCTACTTTCGACACTTGGTGGACCTGGCGCTGCAAGCCGTGCGCTGCGAGGCGGTGTGCCGCGCGTTCCGGACGCTGTTGTTCGAACGTTGGCGCGCTGCCACGTTGCCCCGGGAAGCCGCGGTCGTGGAGCCTCTGCTTCGACGACAGCAGGGATTAGCCGCACCTGCGAACGGTCGAACGCCGAATGTGGTTCTATCGTCGCGCGGAGGGGCCGGGCAGCGGGCGGCGAAGCGCCGCGACACCAGCGCGGCGGGCGCGACGATGGTCAGCATTGGATCCCTGCGCACCGTGGCCGACTCGGGACCCGACGATCCAGGGGACTTGGACGTGCTAGCGGAGCCGCAGCGTGCCGGCGCCAAGAAAGCGGCGGTGAAGAAGCGGCAAGCATCCCGAGCGTCGATTGGCGGTGGCGCGGTCGGTGGTGGTGCCGCCAAATTGCTGCTAAAGAGCCTGAAGGACCTCGATGGCGGCGGAGTCCCTCGAGCGACATCGCTGTCGGATGGCGTTGCCTTTGTGGACGACAACCCGCGCCGATCGCCAACAGACGGAATTTCGACCGCTGAAGCCTTCGCGACGTGCCCCTTGATGTGGCTGCAGCCGCTTCGACTGTTGCCACACACGCACGTCGCCGACGACATTCAGGGAGGAGGAGGGTCAACTGCGAGCTCATCTCAAATCAGTGATTCTGGCGCCGTGAACGTTATTCGTGCGGAGACAGCGTGGCTCCTCTCGGCGCTCTGCGGTGCTGGTGGGGGCTCGGCGTCCTTTGCGCTGCACGAGTCCTTGCTGGGCCCCGAATTGTGGAACAAATACTCTCGAACGCTCGGCGCGATGACCGAGCTTGCCTGTCTGCCCCGCGCGATGCTACTCGGCCGGATCGCCGAACTGTGCCACCTGTCATTGGACTTGCCGCCGCTGCGACCTCGTCCGGATGCCGCAAGCCCATCCTCCGCATCAGCCGCTGATATCGGAGGGGCCGAGGGATCCATCGCCGCATCCGCCGCGGAGCCCTCGATCTCGTATCATCACGATCACGGGGGACACTACGTCGCGACGCGCGCGACCGTCGCATCGCTGTCCCCGGGGTACAAATCGTACGCCGGCAGCGGCCGGGGCCGACCCGCGCTGCCGTCGACGGTCATCCCAGCGGCGGTGACCGCCACCGCGGATTCGTTTGATCCGGCGGCCCCTTCCAGCGCCGCACCGAAGCAGCCACGGGGGTCGCCCTCCACTGGCCGATCGACGTCAGGCGATGGTGGCCGTGCCGTTTCGGTGGCAGAACGCGAGGCGAGTTGGCTGCGGCGCCGCATCGCCGACTACGCAGCCGCTGGCAACGACAGCGCGGTGGTCGAACACCGCCGGCGCTTGACCATCGTGCTCAGTTACTGCTCGGGAAGTCGGTCCGCCGAGTTGGCCGTTCAGCTGGTGCTCCTCCAGCACGCGATGCGGAGAGCGCGCGAGGCGCAGTTGCGAGAGCTGTGGGCGAGGCGCAACATGATCGGCCCCGTGTTCGTCCGGTGCCCGAAGTGCCACTTGCTAATCAACGAGTCGCGACAACGCACGTTGCACTCCCGACATTGCGCGCAGCGGCAGATGGACGCCACCGACCTCATCGCGTCCACCGCGGCACGGGGCCCCCCGGCGGCCGCCGTCTCGAGGCGGCGCGGCTCTCGGGTGCTTCCGCCGCAACCGTCGTCGCCCCAGCAGCCCACCACAGCGGCCGCCATGAAGGCGGCGGCGACCGCGAGGATGACAGGGCTGCCGCCCGACGCGCCGCCGATGTCCCCGTCGCATCGTTTTCCGAACGAGGCAACGGATGGCGGCGGTGTGACTGTGTCGGCTTTCGAACTTGTGCCCTACACTCTCGGCTTGGGTGACGGTTCCGTCCCGGACGACGCCCTCACTGCCTCGAGTCACACCCCTCAAGGACCCCCTTGCGCCGCACGCCTTGGCTTACCAGGGAGCGCGTTCGGCTGGCAGCCGGTTTGCTCGGACGACGCGGACGTCGATGCCGCTGTGACGCTCAACGGTCAGCAGCCGCCAGTGTACCGCGAGTGGATTCAAGTGCGCCTCTGCGGCCTCACCGCGGCTCCGCATGCTGTGGCCGCGATTAGCATCGAGCCGGCGCCGGCGCTCGGCCATACGGCCGCCTATCAGCTGCTGACCTCGCTAGACGGCACCCACTGGCACGTCTACACGGGTGCATACATCCACCAAGGACCTGCGGGGGCCATCCCCCGCCGCATGGTGGCCGACGGCACCTTGCTGCGCGGTGCGGAGGGCCCCGACGACGAGGTCGACTCCAACTCCTTCGCCGGTTATGGAGCCGCGGTGTCATCGAACGTGGCGGCGAACTCTGACTCGGATGGAGGGGGGAGCGACACGGCTTCGCCGAAGCGAGGAGGTGGCGTTCCACCCTTCTCGCGCCGCACGAAGTGGCCGCTTCCCCGGGGCGCCATGCTCGGCAACGCGAACGTGGCGGCCGAGGCATCCGTCAACCAGCTTCTCGGCGCCAACGTCATGGCTCGCTTCGTTCGATTGGTGCCGCTGCCGCAGCCCAATCCGGTTGCGCTGCGGTTCGAACTGCAGACCTGCCTCCCTGTCGAGTCGTTCGAAGAAGACGCCTTGTTACCTGAGGGACGGCCAACGCACCAGCGGGGGCGCGCGGCCCCGGTGCCACCTCCCGCGCTGGATCGTACCCCGATACCATTGTCGTTGCTCGACTGGAGCGCACCACCGCCTCTTTCGCGAACGTCCAGAGAAGAGCTGGCAGAACGGGAGGGGAAATTGCTGATCAACGTCGCTGTCATCGAGAACGAATTGATCCCTCCGCCCTCCAGCGGGGGTGGTGGCGAAGAGGCAACGTACCCCCTCCGCGGCTTCACCAAGGGCGTCGCTCGCATTTCACTCGAGCTGCCAGCGGTTCTGCAGCAGCTCGAGTACCTGCTCGCGGAGTGGGGCCCTGAGCGCAGCGTCGACGCCGCGGTGATCGCCAGTGTTCGGCTTTTCCACACCCTCGGGGCGCTGGAGCTCATGGCAGCCCAGAACGGCAGCGTGGACGCCGCCATGTATGCGGCGTCGCTGCAGCGCTTCTTGATGCTCCAGGCCGCCCAAGTCGACTTTGGGTCGCAACTGGAGCCGCTGTTGTGCCGCACGGTGTCCCTCTTCGCATCGTTCCCTGCTGGCCACGCCTTCATTGCACCGGTCATCCTCCTGGCGTCGAAGAGCCTCGGACCCTACCACGCGGCGCAGCCGTTACTGCTGCAGCTGTGCGCGGATCACGGCTCCGCGAAGGACGTGCTCAAACTCTGCGAGGCCTGCGGGCGACCAGAAATCGCCGCGCTGCTGCCCGATGATGTCGCGCGAAGCGCTCCCGTCGGATCACATCAACGCGGACGCGGCGGAGCGCAGTCGAGCGCCGCGGGAATGACGCCGCCCCCTGCGGAACCGTCGGCTGTGACTGAGCGTACCCAGAGGGACGTCGCGTGCGTGCTGTCGCCGGCGAAGAAGCTGTCTCTCGCACACCTCACCATGTGCCACGTGCGCCAAGAGAGACAGCTGGCCGACCTGTCGTCCGCTTCGTCCATGCCGGCCCTCCCCCACTGGGCGTTGGCGGACATGTAACCGACCCTTCCTTCCCCTGTCCCTTTCAGTCGACTGCGCCCCCCTCACAGTGTTGACCGCTGAGGGCGGCGCTTCCCGAATGTACGAAATCGATACGTTTTCCCCCCTGTCCCCTTTCCGACTTGGGGGTAGGTATTTTGCAGCCTTCACGATGCAATGTTGATCACCGGGACAGCCACTTTTTCCTTTTTATGCATCGGGTCGCTGACCCGTCGTCAAAGCCCGAGCGGCCGACGGCTGAGACTGCAGGTGGGGTGCGACGTCTTGCAGTAGGCCGGTCGGGATCCCTCATTTTCCTTCCGCCCCGTGTGGAGATGGAGGAGCCGCGGGGCCGGCCAGGTTTGTCACCCAGCCTTGCTGTCGCCGACGTCGTGCACGACGGCTTTGCGCAGCGATCGACCGGCGACGGTGCGACACGACGCGCGATGGGCCCGCGGTGTGAACTGTGCGATGTTCCGCTCGAGCACGAAGGTTGCGTATCGCTGGACCGTGATGGTAGCTCTTACATGTGCCGCGCCTGCCTGGCGACTCTGAAGCGGAACGTTGTGGCCAACCGGTCAATGACGGCGGCGGAGGCGGTCGTACAGGAGAGGTCGCTGCTTCTCGATCGGCTCACGCGTCTCGCGAGCGAGCGCCGGGACGCGGTCGACCTTGGCGAGTGGCGCTGCAGCCACTGCCGCGAGAGAAACGAGGCCACGGCGATGTCGTGCGCCATCTGCGACACGGTGCGACCACTGCACGTGTGCGAAACGTGCGGCGCGGACGCGCTTTCGGTTCGCTTCTGCCTGAAGGGCGATGAGGTCGTTTCACGCGTCGCGACGAAGCCGATCGTGGAGCACGAAGCTCTCGAGTGCCGCAAGTGCTCACTACGCTTCGTGCTCCCCACAACAGACCAAGGGGGCGCCTCCCCCGTGGAGTGCCCTGGCTGCGGAGGCGGCGTGCGCTGGTATTGCGCTCGGTGTGCCGCCACCAATTGGACAGATGCTGATTGGGTGTGCTGTCGCAGCTGCGGCAATGACCATATCTCGAGGAGCACGCGGCCAGACGAGGGGAGAACCGGCTGCGGCGGCGCTCGCCTGAGCAGCTTGAGGCTAGCGGAGGGTCGCATCTCGGCCTTGAACGACGGCATTGACGTGACCGAATACTTGTCCGAAATGGCGCGGCAGGAGACGGCCGACCTGGGCTGGCGGCGCATGGTGAAGCGCCTCGATGCGCTGCAGTCACGGCTCGTGCCAGCACCGAACGACGGGAACTGCCTCTTCACCTCACTCGCCGCACAGTTACCGTCCCTGGCGCGGGGCATCGCGGCCATCGCCGCAAGGGAGCATCCGCAGTGGAATCCAACGATCGCGAGCAAGGCGGCCGCCATGGCCGTGCGGCACGTTGTGTGCGATGAGGTGGCGTCAGCAATCGACTTGTACGCGGCGTTTCACCCGGAATTGCTGTCAACGGTGCCAACGGTCAGCTCACCACCGTCATCACCGCGCCATCGGGACCTCAGCGGCCGGGAGGGCGCCACGACACCCCTCTCCGCGGCCCAGCGCTACCTGACGTCGATGTGTTTGCCCGGGGTGTGGGGAGACGAACTGTGTCTCAGCGCGTTTTGCCGCGCCACCAACGCCCAGATTCACATCATCACGGACGCCCGCGCACGCTGGCACCACCGAGTACTACCGCCGCCTCCGGCAGCGGTCGAAGCCGCGGGATCGTCTTCGCCGTCGCCGCCGCCGCTGTTGTTGTTTCTGGCGTACAGCGGCCGTCGGCATTACGACGCTGTCGCGCCCAGTCGAGCGTCGTCTGGAACCGCTGATTCTCCTCCTCGTTGACCTCTCTCGCTCGCTCCTCCCTTCGCAGCAGTTCGCGCGATTGCATTGGTCCCCTCCCGAAAACACACAAAAGAAGAATGCACGGAGCAACACAGAGCTCGACTCCGCATCGCTTGGCTGCCACACTCACGTCCCCCTTCGTACAGAACCGTTCGCTACTAACATGGCCGCTCGTCCCTCCGTTTCCGTCTACTCCG
>ERZ1292630.3358-Hain-H41-02um-R3-3358-length-14119-cov-53_pt2 | contig 12236 bp, 12 predicted proteins | sample MGYA00564408_ERZ1292630 | MGnify/ENA primary metagenome ERZ1292630 (study PRJEB36523, sample SAMEA6512641) | groundwater metagenome | collected 2019-01-08 | study: AquaDiva: Metagenomics assemblies of 32 groundwater samples | reverse complement strand
ATAAAATTTCTCCGGCCAAAAAACCGGCGAATTTTTTTGTTTGCTTAGAAGAAGTTGTTTTATAAAACATATATATATTAATAAATACTACATCGTTGATGGCACTTCCCTATAGGGAAGTGCCATCAGACAATAAGTCAAATTTTTTGAAAATAAAGATAAAGACAAAAGACAACGCCAAAGCCAAAGAAAAACCGATTAATAGATTGGTGGAATTAAAACTGGTCCTATTAAGAGAGCCGGACAAATTTTCAATATTTTGAATAGCCGCAGCGCTTTGGGTTGCCGCAATGCCGGTTTCCGCCATCGCGGTTTGGCCGCTAAAAATAAACTGACCGTCGCTTTGGCGAATCAAACTTTTGCCCTCGGCCGCGCTGCCAATATATTCCGCCTTATCAACCAAAAGGCGGCTTGCGTCATAAAGAAAAAGCGTTTCGCCGTTATTGTTTAAAGAAATTTTAGTGATTTTATAATCAAGCGTCAGATATTCTCCCGAATTAATCACTGTCGGTCTAAAAGAAAATGTTTTACCCGAAGCGTCTTTAATCTGCCAACCGCCAAGATTAACCGCGGTATCGACGTCATTAAATAGCTTTATCCATTCACCGTCGGCGTCCTTGCCGACAGGATTGGGGAGAAACTCGTAAATTATCATAGTCCTAAATGTTTATACGCCTTCTCCGTTGCCACTCTCCCGAGCGCGGTTCTTTGCAGTAAACCGATTTTTACTAAATACGGTTCGTAAATTTCTTCAATCGTTCCCTTATCCAGTCCTAAGACCGCGGACAAAGCGCTGACTCCAACCGGCCGATTGTTAAATTTTTTAATAACCGTTTCCAACAAGCGCCGCTCATATGATTCCAACCCAAGTGAATCAATTTCCAAAAATTTCAAGGCTTCGTCAATAATGTCGATATTGATGCTTTTTAAATTATTAACCTCGGCAAAATCCCTCACGCGTTTCAATAATCGATTAGCCGCCCGGGGAGTAAAACGCGAAACCCCGGCCAGAGCAACAATCGCTTCCTGGTCAAGTTTTATTCCCAATAACTCGGCGGATCGTTGAATAATTATTCCAATATCTTCAAAAGAATAATAATCAAAATGAAAAATCGCTCCGAAGCGCGAACGGAGAGGGCTAGACAACAAACTTGGCCGCGTAGTGGCGGCGATCAAAGTAAAAGCCGGGAGATCTATTGAAATCATGCGGCTGCCCAAGCCCTTGCCGATTACCAAATGAAGCTTGCGCGATTCCATTGCCGGATAAAGAATTTCCTCAATCGACCGATTAAGCCTGTGAACCTCGTCAATAAAAAGAATGTCCCGCTCTTCAAGGCTTGAAAGACAAGCCGCCAATTCGCCGGCTCTCTGCAAAGCGGGACCAGCGGTAATTTTTAATTCAACGCCCATTTCCTTGGCAACCAAAGTCGCCAAAGTGGTTTTACCCAATCCGGTCGGCCCGTAAAAAAGCAGATGATCGGCCGATTCTTTTCTTTTCTTGGCGGCCGTTAAAATCATGCCAAGATTTTTTTTAATCTTTTCCTGACCAATATAATCCCGCCAGCCGGTCGGCCGCAGAATTTTATCAATAAATCGGTCTTCGGGTTTTAAATTAACGGCTCTTGACATACTTAATTATATATGCTAAGGTTGTTTTTATAAAAGACTGCCTAATCCTGTGGGCAAACTAAGGAATTTCTTTTAGTTTCGGACGGCTTGGTTTTGGCTGGGCTCATCCTCGAAGAAATTCTTAATCTCTTTATTTTAAAGAGTTTTATCAAGTGCCCGCAGAATTAGGCTGTTTTGAATAAAATTATCGGTCCGGTTATCCCTTCAACTTCCTCAAGGGTCGTGATTCCGGAAATCGTTTTTAAAATCCCGTCCTGTTGCATCGTTACCATTCCTTGTTCTAAAGCGAATTCCCTGAAAGCCCCTTCTCCTGCCTGCTGGTTGATTAATTCTTCCAGAGTTTTATGCGAGGACAAAACATTGTGGCCGGGGTCAATCAATAATTTTTCATACTCCGGGTCGTTCAGAAAAAATTCGTAAATTCCGATTCTGCCTTTATAGCCCGTTCCGTTGCATTTTTCGCAGCCAACTGGTTTGAAAATTTCGATTTTTTCAAAATCCTTTCGATTTACCCTTCCAGGAAGATTATCAAAAAATTTCCGAATTTTGTCTTTCAAATCATCTCCTGTTTCTTGCGCAACTTTGCAATTTTGGCAAAGCCGACGAACCAATCTTTGGGCGATAATTAAATTAAGCGCCGGTCCGATACTGGTGGATTTTACTCCCAAGTCCAAAAGCCGGGGAATGGCGCCGCTGGCGTTATTGGTGTGTAAGGTTGAAAATACTAAATGCCCGGTTAAGGCCGCTTGGATGCCGATTTCCGCGGTTTCCTTATCTCTCATTTCTCCCACCAGAATCGCGTCCGGATCCTGGCGCATCAAAGAACGCAAACCATTCTCAAAAGTATAGCCGGCTTCTTCATCAACTTGAGTCTGCTCGATTCCTTCAAGATGATATTCTATCGGGTCTTCTATGGTTATTATTTTAATTTCCGGGCTCTTTTTGTGCTTCAAAAACGCGTAGAGAGTGGTAGTCTTTCCCGAACCGGTCGGCCCGGTGTTTAAAATCATTCCATTAGGCCTTTTAAGTTCTGTTCTTACGATTTCCAAATCGTCTTCTCTTATCCCAAGGTCGACCAAAGAAAGATTGATCGCATCCGGGTCAAGAAGCCTCATCACTGCCACTTCTCCGAATTCCGACGGAGCGATCGCCACCCTCACTTCCACATTTTTTTCCGGCAAAGTTATGGTAAACCGGCCGTCCTGAGTTTCGTCGCGAATATTGATTTTCAAACCCGAAAGAATTTTGACTTTAGTAATTATGTGTTCGTAAATATTCTTTTTCAGTTCGCCGAAAACATCGTGGAGCAGGCCATCGATTCTTAATCTTAATTTAACAATCCGCTCGCCGGGCTCAAAATGAATATCCGACGCCCGATTAGCCAAAGCGCCGGCTAAAATAATCTCTAAAATTTGAGAAGCATTAACGGTTTCGGTATTTAACGGCTGAATTGAAGTTTTGACGCTTTCCAAAGAAACCAGGATGTTTTTTAATTCCGAAAACTTTTTCTCTTCAATTCTCACCTTGCCGGTAATTTGCTCTTTTTGTTCTGAAACAAATCGGTAAAAACTTAAAATATGATTTAAACTCTTCGGGGAAACTATAAAAAGCGACGGCTCGTATCCCTTTTGTTTTAATTCTTCAATGGCTTTTTTCGCCCCTGTTTCGGTCGGGTCAAAAACCGCCAAAGCCGCTTTTTTCTCTTTGATTTCAAAGGCCGCTAATTTCGCCTTTCGAGCCGCCTCTTCCGGAATTAAAGCCAGGGCCTCGACATTGATCGGGCTGGTAATTAAATCAGCGTAGGGATGGCCGGTTTTATCCGCCCTTCTTTGGGCGTCGCGCTCTTCGGCTTCAGCCCTTAACTGTTCCAATTTTTCTTTAATTAAAGATTTTTTCGACTGGTCCATCCCGATAATTATAAAACATAAAAAACCAAAAAGGAACCGCCAATGAAATTTATTGTTTGGAAAAACAAAAGAATTTGGTAAGATAAGGAAATGAAAATTCTCGGCGTTGACCCGGGGTCGACGCGAGTCGGCTACGGATTGATAAAAAAAGAAAAAAGTAAATTAAAATTTCTCGATTCGGGAATTTTAAAAATTCTTTCAAAAGACAAAGGGCAAAGACTGGTGGAATTGGAAAAATCGTTTTTAGAATTACTAAAAAAAGAAAAACCGGATTTAGCGGTTTTGGAAAAACTTTATTTTATGAGAAATCTGAAAACCGCCCTTGAAGTCGCCCAAAGCCGGGGGGTCTTGACATTATTAATCGTTAAACACAAAATACCCCTATTGGAATTTACGCCCTTGGAAATCAAGCAGGGCGTAAGCGGCTACGGCGGGGCTGATAAAAAATCGGTTGCCAAGGCGGTAATGAGAATTTTAAATATAAAACAAATCCACGGCGGCGATGACGCGGCCGACGCTTTGGCGGCGGCTGTCGTGGGAAGCAACCATACTAAAGGTCGTTTAAATGAAATTCTAAAATTAATATGATTGCCGAAGTTATAAAAAAAACAAGCGATTTTAAACTTCAAAATAAGCCCTGCCCTGATTGCGGAGAAGAAATGATTGATGATGCTTGTCCGGCCTGCAGTCCGGAAGAAATAGGCGACGAAGAAACAGAAGAAAAGGCGGGCTCTGATGATGAAGAATTGATATAATCGTGGTTAAAAAAAAGCGTTTTTTAAAAATTACCGGCTTTTTTTTGCTGATCCTTATGGGGTTGGCTTTTTTTATTTTAATGATGGCGGCTAAAATAGCGAAGGAACTGCCCAGCCCCGAGCAATTCGCCGACCGCCAAATCAATCAATCAACAAAAATTTACGACCGAACCGGCGAAACTCTTTTATATGAAATCCACGGCGAAGAAAAAAGAACTATCGTCCCTTTTGAAGAAATCCCCGATTTCGTAAAACAGGCGACCATTAGCGTCGAGGACCGAGAATTTTATTCGCACAAAGCTTTTGATTGGCGAGCCATTATCCGCGCCTTATTTGTTAATATTATTAAGGGCCGGGTGGTCCAGGGCGGCTCAACTATTACCCAGCAATTAGCCAAAAACGCTTTTTTAAGCCCTGAACGGACCTACGAAAGAAAACTAAAAGAATTAATTCTAGCTTACTGGATTGAACAGCGCTATTCCAAAGATGAAATTTTAAATCTTTATCTTAATCAAATTTCTTACGGCGCCAACGCTTACGGCATTGAATCGGCCAGCCGAACTTATTTTAATAAATCCGCCAAAGATTTAAATTTGGCCGAGGCGGCGATCTTGGCGGCCCTGCCCAAGGCGCCGTCTTATTATTCTCCGTGGGGATCTCATAAAGAAGAATTGGAACAAAGAAAAGTCTATATTTTGGAGCAAATGTTTAAATCGGGATTTATAGACGAAGAAGAAAAAGAAAGAGCTGGAAATTCCAAAATAAAATTCTCCGAGCAAAACATCGGCCTGATTAAAGCGCCGCATTTTGTGATGATGGTTAAAGAATTTTTGGTTGAAAAATACGGTGAGGAAATTTTGGAAAAGGGCGGGTTAAATGTAATAACAACGCTTGATTGGAAATTTCAGAAAGCCGCGGAACAAACCATTGAAGACGGCGCCAAAAGAAACGCCGAACTTTATGACGGCCGCAACGCTGCCTTGGTCGCTCAAGACCCAAAAACCGGCCAAATACTGGCCTTGGTCGGCTCAAAAGATTATCTAGCGGAACCGGAACCGATCGGTTGCGAACCCGGCAAAACCTGCCAATTTGAGGGTAATTTCAATGTCGCCAGCCAGGCTCTTCGCCAACCTGGTTCGGCTTTTAAACCCCTCGCCTATATCACGGCTTTTCAAAAAGGCTATTCGCCGGAAACGGTGGTTTTCGATCTTCCAACGGAATTTTCCACTTACGGCAATACTTGTCCATTAACCGGTATTAATTTTTTTGACAATAATTCTCTTTGTTTTCATCCAGAAAACTTTGACCGTCAATTTCGCGGCCCGGTTAACTTAAGGAACGCCCTGGCCCAGTCGATTAACGTGCCTTCGGTAAAAGTTCTTTATCTGGCCGGGATCAATGATTCAATTAAAACCGCTCAAAATTTCGGCATTACCACTTTAACCGACCCGAGCCGCTACGGTCTTTCTCTGGTTTTGGGCGGCGGCGAAGTTAAATTAATTGATTTGGTTGGCGCTTATTCCGTTTTCGCGCAAGAAGGAGTAAAACATCGGCAAGCGTTTATTCTGGAAGTAAAAAATTCTCAAGGAAAGGTTTTGGAAAAATATCTTGACCAGGCCACCCAAATCATCGAGCCCCAATACGCTAAATTAATCAACAACATCCTTTCGGATGCTGAGGCGCGTTCTCCGCTCTTTCAAAACAGTCTTAATTTAACGGTTTTTGAGGGCCGCGAGGCGGCCCTAAAAACCGGGACAACCAATGATTATCGCGACGCCTGGACAATCGGCTATACGCCGTCTTTGATTGTTGGAGTTTGGGCCGGCAACAATAATAATAAACCAATGCAAAAACAAGCCGGCAGTATTTTAGCCGCCATTCCGATATGGCATGATTTTATGAGCAAGGTTTTAGAAAACTATCCCGTTGAATTTTTCAATAAAGCCGAACAAATAAATCAAACAAAGCCGATGCTGAACGGAGAATATATTTTTAATAACGAGACGCATAATATTCTTTATTATATTAATAAAAACGACCCGCTCGGTCCCCAACCGTCAAGCCCCGAAACAGATTCCCAGTTTTGGAACTGGGAATTGCCGATAAAAAACTGGTGGCAAAATTTACCGGGTTAAAGCTCTTAATCGCTTTTAATCGGCATTAAAATATAAAAATGGGAAGCGTCTCCCGGCGATTTAAGCAACGCCGGCTTATTGTCGCCGTTAAATCCGATAAAAACATTTTCCGAATCCAGGCCCCTAATTCCATCCAAAAGAAACCGCCAGTTAAAAACAATTTCCAGTGATTGACCGTTAATCTTCGCCGGAATTAAATATTTATTTTCTCCAATGGCCTGATTAGATGATTGAATTTCGATATTCTTGGCGCCCTCTTTAATAATGGTTTTTATTTCATTGAGCCTGTCCGTGAAAGCGCCGGTTAATTTTAAAGCGTTAATAAGTTGTTCTTTTTCTAAAATAATTTCGGTTTCAAAATTTTCCGGAATAATTTGTTGATAATCCGGGAAGTTGCCGTTGATTAGCCTTGAAACAATTTCTAAATTTTCTGTTTTTAAAAAAATCTGATTTTGATCAAAATAAATATTTATTTGGTCTTCGTCTTCTTTAAAAATTCTAATAATTTCCTGAACTGTTTTTAAGGGGATAGTTGTTTTAAATTCTTTGTCTATGTTTGATTTAAATTGAGTGTTTGTAATTGTTTTTTCCGCCAAACGAAAACTGTCGGTGGCGGCTAATTTTAATAAATTTGGTTGGAAACTAAAGAGAATCCCGCTTAATTCTGGTTTGGTTTCTGAAATTTGGGCCGCGCTAATTAAAAATAATAACGCTTTTTTAAAAATAGACGCGTTGATTTCCAGCTTTGGTTGGTTTTTGTCTATTTTAGGTATAATGGGAAATTCTTCTTTTTTTATTCCTTGAATTTTGGCTTGATAATTGTCGGTTTTAATTATTAATTTATTTTCTTTATTTTCCAGATTTATTCTTTCGCTTTGAAGATTGTTAATTATTGAATTAAAAATATTAAAAGGGATTGTTAAGTCCCCGTTTTTAATGACTTTTCCGGGAATAAAAACCGTAACGGCTAATTCTAAATTAGTCATTATTAATTTAATTTTATTATCTATGGTTTCTATTAGAAAATTCTTAAGAATCGGCAAGGCTGTTCCGTCTTTCTCTCCGCCGATTCTATTAAGCGCTTCTAAACCGTATTTTAAATGATTTTTTAAAATAATTACTTCCATAAATTAATACTACTATAACTGTATTTTAATTATAAATAAAATAGTAGTAGTTGTAGTGGTTGTTGATATGTTAATATGTTGATTATATTATAATATAATCAACACTAAATCTAATTAATATGGTTTGTTTTGTTGTGGATAAAGAGGGGATTAATTTTTATAAATATTTTCCTTGATTAATATGATTTTCTGATTTAATTTCTGATCTTTATTGATTTTTTGAGAAATTTTTTCATAAGAGTAGATAATCGTCGTGTGGTCCCTTTTCCCTAATTTATCCCCAATATCCGGATAAGACATATCCAGGATATCCCTTAAGAGAAAGGCGGTGATTTGGCGCGGTTCAACAACGCCTTTTTTTCTGGACCGGCTTATTAGATCGCTTTGGGGGATTTCATAAAAATCAGCCACCGCCTTAACCACTTGATTGCCGGTGATATTCTTGGAAGATTGTTGGATGGCGTTATTAATAACCTCTTCGATGATTTTAGAAGTCGGCTCAATATTTTTAACTTCTTTATAAAAAAGAATTTTATTTAAAATTCCTTCAACTTCTCGAATGTTTCTCTGGACTTTATTGGCGATCAAGTCGCAAATTTCATTCGGCAAGTCGGTGTTTTTTTCCTGAAGCTTGGTTTTAATAATCGCCATTCTCATTTCATAATCCGGATAAGTGATGTCGGCAATCATCCCGCCTTCAAAACGCGAGCGCAACCGTTCTTCGAGCGTGGGGATGGCCGCCGGCGGTCGGTCGGAAGAAATAATAATCTGTTTGTTATTTTCATAAAGAACGTTAAAGGTGTGGAAAAATTCTTCCTCGCTTCTTTCTTTGCCGCCGATAAATTGAATATCGTCGACAATTAAAACATCAATGTTTCTGTACTTAGTTTTAACGTCGTCCATTCTTTTATTGCGAATCGCCCAAACCACATCGTTGACGAATTTTTCCGAAGACACGTATTTTACCTTAACTTTATTTTTATAAAGATTTTTAATTTCATTGCCGGCCGCTTGTATTAAGTGGGTCTTGCCCAAGCCGGTGCCACCATAAATAAAAAGAGGATTGTATTTTTTGCCTACGTCTTTCGTTATGGCTATGGTGGCGGCGTAAGCCAATTCATTGGAAGAGCCCACCACAAAAGAATTTAAATTGTAGCGCGGATGAAGATTGGTTTCTGGATCGATTTTTAATTCCGGCAGACTAGACTGGCGGTTGGGGCTTGTTTTGGCGCTGGCAGCCTCTTTATCTTTAGGCGTTTTATTTTCTTCCATTAAAACGGTATATTCAACCCTCTTAATGGTTTCGTCGAACGAACGCAAAATTTCAAAAACCATTTTATGGTATTTGTTTTCAACCCACTCTTTCGCGAAATTATTGCCCAATCCGATTAAAATTTTACCATCATCGTCTTTTTTAATCAGCCGGCTGTTTTTTAACCAGGTGAGAAAATTCGGCCGGGAAATTTGAAGTTCCAATTCCGCCAATGTTGATTGCCAAAGTTGATTAAGATCCATATCCTTATTATTGTTTAATCCAAAATCAAGTCAAACGACGACAATTTATTAAGGTGTTGATTTTCTGGGGATAATTAATATAATTAAAATATGCCTAAAAGAACTTATCAGCCCAAAAAAAGAAAAAGGGCGAGAACGCACGGTTTTTTAAAACGGTCGCGAACAGTCGGCGGGAAAAATGTTTTAAAGAGAAGAAGGAGAAAAGGAAGAACGCGATTGGCGGTGTAATTTTCAATGCTGGCTAAACAATTTCGGCTACAGATTCAAAAGTGGCTGGGAGAGAAAAAAAGAACCGTTATCCGCAGAAGCGATTTTTTTATTGTTAAATCGCGGGATAATGATTTATTGTTCAGCCGGTTCGGAGCGGTGATAAGCGCCAAGGTAAATAAAAGCGCGGTCAAGCGCAATAAAATAAAAAGAACGATTTTTAATTTTATCCGTCTTAAAAAACTTCACGAGTTGGCCGGGAAAGATATTTTAATAATTGTTTTGCCGTCGGCAAGTAAATTAATAAAATCGGAAATTGAAAAAGAATTAAAAAAAATATTATTATGAGCGAATTATTTCATAAAATTTTATATCAACCGCTTTTTAATGTTTTGGTTTTTTTATACCAATATCTCGGGGACTTGGGAGTTGCCATTATTGTTTTGACTATTTTAATCAGAGTAGTCTTGTTTCCTTTATTTTATAAAGGCGCCAAAGACCAGGCGATTATGCAACGCTTGGCTCCTAAAATCAAAGAGATCCAAACCAATCATAAAAACAACCGCGAAGAACAAGCTAAGGCCTTGATGGGATTATATCGCGAGCACAAGGTGAATCCCTTATCCAGTTTTTTATTAATTCTTGTTCAGTTGCCGATTTTAATCGCTTTATACCAAGTTTTTATGAAAGGTCTTTCTGTTGAGGCTGGTTTTTTAGAGCTTACCTTTTTAGGCTTGATTGATTTAAGCAAGAAAAGCGCGATTATTGTCGGATTGGCGGCCGTGGCTCAATATTTTCAAGGCAAGCTGTCAATAATCAAAAGCGAAAAACTTTTTAAGGATTTAACTCCGGTTGAAAGAATGGGGCGTCAAATGATTTATTTGGGACCGATTTTAACGATAATTTTTTTGTATTTTTTCAACTTGCCTTCGGCGGTCGGTCTTTATTGGTTGACAACGTCTTTGTTTTCGGTTATTCAACAGATTATAATTAACAAGCGATTAAAATTAAATGGACCAGCTTCATAATAATATTCAAAAATTAATTGAGCTGATGGGATTCAATGATTTTTCCGTCAGTCTCGAACCCGAGAGCAACCGTTTTTTAATTTTTATCAACGACGGCGATTTTTTGAAAAATTTTTTGCCGAACTTCGTCGCCGATTTCGATTACGTGGTTAAATTGATGGCTAAAAAAATCGGCGCGGAGATGGTCGTCGTTGATATAAATAATTATCGGCGGGAGCGGGAAAATTTAATTCTGGAATTAGCCAGAGCCGCGGCTAGAAAAGCGGCGGCCACCAAACAAGAAGTGGCTTTGCCGACAATGAACGCTTATGAGCGCCGCCTGATTCATATGGAGCTGGCTTCGCATCCGGATATTAAAACCGAAAGCGCCGGCGAAGGCCGAGACCGCTATGTGGCGGTAAAGCCCATAGAATAAAATATTTATAGATATTAATATTTTTGAATTACAAAATATTATTTTCTCAGAGCTCGGAGTATTTTTCTGCTGAAAAATCTCCTCCTCTCGCGCCGTCGCGCTGCGAGAGGCTCTTTAAAAACAATATTTCGCAATTCAAGATTAATAGATATTATTATTTTGAATTCTTTTAATTAAGCTTATAAACCCGAGTTTTTCGAAATAACTTTCAATTCCGCCAGCCGGCGGATTTTTTGACAGGCCATTATATTTTAATTCGGACAACTCACTAACATCAAGTGGAGCGTCGCGCCTGATAACGGCCAATTTTTTTGACAACAAAGCAATGTCTTTGGATTTAACGATTTTTTCGTAATTTTTCTCCACCCCGCCTTTTTCCAAAAAATTTTCCAAACTGCCGTAATTTTTAATCAGAGGCGCGGCGGTTTTTGGGCCGATACCCATAACTCCGGGAATGTTATCCGAGGGGTCGCCGACCAATCCTTTATAATCGGCAATTTGAGAGGGCAAGAGTCCGCCATAGCGTTCTTTTACCGCCTCTTCGTTGTAAATTATCGTTTCGCTGATGCCTTTTTTAAAAGTTTCCGCCACCACTCTGTCTTTTTCCACTAATTGAAGAGAGTCCAGATCGCCGGTGAGAATAATAATTTTTAAATCCGGTTCGGTTTTAAATTTTTCCGCCGCGCTGCCGATTAAATCATCAGCCTCAAAACCCGGAGCCTCAAAAAATTTTATTCCAAAAGCCTCAACTAAATTGCGAGCTTCGATAATTTGAGAAATTAATTCGTCCGGCGCCTTGGGCCGATGAATTTTATAATCGTTAAAAATTTCTTTGCGGAAAGTCGGCTCCGGCCGGTCAAAAAAAGCGGCGATATAATCCGGTTTTTGCTCCCGCAGGATTTTAATTAAAACGCTTGATAGTCCATAGAGCGCGCCGGCCGGTTGATTATTCGGTCCGGTTAAAGGCGGCAAGGCGTGAAAACAGCGATGAATCAAAGAATTGGCGTCTATAAGAATCAGATTTTTCATTAGTTGAATTATAGCTTAAATAATGTTATTTTTAAAATTAATGGACAATCTTTTTAACAGTTCGGTCGGAATAAAATTCAATATTGAGCAGATAGGCCGGGAAGTTTCTCGTTTTATGTCCGAAGATAAAAATCGGCGCTACAAAATTATTATAGGCAGCGACTCCGACGGCCATAATGAAGAAAAAATAGATTTTATCACGGCGATTGTCATCCATCGGGTTGGCAACGGCGGTCGTTATTTTTGGAGAAGAACAAAATTGCCAAAATTCCACACCTTAAGAGACAGAATTATTAAAGAAGTTTTGCTTTCGATCGAGGCAGCCAAAGAAATTTTAACGGTTCTTAAAAAAAACGATCTTCCGGAGTTTGATTTTGAAATTCACGTTGATATTGGCGAAAATGGCGAAACAAAAGCGCTTATTCAGGAGATGACCGGGATGATCAGGGCTTATGATTTTGAAGCCCGCACCAAGCCGGAAAGTTACGC
>ERZ1292630.4238-Hain-H41-02um-R3-4238-length-12238-cov-7_pt1 | contig 12238 bp, 10 predicted proteins | sample MGYA00564408_ERZ1292630 | MGnify/ENA primary metagenome ERZ1292630 (study PRJEB36523, sample SAMEA6512641) | groundwater metagenome | collected 2019-01-08 | study: AquaDiva: Metagenomics assemblies of 32 groundwater samples | reverse complement strand
CATTTCCTTCTTCAGGGCGGTCACGCCGTTCGACGGAACGAGCGCTCTCATGGTGTTCTCCTCGTGCGGCCCTGGAGAATTTCCTCCGCGACGCGGGGCCGCCGTCGTTCTATCGCGGGGCCCGGCCCCACTCCTGCGGGCCGAGAGGTGCGTCATACGCCGTGGTGCACACCCCGTGCCACGGAGCGGCCCTCCGCGGCAGGTCGGGGAAGCCGCGACAACCATCCCTGGTCCAAGGGGTTACCCTCCGGGACCCTCCCCACTGCTACCTCGGCATCATTGTGGCGGCGATTCGTCGCTGCCAAGCTGTCAGGTAGGAGGGGAATGCATGACAGGACGCGGAAGACCAACCGAGCGCCGCCGGGCCCCGGCAAAGAAGGGCGCCAAACCGCGAAGCGCGTCCGCTTCGAAGCCGCTCCGCGCTCCGTCGTCGCCGCCGAGCGCCGCCGCCGCCTCTCGCGTCATCGTCGCCTCCCGCGGCATGACCATCCCCGCGTCCGAGCGGCTCGACCTCCAAAGGGTCCAGCCGATTCTCCCGCAACTCATCGACTCGCTCGACGAGGCGGTCCTCGTCGTCGATCACGAACAGCGGGTCGTCGCGGCGAACCGCCGCTACGTCGACGTGTTCGGGCTGGGAGGACCGGTCTGCGACGCGAAACGCTGTCCCGACCGAATCCTCGGAGGCGACCCGAACCGCGACGAGGCGACCCACTGCGGCGCGTGCGACGTCATCGAGACGCGCCGGCCGACCCGCCGCCTCCGGCTCGTTCCGGACCCGCGGGGGATTTCCCGCCGCTGGGAGGGGACGATGAGTCCCGTGCTCGACGCCAAGGGCGAGGTCACGCACGTCGTGGAAGTCTGGCGCGACGTCTCGGAGCGATCGCGACTCGAGAGCCAGCTGAGCCACAGCGAGCGGCTCGCGTCGCTCGGAATCCTGGCGGCCGGAGTCGCGCACGAGATCAACAATCCTCTCGCGTCGGTGCTCGTCGCGGTCGAGTCGGTGCAGCGCCGTCTGGCCGCCGGAAGCGAGGTCGAGGGCGCCTGCACCCCCGATCCCGAGATTCTCGAACTACTCGACGTCATGGAGCGGGAGACGCGCCGTTGCCGGGACATTTCCGACAAGCTGACCCTTCTCGCGCAACCGCCCACGGGGCCGAGCGCGTGGGTCGACCTGAACCACTCGGTGTGCGACACGCTCGCGCTCCTTCGCTATGCCATGAAGCGGCAGGGAGTCACGGCGGAGGAATCGCTCGATCCGGGGCTCCCCGCCATCTGGGCGCGCGAGAGCGGCATGCGGAGCGTCTGCATGAACCTGATGCTGAACGCCGTGCAGGCGATGCCGAACGGAGGAACGCTCCGCGTCCGGACCGCCGCGGCGGGAAATCACGTCGTTCTCGAGATCGCCGACACGGGGACCGGGATCGCGCCCGAGCTCATCGATCGCATCTGGGATCCTTTCTTCACGACCAAACCGCCGGGCTCCGGCACGGGACTTGGGCTCTCCATCACGCAGCGCGTCGTCACGCGCCACGCGGGGCACATCACCGCGGAGAACCGGGCCGAAGGTGGCGCGCGGTTCACCGTGGAACTCCCCGTGATGGGGCCGGGAGGCGAAGGTGTCTGAGTCGCGCATCCTTCTGGTCGACGACGAGGAATCGTTCCGGCTGATCGTCGGCCGCGAACTGCGCCGCGCCGGCTATCACGTGGACGAGGCCGGCATGGTGGAGGAGGCGCGCCGCTCGCTGGCGCAGCAGAGCTATCACGTCGTCCTGCTGGACGTGCGGCTGCCCGACGGGAGCGGCATCGATCTCCTGCAAGACATCAGGCAATCGCTCCCGGCGACACAGGTCGTGATCCTCACCGCGTTCGGTACCGTGCAGGAGGCGATCCGCGCCATGAAGCACGGCGCCTTCGACTTCCTCTCGAAGCCGTGCAAGCTCGGCGAGATCGAGGCGGTGATCGAGAAGGCACTCGAGGTCCAGTCGCTGGAACGCGGGCACGCCGTATTGCAGCGCGACCTAGAGCGGCTGCAGCCGAGCGAGCGGATCGTGGGCGAAACGCCGGGGATCCGTGAAGTCCACCGCCTCATCGAACGGGTCGCGCAGACCGACTCCACCGTTCTCATCCGCGGCGAAAGCGGCGTCGGGAAGGAACTCGTCGCCCGCGCCGTCCACCGGCAGAGCAAGCGGACGAAGCAGCCGTTCGTCGTCGTCGACTGCGCCTCGCTCCACGAGAACCTGCTCCAGAGCGAGCTGTTCGGCCACGAGAAGGGCGCCTACACGGGCGCGGTTCGTCTGAAGCACGGCCTCTTCGAGGTGGCCGACCGCGGCACGATCTTCCTCGACGAGATCGGCGAGGTGACGCCGCCGCTCCAGGTGAAGCTCCTCCGGGTGCTCGAGACGGGCATTTTCCGGCGCGTCGGTGGAACCGCCGACGTCCGGGTGGACGTGCGGGTCATCGCCGCGACGAACCGAGCGCTGGAGAATATGATGCAGGCGGGAGCGTTCCGGGAGGATCTCTACTACCGGCTGAACGTCTTCACGATTCCGATCCCCCCGCTGCGTGAGCGGCGCGAGGACATTCCGCTGCTGGTGGCCCATTTCATCCGAAACTCGGCCATCGTGCCGAAGCGCAACGTCGAGATCTCCGCCGACGCGATGGATGTCCTCATTCGCTATCCCTGGCCCGGAAACGCGCGCGAACTGGCCAACGTGGTCGAGCGGGCGCTCATCCTCTGCGAGGGCGATAGGCTCCTTCCGGAGAGCCTCCCGATCGGAATCCGCCGCTCGACGCCGGAGACCATGCCGTCGAACGGCGGGCGGAGGCCGACGCTGGAGGAGGCGGAGCGCCGCTATATCCTCCAGGTGCTGGACGAGTGTGGGGGGCACCGTCAGAAGGCCGCCACGATCCTCGGAATCAGCGAGCGAAACCTCTATCGCAAGCTGAAACAGTTCGGGATGAGCGGGCAGCGCGAGGCCATTCACTCCTGACAAGCGCGACCCGCTTGCCGCGTTCCTGACATCGCGAGCAGGGCTTCCTGTCGGAACCGTCAGGCCCGGCCGCGCCTAGCACCCCCCCGCCCGCTCCCTCGAGCGCCATCTCTCTCAACCAAATCAAGGACTTAGCGCCGCGGCCGCCCCGGTCCGGAGCGAGGCATGGCCAATGCAGTAGGAGTGCGCTCGGCAGCCGCCCCCGTCGCACATGGCGACGGTGGAACCAGTTGAACCCAAACGCCGTCACGCGGCTGTCGCTTTGTCGAGGGTCCGGCGTGCGGGTACCTGGGGCGGGAGTCCTCCGTCAGCATGCCGGGGATATGGGCCGCACGGTCCACCCCAACCGAGGGCATGCTGGGCCGTGGCGTCCCGCCCCTTGGGTTATTGGCACGAGGTCGCCATGCACGCTCCACGACACCCCGATCACACCATCCTCCGCGTCGTCGCGTGCGCCTGCGCGGCCCCGGGCGCCGACGCGCTCACCCAGTTCCTCGAGAACGAGGGCTGCGTCACCGTCCACTGCTCCTCGCACGAATCGCTCCTGGAGGAGGTTGTCCGAAGCCCCGTCGACGCGGTGGTCTTCGGCTTCGCGCCTCCCGGTTCGCTGGAACCGGCCCTTCTCCGCCTGCTCCGCCGACTTCTTCCGGACACGCCGCTCATCATCGTGGCGCGCGACGCCACGCTGGAGATGGAGCGGATGCTCCGGGAGTACCGTCCTCTCTTTGTGGCGGTCCCCCCGTGGGATCGCGCCGAGCTGAGGGAGGTCGTCCGGGCCATTCGCGCGCACCGAGCGCGGAAGAGCCTCTCCACCTCCTCGCCTTCGTGATGACGTCACGGTGATGGCCGTGCGCTACCTCGGCCAGACGCGAACGAATCCGACCACGTCTTGAGAACCGTGGCGGCGAGGATCACGCCGCCTCCCGCCAGCGACCAGGGACCCGGAATCTCCCCGTTCACGACGAGCGCCAGGAGCGGATTGAGCGCCGGTTCCAGCAGGAGAAGCACGGAGGTCTCGAATGCCGGGACGTGGCGCGACGCCTTTGTCAGGAAGACGTAGCCGAGCCCCAGCTGAACGACCCCCAGCCCCGCCAGCACCGCCCCATCAGTCGGCGTGAAGCGCGCGACGGGTAGTGCCAGCGGAAGCCCGATGAGAAACGCCGTGATGTTCCCGCTCACGACCGCTCCCGCCGCGGAGCCGCGGTATTCTCCGGAGGCGCGCCCCATCCACCGGAGCGACATGATGGTGAAGGCCCACGCCACGCCGCTCAGCACCGCGAGGATGTTTCCAGCGGCCGGATCGGGAGCCGTGCGCATCGGAGCGTCGACGCTCACGAAGAAGAGCGCGAGACCCGCCCCGATGAGCCCCATGACGGCGAAGTCGAGCGGGCGATTCCGTTCCCGGAGGAGCCACGGTGCCACGATGAGGATGTAGAGGGGCGCCGTCGATTGTAGGAAAATCGTGTTCGCGGAGGTCGTGAGCCTGTTGGCGAGGACGAAGAGGAGGACCGTCGCGGCATAGGGAAGTCCTGCGACGACGACGCGCCACGACGATCCGCGGCGCGCCTCGGGCATCAGGAGCAGGACCACCAGGGCCGCGATGCCGGAGCGGAACGACGCCACCTGCCAGGGGGTCAGGCCGCACGCCTTGATTCCCGCGCCGCCGGCCGAGAAGATCAGGGCCGCGGCCAGTACTTGGAGCCGGCCCGTGGATCGTTCGCTCATGGGCCGGGAGTGTATACGCTACGACCTTGGCCGGGTCGGCGGTTTCGAGGTTCGGGGGAGGGCGCCGGCGCATGGCGCGGCCATCCAGCACGACGACAGCGACGGCGACGGCGTGGCCGAGTTCGTGGCTCTCTTCCCGCGCGAGCGATTCCGCGAGATGCTGGCCGCCGGCGACCTTCGCGGGCGGACGGACCTGACGCTGACCGGAGGTCTCCATCGCGGCGGAGGCTACGCCGGGCCGTTCGAGGCGACCTTCGTTCGCTCGAACTCCTTCGACGTCACCGTCACCCCGAACCCCTTCAACCCGACGGCGCACATCATCCTCCACACGCGCGTGGACGGGCCGATGAGCGCGCGACTCTTCGACATTCGGGGACGGCGGGTGAAGACGATCCTCCGCGGCGAGCCGATGCAGGCGGGGCGGCACGATCTGGTGTTCGACGCGCGGGACGACGGCGGGGTGACTCTCGCTTCGGGGGTCTACTTCCTGCAGGTGACGAGCCGGGACGGGACCAGGACCGGAAGGGTGGTCGTGGCGAAATAGGTCGGTGCGCGGGCCGCTATGGCGCGGCGGCCCGCGCGCGCGATCGCAGGATGAGAATGACGCCCGCGATGACGACGGCGCCGGCGGAGAGCGTTCTTCCCGTGACCTCCTCGCCGCCGAGCGCCCAGCCAAGGAAGACGGCGACGATCGGATTCACGAACGCGTACGTGGCGACGCGCGTCGGCCGCGTGACTTGGAGGAGCCAGGCGTAGGCCGAGAAGGCCACGATCGAACCGAAGGTCACGAGATAGGCGAAGGCGAGGGCCGAGCGCGCGGAGATCGCCCCCACGTTGACCGCGCGCCACTCGCCCACGAAGAAGCCCATGCCGACGGCGAGCGCTCCGCCGCAGAGCATCTGCATGGCCGCGGTCTGGAGGAGCGACGGCGGTTGCGCCGCGTCCTTGGCGTGGACCGAGCCGTACGCCCAGCCGAGTGTGGCGAGCACCAGAGCCGCCGCGCCCAACGGGTCGACGGCGGCCTTGGTGAGCGACTCGCCCGGGCCGATGAGGAACGCCACGCCCAGAAAACCGAGGACGAGCCCCGCGGTCGCCACTGGAGTCGGACGCGACCACCGACGGAGATACGTTTCCATCAGCGTCATCCAGAGCGGCACCATGGCGATGAGGAGCGCCGTGATGCCCGAGGGGATGCGCGTCTCGGCCCACGAGACCCCGCCGTTTCCCATCAGGAAGAAGCAACCGCCGAGGAGTAACGCCGCGCGCCATTGCGCCGCAGTCGGGCGCGCCGCCTCCCCGCGCCAGGCGACCCACGCATACAGAATTCCTCCCGCGACGAGATAGCGGGCCCCCACCATCAGAAACGGGGGCATCGTCTCGATCGCGAATCGGATCGCGAGATACGTGGAGCCCCAGATCAGGTAGATGCAGGCGAACGCCAGCACGACCAGGGTGGTCGGGGCGGAGGCGCGAGTCGTGACGGCGTTCATGCGGGAAACCTAGCGCGAGCGCTTGCGGCGCGCGCTCCGTTCCTTGCTCTCGAACTCCGCGCCCGTCGGAAGAGGAGCGTGCTCCTTCACGGTGGAGAGAACGATGGTCGTGCGCGTGGAGCGGATGCTCTTGATCGTGCCGATGCCGTCGCGCAGGAGCGCTCCGAGCGCCTCGGTTCCGGCGACCCGGACTTTCACCAGATAGCAGTCCTCGCCCGCGACCTGGTGGACCTCCTGGACTTCGGGGAGGCATGCGATCGCGCGCCCTGCCTCCAGGCCGCCGATCCGCTCCTCGGCATGGACGAAGATGAAGGCGAGGAGGCCGGCATCGAGGGCGCGTGGGTCGATGCGCGGCTCATAGCCCTGGATGACGCCGGTGCGCTCCAGTTTGCGGATCCGCTCCAGCACGGCGGAAGGGGCGAGGCCGACGCGGCGCGCGATCTCGGAATTCGGCGTGCGCGCGTTTTCTTGGAGGAGAGCGAGGATGGTGCGGTCGGAAGAATCAAGCATCGGGCAAACCTCCTTTGAACAGAATATAATACGTTCTCGTTGGTAGTTACAAGACGATTATTCTGTCTATTGCTCGCTGCGCGGAATCGCGATTCCCGGCCCCGAAAGTCCCTCGCGGAGGCGTAGACTCTTGGAAGAGCGCGATGTCTCGCGCCAGGGAGGCAACCCTCGATGTTTCTGCTGCTCCTCGTCACGACGCTCGGCGTCGCCCTTCTGACCTCGGCGATCGTCGTCCTCTGCTTCAAGAAGCCGATCCGCCAGATCCTCGACCGGATCATCGGCGAGGAGATCGCCGAGGGGTGGCAGCGCTTCCTCCTCTTCGCCGTCTATGTGGTCGGCGTCTCCTCCGGCGTTCAGATCTGGAAGTTGGAGCAATACGTCCATCCGCAGTCGGTCGGTCCCGAGGGGAAGGCCGTCACGTTGACCCTCGATGCGTCGTCGATCGCGCTCGAGGTCTACCGAACAATCATCCAGGTTCTCCAGGGCGTTGCCTGGGCGCTCCTCGTCTTCTTCGTGGTGGCGTTGATCGCCTTCGCCATCACGCGCCGGGCGGAAGCGCGCCGCGGCGAAGGGAGCGCAAAGTGACGCGCGAGCGGCGTCGGGCGGGAGCGGGGGTCTTGCTCCTATTGCTGATGGTAGTTGCCTTCGGCGCGACCTGGATCGTGGCGAACGGCGAATCCCCATGCGGGTGGGGAATCTTCAACCCGTGAGCACAATCGTTCAGCCGGAACCGGGGGCGCAAGGTAGGAGCCTATGGGACATGGATACTTCCGCGTCGTTCGTGCTTTCCTCTTCCTAGCGGTCCTTCTCGGCAGCACGGCGGTTCAACCGACACCCACCGCCGCCCAGTACATGTACCTCGACGCCAACGGCGACGGGGTACACACCGACGCGGACGTCGTCCCCGTGAGCGGGACGGTGACGTTCGACGTCTGGCTGGTGACCGACCGCAATCGGGACGGCAGCGCGGCGACCTGCGCTCAGTCTCCGGGCACTTCGCTCAACCTCCGGAGCTATTCGTTCGTCCTTCTCGTTTTCAACGGGCGAATTCAGTTCTCGACTCCTGTCAATCGGGTCGCCTCCTTCACCCTTCCGCCTCTCGGCTCGGTCATGTCCCAGGAACTCTCCTTCTTCGCGGAGGGGGCGGCGGCACTGCCGGCCGGCCGATATCGCCTCGCCAGCGTTTCCGGCCAGACGACGCTTGGGACGCCTCGTCTCTCCTTCGCGCCGGGCAGTTCCTCAACGCCGTTCCTGGTCACGGGATTCGGTTCGGACTGTCCGGGCGCCGGCTACACCGGCTCGGTGGAATTCACGCTCGACTGGGCCGACGCCGACGGACTCCCATACGGGGGGCAAGAGAACCGCGTCCCGACCATCGCGACCATCGCGCCGATGACGGTCGCGGAGGGCTCCGTCGCCACCCAAGTTCTCGGTGCGAGCGATCTCGACGGCGATCCGATTCAACTCACCAGGACGTCGGGGCCGCCCTACATGTCGTTCGCGCCGCTGACCAGCACGGCGGGGAGCGCGACCGCCGAGATCCGTCTGACGCCCGGCTACTCCGCCGCCGGGTCGTCGCTAGCGACCTTCGAGGCCACGGACGAAATCCTCACGTCAGGCCCCTCCACGCTCGAAATCACGGTGACGAACACCAACCGTCCGCCGAGCCTGGGACAGCCCGATGACATGCTCGTCGAGGCGGGCACTCGTGAAGAGCAGGATCTCGCCCTGAACGACCCGGACGGGGACACGCGCGTCGTCGTCGTCTCCGGCCCATGGTTCGTCGGCGTCGTTCCCCCCGCTCGCTTCGTCGCCGATCCTCCCCCCACGACGCCCGCGTCGGAATACGTCGTCACCCTGCGGGCCACCGATGGGGCGGCCTTCGACGAGAAATCGTTGCGCGTGACGGTGTACGGGACAAAACACCCGCCGACCTTGGAGCCCGTGGCCGACATGGTTGTGGTCGTGGGAGAGTCCGCGGCGCAGGACCTTCGGGCGACCGACCCGGACGTGGAGATCATCACCGTCCAACAACTCGACATCATTCCCTTCGTCCGCGTGGACGAAACCTATCGGCGAGAGGGCCTGGAGCTGGCGCGACTTCTCGCGACCCCCGACGCCAGCCACGCCGGCGTTTGGTCCGGTTCGATCCGGGCTACCGACGGCATCCTCGTGGACGACCGCGAGTTCGGAATCACCGTTCTTTCAGCCTACCCGGGATCGCGGAAACTGCTCCTTCGCAGCGACCCGAAGGCCTACTTCACGCCCTGGGACGAACTTCAATTCAACGGCCAGGAGGGCTCCTTCACGGCCAGCGGCAATGCTGGCGACGGGGTCACCGTCGTCTTCGATACGCCCGACCCATCGGGCTATAAGCCGGCGTACGGGCCTTGGATCGAGCTCGCCTGCACGCCCGCGATCCGCCCCCAGTGCATGAGCGATCAGACGAACACGTGGTCGCTGACCTTCGCGCCGCCCGCCGGCCAATCGCTCATGCCCGGGCTTTATCAAGGCGCGACCGCCCTGGGCGGGCCCTCGCTGCCGCGCCTCTTCGTGCGGCCCTACTGTCCGAACATCGGGGACTGCGGCGTTTCCAATTCGACGTTCGAGGTCCGCGAGGCCACCTACGACGCGCAGGGGAAGGTGGAGACGTTCTGGGCGACGTTCGAACAGCGCTGCGCGAATTGGAGTTGGGTGCTCGCGGGGGAGGTGCGATTCAACGCACGACTCCCGGTCTTCGCGATCGCACCCAGCCGCGTGAAGGGGACAGTCGGCCTCCCCGTCTCGCTCGAGATTCGGCTCCGGGGATCCGCGGCCGTGCTCGGAACGGTGACGTCTCCGAATCTGCCCGATGGCGCCACGTTCCTTCCGAGGAATGGCGAGATGATTCCGTTCTCGTGGACACCCCTGGCCGAACAGGTCGGACTTCATCGCATCGATTTCGTGGCGGCAGCGCCCGGGGAGCGAGCCGATACGACCCATGCGACCGTCTGCATCGACTCGGCCGGCACAACGAACTCCATTCGCGAGGGTGAACCGGAGCCGGGCGGGCCGGAGCTTCTGCGATTGGCTGGGCTTCAGGCCTCGATTCATCCGAACCCGTTCAATCCCGATACGAAGCTGACCTTCACGACGTCAGCCACGGGGTTCGCGCGCGTGACGATGTTCGATCTGCACGGGAGAAAAATCCTGCAACTTCTCGACGAACGAGCGCTCCCGGCGGGGCCGCATTCTGTCTCCGTGGGCCGGGCGCTCTCCGCGCGGCGGATCGCCTCGGGCATTTACTTCTACCGTTTGGAAACACGGGAGGAGACCGTCTCCGGGAGATTGGTGATCCTCAGGTAACCGCTGCCGCCTCAGGGGGTTCTCCAAATCGGGGAACCCCCGGCCGGCGAGGCGCGTAGTACCCTCGAACCATGAACCTCGGCACGATCGGACTTCTTCTCGGCGCGTCGTTCGCGTCGGGCATCAATCTCTACGCGACGGTCGCGACACTTGGGCTGCTCCACCGGTTCGAGGCGATCGCGCTTCCGCCCTCGCTCGCCGTCCTGGCGCATCCCGTCGTCCTGGGACTGGCGATCGCGCTCTACCTGGTCGAGTTCGTCGCCGACAAGATCCCCGCGGTCGACCACGTCTGGGACGCCATCCACACCTTCATCCGCCCGCCGGCGGCGGCACTCCTCGCCTACGCGGCGGTGGCGCCGGCCGCGGGCTCGGTTCCCGAAGTGTGGCGGATCGCGGCGGCGCTTCTCGCGGGCACAATCGCCCTGACCGCGCACTCCACGAAGGCCGCGACTCGAGGCGCCGTCAACGCCAGCCCGGAGCCGTTCAGCACCGCGGCCGTTAGCTTCGCCGAGGACCTCTTGGCGATCGGCCTCTCGTGGCTTGCCGTCACGCACCCCGCCATCGCGATTGGCGTCGTGGCGGTTCTCCTCGTCGCCTCGATCGTGATCCTCGTGGTTCTCTTCCGCTTCGTGCGCGCGATCTGGCGCCGCATGTTCGGCGGCCGGGGCCAGGACCGCGGCCAAAACGAAACGCCCACCCCGGCCTAGGCCGGAGCGGGCGTTCTTCGCTTCTCGAGTCTTGCGGTCCCCGTCGTTTCCGCGGCGAGCAGGGTCGAGGCCGCCGCGCGCTATCCCTCCGCGGGCTTCCGCTTGTTGTGGTCGAGCACCCGCTTCCGCACGCGGATCGCGTCGGGCGTCACCTCCACCAGCTCGTCGTCGTTGATCCACTCGATCGCCGTCTCGATCGTCAGCTCGCGGGGAGGCGTCAGCAGCATTCCCTTCTCGGAGCCCGACGCGCGCATGTTGGTCAGGTGCTTCTTCCGGCACGTCTGGACCACCATGTCGCCGTCCTTCACCTGCTCGCCGGCCACCTGGCCCGCGTAGACCTTCTCGGTAGGCTTGATGAAGAAGATGCCGCGGTCGTCGAGCGCGTCCAGCGCGTAGGCGGTGACGTCGCCGCCTTCCTTCACGACCATCGCGCCACGCTTGCGGTTCGGTAGCGATCCGCGGTGCGGGCCGTACTCGTCGAACATGTGATTGAGGAGCCCCGTTCCCTTCGTCAGCGTCAGGAACTCGGTGCGGAATCCCAGGAGGCCGCGCGACGGGATCGAGAATTCCATGCGGGCCCGGTCGCCGTGCTTGCCGAGGTGCTGTAGCTCTCCTCGCCGCTCGCCCAGCGCGGAGATGACCGCGCCGGTGTAGGCCTGGTCGCAGTCGATCACCAGTTCCTCGTACGGCTCCAGGAGATGGCCGGAGGCGTCGCGGTGAAAGATCACCTGCGGCCGGCCGAGGGCGAACTCGAACCCTTCGCGCCGCATCGTCTCCGCCAGGATCGAGAGCGAGAGTTCACCCCGCCCGAGAACCATGAAGGAATCGGTCTCGGGATGCCGTTCCATCAGCAGCCCGACGTTTCGCTCCAGCTCCCGCTCCAGCCGCTCGAGAATGTGGCGGCTCGTCAGGTACTTCCCGGAGAGCCCCGCGAACGGCGAATCGTTCACGCGGAACTCCATCGATAGAGTCGGCTCGTCGACGCGGATCCCGGCGAGCGGATTCGGATCTTGCGGGTCGAGAATCGTCTGCCCGATCTCGATCTTGGGGAACCCGGAGATGACGACGATGTCACCGGCCGCCGCGCGCTGCACCTCCACGCGATGAATTCCCTCGAAGAGATAGATCTTGGCGGCGCGCCCGCGCTCCAGCATGGTTCCGTCCGGCTTTACGGCCGCCAGCGGCGTGGCGTGCGTCAACTCGCCCGAGTGAATGCGCCCGACCGCCAGGCGGCCGAAATAGTCGGAATAGTCGATGTTCGCGACGATCAGTTTGAACGGAGAGTCCTCGATGACCGGCGGCGGAACGATGCTCATGATCGTCTCGAGGAGCGGCCGGAGGTCGCCGCTCGTCGCCGTGGGATCCTTGGAGACGAAGCCGATCCGTCCCGATCCGTAGAGCACGGGAAAGTCGAGATGATCGTCGTGCGTCGCGAGCGACAGGAAGAGATCGTGGATCTCCTCCTCCACTT
>ERZ1292630.4237-Hain-H41-02um-R3-4237-length-12240-cov-10_pt1 | contig 12240 bp, 10 predicted proteins | sample MGYA00564408_ERZ1292630 | MGnify/ENA primary metagenome ERZ1292630 (study PRJEB36523, sample SAMEA6512641) | groundwater metagenome | collected 2019-01-08 | study: AquaDiva: Metagenomics assemblies of 32 groundwater samples | reverse complement strand
AGGGGATCGAGCGTTGGGATGGTGTGCAAGCCCAGCTTGACTGGGAAGCCTAAAGTCCCGCCGAGATTTCCGCCGTACCTATGCTGTCCTCGGTAGGTGCGCGCTCCTCCCACCCTAATCTCTCTCTCATTCCGGTTGGCGGTTTCCTTCTCTTGCTCTTCACGCTGCTGTCAAAGATAGGCTTTGGGATTTCCCTCGCATCGGATGGCAGTGAAGGCTTGCTGATCCTCTCAATCTATGTACAATGCCGCTAGGTTTCATCACGTGAACGTGTGAGAGGATGAATGGCCAAGCACAAGTCGCCCGCATCGGTTCCAACGTCTGCTTCTCCCTCGAAGGCTGCCCCCCAACCACCAGCATCTAAGAAAGCCGGGCCCCCTGTTGCCAAGGCAGTCACGGCGGTGGAAATGGGCGCCAGGCAGCGCGAGATTTCCGTCTCCGAGTTCTTCACCAAGAATCGGCATCTACTCGGTTTCGACAACCCGCGCAAAGCGCTGCTGACCTGCGTGAAGGAAGCGGTCGACAATGCGTTGGACGCTTGTGAGGAAGCCGGGATTCTTCCTGAAGTCACAGTACAACTGGAGGTCGTGGCAACGGGATCTTCAGCTGTGCCGCCCGCGAGTCAGGCGACTCGCTTCCGGATTACCGTCACGGACAACGGCCCCGGGATCGTCCGTCAGCAGATTCCCAGAATCTTTGCGAAGCTCTTGTACGGGTCTAAGTTCCATCGCCTCCGCATGAGTCGAGGCCAGCAGGGAATCGGCATTTCAGCAGCAGGAATGTATGGCCAATTGACGACGGGCAAGCCGGTGAAGATTATCTCGCGCACCGGCCCCAAAGCGTCGGCCCATTACTTCGAAGTGCAGATCGACACGAAGAAAAACGAACCGTTGGTCCATGAAAACAAGCAGATCGAGTGGAGCCAGCCCCGCGGCACGCAGGTGGCGATCGAAGTCGAAGGACGCTATCAGAAAGGCCGCGCCTCGGTGGACGAGTATCTAGAGCAGACGTCCATTGCCAATCCGCACGTGAGTCTCATCTATCGAACGCCGGAAGGCGAGACGAAAGAATACCCCCGTACCTATCACGAGCTGCCGCCTTCGCCGAGGGAGATCAAGCCGCATCCCTACGGCATCGAGTTCGGGATGCTCCTCAAGATGCTCCAGGAGGCCAAGAGCCAGACCTTGTCGAGTTTTCTGTCGAGCGATTTCTGCAGGGTGACGCCTGCGCTCGCGGATGAGATCTGCAAGGCGGCGAAGGTCTCGCCCAAGGCGAAGCCCAGGGACATTCGCGGCGCGATTGCCGAAACGCTCTATCAGACCATTCAAGCGACGAAGATCATGGCCCCGCCGACCAACTGCCTTTCGCCGATCGGTGAGAAGGCGATCCTCTCAGGGCTCTACAAGCAGATCAAAGGGGAATTCTATACCGCAGTGAGCCGTCCTCCTTCCGTGTATCGCGGCAATCCCTTCATCATCGAGGCGGGGTTGGCCTTCGGGAAAGCACCGGACAGCGCGACGAAGCCTGAGAAGCCGGCGATGCCGCTGGCAGAGGGGGAGCAGGAGGAGGGAGACTCGGAACTCGCACGCGTGATTCGCTATGCCAACCGGGTGCCACTGCTCTATCAGCAATCTTCCTGTGCCACGTTCAAAGCGGTGCTCGCCACGACCTGGCGCAACTATGGAATTTCCCAGTCACGCGGGGCCTTGCCGGCCGGGCCGATGGTCATCTTCGTGCACATCGCCTCCGTCTGGGTTCCCTTTACAAGCGAGTCCAAGGAAGCGATTGCGGAGTATGACGAGATCCATAAGGAGATCACCCTGGCGCTCCGCGAGTGCGGGCGGCGACTCGGGCTCTTTCTGCGCCGACGCGAGCGGGCGGCGAGTGAATTCCGTCGGCGTAATATTTTCGAACTCTATATCGAAGAAGTCGCCGAAGCCTGTAACCGGCTCAAGGGCGGGAAGCTGCCCACGGAGAAGTTGAAAGCCCAGCTGCAGAAGATTGCGTCCTCGCGCACCGGCGGCATCAAGACGGATGCAACGCTTGGCAAGACGGGAGCAGGGCCGGAAGGCCTGCCGTATTCCATCATTGTCACCGCTGAAGGAATTGAAGGAGAGGTCCCCCCGATTCCTGACGTATCACGTTCCGTTGGGCCGGCGACTGACGTTCCCGAGGGAGCAGGGGTCGAAGAGACGCAGTCCTCTGCGAAGCCGGGACTGAGACGGGCCGCGAAGACGAGGTCTGCCAAGAACGGGGTCGGCAAGGCCGCGGCCGTCCCGGCGCTTCCGAAGAAGAGCTCTTCCGCACAGCGACAAGCAGGCACGATCCGTACAGGTCGCAAGACTCACCTGACCGGGAAGAAAAAATAGGACGACGCATGGCGAAAACGAAGCTGACAAGGAATGGGGCCGTCGAGAAGAAGTTGATCGGGCTGGCCGATCTGGTGATCACAGCCGCGCAGCAGGCTAAAGACCCGACGATGGCGATTCCGATTCGTGCACTCTCCAACGTATCGTTCAACGAACGTAAGGGCCTGCTCGAGATGGGGAGTAAGAAGCAGGCTCGTTCATTCTTCAATGTGGGCATGGCCAAGAAGTTTATGCAGACCATGCTGGTTGCGGATGCCCTTGCCGAACTGCAGCGCGCGGAACTGACGACCTCCCTCAGAGAGATCTATTACCGGACCAAACACACCATTCAGGATTCGCACGAGAATACGTTCGATACCCAGGACGAATCGGACCCGATCATCGAGGATCTGGAAGTGTCGCTCGTGGCGCTCCGTGAAGAGCTACATGTGCGCGCGGAGAACGGCGGGAGTGTGGTCGGCCCCCTCGTGCTCGGGGACGACGGCGATCGCGTCGATTGTGCCAAGTTGGGTAAGGGCGGTTACTCTGTCCCGTCGATTGTCGAGCCGGAATATGTGGAGATCCGCCGCTGTACGGCGGACTTCGTGCTGCTGGTCGAAAAAGGCACGCAGTGGAACCGCCTTTCGGAAGACAAGTTCTGGCGGCGCTATAACTGTGTGCTGCTGACGGGGAATGGGCAACCGCCCCGCGGGGTCCGCCGTTTGGCGCGGCGACTGCACGAAGAGTATCGGCTCCCGGTCTATGTCTTGGTCGACAACGATCCCTGGGGGTACTACATCTATTCCGTCGTCAAGCAGGGCTCGATCAATCTGGCCTTCGAGAGCCAACGGATGGCGATTCCCAAAGCCAAGTTCATCGGTCTCTCCAGCGCCGACCCTGAACGGTACGAACTCCCTCGTAACGTCGGGATCAAACTGAATGAGAAAGATATCGCCCGCGCGAAAGAGCTTCTCAACTATCAATGGTTCCAGAAACCGGCCTGGCAGGTGGAAATCAAGCGAATGCTCGCGAGCGGACTCAAGTACGAACTGGATGCCTTGGCCAACAAAGACTTCCAGTACCTCACAAAGAAATATCTTCCACGGAAACTAAAAGAAAAGGACTGGCTGGACTAGGCCAGCCAGTCGTATCCTGATGTCAGGATTTAGTTTTCTGGCAACATCATGTAGAGCCCGACCACAATGATCGGTGCCGCCACATACATCGCCTTCTTGCCGAAGCTGTCGTAGACGCCGTAGATCAAGATCGCGGCCATGAAGGTGAAGTAGAGTTGTCCGATTCCTCGATACCCCGCATTATGTTCCACCGCCAGCGCGAGCGTGGGCGATCCCAGGATCAGTGCGGCCGAAAGGGCTGCCAGTCGTTTCATCTCAGTCTCCTTCTCGATGAGGTTAAGGCCCATGACGTCATATCGATGGTGGCTACTGCTGCACGGACAACAATGCCCTCATGGCGAAGGACACCAGGAGGGCGTAACTCTGTTCCTAAACGATTTTCTGTGGTTGGACAGGCAAAGGCTAACAAGGGGTCACCGTACACCTATGTGTTTCATGGATCAGGCAGCCATGCTGCGCCTTCTGCCGAGGGAAGTCAAACCGGCACGGAGCCGCCGTTGCCTTGCTTGCTCCCCCGTTCGACCCGATGTTAAGATCGCGCAGCTGTTGGAGGGAATCGATGCCGAACATTGTACTCTTAGTCTCGCCGAGTTGTGGGGCCTGCCCGTCGGCGAAGAGTCTCTGGAAGCAACTTCGAGTAAAATATAGCTTCGGCTATCGCGAGGTGGATATCACCACAGAAGATGGACGGAGCCTCGCCGACCGGCATTCGGTCAGGGCTGTGCCCGCCACGATTATCGATGGGCGACTGACGTTCGTCGGTGTGCCGAGTCGGGAGAGTGCCGAAAAGGCCCTGTTGCTCAAAATGAAACCGCGCGAGTAGGGGAAGGACCGCTCATGGTCGACGACGACGATTTTGAACTACCAGAGCTCCCTGTCATCGACAAGGGACCTCCGCCGGAGTGCCCCATGTGCGGCGATCCGATGAAATTCATCGATGGCGACTGGTGCTGTGTCGATTGCAATGGCGAGCTGTTGGGGCCTGAAACCGGCTAGCCCAGTGAGTAGTGATATGTGATGGGTGATGCGTTCTAGCCACAAAAAGAACATCATGGCTCTCCGTCCGGCTTTTGCTCGTCACCTATCACCGATCACTCATCACGGTTCCTGATGCTTCGCATCGTCACCGGGCCTTTTCATCCAGCTCTTGATCGTGCCCTGGTCGAGGACATTCGGTCCTGTAAGGCCGACGATCCCTTTGCTCCGCTCGCCGTTATTGTTCCCTCGGTCTCTCTGGTCGAACACCTGAAACAGTCCCTCACTCGTCACGCACCTCGCGCCTTCCTCAACATTCATTTCCTGACATTCCACCAGTTGGCCCTCCGTCTGCACGATGATCTTGCGGTGGTCTCTGAGGCCAGTCCGGAACCGACCCTGCAGTTGGTCGACGATTTCTTCTTCGAACAATTGGTGCGGCAGGTGGTTCGGCGCAAGCTCCCAGGGCTCGAACCGCTCACGCGTTTGCCGGCCTCACCAGGAAGCTGGAAAGGCCTGTGGGCGACGGTGCGCGACTTAAAAGACGCGGTTGTTGCGCCAACGACGGCGTTGAAGGCCCTCGCAGAAGGGATGTTCGAGGAGGAGGACCGAACCTGGCTCCGCTCCCTGTTCACTCTGCATGCAGCCATGATGGAAGCCAGCCGGTCGCTCCGGGCCGGTTCTCCAGATGACCTGGCGGCTTCACTCGGCCGTGATCTCTCAGGTTCTTCGTTCCTCAACGGGCTGCAACGCCTGTTCTACTATGGTTTCTACGACCTCTCGCAGGTCCAGCTCTCGTTCTTTGAATCGGTAGTCCGCGTCGCGCCGACCACGTTGTACTTCCCGTTGCAGGACCGCCCGGCCTTTTTCTTTGCCCGCCAATTTTTTGAGCGTCATCTCCTCCCGCTGGCAGACAGCCATGAGGATCGGAGTGGGGATGGGGAGCGCACTGCAACATCGGAACTGGTCGAACTCTCCGTCACGAACGTAATCGGGGTTGAGGAGGAATTGGCGCGGGTCTGCCGTGAAATCCTGACCCTGGTCGAGGTGAATGGCTATCGTTTCGACGAGATCGGAGTAGTGGCTCGTACGCTTGAGCCCTACCAGGCTCGGCTGCAATCGGTGTTCGATCATCATCTGGTGCCCTTCACGTCAACGGCAGGGCGGCCGCTGTCGCGCGAACCCCTGGTCAAAACCCTCTTGCGCCTTGCATCGCTCCTACTGAATGACTTCGACCGTGTTGCCATGCTGGATGTGGTCACGTCGCCCTTCTATCACGCAGAGGGCGCCGGCTCCGCCAGCGCGAATCTCCGGCCTGATATCTGGCGTTCCCTCGTCTACACCTTGGGTATTACAAAAGGGGAAGCGGAATGGAAGCGTTTGGCAGAGCCGGCCAGTTCATCGATTCTCCGCGATGCAGAGGCGGGGTCTGACGAAGATGACCAGACAATGGTCGGGACGTGCGAGACCTCTCAGTTGACATACTTGTGGGAACTCGTGTCGCGACTGATTCACGATTGCCGGGCTCTCCCTGCGCAAGGATCGATCGGAATCTTGACCGATGCTTTTCTCACGCTAGTGAAGTCCCATGTTCGCGTATCTGACCTGTTCGACGCACCTTCGCCCGAGTCACCCGAGCTGACGAATCTCACGAAAGTTGATTCTCTGATCCGATCCGCTCTGGCCCGTCTGCAGCAGCTGGACCCGGTGGGAGGGGACCTCTTATGGGAGGAATGGGTCGAATTGTTTCAGCGGGTATTGGATGAGACCAGCATCCCCATCGAAGAGGGCCGGCACCAGGGCGTTCAAGTGTTGGATGCCATGACGGCCCGTGGCCGGACGGTTCGAGCGCTCTTTGTTCTTGGCATGAACGAAAAACTTTTTCCCCGGTACGTGCGGGAAGACCCCTTTCTTCGTGACCGTCAACGCGTCGTACTGGAATCGACCCTGGGCTACAAGATCGATGAGAAGTTAGCCGGGCATGAAGAGGAATTACTATTATTTGAACTCCTCAGCCGCTCGGCAACCAATCGGCTGTATCTGTCGTACCAGCGAGCCGATGAAGCAGGACGAGTCATGGCGCCGTCTGGTTTTATCGCCATGGCGATGCGCGATCCGCGATTCATCGGGAAGCCGGAAGAGACGGTCCCCCGACGGCTGACCCTGCGGATTAGCGAACAGCCGTCGATCCAAGACCTGTTACCGGCAGAGGAATTGGCCTTGGGTTGCCTGTTGCAGGGCCACGATGCGCGACCAGTACTCGAGGCGATGGGACGGGACCAGCCTCTCTTTGAACAGGGTCTCGCTACCCTGAAGACCATTGAACGAGAATCCCCGGAGCTTGGTCCATTCGACGGAATCATCGGAGCTCAGGCATCTGCGTCACCGGCGGCCGCGGAACGGAGTTTCTCGCCAACAGCATTGGAACGGTATGCGACCTGCCCCTTTCAATATTTCGCGGGAAAAGTTCTTCGGCTGGAGCCTGTGCGACGGCTCCAGCAGGACCACCTGCCTCCCTTAACGCTCGGGACCCTTGTTCATGAATCGCTTCGTGTGAGCTACGAACGGTTGCTGTTGCTTCAGTGGCCGGATGAACAGCTGACCGAGGCCAGGGTGCAATCCACCGTGCATGAGGCAGTGACCGATACCTTTGCCGCCCATGCGGCAAGCCAGGGGACAGGGCACGCATTGCTCTGGACGTTGGCCCGCGAACAGGTGACAGAATTGGTCGCGGCTGCCGTCTCTTCCGACCAGGCTGAGTATCTGGCAACCGGATTCCGCCCTGTTGCATTTGAGGCTGCCGCCCAAGGAATCGTCCCGCTGGAGTCCGATACGTCATCGGTTTCCCTGAAGATCCATGGCACCTTGGACCGTGTCGATTATCGTTCTGAGCCTCCGGCGCTCCGTATTGTGGACTATAAATTTAAGCAGGGGAATGAGATCACCGCCGTGGATCGTAATCTTGCCCTGTCGGCGGTGCGCGGATTTCGACTGCAACCACCGCTCTATGCCCGCATGACGCTGCCGTTGCTGCCGGTACCAACCGATGTTCAATTGCTCTTCCTGGCTCCGCAGTGGAAGCAACCGATCTCTCGCTCAACGTTCGACGCGGGCCTCTGGACCGGCCATACCGGTGATATGATCCGACAGACGCTCTCTACATTGGTTCAAGGCATCGCGAATAGAGAGTTTTTTATTCTTCCCGATGGCTATTGCGACTACTGTGAATTTTCAGGCGCTTGCCGACGCCACGACGCCATGGCCTGGTGGCGCTCGTATCGGTCGCCCCAGGCCCGGGTCTTACGCCGGTTGAGAAAACAGAAAGTCAACGATGAGTGATGCACTAACACTCACAGACTCCCAGGATCGGTTCCTGGCGGAGACCACCTGGGATCGCAATGTCGTGGTGGTCGCAGGAGCCGGGACCGGCAAGACCACGATCCTCGTCAATCGCATTCTCAACCTCCTCTTGAGAGAGCCGAACCCCTTGGCCATCACGGAGATCGTGGCCCTCACCTTCACCAACAAAGCCGCCACCGAAATGAAGCAGCGGCTTCGCACGCAACTCCTCCGTCTAACCGATCAAGCGGATGACCTGATCCCCACCTTCCGGACTCGCTACCATCTCTCAGCTGAACAAGTGAGTGGTCGGGCCAGGACGGCACTTGAGCAGATGGAGAAAGCCCAGATCGGCACCTTGCATAGTTTTGCCGCGCACCTCTTAAGGCTCCATCCGCTTGAGTCTGAACTTGACCCATCATTTCAAGAGGATGATGGGTCACGATTCAAGGAACTGTTTCATTCAAGTTGGGACCGCTGGTTGGATGATGAACTTGGATCAGCAGGACCACAGCATGACCGATGGCGACGTGTCCTGGCTGGGACCAGCCTCGACGATCTCCGGCAGTTTACTGCTGCCCTCGCAGGGGATTTTGTGGACCTCAATGAGCTGGAACGTCAGTGCCGGTCCCTCTCCCTGGAAGGTGCCTTGCATGACTGGGTCGTTGCCACGCATCACCGAGCCGCCACCATCCTTGCCGCGCAGGATCGACCGAAACGGCGTAAGGCGGAAAACATGCTCGCCGTCGCCGTGCAGTCGTTGGCACTCTTGTTGGAGGAAGGGCCGCCTGGGCTCGCTCACTTGTCTGAGGATGAACAGGCAGTTCTGGAGAAGGATCTGGGAAAGGCCCCTGCCGGATGGGATGAGGCTGCGTTCCAGGAGGCAGCCTCCATCATCGGACTTGCCCAACAACTCCTCACGGTCGACCAGTCATACTTTCAAGAGGTGGTCACGCTCGTACGACCCTTCCTCGATCAGGTCCATCATAGGTTTCTCTCCTCCGGGTGGATCGCGTTCGATGGGTTGCTGGCACGGGCTAAAACTCTCTTGCGTGACCATCCGGCCGTCCGCGCCCGGATCAAACAGACCTATCGGGCGATCCTGGTCGATGAGTTTCAGGACACAGATCCGGTGCAGTACGAGATCATTCTCTACCTCGGTGAACGGGCGGGCAGCCATCAGACTTCATGGCAGGACGTGGACTTGGAGCCGGGCAAGTTGTTTATCGTGGGAGATCCCAAGCAATCGATCTATGCCTTCCGCCGAGCCGACATTGAAGCCTTCGAACGAGTGGTGGAGAAAATTCGAGCTGGTGGAGGAGGCGTCTATTCTCTGGTGACAAACTTTCGCAGCGACGGGGCCGTGCTCGACGTCGTCAACAATGTCTTCGACCGGCTCTTCCAACCGACAGAACATGTTCAGCCGGCTAATGAGCGGCTGGCAGCCAGGCCTCAACGCAAACCGGAAGTTTCGGTCTCCGGGGCGCAGCTTCGTCTCGTCACGCCGGGAGAAGAGGACGAGGAGTTCGATGTACAGGCTGCGACCAGAGCGGAGGCGGAAGCGCTGGCGCGTTGGCTGAAAGAGGAGCTCCTCACCGGCACGACGGTCACAGATCGCGATCGACGCGAAGGTCCACTCCAACCGGGCCATATCGCCCTGATCTTCAGAAAGTTGACCCAGGCTCAGGTCTATCTCGATGCCCTTCGCCGCTATGACATCGCCTATATCACTGACGGAGAAAAACATTTTTATCGGCGGCAGGAAATTATCGATTTGGTCAATCTCTTCCGGGTCATCGACAACCCGCACGATACGATCGCGCTGGTCGGGATCTTGCGCTCACCCTTGGGCGGCATGACGGATCGGGATCTGCTGGCCCTTCAGCAGATAGAGGGGTTGGGCTATCAGCAACGAGAACGGCTGTCTGCCTGGAACCATCCTCAGGCAGGAATGGTACGTCGGCTCTATGAGCGCTTGGCCGAGCTGCACCAGCTCGCTCCCTTGCGGCCAGTCCCTGACGCCATCGATCTGATCTTCGATCGATTGCCCGTACTAGAGTTGGCCGCTGCGTCGCTCCATGGCGAGCAAGCCGTTGCCAATCTGCGGAAGACAAGGGATATGGCAGAGACACTCGCCGATCGCCCCCATCTCACCTTGACCGGGTTCGTTGACCTGATGATGACCAGGGTGTCGGAACAGCCGGACGAGGCGGAAAGCGCCCTGGCCGAGGAATCACTGGATGCTGTCCGCGTGTTGACTATCCACAAAGCCAAGGGATTGGAATTCCCTGTAGTCATTCTTCCCGGCCTGCACCAGGGCTCCAAGAATCTCCGCAAGGGTCCGTCCATCCATCATGATTGGTCCAGCCGCTGTTATAGCCTGCAGATGGGGGGCCGTTCGAATCTCGGAGCCGTGCTGGTAGACATGAAGATGGCAGCGCGGGAAGAGGCGGAGCAGAGGCGACTCTTGTATGTCGGCATGACAAGGGCGCGAGATCTGCTGGTCTTATCCGGCGGGCAGACCACGAAACCGGGACATGACACAGTCCTTTCTCTGCTCGGAGAAGCGATGTTAGACGAGGCGGCTCCATCAACGGCTGACCAGATCTGCATCGGGACAAGCCGACTCACTCGTGTCATCACGCAGGCTACGGTGGCAGCGAGACGGCGCAGGACGGAGCCTCTGTCGACGGTCGCTCCTGTTCCGGTCCTTGGTCCGATTCTCATTCGCCGCCGGGAGCGGCAGGTCGAGTGGGAGCAGCGTCGAACGACGCCGCGACGACTGACCCCTTCGAGCCTCGCAGGAGGCAGGCCCGAGGCCGTTTCTCCTCGTGTTGTGATAGGGCGAGATTCTGATCTGGCTCGCCTGATCGGAGTTTGCGCCCATTCGGTACTCGAACAGTGGGACTTCACCAGGCCTCGCGCTGAAATCAGTACGGTTATCGAGCAGACCATTCGTCGCTCCGTGGCGCAGGATCATCCTCAATTGATGGTCGACGTGACGGAGGATCTCACGGTTCTCTTTGAGAGCTTCCTCTCCTCCGAGCCGTACGCAAGGCTGCAACGCGCGACGGTGCTCGGGCGAGAAGTCCCCTTCGTTATGCCACTAGGCGAGGGCCAGATGATGGACGGGGTGATTGACCTGATTTACCGGCTTGACGACCGGATCTGGATTGCCGACTATAAGACGGATGATGTGGCGGCTGAAGACGTACAGACCAGAGCGGATCGTTATCGATCCCAAGCGGAGAGTTATTCGCGAGCCGTCGCAAGTGCGTTAGGATTGCCGTCTCTCTCGTTTCAGTTTATTTTTTTGCGGCCAGGTGTCGCCATTGATATCTAGAAGGAGGTCGCCTATGAACGCCAGACTCATGAGTGTGATTGGGATATGGTTTCTTGTGGCTTGCACGAGTCCGACGTTGAAGCCGCCCACGGTGCTGCAAGCACCAGCGGGAGTCTCTCCCGCCGTGGCAACGCAATTGGATCGTGGCAACGCCCTGTTCGCTACGCAGAAGTGGGTCGAGGCGGAACAGGTCTATCGTCAAACGATTGCAGCCGAGCCGACGTTGGCCGAAGCACACTATAACTTGGCAGCTACGCTTCATCGTGCAGGCAACGTCGCCGAAGCCAAGAAACACTATATGGAAGCAGCGAATCTGGCTCCAGGGAATAAGGTTATCTGGGATGCGCCCCCACTTCGTGCGCGTACCTTCAACGATGATCTTAGTAAGAAATCGTATTTGGATGCCAAGCCTCAATAGACCTCGCGAAGGACCAGTGCGATGCCACGACCTCAACGCCCCCTGATTGTCTCGCCGGAAGAATTCGAGGCCTGGATTCAAGAGGCGCTCGCCGGATTGCCGGCTCGTTTTGCATCGCTCGCCGACGAGGTCTCCATCGTGGTTGAAGAGGAGCCTTCGTCCGAAGTCCTGCAGGATCTTGAATTGGAATCAGAAGACGATCTACTGGGGCTGTACCAAGGCGTTCCGATCGACGAGACGTCGTTCTTCCAGCCTGCTGGTGAGTTACCTGCCCGTATCGCCATCTATCGAGGCCCCATTCTGCGTCTGTGCCTGACAAAGGCAGAAGTCATTCACGAGGTCCGAGACACGGTGGTCCATGAACTCGGACACCATATCGGGCTGGATGACGAGGAGATGCCTTACTAAACCCGTATGATTCATGAGCGCTTCTGCAGTAACCGATGATCAGGGCAAGAGGTGATGGACAAGGGGCACGAGACGAAAAGAAGTAGCTTTACCAGAGGTTCTCTTTTTTCTTGTCCTGTGCCACTGGCCTCTTCGCCTCCAGCCGCTAGCCTCTCGCTTTTTGACGTTGATAGCCGAGGGCGAGCATGAAGACTCCCAGTACGATCATTGGGAAGGACAGGAGTTGGCCCATGGAGAAAGATCCAAGGATAAAACCAAGGTGGGCATCCGGTT
>ERZ1292630.4232-Hain-H41-02um-R3-4232-length-12253-cov-4_pt1 | contig 12253 bp, 11 predicted proteins | sample MGYA00564408_ERZ1292630 | MGnify/ENA primary metagenome ERZ1292630 (study PRJEB36523, sample SAMEA6512641) | groundwater metagenome | collected 2019-01-08 | study: AquaDiva: Metagenomics assemblies of 32 groundwater samples | reverse complement strand
CGCTCAATACTCCAGTTACCAAGGGCAACAAATGTCCCAAAGCGAGATAAATAGAAACGAACTGAGTAATTTTTCGCTACAACCGAAGTTCAGAATGATTCAAAATAATGGTAATGTGTCGCAACAGGTTGAACAGATAATGTTTAACCAATATTTACCAACTGATGCCGCCAGTAATTACGGGACGGTTATTTTCCAGACGCCTAAACGGGTCGACATTATGGCTGACGGCGCCCCGCACCGGACCAGTCTCTGGCAGCAGAAATTTCCGGTTAAATTTGAATATATTACCATACCCAAGTTGAGTCCTTATGTTTATCTCAAAGCCCTGGGGACGAACAAAATGGAAGTGCCTATCTTGCGGGGTAATATCAACGTTTTTATGGGCAGTGATTTTATCGGTAATTCACAGACCACCGGCATCCTGCCCGGCGAGGAATTTGAACTGACTCTTAATGTTGATGAAAATATCCGGATAACCCGCAAATTAGAAGAAAAAGCCGAACAGGGTCCCGGTTTTCTGGGAAGTACCAAAAAGTTGACTTATTCATTCCTGGTAAAGTTGGAAAACTACAGGAAAGAAAATGTTACGGTTACGGTGGTTGACCAGATACCGACCAGTCAGGACAAAGATGTGACGGTTGAGTTAGGGAAATCTTCGGATAAACCGCTGGAACAGGAAAAAGATGGCAAACTGAAATGGCGATTTGAGTTGAAACCAAAGGAAACAAAAGAACTAACGTTTTCTTTCAGCGTTTCATTACCCAAAGACAAAGATCCGGCGTTCTTTAATGCGGATAGGGAATCGAATCAGAAGGGATTAATGCGGAAGAATCAGCAGAAGAAATAAATAGGCCGTTACGATTAAATTTTTATTTAATGTTAAAAGGCAATGCCGATGTTCCTTTGTTTATAATATTATGCCGCATCGGCATAATTTTTGTTGTGGCCTAGAGAAAAAATTTTGTATAATAGGGTCGGTTTTTACAAAGTGAGTTAATATGCCTGATAACCGACCCGACCCGGAATTAACCGGCAGTGTTAAGCAAGGGAACCGGAATGCGTTTGGCGATCTGGTGAGCCGATACCAGAAGCCAGTATACTATTTCGCCCTGGGGATAACGGCGAATCACCACTCGGCCGAAGAAATTTCCCATGAAACCTGGATTAAATTCTGGAAATCAATCGGCTCGGGTGCTTTTGACCAAACCCAGCCGGTTTATCCATATTTAAGAACTATTTGTTTAAACCTGGCCAGGGATTATTTGAATGATGAAAAACATCGGAGACAGCTGACGAAGAATATGGTAGAAATGGGAGGTAACTTTGATTGCAACGGGGGTTCTCATAATGACAAAATCATAAACGCTGAAACCGGCGAAAAAATTACCAGGGCCATCGAATCATTGGAGCCTCAGCAGCGATTGGTGATGACTTTAAAGGTGATTGAGGGATGCTCGTATCAGGAAATCAGCGAACAATTGAATTGCCCGGTCGGCACGGTAATGTCGCGGCTCTTCCGGGCCCGGATGGAACTGCGCGGAAAAATTAAAAGTGAGCAGTGAATGGTAATCGGTGAACAGTAAGGATAAAACAGGTTAATGCTGTAAGGTAAGAATCGGTAGACAACGATGTTTCACATCGTTGGGGAAGTAAAAAATGGAATGTCAATTTGACCCAACAAAAATTTCCGCCTATTTAGATGGCGAACTGGCGCTGGGAGAAATACCGCCGGTAGAAGATCATCTGAAATCCTGCCAAGAATGCGTGGAACTTATTAGGGAATTGCGCCGGACCGATGAAATATTCGGTGATTGCGCCCGAAGAGAACCACCGGCTGAATACTGGAATCAGTCTGCCGCAAGTTTAAAAGAAAAGTTGGCGCGAACCGAATTGCCGCAACCGGTTCGCTTGAAATCTTTCACGTTAAGATGGTTCGGTCCGGCCGCGGCCGGGATTTTAATCGTGCTCGTTTCTTATTTTATTTGGAAAATCATCGCAATTGAACCGGATTGGGATGATCGAGGAATCATTCTGGAAACAGAAGACAAAACAGACCGTCCATCTGAAGATAAGTGGCGTAAGGAAGATTCGCCGGCCGGTAAAATTGTTGGCAAAACCGGGGCCGGGAGATACAACAAAGTTGTTGGAAAAACAGGTGACGGAATGAACAATCGCCCAGAAGTTCAAACCGCTAAATTCTGGCAAGAAATAAAAAGTGTGCATGAATTCATTGACTCTCATCTATTAGACGAAGTTAGTCCGGTTGTCCCGGCTGGTTTGCTGGTCAGTTCAGAAGCGGTTCTGCTGAATTATCTGAACCTTGACGAAAATAATCAGATGGAACTGGGCAACTTTCTGTCGGTGATGAACGAGAGCGGTATGGCGGAAAAAATCAGGGCTAATAAAAATTCCGTTCAGGACCCGGAACTGCAAAAACATTTTAAACGGTTGGAAACGGTCTTTATCAGCATGCAGAATGATCGCAAGCCGGAAGAGGCCGCGGTTTTAAAAAATATTATCATTGAGAATGGGCTGTTAGAAGAAAACCGGGTCAGGCGGAGAAGTTATTAGAGATTTTAATAATAAAATCTTTTCCCGCCCAAGCGGGGCAAAATTTTATGGAGGAATTATGAAACGATTATTTTTAATTATTTTATTACCGTTTGCTTTGGTTCTGCCTGCGCTGGCCCAAGAAATTCAGAATGTTCAGCAACAACAAGAATTGCCGCAACGGGTTTCTTCCGATCTGGAATTGTTTAATGACGGTTACCGGTTGTTGTTAGAAGGTAACAGCCATTGCAAAGAGGCAATTGACAAGTTTTCCGAACTGGAACAGAAATACCCGAAGAGTTCTTATTTAGACCGGGCGTTATTCTGGAAAGCCTGGTGCCATAGCGAATTAAAAAACTACGGCACGGCCATAAAAATTTATGAAGAGGTCGCGGCGAAGTATAAAAACAGCGCCTATGTTGATGACGCCCTGTTCAAAATAGGCGATATTTATGAAAACGCCCTGCATGATTACGATAAGGCCATTGGCGTTTATGAAAGACTGGTTAAAGAATTTGCCGTCGAGCCGGATCTTTCAAATATTAATTTTTCATCCAATGGTAATTTGTCCCAAAATGTTATTATCGCCCAGCAGCAAAAGGCCCAGATAGAGGAGCGCAACCAAAACTTTTCCCAGGCCCTTAACGATTGGGAGGATTCGCAGTCGCTTAATAAAAAGTATCATCCCCGCCGGGGGACTAATGATTACTTTGACCGCCGGGCTCAGGCGCGGGTTGATTTTATTAAAAACAATCGCGATAATGATTATCTGCCCCTGACTAAATTTACCCTGGGGCAGGCGCTGAAAAAGGAAGGGAAGCATCAGGAAGCGATTGGGAAATTCCGGGAACTCCAGAAAGAATTTCCGGATTCTTCCCTGGCCGATGACGCCCAGTATGAAATTGCCCTGTGCCTGCAGGAGTTGAATAAAATAGGCGAGAGCCGTGAGGCCCTGGAAATATTTCTTGAAAAATACGACCAAAGCGAACTGAATCCTGAAATTCAAAAGAAGTTAAGTAAATTGTCATCTCGCGATCCGATTGAGTCAAATAACGATACTAAACAATAGGACAACCCCCCTCCGGTTCAATCAAAATAGGTAATTATTTAGCCGTCTGAAATCCCCTCTATGAAGAGGGGTGTAGGGGTGTGTTTAAATCCTCTTACGCTTCATTCGGCTAAATAATTACCAAAATAGAGCCGGACTCTCCCTTAGCCCTCTTAACATAAAAATTTTCTGCGAGGGAAATTTTTATTATTAATTGCATAATAAAAAAGATCTGCTAAAATACATAAAAATTTTACTTACTAAAATTTTTATAAGGAGACGCGTATGAATCAAACCCGCCTGAAACTTCTGGAAAAATTAAGCCTGGCCAGCGGAGTGGCCGGTTTTGAGTCGGAAATCGCGGAAATAATTGAATCCGAACTGAAAGGGTTCACTAAAATCAGTTATGATAAAATGGGCAGTATCGTCTGCGCCAAACGCGGCACCAGCGATACTCCTAAAGTGATGCTCCCCGGCCATATGGATGAAATCGGTTTTATGACGACGCTTATTACCGAAGACGGCTTTATTAAATTCGTGATGTTAGGCGGCTGGAATCATACCCAACTGCCTTCGCAGCGGGTGATGATCAAAACATCTAAAGGCAACGTGCCGGGGGTGATTGGTTCCAAACCGCCGCATCTGATGGCCGAAGAAGAGAGAAATAAGCCGATTGAAAAAAAAGCCCTTTTTATTGATATCGGGGCCAAGGATAAAAAAGAAACCACTAAACTTGGTGTCCGGCCGGGCGATCCCATCGTTCCGGATGCGCCCTTTACCGTGATGGCTAACCCTGATTATATTATGGCCAAGGCCTGGGATGACCGCATCGGCTGTGCGCTTTTTATTGAAGTCTTAAAAGAACTTAAAGGTAAACGACATCCTAATACCGTCTATGGGGTTGGGACCGTGCAGGAAGAAGTGGGGTTGCGGGGCGCCCGAACGGCCGCGAATAAAGTAAATCCCGATGTGGCCCTGGTCTGCGATGTCGGGCTGGCCCAGGATATTCCGGGCGGCGAAAAGAGTATGGGCACTCTTGGGAAAGGACCGCAGATTAATTTATACGACCGCGGGATGATCCCGAACTTAAGATTGCGTGATTTTGTGATTGCCACCGCGGAAAAGAAAAAAATACCTTATCAGTTAGAAGCGTTGGAAGGCGGCTCCACCGACGGAGCGATGATTCATATCCACGCCGAAGGCGTTCCCTCCATTTATATCGGTGTCCCCACCCGTTATATCCACAGCCACGCCGGCATTATCCATCGGGCCGATTATGAAAACACCATCCGCTTAATCACGGAACTAGTTTTCAGATTTGATGCCAAAACGGTCAGGAAGTTTTCTAAATGAGACAGGGTGTTAATATTAGCCAAGGCGCTCTGGAACAAAAACCTGTCTGTGTGCGACCACGCACAGGCAGGTATGAAAGAGGCGCTTCTGAAGGCCCAGGTGTCTTCGGGGGCAGAACAGGGTTTCTGGAAACCGTTCAGCGGGCGGCTTTAGACCACCTCAATGGCCGTCTTGACCCTGCAGGTCTATTACCGCTACGCTCTATTGAAGGGATAATCATTTCTAATCCATCAAAGTCCATCCTTTTCGGGAAGAACTATAATAGTAGTCTACAAATATGCCGAGATCAATACTTAATCCGAAATATGGCTTTCCTTCATGTGTAGATGAATGATAACCAAATTCCCCGCCGAGGAGTGCTTTAGGAATCGGAATGCCTAATTCTTGCAGTCTCTCCGGGTAAGATCCTTTGGTTTGGTAATAATTTTCCAAGGCCTGAATAATCGGTTCCGCCTGCTTTTTAGTGTATTCAATGTTGGCATCTAAGTATTGTCTGCCCAAAACAAATCCTGAAAAAAGAGCCAGCCATGCGAGAATGGCCACCATCAGTGTAAAGCGTCTCTTTTTACGAAATTCTTTTTGTTTTGTCAGTAAAAACCTAATCAACAGGTAGATGACAACGAATATTCCAAAAAAGCCTAATAGTAGGGTGGTTACCCAAAATGAATGATGAGAAGTATCATTAAACGCCCAGTATCCGGCCAGACCAATAATTAAGGCGCTCACCAGGTACGACCACCGCCAGGCAAATTTTTGTTTCCGGGTTTGTTCCATTTTTATTACCTCCTTTTTTATTGTCCGTTATCTTTTTACAAAACTTAAAACATCTCCAATAAGGGAAACTGAAATCAGGCAAGTTACCCAAAAGACTCGACCAGATAATGATTAGAATCCAATTCTTTCTTGGACTTTTAGTCGGTATTAGTAGACGGCCCACCGATACGGCCATTAAACTATGTATCAAAATCAACTCTATCGCCAAAGGCGATCCGCCTCCCCGATTTTATCGGGGCGGGCTGGCGGAAAGAGTTGAGTTACAGAGTCCGACTAAGGTCATATCTAAAATTACGGTTTGGAAGTTAGAATAATAATCCGCGAACGATAGACCATGATAATATCTTTTTTGCCGTCCCGGTTTAAATCTTCTACCAGGACCTGCTGGGGAATGCGCGTCGGATAAAGCAGATACTCATCTTTTTCAAAACTAATATCATCTTGATTGATGAGCCGTTCTTTCGGATGCCCTTTATTGATGGTTAAAATCCCGCGTTTTTTGTCCGGTCCGGAAACGCGTAATAAATCAGTCCGGCCGTCGTTGTCAAAATCATATTGCAGGTAAACATGGGAAAAATATTTTTGCCCCCGGCCGGCCAGGTCCATTGGAAAATTCATCTTCCGGTCATAATCAGCAATTTTAGAAAAGAGCCCATTATTTTTACGGAAGAAATACACCTGGTAATTTAAATCAACATAATGAAGCACGGCCTTACGCAGATTGGCTTTTATGTCCGTTCGGAAAGAAGAAGTAATTAAATCAAGATCGCCGTCCCCGTTCACATCAGCCAATCGCAGAAGCGGGCAGATTCCCTTGAGGTTAATAATCTGGATTGGGGTATCAGGATAAACCGGGCTTCCGTTACCAGCCGGAGTCGTGGCTAACCAGATAATAATGCGCGTGGTCAAAGCGGTAAAATCTTCCAGTTTACCGCGGATACTGGAAATAACCAGGTCGGGTAACCCGTTGCGGTCAATATCGGTAAAAATTACTTCGGCCGCGTTCAATTCATTCTGACCAATTTCTGTTTGTAAAAATTTTAAGGCAAATAGCCCGTTTGGTTGCCCGGCAAAACGTTTGGAAATATCTTCCGAACCGGTTAGGCTAACGGGTGTTTGTAAATAATAAAAAAAAGTTTCGTTTTGAAAAATAACCAGGTCTTTTAAGCCGTCTCCGTTCAAATCAATCACCTTAAAATTCGGTAGTGTTCTGGTAATGGTTAAAAAACTGAGATTATTTTTTTTCAATCCGCCTAGGGCGGACAAGGGAATCAAGCAGGAAATAAACGCGCGCCGGGAATCTTTTAGGGATTGGAAATATATCTGATAACCGTTGTCTTGCGGAACGATTACGTCTGTCAAGCCGTTATTATCCAGATCTACGGCATAAGGCAAAACCGGCAATGAATCGGCCGGCGGATAATTTAAAATAGAAGGCATTTCACAAATTTTTTCAAGCGTTAAATTAAAAGACGGTTGATTGGAGACAGGCGTTAGCCTAACCGGTTGAAGAGCGAGGCAGTTTAATCCGTGACCGTCCAGACATCCGATTTCCACTCCCGGCGTTTCAGAAAAATCACCCGGTAGCAAACCGACTGTTTCTGTTGGGGCCGGCCAGGTTTGATCAAATTTCTCGGCGAATCCGGTTGGTTTCTGGAACAAAATACCGGCCGAACGGCCTGTCCCGATTCTATCGGGAGTTGAGGTTAAATTTTTTTCGGTATAAGTTAGCAGGCAATCAAGCAGGTTATCCTGATTAAAATCCACCAGGGCGATGTCTTCAATCCGGCCGTTAAAGTCGATAGTTTTAATGTCAAAACGGTGTAACCCAACCGGTTTGACGTCGTTATCCTGGGCCAGAATAGGTTTATTGGTTATCCGGATAAGCGTAATCAAAAAAAAGAGGAGAGCGATAGTTCGGTAAAACTTGCTACCAGTTAAAGGTGTCAGCGGTTGGTTTTTGCCGGAGACCGGATTATATTTTTTTATAACGGGACGTTGCGATTTAGGGAACAGAGGCGCTGTTTTCCTAAGCGTCAATTTATTTTTTAATAAAAATATTTTATTTTGTCGGTTATTTAGTTTTCTCATAATCGTTTACCGGTAACTTTTTTTTCGTAAGCCTGTACTTCCTTTAACCAGTCTGCTTCGGCCGGGACGTTATTCTTTAGGCAATAATAATCCCAGACCGCGCCGAAAGGAAGCGTTTTTGCTTCTTCCATCAATCCCAGCCGGGTCAGGTTGTTCTTTTCATTTTCAAATTTCTTGAGCAATGCTTGCGGTTCTAGCAAAGCGATTAACAGGGCTTTTAACACGGCCCGCGCGCCAATCACCCACGCCCCAACCCGGTTAATGCTCGCATCAAAAAAATCAAGGGCCAGATGAACTTTTTTCAAAGCATCGCCCCGTACGATTTCTTCCATCACACTTCTGATTTCATCGTTCAAAATTACCACGTGGTCGCTATCCCAGCGCACCCCGCGGCTGAGGTGCAATAACAATTCATTGGAAAATTGGAGGATGGCAGAGATTTTGTCGGCGACGGATTCGGTCGGATGAAAATGTCCCAGGTCCAGGCAGACTATCAGACCGTTTTTTATCGCATAACTCAGATAAAATTCATGAGACCCGACCACGTACGATTCGCTGCCGATGCCGAAAAGTTTGCTTTCCAATGAATCTTTGAGATATTTCCGATGATACTTAATCGCAAAAATTTCGTCCAGTGATTCTTTTAATAACTGCCGGTGCGTCCAGCGGTCGGCCGGCAAGTCTTTTGAGCCGTCCGGAATCCAGAGATTATGTATACAGGGGCTGTTTTGGCTTTTTCCCATCAAGGCCGCAATTTTCCGGCAGCGTTTCACGTGTTCAACCCAGAATTTCCTGATTTCTTTATCACGGCTACTTAAGGTAAAACCTGTTTCTGCTTTCTGGTGCGAAAAACAGGTCGCATTAAAATCAAGTTTGAGATGATTTCGTTTAGCCCAGTCAATCCAGCCCTTGAAGTGCTCAGGTCCGATTTGGTCTCGCGCCACAGGTTTATTAACGAATTCACCATACAGTGCATGAAGATTTAAGCGATGCCGGCCCGGGAGCAGCGAAAAAACTTTTTCTAAATCAGCCCGTAATTCCTCTACCGTCCGCGCCTTGCCCGGATAATTACCGGTAACCTGGATCCCGTCGCCGGACAGCGCCGTCCCAGGTTTCTCAAACCCGCCCACATCATCTCCCTGCCAGCACTGGAGTGAAACGGAGACCCGGCTTAAAGTTTTAATGGCCTGTTCGGTGTTGACAGCTAATTCGGCATAACGTTCTTTAGCCAGCGCATAATTTCTTTTTATATTTTTCATAATTACAGATTTTAAGTATTACCATTTTTGAGAAAGCTCCTATAAATTTTACCGTGCAATTTGTGCGCAACCACCAAATAGCAAATCACGCTTTACCTTTCCACCCGTTAAATAATAGTATATTTGCCGGTTTTGTGCCCCCCGATTCTTTTTACCAGTTTATTATCCATCAACGGGTTAAGAATAAAATGGGCGCCCTGTTTGGATACCTTGAGTTCCTTTTGTATCTCATTTATGCTTAATGGACTATATTGGAGAATCGTTAATAATTTTTCCTGTTTCGGGCTGAAAACTATCGGTTTAGTTTTACGGTGTTTTCCGATGAGAAGAATTCTACGCCAGACCAGGTCCAGTGTTTTTTCTATCGCCCCGGCCACAAATTCCAGCCAGCCGGTTAGGTCTTCCTTTTGCCGGCGCACCGCATCCAGCGCTTCGTAATAGGCCGGACGGTTTTCCCAGAATATTTCATCCACCGCAAAGATATGATAGGTATCAAACTTCTTGCGATAAAGTTCCCAGGTAGCCAGCGTTCGTCCCATCCGTCCGTTACCGTCGCCAAAGGGATGGATATGCTCAAAACGATAGTGCAGAATGGCGGAACTGAGCACCGCCGGCAGTTCCGGCCCTTCATAGTTGAGCCAGTCAAGAAGTCCTTTCATCAAACCGGGAACCGAGGTGGCCGGCGGAGGAATATGATTACCGACATAAACCTGATAGGGCCGATAAGCCCCGACCGGTTCCCGCTCTAATGCCTTCTGGCCGATGATGGTATGAAGACGCAGGAGATCTTTTTCAGAGATGACTTTCGCCGCAGAACGCTGTTCAATAAAACGCAAGGCCGCAAAATAATTAAGCACTTCGTAGATATGTTTAGACCGGGCCTGCGGTAATTTACCGCCTTCAGAGAGGATTTTGACCTCTTTTAGCGTCAGAGGGTTACCTTCTATGGCGGTTGAGGAATGGCTGGTCCGGAGAAATGAATCTTTTCTGATAGCCGGTATCCACGCCACGGAAACCGAGGCTGATTCTATCTTTGTTTTCAGTGCAGTAATATCTTCCAGTGTTTTTAATAACCGGCCGGTAACGGTGTAGCGGGGGGTATATTTCATAAAAGGATTATAATTAATAGTAAAGTATAAGTCAAGTAATAAGTCAAGGAAAATCTGCCCCCGCTCCAGCCACGGCGGGACGGGGCAGATTTTCCTTGATCCTGACCCCGCCTTGGCGGGGGAAGGATCTAAATTGGTGAACCATTTCCACCCTACGTGGTGCAGGGTTAGGCAGCCTGATATAATTTCCTATGTAGGAACTCGTCCCTAGTCAAGACCAACGATATTTTAAGGTTGCTTTATTTCGCAAAATTTCGCGTACGCCTTATTCCATTCTTCGGTCTGGCGTGGTTCATAGCGGGTAGAAGTAAACGAATGTTTAATAATCGCGCGCGCTTCGGATAAGGAATTAACATAACCCAAGCCCATCGCCTGAACCATAATATTTCCGATCGCGGTCGCTTCGGCCGGTCCGGCCAGGACCGGCAAACCGGTGGCATCCGCGGTAAATTGACAGAGCAAACTATTTTTCACGCCGCCGCCGATAATATGAATTACTTTGATTGGCTTGGGATATATTTTTCGTAACTGGTCTAAGACGGTTCGGTATTTCAGGGCCAGACTTTCTAAAATACAGCGGGTTATTTCGGCCGGTGATTTAGGAACCGGTTGTTTGGTCTGCCGGCAGAATTGAGCCATTGCTTCCGGCATATCGGGTGGATTTAAAAACTCCGGTTGGTCCGGGTTAATCAATGCCTTAAAAGGTGGAGCCGAGGCGGCCTGTCCGGCTAATTCCTGATAATTTAATTTCCGTTTAGTCCAAGACTGGCGGCACTGTTGGAGTATCCACAATCCCGTAATATTTTTCAGGAACCGGAACGTTCCACCGACCCCGCCCTCATTGGTGAAATTAAAATCCAGGGCCTGTTTGGTTAGCACTGGTTTTTTGGTTTCTACACCCATCAAAGACCAGGTGCCGGAACTGAGATAAGCCCATTCTTCACCTTCAGATGGCACAGCTGCGACTGCCGAGCCGGTATCATGGCTGGCTGGCGCAATCACCGGGACTTCAGGAAAACCGGTCTCCCGGAAAATTTCGCCGGTTAAATTACCGATAACGCTTCCGGGCAGGATAATTTTTTGCATAATTGAGCGTGAAATTCCCAGGTTCTTAAATAATTCTTCGTCCCAATCTTTTTTTTGAGGATTATACAATTGCGAAGTGGTGGCGAAGGAAAATTCGGTTTTTTTCTGACCGGTTAGCAAATAATTAAATATGTCCGGAATAAAAAGCAGGTCCCGGGCTGATTTCAGAAGCGGTGATTTTTGTTTAACCAGCGCGAACAATTGAAATAGTGTATTAAACTGCAGGAACTGGATGCCGGTTAATTGATAAACGTGTTGGCGCGGCACCAGTTTAAAGAATTTTTCCATCATTCCGTTAGTTCGGTTATCGCGGTAGGCAAAAGGCAGTCCCAGAAAATTTCCCTGGCGGTCCAGTAAGGCGAAATCAACGCCCCAGGTGTCCAGACCCAGGCTGGCGAATCCGTTTGATTTAATTTTTGGTAAACCGGCCGCGATTTTTAAAGAGTGTTTTATTTCCTCGTAAAGCCGGAAGATATTCCAGTGCCAGCGGCCGTTGATGTTAAGCATTCCGTTCGGGAAACGGTTTAATTCTTTGATGGTGAGGCGCCGGCCGGTCAGCGTGCCCAGCACCGCCCGGCCGCTTTCTGCACCCAAATCAAAAGCCAGGAAATGAGGCATTTTCATATGATAAAATATAACATAAGATAATGAGTCAATCCAGAAAATTCTATGGCTGATATTTATCTTGATTCCCGTGCAATTTTGTTTATAATTTTTATCCGGAATCTATGATGGAAAAATTCGTCCAACAATTTTCAACTGAAGCCGTTAAATCCGGCGCCACGGTAAGCGGTCCGTATGATTTGGCCGGACTGATGTAGTACCTGCGCAAATTAATCGCTTCTAAAAAACCGGCCAAAATTGCCGCCTGCCGGCCGGCCGATCGGCCAGACTGGCTTTCGCCGGAACTGATTAAAAACCTGGCGACCGCTTTACCGGACCAAACAATTTCATTAATTACCGACCCACAAACAGCTGAG
>ERZ1292630.4229-Hain-H41-02um-R3-4229-length-12255-cov-7_pt1 | contig 12255 bp, 7 predicted proteins | sample MGYA00564408_ERZ1292630 | MGnify/ENA primary metagenome ERZ1292630 (study PRJEB36523, sample SAMEA6512641) | groundwater metagenome | collected 2019-01-08 | study: AquaDiva: Metagenomics assemblies of 32 groundwater samples | reverse complement strand
AAGCGCCGGCATCGAAGACGCCGACATGCTGATCGCGGTAACGCAAAGCGACGAAACCAACCTGGTGGCGTGCAAGATCGCGGCGCACCAGTACAACGTTCCCACCCGCATCGCGCGCGTGCGCGCGCCGCAGTACCTGGCCAACGAGCAGTTGTTCGCGCCCGACTGTTTTGCCGTGGACTACGCCATCTGTCCGGAGCAACTGATCACCGAATACCTGGTCAAGCTGGTGCAGTTTCCCGAGGCGCTGCAGGTGCTGGAGTTCGCTCACGGCAAAGTAAGCCTGGTGGCGGTGCGCGCCTTCGAGGGCGGACCGCTGGTGGGCCACCAGCTGCAGGACATCCGCAAGCACATGCCCAACGTCGACGTGCGCGTCGCCGCCATTTTCCGCGGCGACCGACCGATCGTGCCCGAGGGCACGACGGTGGTCGAGGCCGGCGACGAAGTGTTCTGCCTCGCCGCCAGCCAGAATATCCGCAAGGTAATGCAGGAGTTGCGCCGCCAGGACAAGCCGGTGCGGCGGGTCATGATTGCCGGCGGCGGCAACATCGGCCTGAGGTTGGCGCGAGCGCTCGAGCACGAGTATACGGTCAAGATCGTCGAGCACAACAAACGCCGCTGCGAGGAGCTGTCCACGCGACTCGATACGGCGCTGGTGCTGCAAGGCGATGTCACCGATGAATTGCTGCTCGAAGCCGAGAACGTCGAGGAGATGGACCTGTTCGTCGCAGTCACCAATGACGACGAAAACAATATCATGAGCTGCCTGCTCGCCAAGCGCATGGGCGCGCGCCGCGTGGTGGCGCTGATCAACCGGCGCTCGTACGTAGACCTGCTGCAATCGGGGCAGATCGACATCGCCATCTCCCCGGCCCAGGCAACCATAGGCTCGCTGCTGGCGCACGTGCGCCGCGGCGACATCACGGAGGTGCACTCGCTGCGCCGCGGCGCGGCCGAGGCCCTCGAGGCGGTGGTGCACGGCGATGCGGCATCCTGCCGCATGGTGGGGCGGCGCATCGAGGAGATCGAGCTGCCCAAGGGCACGACTATCGCCGCTCTGGTGCGCGGCGCCGAGGTGCTGATGGCCCACCATGACCTGGTGATCCAGGCCGGGGATCACGCCATCGTCTTCGTCACCAACAAGAAAATGGTGCCCAAGGTGGAAAAACTGTTCCAGGTCAGCGCAGGTTTTCTCTGAGCCAGGGCAAGCGCAACTCATGGTCCGATTCTTTGCTGTCCTGAACGTGCTGAGCGTGGTCATCATGATCTTCGCGCTCTGCCTGCTTTTTCCCCTGCTCTGCTCTTTTTTCATCGGCGATAGCGCGCAAGCCGCCTACGACGAAGCCATTCTTCTGACTGCGGCAGCCGGGGCGCTGCTATGGGCGATGACGAAGAAGAAACGGCGCGAGTTGCAGCCGCGCGGCGGCTTTCTCCTGGTGGCGCTGGTGTGGACCGTGCTGCCGGCCTTCGCCACCCTGCCGCTGCTGTTCTACCTGCCGGAACTGTCCTTCACCGACGCCTACTTCGAGACCGTTTCCGGGCTCACCACCACCGGGGCGACGGTGCTATCCGGCCTGGACAAGCTGCCACCCTCGATCAACATCTGGCGCACCTTTCTCGTCTGGATCGGCGGCATGGGCGTGATCGTGCTGGCGGTGGCCATCCTGCCGCTCCTGGGCGTGGGCGGCAGCCAGATGTACAAGACGGAGACGCCCGGTCCGATGAAGGACACTAAACTGACGCCGCGCATTGCCGAGACCGCCAAAGGTCTGTGGCTGGTGTATGTCATGATCACCGTTGCCTGCCTCCTAAGCTTCAGGGTCGCCGGGATGAACTGGCTGGATGCCATGATGCACGCATTCTCCACCATAGGTCTGGGTGCCTTCTCCTCGCACGACGCGAGTTTCGGCCACTGGAACTCGCCCGCAGTCGAGGCAGTGGCCATTTATTTCATGCTGCTGGCGGGCATCAACTTCGGCACGCATTTCCTCGCCTGGCGGCGCCGGAGCTTCGCCCCGTACGCGCGCGATCCGGAGGTCGGACTGTATCTGCTGGTGGTCATCGGCAGCGTGTTCGGGATCGCCTATTTCCTGCTCGCCAACCAGACCTACCCGAGCTTCTGGACGGCGCTGCGCTTTGCCGCGTTCAACGTCGTCTCCATCGCCACCACCACCGGTTTTTCCAACACCGATTACAACCTGTGGCCGATTTTTGCGCCGGTGTGGATGCTGTTTCTGTGCGGCTTTTGCACCTGCTCCGGCTCGACCGGGGGCGGCATCAAAATGATCCGCGCTGAACTGATGGCGCGCCAGGCGGTGCGCGAAATGACGCGCATCATCCATCCGCGCGCGGTAGTGCCGGTGAAACTAGGGGGCGTGCCGGTCGAGAACAACATCATTTTCGCCGTGCTCGCTTTCATCCTGGTCTATGTCGGCTCGTTCGTTGCAATGACCATGTTGCTCGCCGCGTCTGGCCTGGACATCATCACCGCGTTTTCGGCGGTGATCGCCTGCATCAACAACACCGGCCCCGGTTTGAATCAAGTGGGGCCGGCAACGACTTATGCGTCGCTGAACGATTTCCAGACCTGGATCTGCACCATCGCGATGTTGCTCGGACGGCTGGAATTGTTCACCTTGCTGGTGGTGTTCACGCCCGGATTCTGGCGCAAGTAAGCGCCGGCGCGGAGTTTCAACGCAGCCCTATTTCGCCGCGATCACCGCGATCTCGACCAGCATGTCGGCGGCCGCAAGCTTGGCCTCGACACAGGCGCGCGCCGGCAGGTTGTTCGCATCGACCCAGGCGAGCCAGGCCTGGTTCATCTCTTCGCGCGTGCGCATGTCGGCGAGCCAGATCTGCGCCGAAACGACCTTGGACTTGTGGCTGCCCGCCTGCGCGAGCAGCGCGTCGATCCTGCCGAGAATCTCTTCGGCCTGCGCCTTGACCGAAGCCGGGCGCTTGTCGGCGACGGTGCCGGCGACATAGACCATGCCATTCGCCTCGACGGCGCCGGAAAGGATTTTTGCGGGTTGGTGGCGGACGATGCTCATACGAAACTCCTCATGTCGGGTGGAGGAGGATCGAACAACGGCTGGAGAACCACGTGGATACTAGTTCTAGCCAGTTGGATAAATTCAGATGCCTCCAAAGTTGCCCCACGCTTACCGTGCTAACCACACACCGGGGCACTCGCCGCAGCACAAGGGAAGCACGTGTTTTCTAGTTTTGGATTGTTCCAATTATCGACCGTGCTGAGCGCGCCAAACAAGAGAGCGGCATTCCCCGCCCTTCGCGCCCCATCCCACGCCCCCAGGTCTTCGATTTCAGATGCACCCCAGGCCGCGCGAGCCGCTGGTGTTGCCACGGTGTCATCATCGAACCCTCAAGGCGTGACAGGTGTCGCCGTCGTCGGCAGCGCAACTTGAGGCTGTGATTTGGCTCCGAATACTCCGCGGTTCCGGTGCCGCGCAATTGGGAAGTGCTTCAACTTCGCAAACAACGGAGGCGCCACCGCGGTTGACGAATATGCCGATCGTGAGTTGAGTGCCGACCGGCAGCTTTGAACAGTCGCCCTCAATTTTGCAAAGGATCCCTTCAAGCCTGCGTTCTCGGTTCATACTTCCTCCGTCTGGTCTACGTTGGTACCCGCAAGACCTATGCCAGGTGCGCTAAAGGCGCCCCTTGAGGGCGCGACGCCGATCCCAATTGCCTCGACGGACATGGTCGAGGCAATGGCGGGGGAGATAATCTCAGAAAAAGCGACGACTAGACTGAATCGGTAAACAGGCCGTCGTCAGACACAACAAGAACGCGGGCAATCGAACTCTATCTGGATCACGAGAGCCATCACCGAAAGCTGGGCGATGCTTGGGCATCTTTGTTCCTCCACCTGCAGCTTCCCGTCGCGCATCGACGCTCCAAGATCATCCCGCACGCCTTCGGCGAGCGCGTCGTGCTCAAACTCATGCATGCACTACTCATCGTGCGGGCTAAACCTGGAAAAGGGATCGTAATCTCGGAAGTCGGCCTTTGGCAGCTGGAGAGCTTACGCAAACATTTGAATCGAATTGACTGCGAGCGCACCACGTCGGCCAAACTGAATGCATTCCGCTCGCAAAATTTCTGCAGAGTGGGACTTGACCGGCAGATTTTGAGGGGCGCTACCCGCGGCAGCGATCGATCACAAACTTATAACTCTCGAACTCCAACACGGAATTTCAGTCGTGTCACTTCATGATGGCCCCGCCGCAAACGGGAAGGCATATGCCTGTTATGAAACTGGCATCTTCTGACGCCAAAAAAACTGCTGCTGCAGCGATATCTTCTGGTTCAGCCAGCCGGCCGACGGGGGTTCGGGCAAGCGCCTTGGCCTTCATTTCATCAGAAAATGCGCCAGCCTGGTCGGTGTGCGTCCAGCCGGGGGAAATAGCGTTGACGGTGATGCCGACTGCACCTATTTCGAGGGCAAGCTCACGCGTTAATCCAAGGAGCGTGTTGGCGCGCGGTGAAAATTGACCATTTGAGCGAGGTTCTGCGCGTTCAAAATTGACCAGGGTGTTCAGCCTATCCTGCCTAATTTATAGGCAGGAACAGAGAGGATGATCACCATGGAGAAATTAGGAAGATTAAGGCGGTTGTATTACCGGGACGGCTTGACGCTGTCTGAGATTGCGCGCAAGACCGGGTTTGCGCGTAACACCGTGAAGCATTGGCTTAGGGCAGCCGAAGGTATTGAGCCGAGATACCCGCGACGCGAGGCGCAAACCAAGATCACGGCGTTCGCGGAGCTGCTCACCAAGGCGCTGGAGACGGACGCGCGCAGGCCCAAGCGAGATCGGCGCAGCGCGCTGAAGCTGCATGCTGAACTGAAGGCGGCGGGGTTTCCCGGTGACTACAGCCGGGTCACCGAATTCGTGCGGCGCTGGCGAGGCAATGGCGGGGAGACGCTTGTCAAAGCCTTTGTCCCGCTGAAGTTTGAACTGGGCGAAGCCTTCCAGTTCGACTGGAGCGAAGAGCATCTGGTTATCGGTGGCGTCTGGCGCAAGATCATGGCCGCCCACCTGAAGCTGTGCGCCAGCCGCGCCTTCGTCCTTCAGGCCTACCCGACGCAGAGCCATGAGATGCTGTTCGACGCCCATACGCGGTCCTTTACCGCGCTCGGCGGAATCGCGCGACGCGGCATCTACGACAACATGAAGACCGCGGTGGACAAGGTCAAGAAGGGCAAGGCGCGCATCGTCAACACGCGCTTTGCCGCCATGGCCTCGCACTACCTGTTTGATACCGACTTCTGCAATGTCGCCAGCGGTTGGGAGAAAGGCGTCGTCGAGAAGAACGTGCAGGACAGCCGGCGGCGCATCTGGCAGGAAGCCGGCAAGGAGCGATTCGGCTCCCATGCTGAACTCAACGTCTGGCTGCTCTCGCGCTGTCGGGCGCTGTGGCAAGAACTTCGCCACGCAGAGTACGATGATCTGACCATTGCAGAGATGCTCGAACACGAGCAGCCCAGCCTGATGCCGATGGTCACCCCCTTTGATGGCTACGTCGAGACGATGGGCAAGGTATCGAGTACCTGCTTGGTCATCGAGGATCGCAACCGATACTCAGTACCGTGTGAGCTGGTTGGCCAGATGGTCAGCATTCGGATCTACCCGGAGCGTATCGACCTCGCCGCCCACGACGCTGTAGTGGCGAGCCACCCGCGCAGTTTCGAGCGTAACCAGACCCGCTACGACTGGCAGCATTGCATCCCGCTGATCCAGAGAAAGCCAGGTGCGCTTCGAAACGGCGCCCCGTTCGCCGACATGCCCGAGCCGCTGCAGCGCCTGCGCGGCCTGCTGCTCAAGCACGAGGGTGGTGATCGCGTGATGGCCAAGGTGCTGGCCGCCGTGCCCCAATACGGGCTGGAAGCTGTCCTGGTTGCCGTGGAACTGGTGCTGGAATCAGGCAATCCAAGCGCCGAGCATATCGAGAACGTGCTCAACCGCCTCAAGGCGCCGCCGCCGCCGGAGCGGGTAGAAACCCACCTGAAGATATCCGAGCCACCCATTGCCAATACGGATCGCTACGACAGCCTGCGCGAGGAGGTGAGCGATGCGTGAGGTTGCCGCAGAACTCAAGGCATTGCGCCTGTATGGAATGGTTGGTGCCTGGGAGGAGATCATTGGCCAGGGAACACTGGCAGCGGTCGAATCCTCACGCTGGCTGATTGAGCATCTGCTCGAATCGGAGCATACCGACCGCGCCATGCGTTCGATTCGCTACCAGATGCACACCGCCAAGTTCCCGGTGCATCGCGACCTGGCCGGTTTCGACTTCGAGCAGTCCAAGGTGGATCGCAGCCTGATTACTGAACTTGCCGGCTTCTCCTTCACCGAGGCAGCCCACAACGTTGTGTTCATCGGCGGCACGGGGACCGGCAAGACCCATCTGGCTACGGCGCTGGGGGTGTCCGGCATCACCCAACACAGCAAACGGGTGCGCTTCTACTCGACTGTCGACCTGGCCAATCTGCTGGAGCAGGAGAAAGCCGCCGGCAAGGCCGGCCGGTTGGCGTTTGGCCTGATGCGCATGGACCTGGTTATTCTCGATGAGTTGGGCTATCTGCCTTTCAGTCAGGCAGGCGGAGCGTTGCTGTTCCACCTACTGTCCAAACTCTACGAGCACACCAGCGTGATGATCACGACCAACCTCACCTTCGCCGAGTGGCCGAGCGTCTTCGGCGATGCCAAGATGACGACCGCGCTACTCGATCGCCTGACGCATCACTGCCACATCGTGGAGACGGGCAACGAGTCCTATCGGTTCCACCACAGCAGCGCCACAGCGAAGTCGCGTATCCAGGCACGGGAACAGAGCAAACGAAACAAGTCATCAAGGAAGGACGAGCCGTTCTAACCGACCGCCGCGCGGGGAAATCCGCTTCGGGCTACGCCCTACGCGGCTTCCCCCGCGCCACCAGAATCCTCATGGTCGCGTCAAAAGGGAAACGGCAACTACGGGAGGGCACCGACACCAGAGAATGCGCTACACTTATCCACAGGCCAGCCTATGACGGGCAGCCAAAAGCCCCTGGTCAAAATTCAACGCGCACAACTGGTCAATTTTAAACGCGCGCCGACAGCCAAGTAGTGAACAGACCGATTCCCGGTCAATTTTTGACGATGTGGATCATTGAACGGCATCGACGTGACGCGGACACGAACCCGATTCCTGCAGACTTGCCAAATCGGCACCTGATCGACAAGACAGTGCTTTGGGGCCAAGCGCATCGACGCACAAAAACCTTGAAAAAGTATATCAAATGCGCTTTAATTCCACTCTAGATGGAAAAACAGCGCTCAAAATATACTGATTCGCCCCTCTCCGGATTGGGAAAGCTGTCGCGTTCCCAGCTTGCGGCCCTGCTTCGCCAATCCACTGGCACCGTGTCTCCGGCGATGGCTGCCAAGGTGCTTTCGCTCTCGCGCACCGACGCAGCAAAATTGCTTTCGCGTTGGGCCGCGCAGGGTTGGCTGCAACGGGTGCGGCGCGGCATCTATGTTCCCGTTCCCCTGGAGAGCGAGCGTGCCGATAGCGCGCCGGAGGATTCATGGGTGATTGCGGAGGCGGCGTTCGCTCCCTGCTATATCTGTGGCTGGAGCGCCGCCGAGCATTGGGGGTTGACCGAGCAAGTCTTTCGCATCGTACTTGTGTCGACAACGCGGCGTCCGCGTGATCGCGAGCCGAAGATGGGCGGCATTGGTTTCCGCCTGCGTACCGTCAACGAAAAGGCATTCTTCGGATTGAAGACCATCTGGCGTGGGCGCGCCCGCGTGAAGGTGAGCGATCCATCCCGAACCATTATCGACCTGATGTCCGATCCGTCGCTGGGCGGAGGTCTGCGCTCTTCTGTGGACATGCTGCAGAGCTATCTGGCGTCGAAGGAGCATCGCGATATCAAGCTGCTCATGTCCTATGCGCAAACGCTGGGCGTGGGCGCGGTGTTCAAGCGGCTTGGCTTTCTGCTCGCGCGCTATGCACCCGGGGAACGAGAAGCCATCAAACAGTGCGCGCGGTCGCTGACGCAAGGCTATACGCAATTGGACCCGGCGCTGCCCGCGCGGAAGTTCGTCACGGCGTGGCGCCTTTCCTTGCCTGAAGGCTGGAAGGCGCGATGATTCCAAAGCAGGAGCTGCTCGATCTGGCAACGGACTTCGGCCTTGCACCGAATACCGTGGAGAAGGATTACGCGCTGGGTTGGATGCTGGCCGCGTTCGGGCAGCACCCGGAGACGCGTGATACGTGGCTGTTCAAGGGTGGCACCTGCCTCAAGAAATGCTTCTTTGAAACCTACCGGTTTTCCGAGGACCTCGACTTCACGCTGCTCGAGCCTGAGCATCTGGACGAGGCGTTTCTCGGAAGAATCTTTCAGGAGATCGCCGACTGGGTCTACGAGCAGACGGGTCTCGTCCTGCCGCCGGACGCGCGCAAGGTGGACGTGTACGCAAATCCCCGTGGGGGGAAGTCCGCGGAGGGGCGTATCGGATACCGCGGGCCGCTCGGACGTGCCGGCGATGCGCCGCGCATCAAGCTCGACCTCACCGATGACGAGCGCGTCGTGCTCGACCCGGACCGTCGCGAGGTGCATCACCCTTACAGCGACCGTCCCGTGGATGGCATCAGGGTCGCAACGTACCGCTTTGAAGAAGTCTTCGCCGAGAAAACGCGAGCGCTGGCTGAAAGGCTGCGGCCTCGCGACCTTTATGATGTTGTGCACCTTTACCGGCGCCAGGATTTGACACCGGAGCGCGCCAAGGTAATTTCCACGCTGACAGCGAAATGCGAATTCAAGGGTATCGCGGTGCCGACACTTCAGTCGATCCGGGAGTCGCCTCTCGTGGCCGAGTTGCAAGTGTCATGGGGGCAGATGCTGGCGCATCAACTGCCGGCGCTGCCTTCTTTCGAGAGCTTTTGGAATGAGCTGCCCGACGTATTCGCCTGGCTCTACGAGGCGAAGCCACGGGCACAGTTGTCGGCTGTACCCGTGTCAGCCAGAGAACCCGTCGATGTTGCCTGGCGTCCGCCCGCGATGGCTACCTCGTGGCGTTCGTTGGGCGTCTCGGCGCCGCTGGAGATCGTCCGGTTTGCGGCTGCCAACCGTCTGTGCATCGCCCTTGATTATCAAACTGAGCAAGGGAGACGAGATGTTCGGATCATCGAACCGTATTCGTTGCGCCGATCCATTCCCGGCAATCTGCTGTTAATGGCAGCAAAAGCCGATACGGGCGAAATCCGCTCTTACCGTGTCGATCGAATCGTCGGCGCCTCAGCCACTCAGCAGTCATTCATTCCCCGGTACATTATCGAATTCGCGGATGGCGGGCCAATGTCTGCTCCCGCCCTTGAGAGGGAACGTGCGGTTAGGGTGCCTGCATGGACAAGCAAGGCACCTGCGCGGCGCACCGTCGGTCCGTTCACTTTAAAGGGTCCGACATACGTTTACCGTTGCACTGTCTGCGGCAAGACATTCAAACGCGAAAATTATGATGCAACACTCAACCCCCACAAGAACAAAACCGGTCAACCCTGCTTGGGGCGCTATGGTTCGCTTGTTAAAACCGAATACTGATAGCCGAATAACCAATTATTAATATCGGGGACGTACCACGCTTAATATTCTCGGACACACTCAATTCGAATGAATACCGCTGAACTAACCGCCCTTCTCGACCGCCTGCGCGCCGAGCCACACGAAGCCGAGTGGCTGGAGTTCAAGGCCAATCGCTACGAGCCGCAGGTGTTGGGTGAGTACCTCTCGGCGCTCGCCAATTCCGCCTGCTTGCTGGGCAAGCCGCGCGCGTATCTCGTATTCGGCATCGAGGACGGAACTCACGCGGTGCTAGGCACGGTCTTCGACCCGCTTGCCGAGAAGGGCAGCGGAAACCAGTTGCTGCCGCTGTGGTTGTCGCTTGGTTTGCGGCCGAACGTGGGCTTTGAGATTCACCCGTTCAATTATCACGGCAAGCGGGTAGTGCTGTTCGAGGTGCATCCGGCTTTCGACCGGCCGGTGAAGTTCCGCGGCACTGCGTACATCCGCGACGGTACCAGCAAGACCGAACTGGTCCGCTACCCGGAAAAGGAGCGGCAGATCTGGCAGCGGCGCGTGGACTGGAGCGCGCAGATTTGCGATCAGGCGACGCTGGCTGACCTGGAGCCGGAGGCGCTCGTCAAGGCGCGGAAGGAATATACGACCAAGTTCCCGGCTAGATCTGAGGAGGTGGCGGCGTTGGATGACGCGACCTTTCTCAACAAGGTCAAGCTTACGATACAAAACGCGGTGACGAATGCGGCCTTGCTGCTACTGGGGCGTGAAGAGTCGTCCACGCTCCTCGCGCCTGCGGTGGCGCGCATCAGTTGGATTTTGAAGAACGAGCGCAACGAGGAACTGGACTACCAGCACTTCGGCCCGCCCTTTCTGCTCAACGTGGACAAGGTGCTGGCGCGCATTCGCAATCTGACCCTGCGCGAGTTGCCGGGCGGCACGCTGTTTCCGGTGGAGATCACGCAATACGATCCGTGGGTGATCCGCGAGGCGTTGCATAACTGCATCGCGCATCAGGACTACGGACTGCGCGGGCGCATCAACGTGGTGGAAACGCCGGATGGGCTCACGCTCGCCAACGTCGGCGGCTTCCTGCCGGGCAGCGTGGAAACGGTGATCGAGCAGGATGCGCCGCTGGAGATTTACCGCAACCCGTTCCTCGCCGAGGCGATGGTTAACCTGAACATGATCGACACGCAGGGCGGCGGCATCAAGCGCATGTTTCAGACTCAGCGGCGGCGCTTTTTTCCGTTGCCGGACTACGATCTTTCGCAGCCGGAACGGGTGGCGGTGGGCATACGCGGCCGGATTCTGGACGAGCGCTATACGCGCCTGCTGATGACGCAAACCGATCTCGACCTGGGCATGATCATGCTGCTGGACAAGGTGCAGAAGCGTCAGGCGATCTCGGCGAATGACAGCAAGCGACTGAGGGCAGCCAAGTTGGTCGAAGGACGCTACCCGAATCTGGTGGTCGCGGCTGCGGTGGCGGCAGCCACCGGCGAAAAGGCGAAGCACATTCGCGATCGGGGCTTCAACAGTCAGTACTACCGGGACTTGATCGTGGCGCTGATCGGCAAACATCAGCCGGTGTCGCGGGAGGACATCGACATGCTCTTGTTGGACAAGTTGCCGGAGGTGTTGAGCGACGAACAGAAGCGCAACCGCATCCACAACCTGCTCCGGCACCTTGCGGCAGCAGGACAAATTCATAACGATGGCAGCCGCCGGCTTTCGCGATGGGTATTGGTAGGCGATGAGAATAATCAATAGGAATTCGTCCGATTATGCTGGGCTGAAGCGATACCGCATCCGTAACTTTTTGATCTGTCGGAATATTGTTATTGATAGTAATGGCGAAGTAGCGGCGAGCTACCAGGAAAATTATCAATAAAACCGAGCCGGCATGCTGGCGCGCGAAGCTGCCAGCGGCCGAAATGCCCAAGCTTCCCCCGTTCCAGCTCGATCGCGAGCTCTATCGCAAGGACGACACCATCGTTCACGAGGCGATCCGTGAGGCGGCGGTCAACGCGTTGATCCATGCCGACCATCGCGGCCAAGGTGGTGTTGTGATCGAGCGCTATGCGGATCGCATCGAACTCTCCAACCCCGGCTCGCTGCTTGTCTCGCGCGAGCAGTTGTTGCGTGGCAGCGTGAGCGAGTGCCGCAACAAGGGACTGCAGTTGATGTTCCAGATGATCGGCGGCGGCGAAAAGGCCGGCTCCGGCATGGACAAGATCCGCGCCGGGTGGCGCTCGCAGCACTGGCGCTCGCCCAAGATCGAGGAATCGGTGCAGCCGGACCGCGTGAAGCTGGTACTGCCGATGATCAGTCTGATTCCGCCGGAGATCGAGCGGGAATTGCGCGAGCGCTTCGGGCCGCGTTTTGCGCAGCTCGACAAGGTGGGCGTTCAGGCGGTGGTCACGGCGCGGCTGGAGGGGAGCGTGACCAACGGTCGCCTGCAAGAGATCACGGATGAGCACCACAAGGACATTACGGGTGTTTTTCAGGCACTGGTGCGCGATGGGTTCCTAGTCCAGCAGAACCAGCGGCGCTGGGCGAGTTACCGGCTGGCCGATGGTGTCGAAGGAGCGGGCGACTCCCGTCAAACCGTGGCCGAGGGGGGGGGGGGGGGGGGGGGGGGGGGGGGGGGGGGGGGGGGGGGGGGGGGG
>ERZ1292630.4228-Hain-H41-02um-R3-4228-length-12257-cov-7_pt1 | contig 12257 bp, 13 predicted proteins | sample MGYA00564408_ERZ1292630 | MGnify/ENA primary metagenome ERZ1292630 (study PRJEB36523, sample SAMEA6512641) | groundwater metagenome | collected 2019-01-08 | study: AquaDiva: Metagenomics assemblies of 32 groundwater samples | reverse complement strand
GCGTCGAGGAACTTCAGCAGCAGCGCCTTCCGGATCATCCGCGCGGCCTCCCGGCCCTACTCTTTCGGCACAAGGATGATCTCGATCCTCCGGTTCTTCGCCTTCCCCTCCGCCGTGTCGTTGGTGGCGACCGGCTTCCCCTCCCCGTAGGCGACGGCCGAGAGCTGGCCGGGGTCGATCCCCTCGTCCTGCAGGTACCGCGCGACGTTGATCGCCCGCGCCGCGGAGAGCTCCCAGTTCGTCGGATACCGCTTGGCGAGGTTCCGGCTGATCTGCACGTTGTCCGTGTGCCCTTCGATCCGGATCGCCTTGTCCTTCACGTCCTTCAGGATCGAGATGACCTTTCCGAGGATTTCGAGCCCGCCCTTCTTGACCTCGGCCTTCCCCGAGTCGAAGAGGATCGAGTCGACCATGTTCACCGTCAGCTTCCCCTTGAGCTCGGAGATCGTCACCTGTCCCTTCGAGATCTCCGACTTCATCTTTTCGAGCAGGCTCTCGTACGTCGAGCTCACTTTCTGGACCTGCTCCTCCCTGGCCTTCACGAGGGTCGCGTTCTCCGCCGTGAGCTTCGCGTTTTCCGCGTCGAGGTCGGCCTTGTCCTCGGCGGCCCTGTCCCGCTGGCCGGTGACGTAGGCGAGGTCGGTGCTCAGCTTGTCCATCTGGAGCGTCATCCCCGCGAGGTCGGCGCGGAGCGCCGCGTTCTCCGCCGCGAGGTCGGCGTGTTTCTTCTGCAGCGCGGCGAGGCGCTTCGCGAGCGTCTCCCCCTCGTCCACCTTTTTCTGGTAGGTGCCCTGCATCACCGAGCAGGCGGACAGGCCTGCCGCCAGCAGCACGACCAAGACCGAGAGGACGATTTTTTTCGGCATCACGACCCTCCTTTTCGCAACGGCCTTCACGCCCGCGCCGCGACGTTTCCGAGGAAATCCCGGACCACCTGGATCATCTTGTTCTTCACCCCGGGCTTGCCCCCCTCGGGGGGCTTCTCGTTTTCGATGAGGAACGCGTCGTGCCCGTGGATCGTCGAGAGCTCGAGGCACGCCACGGCGAGTCCGTTCTGGAGGATCGCGTTGCGGATCTCCTGCGACTGGTACGTCGGGTAGAGCCAGTCGGTGTCGAAGGAGATGATCAGGAACTTCGACTTCACGTTCCCGAACGCCTTCGCCAGCCGTCCCGAGGACGCGGAGAGGTCGAAGATGTCGATCGCCTTCGTGATGCACAGGTACGAGTTGGCGTCGAACCGGCGGTCGAACACGAAGATTTCCCCCTGGTGCTTCAGGTACCCTTCCACCGAGAATTCGATGGCGGAGTGCTGACCGATCGTCCCCTCGGCCCACTTCCCCTGCCGCCCGCTCCCCTTCGCCGCGGCGAGCTGCTTCATCCTGCCGAACTTCTCGTGCATCTTCCGGTCCGAGAGGTAGGTGATGAACCCCACCATCCGCGCCACGGACAGGCCGCGTTCCGGGACGGTCCTCCATCCGTAGTAGTCGCCCTCGTGGAACTCGGGGTCGGCGAGGATCGCCGCCCGGCCGACGTGGTTGAAGGCGATCTGCTGCGGCGAGTGGCGCGAGGTCGTCGCGATCGGGATGGCCGACGCGACGCGGTCCGGGTAGTCGACCGCCCACTGGAGCGCCTGCATCCCCCCCATCGACCCGCCGATGACCGTCAGCAGACGCTCGATGCCGAGGTGGTCGAGAAGATGCGCCTGCGCCCGCACCATGTCGCCGATCGTCACCAAGGGGAACGACAGCCCATATGGCCTCCCCGTTTTCGGGTCGACCGAGGACGGCCCCGTGCTGCCGTAGCACGATCCGATCACGTTCGAGCAGAGGACGAAATATTTCTCCGTGTCCAGCGCGCGGCCCGGGCCGATCAGGAAGTCCCACCACCCCGGCTTCTCCTTCGACGGATCCTGCCCCGGAAGGAAACCCGCCACGTGGGCGCTCCCGGAGAAGGCGTGCTGCACCAGGACGGCGTTGCTCTTCTCCCGGTTGAGCTTCCCGTACGTCTCGTAGGCGAGCGTGATGGGCCCGAGCTTCCCCCCGATGTCGAGGGGCATCTCGTGGGGCGGCTCGGCGAAGGTGAACCGCTTCGTCTCGACGAAACCGACGGAACCGTGCGGAATATGCGTTTTCATCGCGTCATGATACCAGAGAACACCGGAAAACGGAGCGACCGGGAGATCCCGTGGATCCCGAAGGAGTTGCTACCTTTTCCTCTTCCTCCCGCGAACCAAAAGGGCCAACGCCACGCCGGCCAGGAGGAGCAGGAACGCCAGAAAAATCATTTTTTTCCTTGTGAACATCTTTTTCGCGATCTTCTTCAGCGTCGGGACGATCGGGATGGAATAGTTGGCCCGCTTCACCGGAGCCGCATACACGCTCTCCGAGCCGGGAAGGGTCGATTTCGCCGTGTACCAGAGGGTTTCCCAGGGCGAGGGATCCATCACCGCAACGGAGGTCGCGCCCGGCAAGGACGTGGCGATCCATTTCCATGGACCGTTTTTCGCAGGGCCCGCGAAGACCTTCACGACGATCTTCCGGGACTCCGCCGTCGCGATGGGGGTCCCATCCGCATAGGTAGTCGGAAGGGACCAGGTCATGGTCCCGGCGTACCCCGCGGAGGCTACCCACAGCGGCGCAAGGATGAAGATCGAAAGGAATCGTTTCGGAATACGCGCTCCTCCGGCACCGCGGCCCGTACACCTCTATCTTCCCGGAAGTCTACTATACAGCCGACTGTTCATTCCAGACCTCGAACCGGGCGCGAACCGTTCACGGTGATGTACACCGCGAATAAAAAATGCTGAAACCTACACCCAAAATCAGGAAGACGAAGTAAAATCGGGACGACTCGGAAACATCGTTTTGAACCGGTCATGAAACTTGCGAGGAGGATGACGATGAAACGAATACATGTCTTCGCGGGGATCGCCTTGCTGTGCCTGGCCGCGCTTTGCTTCGGGGCGGGAGTCCGTTCCGCCGGGAGCGCGGAGAAACCGTATCCCACCCACCAGATCACCTACATGGTCTGCTTCGATCCGGGCGGGCAGTCGGACCGCGAGGCGCGGCGGCAACAGCCGCTGCTGGAAAAACTCCTCGGACAGAAGGTCATCGTCGACTACAAGATCGCGGGATTCAACATCCCCCACGTGATCCTCAGCCGCTGCAGCAGGACGTCGGCTACAAGACGGAACAGATCAATCCCGTCTTCATCTTCCACAAGACCCCGCTGGCGCTGGCGGTGCTCGCCACCAGTCTGTACAAGACCGTGAACGACCTGATCGCCTACGCGAAGAAGAACCCCGGCGCCGTGACCGTCGGCGGCTCCGGCTCCTTGCCCGGATCGCCCTCATCCCGTTCCCGGTCCTGGGGCCCCTCATCATCCTCTGCTCCGTGATCGGGGCGTACAGCATCCGGTTCATGCTCTTCGACGTCTGGGTCGCGCTCCTGTTCGGAGTGATCGGCTACGCGATGCGGAAATTGCATTTCCCGATCGCTCCGCTGGTGCTCGCAACCGTCCTCGCGCAGATGCTCGAGACATCCCTGCAGCAGTCGCTGCTGATCTCGCAAGGTTCCTGGCTCATCTTCTTCAACCGGCCCATCGCCGGCTTCTTCATGGTCCTGGCCCTCTCCTCGATCGCACGGGGGATCTGGCCCCAGGTCCGTTCCCACGCTCCCGAAATCGCCATCGACGACGCGGACGAGTGACCCGCCTTTCACTACCCCGTATGCCGCAACCCATCGGTTTCAAACGGACAATGGAAACTCACGCCGCGGCCCGGTACGCATGGGCGAAGGCCGTTTTCGAAAAACGTTCGAGCGTCGTCGGCGTCGTGCTCTCCACGCTCCGCTCACGGGTCGGGCGGACGATCCCGGCGTTGAATCCGCGCTGCATCTCGAGCATCGCCTCGACCACGCTCGCGGACATCCCCGCCCCGGCCGTCATCGCCTTGCGCGCATCTTCCTCGGAGAACTGGACGTACCTCAGCCCCGGCTTCCCGATCGCCTCCCCGAGGATGCGGGTGGCTTCGGACATCGTCAGGTCCCGCGGCCCGAGGAGGTAGCGGACCGCATGCCCGTGGAAAGTCCCCTCGACGAACAGGAGGGCCGTCGCCGCCGCGATATCCTCCGTCGCGACCATGGGGAACGGCACGTCGGCCCGGACCGGGCTCCCGTTGATCCCCTGGGTCCGGATGAGGGGGAGGCTCCAGAGGTGGTTTTCCATGAAGTAGGCCGGACGCAGGACCACCACGTCCGCATCCTTGAGCGTGCTCAACCGGGTTTCGAGGTCGTGCAGGCCGAGGATCGGCCCCGTGCCTTCGGCCAGGTGCGCCCCCCAGCTGCTCAGGGCGATGATGCGCGGGACCCGGGCCTTCGACAGGGCCGACGCGAGGGACGCACCGATCCGGTCCTGGTACTCCCGGAAATCGGGGGCGTCGTATTTCGGCGGGATGAGGATGAAGGCTCCCCGGGCTCCCGAGAAGACCTTCTCGAGGAACGCGGTGTCCCCGAGGTCACCCGGCCACGGCTCCGCCCCCTTCGAGGCCAGCGGCCCGAGGCGGACCCTCTCCCGTCCCACGGCGCGCACCGGTTCCCCGGCGGCAAGAAGAAGCTCGGCGACCCTGGAGCCGATATTGCCGGTCGCTCCACAGACCACAAATGGCGATTTCATCGGAACCCTCCCTTACAGTGGTTGGTTTCTGGTAATTGGATTCCTTCGGATGGAGGAGAGATCCGCGGCCGGGCGAAAAAAGTCCCGCCACGGACCCGCCCCTGGAACCTCTCCAACCGCATCCCGCATGCTCCCTTATTTTGCTACCGAAGGTCCGCGAGAACCCCCGGGGGATATAATTCAAGTGTATTCCGGGTTAGAGGAGGACGGCGCGGAGACTCACGGCCATGTATAGCGCCTTCATGCAATTCAACGAGGTCTTCGTCACGGGGGGCACCGGCCTCCTCGGCCGGCATGTCTGCCGGGCGCTGATCGGGCACGGATTCCTCCCCCGCCTCTTCGTGCGCACGGGGTCGGAGGGGTGGATCCCACCGGATGTCCGCGAGCGGTGCCGCGTAACCCCGGGGGACCTGACGGTTTGCGAGTCCGTGGAGATGGGGGCCCAGGGGACCTCGGCGATCGTGCACCTCGCGGGGGCATGGAAGGAGCAACCTCGACGGGGAATCACCTTTGAGGAAGCGCATGTGCACGCGACGGCCAACGTCCTCCATTCCGCTTCGGTCTGGGGGATCGATCGGCTGATCTTCATCGGCGCCGCGGGGGCGCAACCCGGGGATCCGGTTCCGTACCTCGATGCGAGGGGGAGAGCGGAGGCGCTGGTGCGGGGGACGCATCTTTTGTGGACCGTGTTCCGCCCCGCTCCCTGGTACGATCTCCGCGACGGAAAGCCGCGGGTCTCCACGGAATACCTGGAGGGGTTGGCAGGGGCCATCGCCGAATCGGTTCAACGGAAGGATACGGTCGGCCGCGTGTACGAGGATGCGTCCACGGACCGGTTCCCGTGGACGGACCTCTCGCGAGTTGCTTGACCCCGAACACGGCGTTCCTCCCGAATCCGCTCCCCAAGGAATGAACCAGGCACCGGCGGTTTCGGTCAGGGATCCTCGCCGGCCGATCCATTGAGCCGGTCGATCAACTGGCGAAGCCGGCCATGGCTGAGGCTGTTGAACCGGAAAACGATCCGGGGCAGATCGGCGATCTCCGGTTCGTCCGCCTCCTCGGGGAGGGCGTTCACCTGGGAGATCGATCCCTCCACGAGGAGATCCGGAAAATCCCTGTTCAGGGCGGCGAGGGCGTCGGGGGCGAGAGGCTCCCGGATACGGATCACCAGGTCCCGGCCCGCGTACCTCATGCTGTGGAACACCCGGTAATAGTCATGGATCTCCCGGACGGCTTCCTCCACGCTCGAGGTGATCCGGAACAGGGAGAAATCTTCGGCCGAGATCATGCCCGTTTTCAGGAGGCTGTTCTCCAGGAACCGGCGCCACATCGCCCAGTAGGTCCCCCCGGGCTCGTCCACAAGCACGACGGGAAAAGGGTGGGTCTTCCCCGTCTGGAGAAGGGTCAACACCTCGAACGCCTCGTCCATCGTCCCGAACCCTCCGGGAAAGAGGACGACGACGCTCGACTCCTTGAGAAAGAGCAGCTTCCTGGTGAAGAAATATTTCGTGTGGATGAGTTGCGGGTTCCCCTCCATCACCGTGTTTTCGGACTGCTCGAACGGGAGCAGGATGTTCACCCCGATCGAGTGCTCCCGCCCGGCCCCGATGTGGGCCGCCTCCATGATTCCCTCGCCGGCGCCGGTGACGACGAACCACCCCGACCGCGCCATCGCCTTGCCGAACGATTCGGCCTGCCGGAACGCGGGGGAACCGGGGGGCAGGCGCGCCGACCCGAACACCGTCACCTTGGGGCGGTCCCTGAGCCCGTCGAAGAACCGGAAGGCGTGGCGAAGTTCCTTCAAGGTGCGCGAGAGGAGCTTCAGGTCCGCCCGGCTCGCCCCGTCTTCCCCCAACCCGTCGACTGTCCTGTGCATTTCGTCTATGAGTTGCTTTTCTGTTACCCGGGATCTCCTTCCACCATCACGCGCCTTCGTCACGCGTCCCTCCCGCTCATCCCGGTTTGATGGCCGGAGAGACCGCTCTTCCCCTCATAGGAGATCCGGTAGATCATCCCGGCCATGTCGTCGGATACCAGAAGGAATCCGTCGGGCATCTGCTGCACGTCCACGGGGCGGCCCCATGCCCGGTCCCCCTGCAGCCACCCATCCGCGAACACTTCATAGCCCGCGGCGCGGTTCCCTTCAATGCGGACGAGGGAGACGCGGTACCCGATCGGCTTCGAGCGGTTCCACGAGCCGTGCTCTGCGATGAAAACATGTCCCCGGTATCCGGGAGGGAACATCCTCCCCGTGTAGAACCGCATGCCGAGGGAAGCGGCATAGGCGGGCAACTCCCGCTCCGGGGGCGTAAACCCGGCCGGCTTCCCCCTGGCGCCGAACTCCGGATCGGGGAGGTTTTTCCCATGCAGGTAAGGAAACCCGAAATGGAGCCCTTTCCGCGGCGCACGATTCAATTCGTCCGGAGGCAGATCGTCCCCCATCTGGTCGCGGCCGTTGTCGGTAAACCAGAGCTCCGCGGTGTCCGGGTTCCAGTCGAACCCGACCGTGTTCCGCACTCCCGACGCGAAGACCTCCAGCCCCGTTCCGTCCGGCAGCATCCGCAGGATCGCGGCATACCGCGGGTCGGCCCGGTCGCAGACGTTGCATGGAGCTCCCACCGGGATGTAAAGCATCCCGTCGGGACCGAAGCGGAGGAACTTCCAGCCGTGGTGTTCGTCCTTCGGGAAGCTATCGTTGACGATGACCGGCCCGGCGGGGGAGGACAGGCGCGATTCGATGCCGTCGTACCGCAGGATCCGGCTGATCTCGGCGACGTAAAGCGCGCTCCCGCGATACGCCACGCCGTTGGGGCTGTGCAGGTTCCGGGCGATCGTGACGACCCGATGCCTCCCCTCCGCCGTATCCCCGGGGAGGACGGCGTACACCTCCCCCTTCCGGGTGCCGACGAAGAGCGTCCCCTTCTCCCCGAGGGTCATCGATCGGGCGTTGGGGACTTCGGCGTACGGGGCGATCCGGAAGCCCGGCGGAAGCTTGATGCCGCCAAGGCGCGATTCCGCCGTGCCTCCGGTCGCCGCGGACAGGAGCATCCCGAATACGGCGACGATGAGGGATGTTCCCCTCCCCTTTTCAGGATTTTCCGCCCTCCATTTTCCTGAAAAATTCCGCACCCCGCCGTTTCATCTCCTCCGGTGAGACGTCTTCCCGGTGCGTGGCAAGGTCCCAGGTGTGCCCAAACGGGTCAAGGACGCTTCCGGTCCTGTCGCCCCAGAACATGTCCTCAAGGGGCCGTTTCACGGTAGCACCCGCGTCCACCGCCTTGCGGAACACCTCGTCCACATCCCGGACGTAGAGGTAGACCCCGGTGGGCGAGCCACCGAGCGTCTCCGGCGAGCGGCAACCCATTTCCGGGATCTCGTCGCACAGAAACAATCGTGAGTCTCCGATCTGGAGTTCCGCGTGCATCACGGTCTTTCCGTCCGGGCCGTTCATCCGTCCATGCTCCTTTGCGCCGAAGGCCCGGCGGTAGAACTCGATGGCGCGATCGGCCCCCCGCACCGTCAGAAGCGGGGTGATCGCATGGTACCCCTCCGGAATCGGCTTTACGGCCACGGTCAACTTCCTGGCTGCCTTCATCGCCACATCTCCTTTCATTCCCGACGTGAAAACCGCCGGGTTGGCTCCCGCACCGGACCGGGATTCGTCCGCAGCCGTGACGGGACAGATCCTTTGTTGCCGTCCTCCGACCTTTCCGCACCCTTTTCGATGAGGCGATGGTTCCGGTGGATTCACCGGACGGAAAGATACAGCGGAAACCACATCAAGCCGGCTCGTCCATCCGCGACGTCGCGCCGGGAAATCTGTCCCTGTCGAAACGACCCGTTGTGCCGGTTTCATCTTATGTAGAACGGGACGAGAAGAAACCGGCATGAGAGGAGGGATTTCCATGGAGCACGATACCGAAAGGAGTTTCGGTTTTCTTCACATAAACGAGCGGGGCGGCAAGCCGCGCCGGACCGGCGTCACGGAGATCCGGGGGCCATACTACACCCCCCTGGGGAAGCGGGCTCTCCTGGACATCCTCGAGACGATGGGGGCCTACGTCGATATCTTCAAGTTCAGCGGAGGATCCTTCTCCCTGATGCCGGAGAGCGCCGTGCGGGACCTGATCGACACGTGTCATTCCCACGACGTCCTGGTGTCGACCGGAGGGTTCATCGAGCACGTCCTGACGATGGGGCCCGAAGCCGTGGACGGGTACCTCGAGGAGTGCAAACGGCTGGGGTTCGACATCGTGGAAGTGTCCAGCGGGTTCATATCGGTCCCCGACGACGACCTCGTCCGCCTCGTGGAGAAGGTACGGAACCTGGACATGCTCCCGAAGCCCGAGGTCGCCATACAGTTCGGCGCCGGGGGCGCCAGCTCCGTGGCGGAACTTGCGGCCGAAGGAGTGTCCGACCCGTCCCGCGCGATCCGCCAGGCGAAGCGGTACCTGGAGGCGGGAGCGCGCCTCGTCATGATCGAATCGGAGGGGATCACGGAGCAGGTCACGTCGTGGCGCACAGACGTGCCGGCCCGGTTCATCAACGAACTCGGGCTGGACAAGGTGATGTTCGAGGCGGCCGACCCGGAGGTGTTCTCCTGGTACGTGAAGTCGTACGGCCCGGAGGTCAACCTCTTCGTGGACCACTCCCAGATCGTCCAGCTCGAATGCCTGCGGTCGGGGATCTGGGGGACGAAGAGCACGTGGGGCCGCGTGGTGACATACAAGGGAAGCAGGAAAGCCGTGCCCGCCGAGGTGTCCCCCGTGCGGCATATTACGACCCACCCGAAGGCCAGGGGCGCCGTATGACACCGTATCGTGGCGCGGCCGCCTGGCGTCTCGACGAACCCCGGACGCAGGCGGAGAGATTGGCGTCGTTCGTGTCCCGGGCGAACTGGGGGGACATCTCCCCGGCCGCCCGGGAGGCGTTGAAGATCCGCGTCCTCGATTCCCTCGGCTGCGCGTACGGGGCGATCGCCGGGGAACCCGTGCGGATGCTGCGGAAACAGGTGGACGAGTTCGGGGGAAAGCCGTTGTGCACCCTGATCGGGGGCGGGCGATCCGCGCCGGACCGGGCCGCCTTCTACAACGGGGCGCTGGTCCGGTACCTGGACTACAACGACAGCTACCTGGCGAAGGGGGAAACGTGCCACCCCAGCGACAGCCTCGGGGCGGTGCTGGCGGCGGCGGAATACGCCGGGATCCCGGGGAAGGAGTTCCTCACCGCGCTGGCGGTGGCGTACCAGGTCCAGTGCCGCCTCTCCGACGCAGCGCCGGTCCGGGCGCGCGGTTTCGACCACGTGACCCACGGGGCGATCGCCGCCGCCGCGGGTGCGGCGAAAGCGCTGCGCCTCGATCCCCCACGGATCGCGAATGCCGTGGCCATCGCAGGCACAGCGAACAACGCGCTGCGGGTCACCCGCACGGGAGAACTGTCGCACTGGAAAGGGCTTGCCGCCCCGAACGCCGGGGCCGCCGGCCTGCAGGCCGCCTTCCTCGCCATGCGGGGCGTCACCGGCCCGCGGGAAATGTTCGAGGGCGTCAAGGGATGGATGCAGGTCGTGTCGGGCCCCTTCGAGATCGACTGGGAGGGGGAGAACCTGGAGCGCGTCAACCGGACCATCCTGAAAAAATACAACGCGGAAATCCATTCCCAGTCGGCCATCGAGGGAATGATCGGATTGATGGCGGAGGGGGGCTTTACGGCCGCCGGGATCGAACGGATCCGGATCGATATCTTCGACGTGGCCCACCTGATCATCGGGGGCGGCGCCGAAGGAGACAAGACGGCGGTCCACACGAAAGAGGAGGCGGACCACAGCCTGCCGTACATCGTCGCGGTGGCCGCCCTCGACGGGGAGGTGACGCCCGCGCAGTACACATCGGAGCGGATCGCACGGGATGACGTACAACGGCTGCTGCAGCGGGTCGAGGTGGTCCCGGACCCGGCCTTCTCGAGCCGTTTCCCGGAGGAGCACGCCTGCCGGCTGACCGTGACCCTCGCGGACGCCCGGATCCTGGTCCGGGAGATGTCGGATTACGAGGGGTTCCATACGCGGCCGATGTCATGGGAATGCGCCGAGAGGAAGTTCTACACCGTGGCGGGCGAGCACTGGCCCCGGGCGCACCTGGACTCCGTCGTGAAGGCGGTGAGGCACCTGGAGAAGATCTCCGTGCGAAACCTGTTCATGCACCTGGTGTGGAAACGGGAAGGACCCCAATGAACGAGAACGACAAGAACACACTTTACCGGCGAATCGTCGAGACAGTCGGCGACGCGGTCATCTTCGCGGATCGGGACGGGATCATCCGCCTCTGGAACCAAGCGGCGGAAGGGATCTTCGGCTACACGGAAGAGGAGGCTATCGGGCAGTCGCTGGATCTGATCATCCCCGAACGGCAGCGTGAGCTGCACTGGAAGGGATACGGGAAGGCGATGCTCAATGGCGTCACGAAGTACGGGTCCGAGACCCTCTCGGTACCGGCGGTGACGAAGGATGGGGAGCGGATCTCGATCGAGTTCACGATCAACCTGCTCCGGGACGGGGACGGGAAGGTGCTCGGCCCGGTGGCGGTGGTCCGCGATGTGACCGCGAGGTGGATCCGGGAGAAGGAGCTGCGCCAGCGCCTCGCGTTCCTGGAGGCCGGTCAGACGACATTGTGATCCGTCCAAGCCATCGGGTTCGATCCAATGGGCGCATGAAAGGACAGACGAAAAAAGGGGCCACGACGTGTGCCGTAACCCCTTTGTTTTGCAGGGTTATTTCACCTGAATTGAGAAAGGATACCCGCCGGTCCCGTCCGAATAGGTCGAGACCATGATATTCCGCGCTCCGTTTGTGATCCCGTGGAACGTTGCGGTCATCATTCCTCCGCCCATCATGCCTCCACCCATTCCTCCGCCCGAACCGCTCATGGTCATCTCTCCGCCGTTCATCATGAACGTCATCTGCGAAGAGGATACCGGGCCCCCGCTCCCCATCATCCCGGAGAACGTGTCATTCCCGCTGACATCTACGGCCGAGTGTCCGAAGGTCCAATCCCGAGAACCTGTATTGCCGGAGGATACCGAATGCATCACCCAGTCCCCCATCATGTCCGTTGTGGAGGCCGTTGTGGTTCTCATCATGACCCATATTTCGGGATGGCCCCCGTTGGTATCCGTGGCCACGATCATCGACTTGTCCATCGACATGACGCCGTAGAACGAGGCGTCCAGTGCCTCGGTCATGATCCCGTTCACGTCCATGAAGAAAACAAAATTCTCGCCTCCGCCCGCGCCGGTATTCGTAGTCATGGAAGTGATGCTGGCGCTGCCGGAGACGATTCCCATGGTCCCATAAGCCCACCCGGAAGTGGTGTTGTCGCTCCCGGCCGTGAGTCGCTGGAAGCGCCACGTGCCGGTCATATCCGACCCATTCGTCAGGAATGTCCCCCCGCGCCTCTGGCCGATCATCATGGCCGGGCCGCCCGTGCTGTCGGTGAACGTCGCAACCATCACGCTCATGTCCCTCGATACGACGCACTGGAAGGTGGTATCACCGGGATTCAAGAGCATCCCGGACATGGACATGGTGTAGGGAA
>ERZ1292630.4227-Hain-H41-02um-R3-4227-length-12257-cov-16_pt1 | contig 12257 bp, 13 predicted proteins | sample MGYA00564408_ERZ1292630 | MGnify/ENA primary metagenome ERZ1292630 (study PRJEB36523, sample SAMEA6512641) | groundwater metagenome | collected 2019-01-08 | study: AquaDiva: Metagenomics assemblies of 32 groundwater samples | reverse complement strand
GAGGGTGACACATATATTCTCATCAACATACGCAAACATGGGAAGTAAATCTTGTTTCCATAGAAGCTGATTGACAGGGGACGCGATTGTATCTGTCGAGTTTAGAGGCTACAATGCGCGGAATGAACGGTCGCAATTTTCTAGAGCTTCTGGAGGGGAAGTGGAGTGAGAAAAAGTTCGTATGCGTCGGTTTGGATTCCGACATTACCAAAATCCCAAGAGCGGCGGAGCGCGAAGACACGCAGGCGACTATCGTATCGTTCAATCGCGCCATAGTGGATGCTACGAAAGATATTGTATGCGCATACAAGCCGAACGTGGCTTTTTATGAGGCGCATGGAGATCAGGGGCTGGCGGCTCTGCGCGAGACCATTATGTATATTCATGAAGTCGCGCCCGATGTGGCTTTAATTTTAGACGCGAAGCGCGGAGATATTGCAAATACGAACGAACAATATGCGAAAGCGGCATTTCAGTACCTGCAGGCCGACGCGATAACAGTTCAACCGTATCTTGGACGCGAATCGCTCGAGCCGTTTTATTCCCGAAAAGAGAAAGGAGTGATCGTTCTCTGCCACACTTCCAATCCGGGGGCAGATGAAATACAGGGTTTGGATACAGGCGGCGAGCCTTTGTACAAGGTCGTAGCGCGGAGAGCATCTACGATATGGAACGGAAACGGAAATTCATGCGTTATGGTGGGGGCGACATATCCAAAAGAGCTCCGAGAAGTGCGTGCAATCGTCGGCGACATGCCAATTTTGATAGCGGGTATTGGCGCGCAAGAGGGCAGTCTCAAGAAAACAATAGAGAATGGTTTAGACAGCAGAAAGAAAGGCCTCATTGTAAATTCTGCGCGTTCAATCATTTTTGCGTCTCGGGATGCGGATTTCGCCGAGGCGGCGCGAACAAAAGCGGAAGAGCTTCACAATGCCATCAAAGATGCGCTATAACATACGGATATGACGCCAGAAGAAGTATTGGACTTACTACAGAAAGTCGGCGCATTCCGAAGCGGACATTTCGTCTTCACGTCGGGGCGGCACAGCGATTCGTACGTCAACAAAGATGCGCTCTATCCATATACGCACGATACGTCCAAATTGTGCCGCGCTATGGCGGAGCAGTTTCGTGACAAAAACGTCGATGTCGTTGTCGGCCCCGCTGTCGGGGCCGCCATACTTTCGCAGTGGGTTGCGTATCATCTTACGGAAATGAACGGACGCGAGGTGTATGGAATATATGCCGATAAAGACCCTTCGATGGACTCAGGGCAGGCGGGCAAGGGGGGTTTTATTTTGAAACGAGGGTATGACAAACTCGTTAAGGGAAAGCGCGTACTCGTTGTCGAGGATCTGACGACTACAGGAGGCTCAATAAAGAAAGTCGTGGAAACAGCGCGCGCCCTTGGCGCGGATATTGTGGGCGCTATTGCAATAGTAAATCGCGGCTCTGTTACGAAAGAGCTGGTCGGAAATCCGCCGGTTTTTTCCTCACTCGTCGAGCTTCATATGGAATCTTGGGACGAAGCGGACTGCGAACTTTGCGAGAAGAATATTCCCATCAATATCGACATCGGTCACGGCCGCGAGTATGTTGCGCGAAAAAAGTCTTAAAATCGTGTTAGGCTGTCTGTATTATTAGTTCACTAGTATTCATGAAAAATTTCTTGTGGGCTCTCGTGATAGTAGTTCTTCTTGGGGGAGGGTATCTACTCTGGACTGGCAGCGCTAAAGCTCCCACGGTGGTTGAATCTGATGTAAATTCGGAAACCAGCCCGAACACGGATGTAGACAACGATGAAGACACGGCGGGGATAGAAGACAATTTCGCCGCTTCTATAGCATATTCAAGTGAAGGATTTTCCCCTAGTACCGTTACTATAAAGAAGGGGCAGACGGTTAGATTTCTCAACACTTCCAATGAGAATACCTGGCCGGCTTCCGCGGTGCATCCCAGACACCAGGCTTATCCTGGTTCTGACATAAAGAAGTGCGGAGGGGGAGAGCAGGGCTTGATTTTCGACGCGTGCCGCGGTTTAATCCTGGGCGAAATGTGGGATTTTACTTTCACACAAGCGGGTACGTGGAAATATCACGACCACTTGCATGCATCAAAGACAGGATCTGTCACTGTAACGGAATAATTGCATGAGGCGATCCGCTTTGCTTCTTTTGCGATTAGGAATAGCTTTTGCTTTTCTATATCCGCCGGTTGCGGCGTACGCTGATCCGTTCTCCTGGATCGGATTTTTCCCGCAATTCCTGCGGGACGCAGTAGGAAACGACACGCTGCTCCTGCATTCTTTTGGAGCGGTTGAGATCGTGCTTGGCATGTGGGTACTCTTCGCTCGCAGAGTTTTCATTCCAAGTCTCGTTATGGCTCTGATGCTGGCTGGCATCGTTGTCTTCAACTGGGGCGCAATGGATATCGTCTTCCGCGATATTTCGATTGCCGCGATGGCGCTAGCTTTGGCTGTGATAAGCTATGGCGATGATCGAAATGCCGGAATTTCCGGAGGAGCTACAACTTAAGCTAAAGCGCGTGCAGACTCTCCGCTATGGAGAAAATCCGCACCAAAGCGCCGCTCTCTACATTGATCAAAGCCACAAGCGTCCCGGTGTCGCTTCTGCACGCATGATGCAGGGGAAAGAATTGAGTTTCAACAATCTGCAAGACGCCGATGCGGCGTTTGAATGCGTTAGCGAGTTCGAAGGTCCGGCGGCGGTTATTGTGAAGCACATGAATCCGTGCGGTGTGGCGGTGGGCGAAGATGTCCACGAGGCATATTTGCGCGCGTTTGCCTGCGATGTGGTCTCGGCATTCGGAGGAATCGTCGCCCTGAATTCCACGTTAACGGCCGCGCTCGCGACGGAGCTGGTCAAAATTTTTCTCGAAGTAATTATCGCGCCGGATGCCGAGGACGACGCGCTCGCCGTACTCTCGGCGAAGCCAAACGTTCGTATACTGCTTACAGGCACAATGCCGGACCCTATGCAGAAGCGAAAAGTAATAAAATCTATTGCGGGAGGTATTCTTGTGCAATCTTCGGATGACAAAGTATTTAATGGAGAAATGAAAACGGTTACCAAGCGCGCCCCCACCGAGGGTGAATTCGAAGACATGCTTTTCGCGTTCACAGTTTGCAAACACGTAAAATCCAATGCAATTGTGTACGCTAAGAATGGCGCGACTGTCGGCATTGGGGCGGGGCAGATGAGCCGTATTTATTCCGCAAAGATTGCCGCGCTCAAAGCAAATGATTCAAATATTTCTCTAAAAGGTTCTGTAATGGCATCCGATGCGTTCATGCCATTTCCCGATTGTGTGGCGGCGGCGGCACAAGCGGGGGCGACAGCGATCATACAGCCCGGCGGCTCGAAAAACGATCAAGCATCAATCGATGCCGCTGATGCCGCCGATATCGCGATGGTCTTTACCGGCATCCGCCATTTCCGGCATTAAAAACTTTTTAGTGCAATCTTCCAATGTCTTTTGCGTATCTCTAATTTACTCACGGTCGGAGTAATATTGAGGATACGAAAAGAGCTCAAAACTCACGACTTTATCGTTCGCGCCGCAAGCATAAAAAAAGAGATTTTGTTAAATCTTTTTAGGGAATATAATTGATAAAACAATAGATGAAACTAGGGCAAACATTATGACACCGAACGAAGCCATAGAAGATATATGTATGCCAAATATTCCAATCAACATTTTAGCTCCGATAAATATAAGAATAAATGCAAGACCTTTTTGTAAATGATGAAAACGGTGTAAAATATTTTCGATAACAAAGAATAATGCTCGGAGCCCCATAATTGCAAAAATATTTGAAGTAAATACCACAAATAAATTTTGTGAAATAGCGAATACTGCGGGAATAGAGTCAATGGCGAAAATAATATCTGTTGCTTCTATCACCAAAACAACCATAAAAAGTGAGGTGAAATAAAACTTACCATTTTCTCGAAAAAAGAATTTACCACCATGGTGGCTGTTTGTAAAAGGAAATATTTTATGGGCAAATTTTATTACCTTACTTTTATTAAAGTCTATATGTTCTTCTTTTTTATCATGTAATAATTTAATACCCGTATAAAGTAAAATTGCACCAAAAATATAAAGCACCCAGTAGAATTGATGAATAATAAAAGCTCCTGCTCCAATAAAAATTGCACGAAAAACTATGGCTCCTAAAATTCCCCAAAACAAAGCTTTGTGATGATATTTTTCATCCAAATTAAAATAACTAAAGATGAGTAATATCACGAAAAGATTATCCACAGATAACATCTTTTCGGTAACATAAGCGCTAAAAAACTCTACTGCCGTTTGCTTGTCTAAAAACAATAAAATTAAAAGACCGAAAACCAAAGAAATCGCAATCCAAAATATTGATTGATACAGAGCGGGCTTGAATGCGATTTTGTGGCTCTTTCTGTTTAAAAACCCAAGATCAACCACCAAAAATCCTACGACTACGGCTGCGAATACGATAGTTAAAATAGTTTGTGCTCCCATATAAATATATTATTCCAATTCATTATTCTGGCTTGGTACCAAATTCGTTCAGGCGCTTATCGATCCGTTCCAACAGAGCTTTAATCTCTCCAAATGTCGCTGTCTCGGCCAGAACTTCCGCTTCTGTTTTTTCGGCCAACTTCTTCCCCTGCTTAAGACCGCTGATTATAATTTGATCACCCACAAAATGGTAAACAAACACGCCGGTTACTAAAAGGATTATACTGCTTACAATAAGGGTAACGGGGCCGGTTAGAAAATCAAATGTATCGGCAATCATCCACACTCCCCTGAAAAAAAGCACGGTACCAATTCCGCTCAAGAGCGCATATAAAATTGGCTGTCTGCTAAGACGTGCACGCACTTTATTTTCTAGTTTATCAAAAAATTTAAAAATCATATTTTAGCTCTTGGTACGTCGCAGGTAGATGTAAATATCCTCAAGCGCTTTCACGGCATCGCCTGCCGCAATGTTGTTTTGATGGTAGAGGCCGTCTGTTACGTCGCCTGCGGCCCATATGCGAGGGTGCGACGTGCGCTGCGTGCGCGGATCGACTTTTATTTGGCCTATCGGACTTTTCTCAAGCGCGTTACCGATCCACTCGGTGTTTGGCAAAAGTCCGATCTCGACGAAAATACCCTCCACGGGCAAGACTTCTTCTTTTCCTGTTTTAACGTCTTTATATTTGAGTCCTGTAACGAATTTGTCCCCGACGACTTCCAAAATCTCCGCGTTTGCGATCATGCGAACGTTTTTGTGCGCACGAACTGTGGCAACCGTAGTTTCATCGGCGCGAAAGGCTTCTGTACGATTCACAAGCGTGACAGTTTTGCAGTAGGCGAGGAGTTGGAGCGCAGTTTCGAACCCGGCGTTGCCTCCTCCGATAACCGCCACGTCTTTCTCGGCAAAAAGAGGGCCATCGCACGAAGCGCAGTAAGTTAGGCCTTTTTGGTCATATCCCTTTGCGCCCGGAACATCAAGCGCGCGCCGCCGTGCGCCGCTCGTTATTAGAGCCGCACGTGCCTCCATTTTCCGGCCGTCTTTCAATTCAATCGTTACCTTATCGTTGCTTGGAGCAAGCGCGGTTGCGCGCATGGGGAAAAGGATTTCGACGCTTTCTCCTTTGTAGGTTTCTACATGCGCTCGGAGATTCTTGGCAAGTTCGGATCCGGATATCGATGGCGTGCCGATCCAATTTTGGACATCGGCAGAGACACTACTTTGCCCGCCCCACTCCTCGGTTACTAGAAGTGTTTTCAGGCGTTTGCGCGCGGCATAAACTGCCGCCGATGAGGCCGCAGGACCGCCGCCGACGATTATTAAATCATAAATCATAAGTAAAGATGGACAGAACGGAAGCATATCATAGAATTTTTCCATTCCTGTTTTCAATCGGCAACATTGAAGAGACATCGAAATCGGTGTAGTCTTTGTTGAATGGCTGAAAAACAGACCGTTTTAGTAACCGGTGGAGCGGGGCTCATTGGTCCTTCGCTCATCGCATTGCTCCTCCCTAAGTACCGGGTCGTCTCGCTCGACAATTATTTTATCGGTAGCGAGAAAAATCACATTGAGGGCGCAGAGTACATAAGGGGACACACGAAAGATATCGAGACGCTTCTTGGAAATGAATCGCCCGCGATCATCTTTCATCTTGGCGAGTATTCACGCGTCGAACAAAGTTTTACAGATCTTCCTCTAGTATGGGAATCCAACGTCCATGGCGCTTTTCGCGTATTCGAATATTGGCGCAAGCGCGGATGCAAGTTTGTGTATGCGGGTTCAAGCACCAAATTTGCCGACGGTGGCTTGGGACGCGATCAAAGCCCATACGCATGGATGAAAGCCAGCAACACGGAACTGGTCGAGAATTACGGCGCATGGTTCGATCTGCCATATGCGATAACGTATTTCTACAACTCTTATGGTCCTCGCGAGTTGTCCGAAGGGCAGTATGCGAGTGTTATGGGCAGATTTAAGAAACAATATGCGGCAGGCGAACCCATAACTATTGTTTCTCCGGGGACGCAGAGACGGAATTTCACACACGTTGAAGATATAGCTCGCGGACTCTTTATGGTTGGCGAGAATGGGCAAGGTGACGAATACGGCATCGGTTCTCTGGAATCATACTCGGTCTTGGAGATTGCAAAAATGTTCACGTATAATATTGTGATGCTCCCCGAACGAAAGGGGAATCGCATGGAATCTATCGTGGATACGACGCGTGTTGAAAAAGAATTTGGCTGGAAACCGGAAAATAATGTACGTGATTACATAGCATCATTGAAACGTCGATCTTAATAATGGTTTGGTAAACCATGTCTATGTTATTGCGGGAGTCATAGATTCAGCCAAAGTTTTTCAATGATTCCACTTAGCAGATTTACCGGATGCTTCGCAATCAGCTACCAACTTCTCCATGTATACATCCAATAATCCCACACAACTCTACCTATAGGTACATTTACATGGTATCGTCATCGGCATGGGTAAGGTAGAGTCCGAGGCGAGAAGTGTGCGCAGGCGAGGATATTTGCAAACTGCGGTACTTACGGCGCTTGCAGTTCCTGGCGTGCTTTTAGTTGCGATGGTGGCTCCCAATACATTGCAATTACTCGGGAGGTTTGGCGTGATTCGCAGACTGAACGATCAGACAAGTTCCGCTCTGACGCGGCTTGTCAAAAAAGGATTCATCAGGTTCGAGAATATAGGCGGTAAAGGGTATGCACGTATCACTGAAAAAGGAAAGAGTTTTCTTCTATACGAGCAACAAAGGGCGGCGCTTTCCACGGGGCAAAGGCGGCGATGGGATAGACGGTTTCGTATCGTTATGTTCGATATTCCGGAACGGCGCCGCCCTGTTCGAATCAAACTGCGCACAACAATGAAACAGGCAGGGTTTTTGCGCCTTCAAGACAGTGTGTGGGTATATCCGTACGACTGCGAGGATTTTATAGCGCTCTTAAAAGCGGATTTGCATGTAGGTAAGGATGTTCTCTACACGGTTGTCGAGAAAATAGAAAATGATGATTGGATACGTACGCATTTCAAATTACCTCACTCATAGTAGCGCCACGCAATATTACCTATCGGCAGAATTGCGTGGTGTTACTGGATGGAGAAATGGTATAGCATGATGACAGTAGATTGACGTGTATATTGAATGATGTGGCAGGATGATGACTTTTTGTATATTATTTATGCAATGAAAAGAGTTTTGATATTCTCGCTAGCGTATACGCCGTATGTTGGCGGGGCGGAGCTCGCCATAAAGGAGATAACAAATAGACTCGATTCGAGCGAGTATTCGTTCGACATGATCACCCTGCGGTTCGACAAGAAACTTCCTACGGTAGAAAAAGTAGGAAATGTAATGGTGCATCGTATCGGATTCACAGCAGAGAATGTCAAAGTTTCGGATCGCGAACTTCCGTGGCAGTGCAGACTCGCAAAGATTTTGTTTCCATTCACGTCATTTTTCAAAGCGATTTCACTGCATCGTTTGAATAGATATGATTTTGTTTGGGCGATGATGGCGAATCAGGCTGGATTCGGTGCGCTGTTCTTTAAGTACGCGCATCCGAAGGTCTCGTATCTTCTCGAACTTCAGGATGGCAATTCGCTCGAACAGGTGCGTGTGCGAAGGCCTATCACGAAACTCTTTTGGCGATTGTATACGGCGATATATCAGAGAGCTAATGTCATCAAAACAATCTCACATTTTATTGAGCGTTTGGCTCGAGAAGCGGGATACGAAGGACGAATAGAGGTTATACCTAACGGCGTCGATGTTACAAGATTTTCCACAGCGGTCTCCGAAGACGAGATAGTGGAGATGAAAGAGAAATATGGAAAAAAAATGGGCGACATATTTTTATTTACCGCGTCGCGTTTGGTGCTCTCCCGTGGCGTCGAAGATGTGATTCGTGCGCTTCCGCACTTACCAGAGAACGTGAAGTTTCTTATAGCGGGAGACGGAGAGGATCGAGTGGATCTGGAAAATATTGCAAGCGAGTCTCATGTTGCAGATCGTGTTATTTTTGCCGGACACATAGATCACAAATGGCTTCCGGTATATTTCAAAATTTCGGACATCTTCGTGCGCCCATCTATCGTCGAGGGGATGGGAAGCGCATTCGTTGAGGCATTTGCTACCGGAATTCCCGTCGTAGCAACTCCAGTCGGTGGCATTCCTGATTTTCTTTCTGATCCGGATCTATCGCCCGACGACGAGCCCACCGGCCTTTTTTGTAACGTACGTGATCCAGAATCAATCGCGCGCGCAGTGAAAAAATATATGGAGAATCCCACTCTAACTGCGAGAATCATAAAAAATGCCAAGATGCTGGCGGAAGAAAAATATGATTGGAATCTCATCACACGAGATATGAAAACACGCATTTTTGATCCGCTCGCAAAAATATGAAAATCTTGATTGCCACCGGACTTTATCCGCCCGAAATTGGAGGGCCTGCCACGTATGCGAGATTATTTGAGGAAAGACTTCCGCGCTACGGCATACAGGTTTCAATATTTCCGTTTCGGAACGTGAGACATTTGCCGTCGCTAATTCGGCACATTGCGTATGGGTGGAGGATTTTTAGAATGTCGCACAGCGTTGATCTGATACTGGTTCAAGACACAGTCTCGACGGGATTTCCGGTTGCGGTAGCTTCTTTTTTCAGTGGAAAGAAATTTATTGTTCGCGTCCCGGGCGACTATGCATGGGAGCAGGGAGTTCAGCGTTTTGGAGTAAAAGAAAATATCGATGATTTTCAAACAAAATCATACGGACTTGCCGTCGCCGTTTTTCGAGTAATTCAGAAATTCGTTATTCGAAGGGCATTGCGAGTGATTGCTCCCAGCCAGTATCTTGCACGAATTGTAAGAGGCTGGGTCCCGACAAAAGAGATTGATGTGATTTATAATGGCGTTGATATATCAGCGGAGATGAATCAATTTCTCACAAAAAATCTCATCATTTCAGCCGGCCGTCTCGTGTCGTGGAAAGGTTTTGCGGAACTTATTGCCGTTGTAACAAAACACAGGCAATGGAAGCTCGTGATATTTGGAAGCGGATCGCAGGAAAGCGCGCTCATGCAAGAAATCCAAAAAGCCAATGCTGAAGACAGAATCGAAATCCGAGAGCCAGTGCCTCACGATGATCTGCAGAGACAATTCGCGTCCGCTTCGGTATTTGTTTTAAATTCGCGCTACGAGGGCCTTTCGCATACATTAGTCGAAGCTATGGCCGCAGGCACTCCTGTTGTTGCAACAAAGGTAGGTGGAAATCCGGAGGTAGTGCAAAATGGAGTGAATGGAATACTGATTGATGCAGGAGACAGTGAAGGTCTGGAGAAAGCGCTTACGCAGGTACTATCGGATGATGTCTTGCGCAAAAAGTTGGGAGATGCCGCAAGGGAGAGGGCGAAAGAATTTTCAATCGACAAAACTATCGACGCGACAGCTTCGCTTTTAAAATTATGCATGTCCTAGCGCTCAGTGCAGATAGGTCGAATCGCGGTGTGTTGTGTGGTGGTTCGTCGGCGTTCAAACGGCAGGAAGCATATGCAAAGCAGTTTGGAAATCTGGATATCATCGTGTTTTCGCTCATGTCTGACGGCTCCGAAAATATCGATGCCGGTCCGCTCCGAATTTTTCCGACCAACTCATGGTTCAAAATTCTTTGGGGAATAGATGCGTTTCGTATCGTCAACAAACTTCCAAGGCCTGATATTGTTACTGTACAAGATCCCTTTGAGACAGGGCTTGCAGGGCTTTTGATCGCGCAAAGATTGGGGGTCCCCCTGCATGTACAGGTGCATACCGACTTTCTCTCGCCGGAATATGCGAAGCTTTCGCTTTTGAATCGGATGCGCGTCTGTGTAGCGGGTTTTGTTTTGCGCCGAGCCGCGCGCGTGCGCGTCGTTTCGGAAAGAGTGGGGAGTTCAATTAAAAGAAAATATGATATTGCGGCGCCGGTAACGGTACTTCCGATTTTTGTCGACATCGCAAAGTTTCGAGACGCAAAAATGCCGGCTAAACCTTTCACTGCTAAGAAATATTCATACCAAGTCTTAATCGTTGCTCGTTCCGCGGCAGAAAAAAATATCAAGTTTGCAGAAGATGCGTTTGAAAAATCAGCTCCTCCGGACGCGCGTCTGATTGTTTGCGGAGATATTTCCGAAGAGGACATTCGCAATAAACAATCAGATCGGATCTATTATGTGAGTACAGATGATCCGGCATCTCTTTACAAGGCAGTCGATCTGGTGCTAGTCCCGTCAAAATACGAAGGTTATGGTCTCGTTATTGTCGAAGCTCTAGCCGCCGGAAAACCCGTGCTCTCGACCGATGTCGGCATTGCGCGCGAGGCCGGGGCTATCATTACGACCGAGGAAAAGTTTGCTGACGCGCTTTCGGAGTGGTTCAAGAACGGCCCGCGAACCGGCGAATTGAAGAACTATCCATATAAAAATCTTGACGGCTATATTCAGGCGTATTGCGACGATATTTTGGCAGTAGCCGGATAACTGATACAATCGCAGGAATGGCTAAAGCTAGGGTCAATATCGGTTTTATCGGACAAGGATTCATTGGCAAGAATTATGCAGATGACTTCGAACGGCGAGGTTATGAAACAGTTCGTTATTCTTTGGAAGAACCATATAGAGCAAACAAGGAAAAAATCAAGGAATGCGATTTTGTTTTCATTGCCGTGCCGACTCCGACAACGCCGAACGGGTTTAGCGACTCTATTGTGCGCTCTGCAGTCGAGCTTGTGGGAAAAGGCAAAACCGCGATTATTAAATCAACGATCGTGCCGGGTACCACCAGCAACATCCAAAAAGAGTATGAAGACAGAGACGTTATCTATTCACCTGAATTTTTGAGCGAGGCTACTGCGGCGCACGATGCCGCGCATCCGTTCGCGAATATAATCGGTCTTACCAATAATTCAGAGACCCAAAAGCGAATCGCTGAAGATTTGCACGAGATACTTCCGGACGCTCCGTTTTCTCTCACATGCTCCAGCACGGAAGCCGAGATAATCAAGTACTCGCACAATGGCAGTGGTTATACGCAGGTTGTTTTTTTCAACCTCATGTACGATCTTGCCATGCAATACGGATGCGACTGGCGCATGGTAGAGCGCGCGATTGAGGCCGATCCGATGATATCGAATCGCTATGCGCGGCCGGTGCACAAGAGCGGCCGCGGCGCAGGCGGTCATTGTTTCATCAAAGACGTTGCCGCTCTTCGCAATGAATATCGCAAAGTCTTGGATGATGAGTCGGGATCTGCGCTTTTAGAGGCAATGGAAAAGAAGAACATCGAACTTTTGCGCGCAAGCGGCAAAGACCTCGACCTTCTTTCTGACGTATATGGCGAGAGTGTGCTCGCGGGCGCAAAGCCTGTCAAAGCGCCAAAGCTCGGTTCAGTGCGGGGCAACGTGCGGCTCCTCATCGCCACGGAGGCTCTGGACAGAGTCGATCCGTTACTTGGATTTTTCCATCGATGGATCGAGGAATTTGCCCGCCATGCGGCGCACGTACACGTTATTTGCCTCGGCCGGGGAGAGCGGAGTCTTCAGTCGAATGTTAAAGAGCACTCACTCGGGAAAGAAACCGAATATGGCAGCCGGCTTGCAAAAAGAATTCGCTACTCCATTCGCTTCTTATATTTCGCATGGAAATATCGGAAAGAATATGATGATGTTCTCGTACAT
>ERZ1292630.4226-Hain-H41-02um-R3-4226-length-12258-cov-7_pt1 | contig 12258 bp, 3 predicted proteins | sample MGYA00564408_ERZ1292630 | MGnify/ENA primary metagenome ERZ1292630 (study PRJEB36523, sample SAMEA6512641) | groundwater metagenome | collected 2019-01-08 | study: AquaDiva: Metagenomics assemblies of 32 groundwater samples | reverse complement strand
CCACGCATCGGCTGCAACCGCACGACGTGCACCATGTACAACTGTCCGCTGCCCAGCGGCCTCGGTGCATGCAACGTCACCGGAGTCAACAAGACGCACAAGTGCCAGCGGGGCAAGACGCCGTCTCACAGCGGCGGCCTCACGGAGGACAAGTCGAAATCAAAAACAGTGACCATTTCGCGTTCCGGGTCGCCAAACAACCGCACGATGAGATGCTCTAACTACAGCAGCGCCGGTGGGGGCTGCTACAATGTCACGTGTGAAGCCCGGACCTGCAGCGCGACGCTGTGCCAGGCGTGGATCGCGTACAAGTCGGACGTCACGTGTCTGATGTATTGCACGTCGGAGCCCTTCGGCAGTCGCTGCACCCGCACCATGTGCACGCAGAAAAAGTGCTTCTGGACCTACAGCGGCGATCAACCTCTCGTCTTTACGTGTCAGAATACGTCGGACTCGTCCCTTGCGTGCCGGCCGTCCGCTCGAACCCGGACGACGACGCTCATCCCGCGGCCCACGAAGCAAGAGCGGAAGTGCACGGACACGTTCCGTAGCGCGGACAACTGCACGGTCACGACGTGCTCGACGACCACCTGTGCCTACGCCAATCATCTTGCGACCACGATGACCTGCTCTGTGACCAACGAGGAGTCGTCGGTCGTCTGCCCCACCACGACGACGACGATCACCGTGACGCCCACGCCTGCACCCCCGCCAACAACGACCGCTCCCTGCAGTGCGACGAATCGCCATTGCTCCGACGCCTGCTTCTGCAGCGGCAACGGCCACGCTGTCAGCTACAACAACAACTACTGCTGGTGTCAATGCCGAGGCGACTTCGCGGGCATGTACTGCGACCAGTGCCGCTCCGGGATGGCGATGAGCGACGCGGCCAAGACGTGCGTCGCGTGCGTAAAGCCGACTCAGCGGCAGAATCCAATGACACTATCAGGCGTGGATATTGCTGTGGATGTGCCCTTGGCGTCCCCGGTTCCCTCAGGTTGCAAGTTAAGCAGCATCGAAGTCTACAAGTACCAACTGGGGACGTCGGAGCGCCTGTCGCTTCCGGTCCGCGACTTGGTGACGGTGAACCTGAAATGCCCCGACCAAAAGCAGCCTGCCAGCGCGTCGTTTACGCTGACCATGTCACCTCAGAATTACTACTTCGCCTATGTCACGTGCACCGCCACCCGGAATTGGCTGGCGGCCACCACGGGCGTGGCCATGAAGGAGCTCTCCATCAACCGGGTCCACTTGTTACTACACCCGAATGTGCAGTGCTACTCGTACACGCCCAACGCGGAGGCGACGCCCATCGCACACTGCTGGGGCAACGATATGGAACCGTTTCTCTATGTCCCGCAAGGAGTCCGCAGTGCCGTGAAGCAGACGATCTCGTTCGATTACTTTGTCAATGGAAAGTCTACGATGGTGGAGGTGTCCCCAACGGAAGCCACCGACGAGAGACTCGTGCGCGAAGTGAACTCGGTGTACAAAGCAGCCGATGCGCTGAGCAGCACCTGCGCCGCGCTGCTCGCCAACGTTCAGTCGCTGGTCGCCACGATTAAGTCCAACCGGGGTGCGTATCTGCGAGATTTGTACGTCATCGCGACCCATCTTACCTGCGATGGAGGGTTACAAACGGCCATCAATGACCTCGCGCAGCTCACCAACGTGGTCCAGCACCGACCTGGCTGGTCGATGCAGCAAAGCGACGCCTCTACGGTGACTCCCTCATCCAATGTCTTTGATTTCGTAGCAGGCGGGGATGGCGGCTTCGAACAATTCTTGGTCACTCGGTTTCTCGTCCGCCCGTCGCAGTGCGCCGTCGCTCGACCACGGATCGTCCCTACCCGCGTCGTCATCCAGGAGAGCAGCCTGCTCATGGTCCAGGACGTGTGCGGCACGCTCATTAAATGCTGCTTCGGCAGCGTCTGTGCCAACGCGATTCGGTCGCCGCCGACCTGCGTGGTCCCATACGAGGCCGCACAGACCGTGGGCACGACGGAGGTCACCCTGCACATCGTCAAGGATGGCCTCAAGGTGGTGACGGCCACGACGCCACTCGAGTTTTACGATGCGCCCGTTGACATCTGGGCTTACGCCTACGGCTACCAGTACAAATCGAACACGGGCGAAACCATCGGCTACAGTGGTCACGGGTATTTCGCTTTGCGAGGTGACGTCTCGTGCGCGCAGCCCGTCATGGTGCAGCCTTTGCAGAACCACACCACGACCGTGCTAGCCGTGGCCTACGACGTGTGCAAGTACGACACGTCCTATTATTCCAACTCCAACTGGGGGACCTACGCGGGGGGTTGGTCGTGGTCGCAGACGTACACTGACTATTCCAGTGCGTGGCCTCAGTGCCTCTCTCCTCATCAGTCCACGGCGTCGATATCCCGGAAGAAGTCGCCCACCCTGGCGCCATTGCCGCCGTCGGACCTGGACGTGATCAACGACAAGCTAGACAAAGGTTGTGACGTCGCGGACGATTTCCAGCACAAAGGAACGTCTGCCGCAGCGATCCTTCCTTCCAGGTCGGACGCTTCCACCGGTGTGACGGCAGATCAGACCCCCGAAGCCGTCCTGGTCATCGCCATCAAGGCCCTTGTGGCAGCGGCGTTGACCAAGTCCGACGGGTCGAGCATGGCGCACGTTCGCAGCGCCCTCCTGAGTGCGGGTATCGCCGCCGCGATTGACGGGGAGGCACGGGAGTGCGACGATGAGGCAAAGAAGCTCACGTCATCCTGCTCTTTTGCTTGGAGCGCGAACCCGGCACAGGCCGGTAAGTATCTTGAGTCCGCAGGATTCGTGGCGGTCGCGACCTCGTGGTTGGCCACACCCGATGCGAGCGGCAACTATGTCGAAGGGGCACAGTTCGGCGACGTGGTGGTCATTCGAGCGTTGCCCTCCTCAACAAAGGACGACCGCCTCGAAAAGGGCCATATTGCGATGCGAACCGACAGTGGTTGGGTCAGCGACGTGCTGCAGGATTCGAGCGGCTTCCCCAACGCCGCGGCGAAAACGACCATCTTGCAAAGCGACGACAGCCGACGAAAGTATGCGCCCACGCTATACCGTTTGGCGCCGACGGTGCTGCAAGGCACCAACCTCGTCGCCCTCGGCCAGTTTTACTCCTCTCGCTACGACTACTGGGATTCCACGCGCGCCGCGGCGTGCGACCGACTTGCCTTTTGCAAGAAATGGGCCGCCACGCCGCCCAAATCTATCGCCGCTGAGGTGGATTACTTCAACGCCTATTACCGTTGCCCGTCCGCCATGATCGACATCCGCCCCGCCGAGCTGCGTTGGAACATGAACGTGAACGGCCAGCGCTGCGCGATCGTGGCCCCGGAAAGTTTACGCAACGGGATCGGCATCCGCTGTTGCTACGATGCCGCCAGCCGCTACATCAGCGCGTATCCGTCGATGATCGGGGTGATCTATGCGTGGTCCATGAACCGCTCGTCGTACTACCTGGCGATGACGGAGTACAACGCCGAGTCGTATTGCTGTTCGTGGAGGTCCGACCCGGCGACGCGCTCGGAAACCTGCGCCCCGTTCGCGTCTCAGCGCCCAGCGCCGCTGTCCACCAACGCACCCTTCTCCAGCCCTATGAAGTGGACCATGGGTGTTCGTTGGGCGTTCGCCACGGGTGATCCCCATTGCGTCTCACACGACGGCCTTGAGTTTGAATGCAATTTCCGCGGTGAGGCGCAGTACGCGGCGTGCGACGACTGGCGCGTGCACGTCATCGCCTCCCCTATTGACGTCAGCCGCCCTGCGGGGACCATCGCGACCGCCATCGCCGTCCAAGTCGGGTCCACCGTGTACCACGTCAACGTCACCACGGCGGCCGCCACGGCAACCGCAGCCTCCGTGTCAACTCCCAAGCAAGGCGTGGTGACGCCGCCGATTTCCACCACGGTCGCGCCGGAGGGTGCCGCCGCCGAGATTCGTCTCGCCGTGTACCAGAACAACGTGGCCGCCAACGACATCATCGGCGCACAAAAGGTGGTAAGCAGTGGATCAGTCGCGTTGTTCAGCGAGTCCAACAGCGTGGTCGAAATCGAGGACAGCAAGGGCAACGTCGTTCGCGTGTCTGCCGCCGGCAGCGGCGCCGCGCTCAACGTCGGCATCCGCCTGGGCAAGGAATGTTACCGGCGCGTCCAAGGTCTCATGGGTGATGGCGACGGCTCGACGAGCAACGACCTGATGCCCCGAGGGGCGACGGTGCCCATTGCGGTCACCAGCACTCAGCAGGAAATCTACGAGCAAGTCGTCTTGACGTGGGTGGTCGTTGCGCAGGAGAGCCTGCTGCCCGCTCTGCGCCTCGCCGCGCTGGGGGTCGCGAGCGGCGCCATCGACGACGCCAACGCCGCCACGTACACGCCGATGTTCGGTGATGCCCCTGGGGCCGCGACGTCGACGTGCCCGCCGGAATGCAACGGGGTCAAATCCTGTTGCTACGACGCGGCGCAAGGCTTCCCCGCCGCGGCGTCGCTGGCGGGCTCCAAGGCAGCCGACGCGACCAACGCCAACGCGGTCACGGTGGGGTCGACCTCGACACCTCCACAGATCATCGCCCCCACCGTGATGCAAGCCAAAGCCGGGGAAGTGGTCACCGTCATGGCCACCAGCGGCAGCCCCACGGGCACCATCACCGCGTTCTCATGTGACATTTGCAGCAAGACGGATGTCAAGTGCACGATAGTGGGAGTGGACACCTCTTCCGCGACGCTCACATTCGCCAAAGTCACCGCCGCGTCCGTGGCTTGTCAGGTCACCAACAATGCCAAGTTGCAGGCCGTCGCCTACATCGAGCTACAGGACGCCCCAATCGGGTCCGCCTCCGACCGGTTCACGCCCATCATCATCGTGACGGTCGTCGCCTTCGTCGTCGTCATCGCGGGCGTCGCCATCACCGCTGCGGTGTGGTACCGCTGCTGCCGTGCACCACCACCACCTACGGCCGTCGATGGCGGAGACGACGCCACGGAAACGGCGGTCGCTCCAAAGAAGACGTTGTGGAGCCCAAGCGAGCCTGCTGCCCCCACGACACCGTCCGCTGGCGCAGCACCGAAGCCGCAAAATGGTCCCTCCAAGCCTCAGCCGCAAGAAAGTCCAGCCGCGTCGACGCCGCAGCCGCGGAAATTTCATAGTATGGCACCACAATGGAAGAACACCGCGCCGCCGACTGCTCAAAGTCACTGAAATTTTTGGTTCAAATTTTATCTCTCCACGTCGCCGCCGTCCCCACCTACTCTCCACTCCTTTCCGTCATTCCGGCCTCGTGTTGTTTGGTTATCGTATGCCGCTCGTTGATGATTTCCTCCTGTGGCTACCCCCCACCCCCTCGTTTCCCACCCACGCCACATGATGCTCGCCATGATGCTCGCCATGATGCTCGCCATGAAAGCCAGCGCATGGATATGGTTCCTCCACCCCGGTGTTCGCGTTCGGTGCATGTACGCAGCATGCCGCGTACTTCCCTTCTTTCCCACCCACCCCGCTGTTCTTTGTAATCACGTCGTTTCTGTGTGTGTCTTTTTATTCGATTGTTTCGAATACAGCCCCTTTTCGTTTCCCATATTTTTGTTTTCTGACCATTCAAAAGAGGCATTTTCCGCCCGCAACAGAAACAGTACTTCGCCCATGCAAAGATGTTCCAGCTCTCAACGGCGCATGACCTTGCCGTGGAGGTCGCCGAGGTGAGGCGACAGCTGCAATTGGTCCTCGTGGAAGGCAGCCTTGAATCTGAGGGCGCGTGCTGGGCGTCCGCGCTGGCCTGGGTCGCAGCGATGTGGCCCGGGACTGCTCCCGTTGAGCCGCGATCCATCGCGGGTCATCTGCGCGACCAGCAGGAAACGTGCGGCTCGTCGTCGCCATCCACCACGCCGTCGGCAGTAGCTGATGGACATCGCACGGACTACGATACGACGGTCACTCAGGCATGCTGCGACTCGGCCCCCGCGACCACACGGATGCAGCTGCTCAGGAAGCACCACGTTGGCGACGCGGCGTTGGCACTGCTGGTCGTGGGGTGGAGTCACCACGACGCGTTGGCGACTTCCGCGGCGGCGTCGCTGGACGGTGGCAACGTGGCGCCAGGAAGCGCTCTCGACGGTGCAATGGATGTTACCCCCGTCTCATCGGCTCTTCCGGGTGCGTTACGTCGCAGCCCGGGGTGGCTCGAGGCTCGCCTCGCACGCTTCGTTTCCCCTTGCCAACGGGGGCACGCTCGCCGCATTCTCCTCTCGTGGATCGCGCCGCCGGAGCAACCGCGGTCACCGATCGACGGGGCGGCACGATGTGTCGGCACCGGCGATGTGTCGACCGCGTCATTGATTGGTGCGCTCTATCCCATTTTGGCGACGTTGCGAGAATTGCACGACGCAATCCTGCCGACGACGACGACCGGGTCCCACTCGACACGGTGTCTCGCGCTCGGGCGGAACATCGATACGCTACGGCGCGTTGTCGTCACGATGCTCGGTCACGTCATCGCGCACCGCCGCACAGACGGCGTCGCTCAGCTTGCAAACCACCTCCTCCTCCGTGGATTCAAGAAAGACGTGGACGATGTCGAACAGGCCGTGGACCACGCCGTCGCGGCCGTCCTGTCACCACCGTCGCATGTCCTCATCGTCGCTCCAGCCTATGAGGCAACGACTGCTGATGGGTCCTTACAAGGCGGCGACTGCGGCCGGGGGGTGGTCTCGTCGAACATGCGTGCGGCGAACGGAGAGGACCGCGAGAAACATTGGGCATTGATATCGGCGCAGCTGGTCGCACTGCTTCAGCAAACGTCCCCTCCTGGTTCTCAGGAAACTTGTCGCAGCAGCGTGGGCGGCGGCATCATGCTCTCTCCTCCGGCGCAGGAGAACGATGATGACGACGACGAGCCCCCCGACGCGCCTCCGGTCCACGGGCCACAGGGAAGGCGCCGCGAGGAGGAGGGACGCAATGGGTGGAGCACTCGCGCCATTCTGTCGCTCTTCTTACTGCGGTGTATGTCGGCGTCCATGGGATTCTCCTTCGCCGCCGCGAACACCGCCTCCACCTTGAGTCGTGACGGCGGCAGCTCGGCTACGAAGAGGCAACCTGCGTCCTTGATGAACGTCGTGCGGAGCGTGCCCGACATGAGACGCCTGCGGCGAGCTAACGGCACGCTGCTGTTTCCTGCATTTGGCGCGTTAAGCTTCAAGTCGCTTGCTCCTCGAGGTGCGATGGACGAGCACGAAGACGGCACCTGCCGTGGGGCACCACCTTTGCCCTCGCCGGCCGATGTCACGGACGAGTTCGACGCCGCTCTATCCCGGCTCTCCACGGTGTTCCACGGGTTGCGTAGCAGTCTCACTGCCGGGGGATGCAGTTTGGACCGGTATGTCGGTTGCGTCGGTCTCGTGTGGGATTCGGTTGCGTTCGATGTGGTGCTGCTCGCATCGCTTACTCACGCTTCCAGCGTCCACCCGATGTCGCCGACGACCACCGGAACGTTGGGCGGCAACGCGGCCGCGTGCCCCCTCCATGCGTCGGTGTCGCAACACATCGGGCAGCGGACGGCTCCGATGGCCGCTCGAGTGCTCAAGGCCATCGTGGCCGTCTGTTCCAGCGCTAGCGGTGCCGCGGCAGGCGCGCATGCGGCATTGTGCACTGTCGTGGTGCCGCCGTTAATCCGAGCCACCGTCGCCGTCGCGGCTCTTTCTGGTGTCCGATTTCACGTCATGTCTCCGCCTGCTGCAGTGTCCCATTGCCGTGATCAGCCGGACCCAGGGGAACGCGATGCCGTCGACCCTCCTGGCTGGCAACACGACGGCTGCTGGATGGACGTTGCGTGCGGTGCCAGCCGCGAGAGCCTCGTGGGCGATGTTCGGTGTGTCGAGTTCCATCTCGTGTCGACACCGGACTGGTTCTGTCAAGCGGGCTTGCCAGAGACGCAGCACGGTGTCGATTTTTTCGCCTTCGTCGTCTCAACGCTGGTGGCCGAATGGAACGTTGTCTCATCTTCTCTCCCTACCAACGTCAAGGACGCCTATCTTCCGCGTACGGCAAGGCAAGCCGTCGTCTCGTCGCTGCTGCATGCCGTGGTGAGCACGTTGGTGACGCGTGCCAGTTGTTGGCAGGCAGCGACCCCCTCCGGGACGACTGAAACGTGGCCCCTTCGCGTCGCGGCCCTCCTATTCACGGAGTGGCTGCCGTGGGGCTGTTCCTCAAGTGAGCCACAAGCACCAATTTGGCTCCTGAATGGGGGGGATGGTGGTGGTGCTCCCTCCACCGCCTCCTGCCCGGCCCCTTCGCTGGTTCGCTCGGTCGTGACGTTCTATGTGGCCGCACTATCCTCCGCCATCGGTGAGGGGCAGCGGCAGACGAAGGACGCGTCGCTTTTCTCGCCCGCGTGGGTCAGTGCTCAGCGTGGTGCCCTCGCGCGGCTGAAACGAGAAGCGTCGTCGGGGGGTAGCGAACCCTCATTGTCGCCCTCTTGCTTGGGAGCCTCCGCTGAGCAACTTGACGCCGTGGATGCGTTGCTGCAGCGGTTGGCGGCCCTCGCGGCCGGGGCCGCCGTTCTTTTCTACACGCAGCGCCCCGCAGTGGCACAGCCGGCTGACATCGCCTCCGTTTTGCAGTCACACTTGGCCACCCGGTCATGGGCGTTGGTCGCGGCCGCGTTGAGCGAAGCTGGGGATAGTCTCGATGGCATCACATCTGTGCATGATTCTGGAAGCGGCGGTGTGCCCGCATTGACCGCCGTGCTTCTCCGCGTTCTGGGCAACACGTCAGCGGATGCAACGTGCCAGGTGCGGTGCGTCGCGATTCTCGCGCGCCTAGTTGTTCATCCCCGTGGAGGTGGTGGAGGGCGCGGCGACCCAACGGTGGTGGGCGGCAGCGCCAGCCACGATCCCCCCTCGTCGCCACGGGACATTACCAACCCCCCGACCGCCCCGTCCAGACCGGCAGCTCATATTGCGGGTGAAATTGTGTCCATCTGCTGCAAGGCGGCCGCCGTGATTAAGGCTCTTTCGGACCCTAATACCACCCGCCGATCCCCTTTGACAGGGACCCCTGAGGCGATGCCGTCTGCCGTGCTGACCTACGCTGGACGATTGCTCGACGTTTTGCACGAAAGCAGCCGCATGCTTGATGCTTCGCTTGATTGGCAAGACGACGCCACGGTCGCGGCACGCATGTACAACTTCCGGACATTCCTCAGGCATTTCACTGGCCCATGCAACCGCGTGTCGGTGATCGACAGCGTATGCGAGCTGTGTCGCGCGGCACCGCTGCCGTATCGCGAGCTGCCAGACGACGGGGCCGTCGGCAAGCCGCGAAAGCCTTCCGTCGCTGCCACGGCGACGTCGGCAGCTGGGGACCAGGCGCTCTCCAGGGCGGCGGCGTGGGTGCGGCTCTGCGCCCTCGGCACGATGGCGGCACTAATTGAAGTATCGCCAGAGTGTGGACCCCCGGCGTTCCAGCTACTTGACTTGATCACGCAAGTGTTTCAGCTCCGACGCACAGCCGAAGACATGTCGCGACAAGGTGCCGCCGCCCTTTTAGTGGCCCTCGCCGCCACCGTCGACATCACCTCCGAGGACGCTGCGGCCGTGTTTCGCCTGGGTCAGCACATGTCACAGTACACGACCACGACCACCAGGACAACGGCGACGTCGCCAGGGCACCCATCTCCTCCTGATCAACGGTCCGCAACCATCGCCCACATCGCCGGCCCCGGCGACGGGGCGCCCGACGATAGCGCTACGTTGCCTGTCGAAGACGACGTGTTGCGTGCGCATGGATTCGCGGTGATGCGGCTGTTAAGAGAGCGGCTTCTCTCCGTCGTGGGCGTCGGCGAAGAATGGGGACCGGTGCCTGGGGAAAGGCCACGCCGTGACGATTCTGGGGATGCATCGTCCGAGATCGAGCGAACTGTTCGACGAATGCTTTGCAACTCGACCGTTACGAGAGGGGACCGGGAAGACACCCACGTGGTGGCACGGCAGGCACCGTGGGTGTTGCACCAGAGTGTGGGCGACGACATTCGCATTCGTACCTCAGCTTTGGTGCGTCGGATGTGCCGGCGGCACGCGGGGGTTCCAACCAGTACATCGGTAGGATTGACAAAACTGACTCCAACATGGGACGTCGTCAGCTAAGGTACATCCAATGGTACTCCAAGCATAGTAAGGCGGGGGTGCACTTGGGTCGCTAGTTTTTTTGTGCGTTTCTTCCTTCCCAAAGATCACAGACAAAGACGGGGATTAATGTCGCAGATCCGGGCGAGAGGGCCGGGTGGTCCTCGGGGCACACCGTTTCCTCACGACAATCAGCGAGCGGCGGCGGCGTCAAGCAGCGCCACGCAGGCGCCATCGAGGCTAGATGCCACCAACAGCAGTCACATCGGCGCTCCGTCGCTCTGTATCGGCGCCTCCTCGGTGGTGAGTCCTATACGCCGTGACTCCGTGGCCACACTGCCCCGTCACTCGATTTCTGGCGCGCACGTCGATTCCAGTGAGCGGACGGATGCTGGCGCGTCGTCGTCGGCGCACAAACGTGGCCGCGATGAGGGACACGACGACGACGACGACGAGCCGGCCGCCGCCGCCCACCGGTGGTCCATGTCCTTGGATGCTGGTTCCCGCGTCGTCGACATCCGGCGGGAGGCGAGACTCGCCGCACTCGAAACCTCGCGAGCGCAAGTACACACAGCCGCTCCAGGTGGCACCAACAACCATACGGGAGCTCAATCGGACCCTGGCGAGGATGCCGAGGTCGACGAAAACGTTGCCGTCGCGGTCGCAGAAGTTGATTACTGCGGGCGTGAAATTCAGCAGCTTGTCGCGAGCCTCGTCCGGAGGCAGATCATCCACATTCGCCGCCAGGCCCGTGCCACGGGCGACGAGCGACTGCGACATGACGCGGTGATCCATGAGACGCGGGAGGAGGCGAAACGATGCATCGCGATGCTTGAAGAGTCGAAGAACCGTCAAATTGAATTGCTGCGGTCAAACGTGGCCGAGCTGCGCAACACGTTGCAATCGACGGAGGGCATGAAGGCGTGCCTGCAGGCCGAGGTCGAAGCGAAGTCGGCAAGCATTCGCAACCAAGAGTCGCACATTCAGTCTCTCGAGGCGCGTCTGAAGGAGTGCAACGACGCACTGACCAAGGCCCTGGGCGTCGTGCACCAGCAGCAGCAACAGCGCGCGCTCGCCGCGTTGCAGCAGCACGTTGGAGCGAGCGGGCCCAACTCCGGTTGCTGCGTGGCACACAGCGGCCGGGGAGTAGCCCCGCCGTCCATCTCCCCACCGCCGCGCTGCCCTCGCGACCCGATCAGCGTCGTCACCGAAAACACCGACGACGGTGGCGGAGAAGCGGCCACAGTTCCATCCCCGCCTCCCACAGGCGGCACAGCAAGCACGCCCATCGCGACGGCGCCGTATCGGCTACCCGTACCCCCAGCATATGTGTTCGTGATTTCCGGTTTCAGGACGCCTGACCGCGTGCAGCTGGAACGCACCATAGAGCGCCTCGGCGGAGTCATGGAGGCGCCGTTGGCACCGGACCAGCCGCTGCCGAGTCGCGTGACCCACGTCGTCGCCGGCTCGATCACGGCCAAGGTGGTGGGCGCCATGCTGACAGCGGGCGTCATGGTCGTTAGCCGTGATTACGTCGGCCGGTCGGCGGCCGCTGGGGACTGGCTTCCCGCGACCACGGGCAACGGATGCATCAAGGGCGACCCCTTTCGGTTTAGCCGAACGCTCCTCGTCCCCGCACGAGAGGACGCTGGCACGCAAGAAGTGTGCCACCTTCTGAAAAAGCTTGGCTTCGTCCTCGTCGTCGAAGGAAGCGCCCATGCTTCGTTCGCGGAGACGGCGGGGAGAGCGGCCGACGACGAGCATTCCACGAGTCGTACCACCCTACGTCAGTTTCTCGAGGACGTCCAGCCGTTCTTTTTGAAGGCGGCCCCCGCGATCAGAGCCTCGGAGTTATAGGCTTGAGAGACGGCGAACGGCCGCTTAGATTTTTTTGAAAAATCCCCCTCCCTAGATTCATCGTTAGAGAGATCTGTGACGGGTCGCGGTTTGCCTTTTTGCTCATCAATCCCCTTTCTCGTCGCTCTCGTTTGTCGCCCCTCTTTGTCTCATCGATCCATAGACTTTTTATCTCAAGATCCGCTTTCAAAAGGTCCAATGCTGCGGCAGCAGCCTGAGCCCTTAGCCTCGACCCGCTCGAGAACTCGTTAAACGTTACGAGCCCCCCCCC
>ERZ1292630.4224-Hain-H41-02um-R3-4224-length-12259-cov-8_pt1 | contig 12259 bp, 6 predicted proteins | sample MGYA00564408_ERZ1292630 | MGnify/ENA primary metagenome ERZ1292630 (study PRJEB36523, sample SAMEA6512641) | groundwater metagenome | collected 2019-01-08 | study: AquaDiva: Metagenomics assemblies of 32 groundwater samples | reverse complement strand
CCCCCCCCGAGATTGCAAAGCGGTCAGTGTCGTCCGTCGATGCCTACTTGCGTATGGTCGCTTACCGAGGGTCGAGTGTGACGAAAAACGTTTGAACGAACCGACCATCATATACACGAGCCGAAAGCCGGAACACTGATCGAAAAATGACGCCGCCTTCAAAAATGCGACTCGGAGTATGGCATGTGATATCATGAACATCGCACCGATCGCAAAAAAGACGGGGAAAGGGTTCGACTAGAGGATGTGAAAATTAGATCGGGAACAGCGAGAGATTGTTCTCATCTCCTGCCGTAAATAAACTACAGGAGGAGCGGGTTCTTCGACACCGCCGGCGGCGGGTCGCTCAGAAGTGACAGCTCACGGTCGTCCCGTTCCGCTTCGGCGCCGCTCTGCTCAGGACGCCGCTTGATGCACACCAGATACGCGTAGTAGGCCACGTTGACGGCGGCCTGCAGGAAGAAGAGCCCGGCAAGCGTCATCGACGCGGCGGTGTACGCGACCTCGATCGGGGAGGACACCTCGCTCGTGTCCGTGCCCTGCAGCGCGCAGGCGAGCGCGACGGCCGCCACGACGACGCTGCCCACTCCGCCGACGAGCGCAAAGCCGGCATCGAGCCGCCGTGCGAGCGGCCGCACCCCCACGAGGTAAGCGACGTGCGCTACGTTGACCGCGAGCACCACCGCCGCGACACGCACACACGCGCCGTGGGAGCTGGGCCGCGTGCCAGCCGCCGCCGATGCGACCACCGCGGCCGCGACGTCCTCGACGAACGCGAAGCGCGCCAGCTGCCCCGCCGCAATCGTCGTCGACCCATCGAGGAGAGGCTGCAGCGCGGCGCAGACGGGGCGCGGCGCCTGGCCGTCGCTCCGTGCGCGGTCGGCGAAATCCAGTGGTCGCCCGGGGCCCCGCGGCTGCCCCACGACGCACCGCGGCACCACCACCGCGATCGCCACGCCGATCGCGACCAAAAGTGCCGCCGTCGCGAGTGCCGCCACGACCGCGACCACGACGTCTCCCGGGTAGGCGGCCCCATCTGCGTGCGCGGCCAGCGTCGCCGATGCGGCTGCGGCGATCGGTACGAAATACGACGAGGCGATGGCAAACGCACCCGCTGCGGTTTCCAGGCCTGCAAACTCCAGCCCCACCGCCGCGATGAACCGCCACGCCAGCGCCCCGCACGCCGCCGCGATGATCGCCAGCGTGCTCAGCAGCCCCGACGTGAAGCGGCGCAGCGGCGACGCACCCAGGTCCCACTGCAGCGGCATCTCGATGTACGACGGCGCGGTGTCCCGGTCGTCGAAGGCGCACCGCACCGCCGCGCCCGCCGCGACCAGCCGCAGCCCCTGCGCACCCGCGGACCGCTGCCCCACGATGCCGCCCAGCGTGCCCACGATCGCGCTCGACGCCGCGACCGCCTCCGCGATAGCCGTTCCTGAGCCGCGGGGCAATCGCGTGTCCGCCACCGCGGCCGGAGATGACCCAGGCGGCGGCTCCGTCACGTTCGCCGCGGTCGCGTTTGGGAGCGATGCCGTTGCGGATGCTGGTCCTGCCGACGTTGTCGTCTCGACGGAGCTGGGCAACGACGCTGGCGGCGGCGAGGACGCGCGTGTCGTGGGCACCGGGGTTGCGAGGGAGGGCTCCGTGGTCGCCTCGCTCCCGGTTGTTGTGCCGTCCGGGCGTACGTCGGTCGGCGTCGTGTCAGTGGCCGTGATTGTGGTTGTGGCCGTCGGCGGCTCCGGCGCGGGCAGAAGCGACGCGGAATGCGAATGCGACGGCGGCGCATCGGAACACGCCACCGGCACCGATGCCGGGCTCGCCAAAGCCGTAGCCGCCGCGGCTTCCGCGTCCCGCGCGGCTCGCAACGCGGCAAACGCCGCCGCCGCGACCGTCGACAGCTCGGGACGCGCATCGACCGCGCCCCCCTCGCGCTGCTGCTGCACCCACCGGTGCATCCAGTCCGCCGCGAACGCCGTCCCCAGCGGCCCGACGCTGTCGTCCGCCGCGCTCGGCATGCGGCCGGCCGCGACCGCGTCGCTCGTCACCCCGCATGCTGCCTGCTGCGCCGCCGTGGCGATCGCCTCAGCGGCCGACGTGGTGCCCGACCCAGCGCAGATCATGCCCGGAGCGGCGCACACCGTCAACCGCAACGACGGTGCACGACAGGGCGCGTGGGCACTTTGGCACACCGCCTCGGCCTTCGCGGGGGTCGGCGTCGGCAGCGCCGGGAAGTACCGCACGACACCGGCGGCGAGGGGCGCGCCGCAGCCCGTGCCCATCACCGACACCCCACCCGTCGAGCCATCAGAGGTGCCGACCTCGCCGCCCAGCACTTCGACGACCGTGCCGCTGCTTCCCTTCAGGAATTCTGCCCCAATCTGCAACTTGGCAAACCGAGAGTCGATGATGGCGACGCTCACGTTGTTGCTCGACGAAGGAAAGTTGGTGCCAATATCCAACACGCCGCCGCCGCCCCCGGCCGTCCCAAACACAACGCGGACGATCGCGACGGTCACATTCGTGCACTGCTGCACGGACAGGTCCTGCGACAGGACGGCCAGGTTCTCCACTGTGCTGTTGTCCAGGTAGAACGTCACGTTGCGCTGAAATCGGCACAAGGAGTTTGCGTTGTTCTGCTCCGAGCCGACGTACGTCGCGTTGAGCCGTTCCGCGTAGAGTGCGGCCCCCGACTTGAAGTCGGACACGTACAGGTACCGCGCGGCAACGGCCGACAGGCGCAGCAGCGAATTCGGCGCCAGAGTTCCGCTGCCCAGCGAGAGTCGAGTGAGGGACGCGTTGCACACCGACACCACCGAGCCGCTCCCCGTCGCCGCGACGTGCATGACACCTCCAGAGGTGAGGTGAACGTCACGGACCAGCAGCTGCCCACCCGCGCCGATGTCGGTCACAAACAGTGAGCCGCCGCCGATCACGCGGCACACTCGCGCCGTGGTGTTCGGGGGCACGGTCAGGAACGCGTAGCTGGCCTCCGACAACGACGTCACCGTGTCGTCTTCCCCACCAGCAGCCGAAGGAGGAACAGCGTTTTCAACGCACGCCGCCGCGGCCGCAGCGCACGGCGGCAGCACCGGATGCACTGCCAGGCGGCGGAAGCATCCAGGCTCACATTGCCACGCCACCGCGAGCGGCAGCCCAACCGCCGTGAGCGTGTTGCCGTCCCGAGCACCCCAGCAATCCCTGGCAGTGAAGCGCTGCAGAGAGCCGCCGAAGAACTCGATGGTGGTGCCGCTGCTGCTGTACGCATATTCGCTGCCAACTGTGACGTTGGCGACCACGCTATCAAGGAAGGTGAGCCGCACTCCAGTGCTCCCTTCCGGAAACCGGCCTTCGGCTGTGACGCTCAGGATGGTGCAGTTGCGGAACTGGAGCGTGACGTTGGTCGCGCCGCTGATGGCGCCTGTCGACAGCATCGTCACGCGGCCGATGACGCTGTCCGCGACGACGATGCTGACGTTTGCGCAGCCGGAACAGAAGCGATAGGCAAACGTTAGCAGCGGCGCCGTCACGTCAGTCAGCAGCACCACGTTGCCGCTTGACAACGTCCCCACCGTCACTTCCTGCGACGCCGTCGCGTTGGCGAGGCTGCAGCGCGCCCCGCGCCCCAAGGATGGCAGCGTCACGCGCCGGGCGGCCATCGACGTCAGCACCACCGCGCTGCCCGCTGCGGCGGACCCCAACACGACGTCGGCGCCGCCGCACCACACCCCGCGCAACAGCACCGTCGCGTTCTCCAACGTCTCCGCGACGCCGACGCCCTTCGCGGCCGTCATGTTCGACATGCACAGCCTCGCCGACGACTCAACGCGGCTCACGTGGATGGCGCCGGCCGCCGTGACATCGCACAGCGACCGCGTTGCACCGGCATCGACGCTCAGGAGCGCAAGAGGCGTCGCCACGAGTGGCTGCGACAACGACGCGCGGTAGTGCGGCAGCTCGGCGCACAGCGACCCCCTCGGCGTGACCGTGACCCCGGCCGTGAACCAGGACGGAACGAAGGCCCACACGACGTCAAACGGCAGCCCTCTTGCCACCAGCGCCGCTGCGCCGGTTATGGACGCGACCGCGAGCCCCCGGTTGAGGTTGCTCGCGAGACGAACGACGAGCGGCGGCGCGGACGCAGCAGCATCGGCTGCGGTGGTGCTAAGGATCTCCAAACGAACAGCGTTACTGTGATACGCGAACTCCGCCCCAAAGAGGATTTGCCCCCCAATGTCGCAGTCGACGAACGACAAAGTGACGTTGCGGCTGTCGGCCGGGAAGCGCCCGTTCCCGTTGAAGTCGCCCTTCAGGTTCGTGTTCCGCAACAGCAGCGAGAGGTTCACACACCACATGATGGGCTGCCCACCAGACGCCGAGATTCGCGTGAAATTGCTGTTTTCCGCGACGATGGTCACGTTGGCGCTGCCGGCGCAGATGCCCCCTCCGCCCATGTCAGGAAAAGTCCACGCGAACGCCGAGACGGATTCCATGACGAAGGTCGAGTCCGTTGGGAAACGGGGGGTCGTGATCGATCCGGTGGCGCCGAGGACGGACACGTTGCTGAGCGCAATTCGGGTGCGGGGGGAGGTGCCACCGAACGTCACCGCTGTCGTTGCCGTCGCGTTGGAGACCGTCAGCCAAGCATCAGGGCCGAGGTACGCCACGTGCAACGTTGAGACCGCCACGTCACGGAGCAACAGACCACTGCCCGCGCCAATGTCCGTTACCCAGACGGAGGTCGCGGCCCCGGCGGCACCACAGATCTCGACGATGGTCCCCGTCGGGACGGTGACAAACGCGTACGTCCCACGCAACTGTTGTGGGACGACCACGCTTCCCGTGTCGGGATCGACCCGGCACGTCTCCGCGGGCACGACGGAGATCGCCGCGAAGCATGCCGGATTCATGTTCCACGCCACTGCGAGCGACAGGCCATCTGCCACCAGCCGATTGTTCGCTGCCGGGCTGCAACTCGCCACCGAAAAGCTATTCAGCGATCCGGCTTGAAAGACGATCGAGTTGTCTCGCGAGCTGTACAAAAACTCCGTTCCCGAGGTGACGTTCCCGATCACACTGTCCGCGAAGGTAACCGTGACGTTGGAGCTCCCGTCGGGGAAGCGACTTCCGGCCGCCCATTCCCCAATGGTGCAGTTGCGAAACGTGACGTGGATCTGGTGGCAGCCTTGGATGGGGGAGCTGTTGGGCACGAGGAACGAGTCGAAGTGGCAGTCCTCGAACACGAGCGACGCGGAGGTGCTGCCCTGGCACAAACCCGCCTGGCGATCCGTGCTCGTGAAAACTTTCGCGGTCACGCGGCGCAGCGTGACGGACACGCCCTGGTGGATCCGCGCGAGCGTCACCGTGCCCGCCACGCTGACGTTGGCCACCTCCAGCAATGTGCCCGGCGCGAGGGTCGACCCCGCCGCTCCTATCGCCAGCCCCGCCCCGACTTCGATGTCGGCGACGCGACCGCACGCCTGGCTACCCGGGACGCCGATGATCAGGGACCCCGCGACGGCCGCGGCCCCGTTCGGCAGCCCAACGTTTGGGAGGGTGGCAGGGCACGGGTACACGAGCGCGACTTCGGTCTGTCCCAAGACGATGCCATCCCGCCAGTTTTGCAAAAAGTTCATCGAGAACAAAGTAACGAGGAGCAGCCGTAAGACGGCCCGCCGCCGTCGTAACGCCATCAGCGCGTCGCCACGTGTGGTGTTAAATTTATTGAGTCGGTACCGGTAAACTGTGTCAGTCCGCGACATAAAAAGGAGCACAGGGGAAACCCAAACGCAGCAAAAGGGGTACAGCGTGGAAACCCCAACACCGGATCTCAGCAAGCGCCCAAAGGGGATCTTAGAGAGAGGAACACGCGATGATGTCTCTCTTTTTTCTTCTCTGCAGGGTATGATCACCGTCACGATAAATTTCAGAAGGATCCGATTGATGGTACGTCATTCGGATTATCATGGGTAGGTTGCATGAGGGAGGTGCGGTGCAAGATGGCGAGGGGCCGTGGGTTCCACGGGGTGAAACCAGCCATGAGGACACGATATAAGGGTGCACTCCAAAAGTCTCCCCTCAGGATGCTAATAAGAGAGCAAGAAGATCGCCCAGAATGCGATCGAAAGACGTTCACCAGTCGTGCGCGTCGGCAAGGCCGTTCTCACGTCGAAAGGCCACGGACACGTATCGCGAGAGAAGGTGGTCCAGCCGTTCCATGGTGCGGAGGAAGGAGAAGCCCGATGGGGGCAATGTCTTCACATCCGTGACCATGCCGGGGGCGGCCACGGCCAGATAATGCAGGTTGGTGTAGAGGCCCCAAGGCACGTTGGCGAGGAGGCCGTCCAGTGAGAACGGACACTCACGACCGACCACCATCGCAGCAAACGCGCCTTGGTAGGCGGTCAGGAAATCGATCAAGAAGGAGGGATTGGCATCCAACGTTGGCTGCGCAACCTCATCGAGGATCCAGCACAGGTCGTAGTAGGGAGCGCGCGTGAACGACACTTGCCAATCCACCACGCGAGCCTCCGTGGTGGTCGAGCCAGCCCGATGCTGTTGGTCGCTCTCGAGGTCGACGAAGAACGCGTTATCAAGCCGCAAATCTCCGTGATTCACCACAAAGCGCGTCGCCATATCCACGTCCGAAATGGTGTCTCGTGGGTCCAGTCCGATGCCACGGAAACGGCGTAGTTGGAGCTCGTGAAAATTCGGTTCGCACAGATCGTCGAGACCTTGCCAGATGTGCGGGTACCGGTCGCGCGTCAAGCCGATGCCGATTAGGACGGTCTTGCACGTCTTGACAGATAGGGGGAATATGTGGTCGAAGTGCGGCAGGCGGTACTCGAACTGGCGGAGGAGCGCCACGTTGCCATACGACGCGGCGTGGACGGCGCCGGCGACACGGGCGAGCGCAAAGGCCTCCTCTCGCGTGGCACCCGCTGGATCGCGGCTTTTGCGGCAGCGCAGGTGGCCGAGATCTTCCAGGAGAATTATGCCCATGCCGAGCCACGCGGCGTACTCCAAGCCGTACACGAAGGGTTGGAGCGCCGCGATGCGTCCGTAGTTCCGGAGGCATCGGTAGTCCCGCACTTCGACGGGGTAGATCTTTACAAGGGAGTTGATGATGCGGCACTTGGCGTCGCCACCGAGCACCTTCACCACGATCGTAGTCGGCCCCGTGGTGCAGGGCGGGGGGGCAGGGCGGAGCGCCACAGAGGGGGCAGATTGGCCACCGACGTCGACGTCCTCGTAGGTGAGGTGCAGCCGATGGACGCTGCTCACGGAACCCGCCTCCATGACCTCCCAGCGCACGCCGGCCACGCGGCGCGAGGCATCAAGGCAGCCCGACTTGCGCAGCTGCGCCGTCAACGTTGCCTTCGTCACGCCTCGCATGGTGAAGCGGGGGTAGCGGCCGGTGAGGCGCCAGACTCCTTGGAGCACCGCGGTTGCCAGCAGCCGGCATATCGCAAGGGCGACATGGGGCACTAAGTACGTCGCGGCGACGAGGTAGCTGAACGGCATCGTGCGGGTCGAACTCTCCTCTCTCTCTCTGGAAAGGTACCGGTGGGTGTAGGTGCAGGTGGGGGGAGACGACAAACGTACCCAAACCGCTTAATTCCTGTAGTCAGCTAGTAATTGCCAAGAGATATAGAGTGGAGGGGGAACGTCCCACAGACAAAAATGGTGCGAGTCTGTGAAGTCGCCTCGCGATTCTTCCTGCTGACGACATTGCGACCGGGCTCCTATGGCCACAATCTTCCGCTTGCGAGCGTCGTCGGCCCTGCGTGGTTTGGGTGGAACTTGGCTCGGGAGATTCATGGGGGCCGCTACGAAGGCGCCTCGCCCCGGGCTGCTCGTCCGAGGCGGCGGCTGGTGGACCGCGCCATCTCGGCCACGACTCGCTTCTCTATCCAGTGTGGCACGTGGGGAAGCGAAGGCACCACCTCGTGGCAGACGGTCAGAATGGCGAGGGTTCCCAGCAGCCGTCCATCGTCGCCACAGCCCTTCTCCGCCGGGCGGCCTTCCGCCGTCGACGTAGCCATGCCGGAGGCGGGAGAAGGGGAAAGGCCCGGCGATCGAACGACGGGGGACGGGGCATCGGCTTTCGCGAACGGCAGAAAGGCCCCCAGCTCCACGGCAAGCGTCTCGCATGCGTGTCGAAGCACCGCCGCCGACTTTGCGGCGCCTGCATCGCAGCCGTCACTGAGCAGCACCTGCTGAGGCGGCGGCGGCCTACTACGGAGCTCGATGAGCAGCATTTCCTGCCAGGGCGTGGTCACGACCGTGTCGCCGCTCTCCCTGAGGGGGAGACGGGTGGTGCCCCCCTCTTCATCGCGATCGCGGGGGTCCCGCCCACCTCCCACACCACCCGGCGACGACAATGGCGAAGGAGGAGCTTCCCGTTCGGAATGGTCCTCCTCCTTCTCTCGATGCGTCCGGGCAGCGACGGATGGTGGCAGCGATCGGTACGCGATGGACATCATCGACGCGAAGAAGAGCGCTCCTCCCTCCTCTGTGGCGGCGGCAGCGAAGGGTACTGGGGGTAGTCCCCCTCCTCCTTCTCTTTGCGCAGGCGGCCGCGACGGCGACGGGCATAAAGCTGCGCTGTCCGCCACCACGTGTGGGGGAACCGTGACGAGACGTTCATAGAGGAAATACCACGGCGCGATACCCACGGTCTTCCACCAAGAATAACCGGTGCGGTGACAGCACGCGTCGTGCAGGGCCGAGCGCCACCCCGGACGCACGGTGACGTCGGGGCACCGTGGGAGCACCGCGCCACGCAGCAACGTCGCGTTGGTGCTGGTGTTCGTCGGAATGTCTACCTCGCTTCTGTCTGCAGTCGGGACACCAACGACCGCCGCTGAGAGAATGGGGGGAGGAGGAGACAATACAGCAGCGCCGCCGTGGCGGCAGTGTGCCGTGAGCATGGCGTCCCAGAAGGTCCCTCCGCGCCGGCGATGCATTGTCGGGTCCAGAAACGCTTTTCCCTCCGCGCCAACATTGGCCAAGTCACACCTCCAACCGAGGGAGGCCACTGGTGCGTTCCGCCAACAGCACAGCCGGTCGAAGGCGAGGTAGCTGGTATCCCAGGCGAGACGGTGCGCGGGCACCAGGAGCTGCGCCGCTACGTCCGTGAGGGGCGCCCGCTCCACGAAGTACACAGTTCGCACCACGCTCGTGCCTGTAGGGGGAGCCACCAATCGCAAGACGGCGTACCAGCCTTTATTGGGCACCCCCACTGCGGCGGCGGCTCTCCCTTTTTCCTCCCCATCCCCTCCAAGGTCGGAGCCGTGACCCCCCCCCGGGTGTGAACCGTTGCCCCAGTGTGATCGGAAGGTACCTTCAGAGGTGACTCCAACGGCAGCGGGTTGGGGGAGTGCCGGTCGTGGGACGCGAATGGCGCGCCACTCCCGCTGCCTCCAGGTCGACGTCGCATGACATGGGCAAGGATGTGGCACGATAGTTCCTGGCGCGTGTACGCGACGAACTTGTTGCGCTCGGCAGCCGCCGTCCGGCTTGGTTCGTCGTCCACGCCCGCATCCCCAGTTGACGATGACAGCAGTCGCACGTCGGTTGGGGGGAAGTTTGAGCTCTCGCACCGCCATGGCGCTGGGGCGGCGGCGGCGACAAGGTGCTCGCTGCCCCCCCTGGTCATGGTACCCACGGGCAGCGGTGGCGCTGAGTTGACACAGCTAGCCTGCAGTCCCTGTATGTCCCGTCGCACCCTTACCCCTTCCACCCCGCCACTATCGGTGACATCGCATGGCTCTCCGACCGATGAAGGGGGCGGAGGAGGAGGCGGGCCCAGCACCTCCGTGGTGGAGGAGTCATCGCCGTCGCCGCCGTGCACCATCGTTGCGCCCCCCAACGCCGCGATCACCGCCATGGCACATGCGCCGCCTGCAGCCGCCGTTATCAAACGCCTCGCCATATGTGAATAGATGCCGCCCGCCGCTCGATGGGGACCACCCCTCGGGGAAGCTACTGTGCTCTCAGGAGGGCGAGAGAGAGAGAGAGAGAGAGCGATGAGACAAGACTCGTTGCGCCCGGTCTCAGACAAGAAGGGAACGGTTGATCCCCGACGACTAAAGGGGAGGGGTGTGTGGCCGCAGCCGCGAACCGCTTTGGTGTTCCACCACCACAAAGCAGCCGGAATAAACCAAGGTGGCCTTCGTCGAAGGACCGATTCCGCGTTTTTGTTTCCGTGTCACAGCGTCATCAGCTTCGGCGGACCTTCCACCACCAACTTCGTGCGGCTCAAAGCAGCAGCGACCAAATTCGGGCAAAGGCCCGTCGGGGCATACCAAACCAGTAGCTCCGTGTTTTCAAACTGGCTGCAGTCGTTTTCGTAGTAAAAGGCGATTTTCTGTTTCAGCTGCGGCGGGCAGCGGGCGTAGCCCATCGAGGGGGTTAGCCAAAAATTCGTGGCGTTGACATCAGCGGACACTAAAATGAAGCTTGCGCGAACGTCGATGCAGTGCTCCTGCAGCGCGGCGTTGAGCACCTTTGCCAGCCCGAGTTTTTTGTAGCCGGACGCCGTGGCGAAGAGGGGCATCTCTATGAAGGAGTAGGAGTCCGCGTTGATGATATTGACCGTCACCGCGGTGCACAGCTCCCCGGCAAGTAGCGGATTGACCACCGCCGCTGCCGTTGCATCTGCCCCTCCTCCTGTTGCTGTCGCCGTCGCTGATGCGGAGGTGGTGCCAGACGACTGCAGACTTCGAAGTGTCCATGTGAAGTTTCCATGCACTTTTCTCCGCGTGCGAGTGGACATGCGTCGGGGTGCGACGACGAGCTCCTTCAACGCCGGGGGGTCAGGATAGGAGAACTGCGTCGCGTACATCCCGATCGCCTCCTGCACATCGGCCGCCGTCGACACCACGTGAAACCGAATGGGGAACGGGCCGGGTCCTTGCATCTTGCAGACCATTTCATCGCAACTGCGTCGGAGCTTCCGAACGAGCGCGGCCGTGCGCGTCGCGGACAACGGCGGCGCGTGGCGGTGGCCGCCTCCTCCACTGCTCCCAACTGCCGCGGAGGAGGGATCGTCGACACCACCCAGAAACGACGACGATCCGCCGCCGCCGCCGCCGGAGGACGACGTCGACGTGGCGACGTGCTGCTTCTGTGAGGCGACGCGGACGTGGATGCGCTGAATGAATGTCGCGTCCTGAAACAGAGTCGGGACGATCTTAGAGAGCAAGAGACGGTCCTCTGTGCCGGCCGTGACCCATTGTTGAGCGAGCTGGTCGAGCTGCGGGCCGGAGAGCCCAGCGAGGAGCGGCCGCAGATAATCCCGGAGAGGGGACAGGTCGACCCAGTCACCGCCGCCATTCGTGGATGGGGCGGCGGCCGCCTTCGGCCCTACCGAACCGTTGGCAAGGCCACGACTCACGACGAGCTGCTGCTCCGATGATACCGATGCCCCCCCGCCGCCACCAGCAGTACCATTTGGATCAACCAGTGTTGTTACCATCACGACGTCCGTTGCCACCACGGTTGGCGCGGAGGAGGAGGAATCGCAGCCCTCGTGTTGGCGAAGGTTTCGAGAGGCGGCGGAGGCACCCCCACCCTCACTTCCACGCACCTGCGGTTGCCGCACGCTGCTGCTGCTGCTTGTCACCGTGTCGTCTGCACATGACATTGATCGGGTGTCCGATCGAGAGAGGAGGGCAGCGTTCTCCTCCTCCTCCCCTTTTTCTATATCTTCTAGATCTTCGGTATCGTCAACATCGACGCTGTTGATATGATGATGCCGACGCTGATATTCCGATGCGCTGCGGTCGTGGAGCTGCGGCGGCGTGGAGGTCACGACGACGTTCAGGTTGGATTGCGCCTCCCGCGGTCTCTTTGCAGAGAGACCAACGACGGTCAGCGGAGACAGCACGTTCTCAGCCGACATGCTACACAAGCCACTCTGTGTTCTGAATGTGAAAGTTTAACAACAACAACCACAGATGTGATTTCCTTCCAATTTCGGGGCTTCTGTGGCTGACGCAAACGTCACGACGGAGTGAGCGGCTGAGATGATCTCGTATCGGCGGTGGTGACGGAGTGACGAAAGGGATGAGAGAGCCTTGGAGCGACGAAAAGATAATTGCAACGAAAGAGAAAAGAGTGTGTGCGAGGAATGAAAGGGGGGGCGGGGGCGCAACAATCGCCGAGCAGCGCCATAGAACACAGAAGCATTCGCCGGGCGACAATGGGAGGAAGGAAGGAAAGAAAGAAAAGCCACAAAGTAAAGGGGGGGGGGGGC
>ERZ1292630.4223-Hain-H41-02um-R3-4223-length-12261-cov-4_pt1 | contig 12261 bp, 15 predicted proteins | sample MGYA00564408_ERZ1292630 | MGnify/ENA primary metagenome ERZ1292630 (study PRJEB36523, sample SAMEA6512641) | groundwater metagenome | collected 2019-01-08 | study: AquaDiva: Metagenomics assemblies of 32 groundwater samples | reverse complement strand
TCATAATTTACCGTTTTAAGTTCCTTATTTACATCATGCTTAAAACCCACTTGACCATTGTTGTCTTCTGCCCCGGGAATATTTGAGCGAGAGCCCGGCACTCCGCTAGGGTTTGTTCTGGCTCCATCCAGAGACTCCTCCTGCGAAGTCTGTGATCTGATGGCTGACTTATCAGCGTCGACACTTTCCTCAACTGCAGTTGTTATTTTATGATTAATCGTGGCATCAACTTTGGCCACAATCTTACCTTGCCCGACCACTTTTGATAAAATAGTTTCAATACGTTCTTCTAAATCTTTTTCAACTCTTGACTTAAGCTCCATAATTTCACTTGAGCCTCCTGTGGAACCATCTGATTGCCGTGAAATCATTTTACCGCGATCATCTAAAATTGTAACGCGCTCAGGATCCATACCCTCAACCGCATTGGCTACGAGATAGCGTATGCCACGAACTTGCTCAGCTGATAATTCTTTGCCCGCATGCAACTGAACGACCACCGAGGCCGATGGTGGAGAGGATTCTTCCATCATGGTTTTTTTTGCCGGTAAGGCCAAAATAATCTTTGATTGCTTAACCGCAGTTAATGTATTGATTGCTCGGGTAAGCTCACCTTGTAAAGCACGCTGATAATTAATTTTTTGCGCATAAGAATTAATTCCGAACTCTTGTTTGTCGAAAAGCTCTAATCCGATACTGCCCATTTTGCTAGAGCCGACTTCCGCCATCAGCTCCATTTGTGTTGCATGCAAATAGTCTCTCGGCACTGTAATAGATTTTCCGCCCTCATTTAATTGGTAAGGTATATTTTTAGAATTCAATTTTTCAATAATCACTGGTACTTGTTCTTGAGGTATATTTGATAACAGCACAGCATAATCTTTTCCGGAAGCCATGAACATAACCGCTATCAGTGCAAGAAATCCAATCATCATTGAGGCGACCAATGCCATTCGTTTGGTTGGCCCAAGTGATTTATAAAATTCGCCGAATTGTCCTAATATGCCGCCGAATACTTTATTCACATCACACCTGCATTCTCATAATTTCTTGATACGCATCGATTATTTTATTTCTAACCTGAACCATGGCTCTTAAAGCAATGTCGGCTTTTTCTGTGGCAATCATAACGCCGGCAATATCGTCGGTTTTTCCGGTTGCTAGTTCCTGCGCTTTTTTATCTGCATCCAAACTGAGTTGATTTACACTGTTAACGGCTTCTTTTAATGTATCCGCAAAAGAAGGCCCCGCGTCTTTACCCATTGAGGCTGAGTCAATTTTAACAGATTTATTGTCTAAACTGCCGGTTTCTAAAAACCGATTTGCACTTGATATTGTAAAACCATCCATAGTTTATACTCCTTTATTAATTATCTACCAATTTCGAGTGCACTTAAAGCCATATCTTTAGTCGCCTGTATAGCCTGTACGTTAGCCTCGTACGACCGGGAGGCCTGTATCATATTGGTCATTTCTTCCATCAAGTTAACATTGGGAAAGGCAACATACCCGTCCTCATTGGCATCCGGGTGAGTGGGGTCGTATTTTAAAATGGGTGCTTTTTTATCATAAACCACGTCAGTTACTTGCACGCGATTAAAATCCATTTTCGGATCATCAACACTCAGAATATCTCCAAATGATTTGCCATCGGGCATGGCTGTAAAGACCACATCTTTACGTCGGTAGGGGCCGCCCTCGGGAGTTCGAGTGGTGTTAATGTTAGCTATGTTCGATGAAATGGTGTTCATACGCGCTCTTTGCGCGGCCATACCACTTCCACCAATTCTAAAACCAGATAAAAAATCACTCATCAGTTACATCCTATCGTGTTTCAGTTATGGCATATTTCATTGCGGCCATTTTTTTATTTATTAATTGTAGCGCAGATTTATAAAGTATTGAGTTTTCTGCCAGTGCCGACATTTCTTTTTCCATATTAACCGTATTTCCGTCATTATTTACGGCAACCTCTGGATTTTCATAAATTCCCGGTTCAACACTGGGTTTGCCACCAACTGCAAAATGTTGACTGTTTGATGTACTTAAAGCGTTATTGCCGTCTAAATCAAGTGCTCGTGCTAAGGCGTCTTCAAAATCAACTTTTTTAGCGTGGTAATTCGGAGTTTCTGCATTAGCAATATTGGCTGATGTTACGTTATGCCGAATTTGCCGCATGGCCAGCGAAGTGGCCAGCGCATCCGTAGTTTTATCAAACAGATTGCTCATAAATAACCTTCCTCTCGATATTGATTGATCTTATTTCTTAAAGTACGAATAGAAATTCCAAGAATTTCAGCGGCCTTTGTTCTGTTTTGATGAACAAAGTAAAGAGTTTGCAATATGTATTTTCTTTCAACCTCATCTAGCTTCTGACCGATTGAAAAGGCAAGTTCTTTAGTTAACATATTTAATTCAATATGTTCAGGTTCAATTACAGCGTTTGCGTCAGTTATTTGAGAATTTTCAAAAGCTTTTTCGAGTACTGACTCGAGTTCGTCAAAATTTCCGGGCCAAGTGTGTTGTAAGAGTTTCTCGAGGGCCTTTTCGGTTAATTTCACAGCTGATTTACTAGTTTTCTGATTGTTCATCAAGCCGAGAACCTCTATAAAAAAAACTGAAAAACCAACGATATCTGCCTTGCGCTCACACAAATTAGGAATTTCAATTATGTGTGTCTCATTTTTATCAAATTTAGAAATAATCTCATGCGCCGATTCTTTTGATGTGGTCATGATTGCAGAACTTAGTTTTTGATCGGGTAGATTCAACTCATCAAATAAATTAACCTGATTGTTATTGAACACAACTTTATTAATGTAGTTTAACATCGTACTTTTCCCTGCGCCAGCGTCTCCGACAATAATAAAAAATTTCTTATCGATGTTAGCCTTTAAGGTCTCTAAAATATTAAGCATCGCCGGGCTTTGAATAGGAAAAGAACCAAACTGATAATTTATCATTTTTGTTCCCCTAGTTGAGACATCGCCGGTATTCTTTTTAAATGTTTTTTATGATCCACATCCCAGGCGGCTTGTCTTAACTTTTCCTGCGATAACTTACTCCAAAGATGACTTCCCTCATCCTTAATATTACTCCAAGCTTGTTCTGCTTTTTTAATTTCGCCTTTTTCAAAATAAAGATCCCCTAAGACGTATCGTTCCTGATTTAAATTGAACTTGCGTCCATGTTTTTGAAAAATCTCATTAAAAAGCAAGATGGCCTCGTCCTGCTTTCCCTGCCTCACCAGCAGTTGACCATAAGAATTCAAAAGCCTAGTTATTTCATGCTCTTCGGGTTTATTATTTTTAAGCAGAATTGCTCGACATTTTTCATACGTAACTATTGCATCTGAAACATTATTTTTCTGAACTTGCATTTCGGCCAGATTGAACTGAACTGGCAGTGATAATTTTTCATTACCATTCCAGAACTGTGACAACTCACTTAAATATCGAATCGACGTAGCACTGTCTCCTTTTTGTTGATAAAGCTTAGAAGCCAACTGCACTCTTTCAATCTGCTCTACATCTGAAAGTGCCAGTGGCGTCTGAATTTTTTCCAAATATTGAAAGGACTCTTGATAAGCCATATTCTCGTAACTACTATTTGCCAATTTAAGATGAAAGCTGTCAGAACCTGGCAAATATTGATTTACATAAATTTCTTTTTCGACCGGTGTACCCTTAATAGCTATCAACTCATCCTGCACCTTTTTAAATTTTTCGATAGCATTACTGTAGGCTCCTGCACTTTCGTAAGCTAAACCAAGAAAATAATCTGTGTCGATACGTGCATAAGTTTTTAACCAAGTATCAGAATACGTACGATATGTTTTTAACAATTCTTTGTAGTCACCTTTATCAGACAAAAGTTTTAATTGATCACTGATATTTTTAGAAATTCGACGTGTTACTTGTTTCGCATCTAGCCGTGTTGGGTTTAATTGATAAAACTTCGACAAAATATCAATAGCTCTCAAGAACTCTTTACGTCTAGCAAAACCGTCAGAAACCATGGCCACTTTAAACTGATCCACATTTTGCAGATCACTCTTCATGGCCAATTCATCCATTTTGACCAGAGTTTGCTCAAGCTCTTCACTTTTCATCGACTTCATACGTGCACTCAATAAATGGAGTCGCGCCACTATGGTTTTAGGGCTGTCACCATATCTAAAGTGCGTTTCAAGGTAGGCACCAACCGCCTTCGTCTGATCAGCGCCCATAATATCCAGCAACTCTCCAACTCGAGTCAGCGCATAGGGTGCATACTCATGCGTAGGAAAATTCTGAGCAAAACCAAGAGCTGACTGATGAGACTCAATAAACTTAGACTGCCAGAATAGCGCTTCCATTTTATTAAAATAGGCACTGGGAAATAATTTGGAGACTAACGGAAAGTTTTTTGTTGCCGCATCATAGGCAACAATGGATTCTTTGAATTTTTTTGAATTGAAATTAAAATCACCCTTACGAACTGCGACCTCTGTCAGAACCACTTCATCTTTAGAAAGTTTTTCAATTTCAGAAAGAAACTGCAGCGCTTCATCTAATTTGTGAATTTTTGAATAACTATAAGCCAGCCCGATTTTGGCATACTGCTTGGAAATCTTATTATCATATTTTTTGTTATCAATGTGTGTGCGCAGCTTTCTGATCGCAGACATATGGTCGGACTTATCAATAGCCAGCATCCCGGTTAATAGCGATGTCCGCTCAGATAAGGTCGAATCCGGATACTTTTCCTGAGCTTCACGATAAGCATTCTGTGCCTGCTCGTAAAAGGATTCAATTTTTTCAACGCGCCACAACTCAACAAAAGCATCGCCTACCATGTGCGAAATCATTTCATCGTATTTAGATTTCGGATATTTAATCTTAAACCATTCAGCCGTTTGTATGAAAACCAGGTAACGTTTTTTGGAAAACAAAGTCTTCAATAATCGAACCTGTTTGTTCTCGTCACTAGATTCTTGTGTAACCTCATAGCTCGGTGGATTTTCCTTCATTTTACGCCAGAAGGAAAATTCAGACTCTAAAACAGGAAATCTTAAATAATAATTGCCGCGACTTTTAATTACCGATTCTTCTTTATAATCAGACATGTTCATCGTAAATCGGCCAAATTGTGAATCTCCAGCATCATAAAGCCCCGACCTTGCGAGTATTGATGTTTCGATTCCTGCCGGGTCTTTTATAATCAGCACATCGGCCTCTGCTGGTTTTCTGTCAACTAAAACTTTTTTAGTCTTGTTGTTTGTTGTTTTTTTAATTGCAGTGTGATCCGTTGATTTAGCGGCTTGATCGGCCTTCGGATTATTCTGTTCTATATCTACAACTGCAGTTTCAGATTTATAAAAATCAACAATTAGTTTAGAGGGTTGATCCGTCAGATAATCAAATGTCTCAACGTTGCCATTTTTAAGCGTAAACTCAATTAACCATTTATTATCGATGGCATTTTGAGTAACTGATATTGATTTAACAAATGGGTTTTCTACATTGGTTATTTTATCAATGAATTCCTTGTCGATTGATTTTACATAAAGCTGAACTTTAATTTGTCCTTTATTATTGATGCGCTTTAAATCATAATCCCAGTTCTTTTGTCCAGTAAGCTCAAAGCTGAAGGTTTTTCCCTCAACAGAAACTGAACCTCGAACGTTTGCGGCGATAGCATTTAAACTAATTGTGACCAGAAAACATAAAATTAAATAGACTTGGTTTTTCATCAATATTACTGAAAAGCATTTCAGATGCCATTAGCTTTATTGGCTCAGATGCCCTTATTTTTTAGGCTAGGAAAATTTATCCGTTTTTTTTGGCTCGTCCTGCCAATTTCATGACGAAACGCCAATGTTTTTTTAGGCACAAGTTTTTTTATTACTAGACTCGACGACCGCTCGAAGTCGTCACATAATCTAAGGAACCACATGAAAAAACAACTTGCAGCTACGCTTACAATTATAATTATCCCACTTTTCTTTGTCTCCTGTATTTCTTCTTTGTTAAAAGATAAAGCACCCAGTTTCAGCACTGAAATTACTTTAGTAGCACCGCCCAAACCTTTTATTAAAACCGATACTTCTGTATTTCCTTCGTGGAAAAATAATACCACTGGCAATGTTATTTCTATTGTGTCCGATTGTAACGAAAACTCATCTTATAAATTATCAAATTTGCATCAGCTCATAGAAAACGAACTTGATGGTATTAACGTTATAAAAGAAGAGACAACTTCTCTTCAAAAAAGACCCGCCTTGATAAGAGTTATCAATGCACATCTGGATGGCCAGCCTATTGAAATTCAGTCCCTTTCATTCAAAAGAAAATCCTGCGGCTACGTCGCGACTTTATCTGGAAAAATTAACAATTTAGCTTCTGATAAATCTCAATTTGAAAAATTCGTTAACAGTTTTGGCTTTAAATGATTCATGCAGCCACTCAACCTTTCAAAGATTGGATTGAAGAACAACTGAATTTTTTGGGTGGCATCGTTTATTTAATCCGCGATTGCCTAAGAGAAGGATTTACAAAACCTTTCTACTGGAAACTCCTCATTGAACAAATATATCAAATTGGATTCAGGTCATTTCCTTTAGTTCTTGTAACTTCAGGGGCCATTGGTATGGTAATGTCCTTGCAATTCGGCTTTGGTCTAGAAAAATTCGGCGGCAAACCTTATGTACCTCGCCTGGTCGCTTCTACTATTTTCCGCGAAATTGGCCCCATGTTCACCAGCCTTATGCTGGCAGCCCGCGTAGGTGCAGGTATGGCCAGCGAAATTGGTTCAATGGTCGTAACTCAACAAATAGATGCCATCAAAGCACTGGGAACCTCACCTATAAAAAAAATTGTATTACCTAGAATCATTGCTTGTTTAATTATTTTGCCCCTACTGGCAGCAATGGCAAATGTTATCGGCAATATTGGCGGCTGGCTAGTTGGAGTATCTGAATTAGGAATAGATCCACAGTTTTACTACCGCCGAGTATTAGATACAGCCAATATAAAAGATTACATGGCCGGTTTCGGAAAAACTTTTTTCTTTGCCTTATTTATTGCTGTACCGTCTTGTTACTTTGGCCTCAGTGTAAAAAATGGCACCCAAGAAGTTGGCATGGCTACCCGTAAAGCTGTTGTGACCTCATCTTTATTAATTTTAATTGGTGATTTTTTCTTAGCCAAAGTATTCTGGATATTAGAAAAATGGCTATAATCGACGTTAAGAATTTTCGAAAAGCGTTTGGATCAAAACAAGTTCATGAAAATGTATCCTTTTACGTTAAAAAAGGCGAATGCTTGGGTTTAGTTGGCGGCTCAGGCTCTGGCAAATCAGTTATTTTAAGAAGCTTAATCGGGCTTGAAAAAGCAGATGCTGGCAGTATCCTAATTAATGATGAAGAAATCACCCACTACAGTGAGCAAGCTTGGCTCGAACTTCGCAAAAAAGTGGCCTATGCCTTTCAAGGTGGGGCCTTATTCGATTCAATGTCTGTTTTTCAAAACCTTTCCTACCCACTTATTGAACACACAAATCTTACGCGAACTGAGATTAATCATAAAATTACTTCACAGCTTAATGATTTCGGTTTAGCTGGCACCGAGAACCTTTATCCAAATGAACTTTCTGGTGGTATGCAAAAACGTGTTGGCCTGGCCCGTGCCATGATGCTAGAACCCGAAATTATTCTTTACGACGAACCTACCGCAGGACTGGACCCCTTTAACACTAAAAAAATCCAAGAATTAATACTTAATTTAAAAACCAAAGGCGTTACTTCAATTTTAGTAACGCACGACATGCCAACGGCCCTTGCTGTCTGTGATAAATTTGCTTTTCTAAAAGATAAGGTTATAAAAGAGCAGGGCACGATTGAGCAACTTAAAAACCAAAGTGGAAAAAGTAGCCTTATTCATCAATTTATTGAAGGAAGTATCCTATGACACAAATTAAAGTTGGATTTTTTTTATTAGTGGGTTTGATTGTGCTGCTCACGTCAATATTTATGCTTGGATCAAATAAATCTTTATTTCAAGAAGTGGTCGAATTCCGAAGTTATTTTGATTCGGTGCAAGGTCTTAATAAAGGTGGAGTTGTTTCTTTGGCCGGCGTTAAAATCGGCAATATTGATCGGGTTTCATTCGATGAAGCCAAAAATTTGGTTGAAGTGGTTTCAATTGTTGATTCAATTTATAAAACTAAGATTAAAAAAGACAGTCGCGTTGAAATCCGCACTCAAGGTGCCCTTGGCGATAAATTTTTATATATAACGCCCGGAACAACAGCGTCCGGATCTATTGAAAGCGGAGATGAAATCGCTTCAGACTACGGTAACGATATTTTATCCGTTATTTCGAAGCGCGGCAATGAAAGTGAAAATTTATTCGATATTTTAAAAGATATTAAAAGAATTACTCACACTTTGGCGGAAAGTAATAAAGTCGGAAATATCACAGTTAACCTTGAAAAAGTAACCCAAAACCTGGCTCAACTCACAGAGCAGCTTAATAAGACCGTGAAAAGCGGAAGCATTGATCGCTCTACGGCCAAAATTGAAAAAATTCTTGATAAAATAGAACGTGGTGAGGGCACACTTGGAGCTCTGATTAATGACAGGTCTATTCACGAAAGATTAAAAAATATTTTGGGAGCTGGGCAACAAAGCCAACAAGTTAAAAATATTTTAAAAAATTCAGTAGAAGAGTAGAATGTCTATTAAGCGAAGGGATTTTTTAAAAAAAATTTCAATCTTTTCATTTTTCGGATTAATGACAAATTACCTTTTAAGCTCATGCTCGCCAGCAAAAACAGTGGACAGCCTTGTACCAACTACGGGCGGAAATTGTTTATCTAATGGAGCTACAACCAGCGTCGGCACTAATCACGGGCACAGCGCAACTTCTATTCCCAGTGCTGATATCAATACCGCCATTCAACAAACTTATACCATTGGTGCAGGCTCTGCTGGTCATACGCATAGTGTAACTGTTGCGGCTTCAAATTTTACTGATTTAAAAGCCAATACTTCTGTTAATATTACAACTACTGCAGACGGCACTGGGCATACTCATTTAATTACAATTAATTGCGCCTAACAACCTTGTTATTTATTTAACAAACTTCTTCAAATTATTTTTGAATTCTTCATCATCGGTAGACGGAGTTAAGCGACGATCCAAAGTCAGTCGCACTTCTTTTACAAACTCGTTCTTATATTTTTTATTAATTGATTGCTTAATGGGCTCAATCATAAACATCATCTGCTGCATCCAAACTGAGTTGCGCACACAGAGCCACAGCACCCCTTGGCGGTAAGAAATTGGCTCGGCATTCTCGGCCACCGTAGCGCCAACAACTTCTTTCCAGTTAAGCCAGAGCTTCCAACGCAGGTACTGATCAGAAACCGGGCCTGCTTTATCTTCTAAAAGCTTTTGCAGAACCTCAGCTCCGGTTTTGAATTTAGTTTTAAAATCACGCTCAGATGCCATGCGGGCTTTTCCTTATTTACGACTTAGTTTTTTATAAACTTCATCATCGTTTCTTTTGCCAACAAGTATGACATAAAGAGTTTCGTCTTTAACGTCAAAGATAATTCGGTATTCTCCTTGATCGGCTCTTTTAAAACCATAGCCCTTTAAATCAGACACATCTTGGGCTTTTGGATTTTCACTTAAAGAAATAATTTTTTTAGCTATTTGGCTGGAATGTTTTTTCGGAATTTTCTTTAAAAACTTCCCTACGTCCTTGGCAATATCAATCCTCAGAGCCATTTAATAACTCACTCAAAAGCTCTGCTGATTTTTTGTCGACCTTAAAAGCTTTTGCTACGGCCTTAGTTGCTTTATCGACCCAATACTTGTTTTCAAGCTCTTGAAGCCTAGAGTATTCCTCAAATGAAATCACAACCGCTACGCCTCTACCATTACGTTCAATGCTCACAGGCTCTTTGCGTGCGTGTTCAAGCATTAGTCCAAACTCATTCTTTGCTTTAGTTGCGTTCATTTTAAACATACTAACCTCTTTGGTTGTGCAACGTTATCGGCACATTTAACTGGCTTCTTTAGCTAATATAGCTTAGTTAGACATATTAGTCAATAATTTTATAAGTATATGATATTACTAATCAAAATTATAAATTTTAACGTATTTTTCAAGATATTATTACAAGCTTAAATTACTTCTCATGTAGCCAAGCGCTATGACGTGGTGGCTTTTTAGTTTTACTCCACTCCTCAAGCATTTGAGGTGCGACCTCTTTTAAATGTTTCATTTCGTCGGCAGTGCCAACCACACAGGTCAGTTCAAGGCGATGCCCATTAGGATCAAAAAAATAAATGGACCTGATGATTCCATGTTCTGTTATGCCTAATACCTCGAGCCCCTTTTTCTCAAGTTCTTCTTTAGCCTTAACAAGGGCCGCTGAATCTTTAACCTGAAAAGCAATATGCTGAACCCACAACGGTGTGTTGATATCACGGCTCATCTCTTTTTCGCCGGTGATTTCAAAAAATGCTAAAATATTTCCCTGACCTGCATCTAAAAATACATGCATATAAGGATTAGGCTCTTGGGTAGAGGGCACTTTATCCTCTGCAATACAAACCAGAAGCTCCATATTTAAATGTTTTTGGTAAAATTCAACGGTGGCTTTTGCATCTTTGCATCTATAGGCCACGTGGTGTATTTGTTCGATTTTTATCATCTGTCATTCTCCACTTTTAAATATAGCTCCTATAAACAGGCATACAACTGTTCTGTATTATTTAATATAAAAAAAGAGGCTATCTGAAATTAATGTTGAATAATACACCATAAATATTATAAAGAGTGGCTATGAAAAAAATTTCCGTGGTTGGCGCCGGCCTTGCCGGTAGTGAATGCGCCCTTCAATTAGCCAACAAAGGCTTTGAGGTCGTGCTCTATGAAATGCGCGGTGTTAAACCGACACCCGCCCATAAAACAGATCATTTTGCAGAGCTTGTTTGTTCTAATTCTTTTGGCAGCCTTTCTGAGGTTTCCGCCACGGGCCAGCTTAAATGGGAGGCCGAACAAATGGGCTCGTTTATTTTAAAGACCGCTAAAGAATGCGCTGTTCCTGCCGGACAAGCCCTGGGCATAGACCGGGAAGTTTTTGCAGAAAAAATGACCCAGCTTGTTCAAGCTCACCCTAAAATCACAATTAAAAAAGAGGTTGTTTCCTCGCTCGATCAAATTGAAAGACCTGTGGTTATTGCCACAGGACCTTTAACTGATGAAGCTCTGGCTTTTGATTTACAAAAGCATTTCGGCGATGAGTTTCTTTATTTTTTTGATGCTATTGCTCCCATTATCGATGCGGACTCTATCAACACGGAAATTGCATGGAAGGCGGACCGCTACGATAAAGGCACGCCAGATTATTACAACTGCCCTTTAAATAAAGAGCAGTATTTTAATTTTATCGAAGAAGTCAAAAATGCCCGAAAAATTGAACCTAAACATTTTGAAACCACAAATTTTTTTGAAGGTTGCATGCCCATTGAGGTTATGGTTGATCGTGGACCTCAAACGCTAAGATTCGGCCCGATGAAGCCCGTCGGGCTAACCGATCCTAAAACCGGGCGCTATCCGTTTGCGGTCGTGCAATTAAGACAAGATAATAAAGAAGCCACTGCTTACAACATGGTGGGCTTTCAAACACGCATGGCCTATGGCGAGCAAAGCCGGGTTTTTAAAATGATACCCGGTTTGGAAAATGCTGAATTTTTAAAACTCGGTAGTATTCATCGCAATATGTATATTAATTCTCCTAAAAGACTTAATAAAGATCTTTCAAGTAAAAACGACCCTTGGTTATTTTTTGCCGGGCAAATCACTGGTGTTGAGGGTTATTTCGAATCAGCCTGCATAGGGCTTTTAGTGGCGCGATTTATTGAGCAAAAATTGCTTGACCGCCAATTTTCACAGCCCCCACGTGAGACAGCTTTAGGTTCTCTGCTTGAGGCTATCACCGACCCATTCCGAGAAAAAAATTTTCAGCCGACCAATATCAATTTTAGCCTTATCCCCGCCTGGACCGAGCCGATTCAGGATAAAAAAGAAAAAAAGATCAAACAGATACAAAAAGCACAAGAGGCTTTACGTACCTGGATTCAGTGATATACTTATTGGTCTATGTCATCTCAAGTGCCGTCAGGTGGAATTTCAGAATTTTTAATAGAATTAAATGCGGCCGATTCGCTGGTGGCACTATACGAGGCTCACAGCCAGAGTTCA
>ERZ1292630.4222-Hain-H41-02um-R3-4222-length-12262-cov-5_pt1 | contig 12262 bp, 8 predicted proteins | sample MGYA00564408_ERZ1292630 | MGnify/ENA primary metagenome ERZ1292630 (study PRJEB36523, sample SAMEA6512641) | groundwater metagenome | collected 2019-01-08 | study: AquaDiva: Metagenomics assemblies of 32 groundwater samples | reverse complement strand
GCGGCGATCGATGCGGAGGGCGATCCCTTTCCCGCGAAGACGCGCGCGCTGGTCGCGGTGGCGGATGCGGTGTTGCTCGGCGCCGTCGGCGGGCCCAGGTGGAGCGATCCGTCGGCGCCCGTGCGGCCCGAACAGGGACTGCTCGCGCTCCGTGCGGCGATGAACGTGTTCGCGAATCTCCGGCCGGTGCAGCCGCACGAGTCGCTGCTCGATTCGGCACCGCTCAAGCGGGAGCTGCTCGTGGGAGTGGACGTGCTCTTCGTGCGGGAGCTGACGGGAGGGATGTACTTCGGGGAGAAGACTCTCGTCAGCCGTGCGGGGAGTGGCGATGGGGCTTCAGGCGGTGAGACGGCGACGGACGTGTGCACCTACACGACCGAGGAGATCGAGCGGGTCACGCGCGTGGCGGCGGGGCTGGCTCGGACACGGAGGGGCAAGTTGACATCCGTGGACAAGGCCAACGTCCTCGAGACGTCACGGCTTTGGCGACGGACGGTGACACGGGTGATGAGCGAGGATTTCCCGGACGTCGCGGTCGAGCACGCCCTCGTGGATTCCTTTGCGATGCAGTTGCTGCGCGCGCCGGCGTCGTTCGACGTCGTCGTCACCGAGAACCTCTTCGGCGACATCCTCACCGATGAGGCGGCGGTGCTCGCGGGGTCGATCGGGCTCCTGCCATCGGCGTCGCTCGGCGTGCCGCGCGCTGACGGGCGGCAGATCGGGCTCTACGAGCCGATTCACGGCTCGGCGCCGGATATCGTCGGAACGGGCAAGGCCAACCCGGTCGGGGCGATTCTTTCGGCGGCGCTGCTGCTCAGGCATTCGCTCGGGCTCGAAGAGGAGGCGAGTGCCGTGGAGGCAGCGGTGCGCTCCGCGCTGCACGAGGGGTGGAGGACGGCAGACCTGCTGGCTTTTGGGCGACGGCCGTGCACTACGGCCGAGTTCGGTGCCGAAATCGAGAGGCGGCTTCACTGAATATGCGACGACCCAGCGTCGCGGTCTCGGCGCTCCTGTCGCACCCCACGACGCGAGGATATTTTCACGTCGCGCCGTGAAGCCACCAACTCCGAGGGCCCATTGTCCTCTGCCATCACGCCCGAAACGCCCGAGACGGTCCGCGAACTGGTCGTCGGCTGGCGTCGTCACCTGCACCAGCATCCCGAGCTCTCGTTTCACGAGAAGAACACGTCGCAGTTCGTCGCCGACACCCTGGCGTCGTTTGGCAATCTCGAGATCACCCGCCCCACCGCGACCAGCGTCGTCGCGCGGCTGACCGACGGTGGCGGCCCGGGCCCGGTGCTGGCCATCCGGGCCGACATCGACGCGCTGCCGATCCAGGAAGCCAACAGCCACGACTTCGTGTCACGGAATGCGGGCGTGATGCACGCCTGCGGGCACGACGGTCACACCGCCATGCTGCTCGGCGCGGTGAAGATACTCGTATCCCGGCGCGCAGAGCTTCGCGGGGAAATACGGTTCCTCTTCCAGCACGCCGAGGAGCTGTATCCCGGTGGCGCCCGGGAAATGGTCAGCGTCGGCGTGCTCGATGGCGTCGACAAGGTCATCGGCGCGCACCTCTGGCTGGGCTTGCCGTGCGGCCAGGTGGGCGTCAAGCCGGGGCCGCTGATGGCTTCGCTCGACACCTTTCGCGTCACCATCGAGGGAACCGGTGGCCACGCGGCCATGCCCCACCAGACGGTCGACCCGATCGCCGTGGCCGCGCAGATCGTCACCAACCTGCAGCACATCGTGTCGCGCAACGTCGACCCGCTCGCCTCGACGGTCATCTCGGTGACGCAGATCAACGGCGGAACGACGACCAACGTGATTCCCGGATCGGTGGAGATGGCCGGCACCGTACGAACGTTCGATCCCGCCCTGCGCGCGAAGATCCCCGAGCTGATGCAGCGCGTGATTGCCGGCGTGACCACGGCGCACGGCGCGCGCCATCGCTGGGAGTACGAGGCTGGATACAACGCCGTCATCAACGACGCCGAGGCGAGCGACCTGGTGCGCCGCGCCGTCGTTCGCGCGCTCGGCCCGGAGGTGCTGGTGGAAGCCACGCCGACGATGGGCGCCGAGGATTTCTCGGCGTACCAGCAGGCCGTGCCGGGGGCGTTCTTCTTCATCGGGGCGCGCAACGAAGCACGCGGCATCGTGCATCCGCACCATCACGAACGTTTCGACCTCGACGAACGCGCGCTCGATCACGGCACGCGCATCTTCGTCGCGGCGGCCAGCGAGTTCCTGGGGGCGAACGGCAATGCAACCTGAAGCACCGTCGCCGCAAGCCGGGCGGCCACGCGAGCACGAGTGGCACGCGTACCATGCGCTCGCATTGCTGCCGACGATCGGCATGCTCGGCGGCCTGCCGTTCGCCAACCGCGTCTATCCGTTGGTGCTCGGGCTGCCATTCCTCATGGCGTGGCTCGTCGGGTGGGTGGTCGCCACCTCCGCGATCATGGCGTTCATCCTGAGGCTTGATAGAGCGCGAGGGCTGGCGTCCGACCAAGCGCAGGGCGAGCGGTCAAAGGCGGGTCATGAAGAGCCGGGTTCATCGGAGCGGGCGAATTGACAACGTCACTCGCCATCCTCGGCGTCGTCTTCGCGGTCGCCATCGCGCTGGGATTGCTGGCCAAGCGCGGCCACACCATGACGCTCGAGCAGTGGAGCGTCGGCGGCCGTGGCTTCGGCAGCATCTTCGTCTTCCTGCTGATGGCCGGCGAGATCTACACCACCTTCACCTTCCTCGGCGGCAGCGGCTGGGCGTACGGCAAGGGTGCGCCGGCCCTGTACATCCTCTGCTACCTGACGCTCGCCTACAGCCTGTCGTACTTCCTGCTCCCCGCCATCTGGCGCTATTCGCAGGGGCGCCGACTGATCTCGCAGGCCGATTTCTTCATCTCCAAGTACGAGAGCCCGGCGCTTGGCATGCTTGTCTCGGTGGTCGGAGTCGCGGCACTCATCCCGTACCTGGTGCTGCAGCTCAAGGGATTGGGCATAATCGTCTCGGAGGCCTCGTACGGCGCGATATCGCCGACGGCCGCTATCTGGAGCGGCACGGCCGCGCTCATCGGTTATGTCGTCGTCTCCGGCGTTCGCGGTTCGGCGTGGACTGCCGCCCTCAAGGACGTGATGATCCTCGTCATCGTCGTGGCGATGGGCATCTACTTGCCCCTTCATTACTATGGCGGGTACGGCGCGATGTTCGAGGCGATCGACCACGCCAAGCCGGGCCTGCTCACGCTGCCGGCGGCGGGGATGAGCCAATCCTGGTTCATCTCGACGGTGTTGCTCACGTCGGTGGGCGTGTATACGTGGCCGCAGTTCTTCGCCGGGGTGTACACGGCGCGCGGCGAGAACGTCTTCCGCAAGAACGCCGTCGTGCTGCCGCTGTACCAGCTGGTGGTGCTGTTCGTCTTCTTCGTCGGGTTCGCCGCGTCGCTCGTGGTGCCCGGACTGACGGGCCCTGACGCGGATCTCTCGCTCTTCCGCGTGGCGAAGCTGGCCTTCGCCCCGTGGGCGGTCGGGATGATCGGCGGCGCGGGGCTGCTGACGGCGCTCGTGCCGGGCTCGATGCTGCTCATCACCGCCGCCACGATACTCGGCAAGAACGTCTTCGGGGCACTCGCCCCGTCGAGCAGCGAGCATACCATCGGCATCGTGGCGCGAGCAATGGTGCCGGTGCTGGCGCTCTTCGCGCTGTACCTCACGCTGCAGGGCGGACAGGCCATCGTCATGCTGCTGCTGATGGGCTACAACGTGGTCACCCAGCTCTTTCCGGCGCTTGTGCTCTCGTTCGGGCACAAGCCACGCATCAGCGCAAAGGCCGCGCTCTCCGGCATCCTGGCGGGCGAGTTGACGGTCGCCGCAATTACCCTCTCCGGCACCACCATCGCCAGGCTCGCGCCCGCGCTTCCGCAGGTGGTGAAGGACCTCAACATCGGGATCGTAGCGCTGGCGGTAAACGTTGCCGTCATAGCGCTGGTGACGCTCGTCACGCGGCGCCCCGTGCCGGCGCAGCAGCGCCCGGCAACGGTTCCGGCGGCCTGATCCCAAGGCGGTTCTCATGCCTGGCCTCTTTGACCCGTTCATTCTCCGCGGCGTGACGCTGCGCAATCGCATCGCCGTTTCGCCGATGTGCCAGTATTCCGCGTCCGACGGACGCGCGAACGACTGGCACTTCGTGCATCTCGCCAGTCGCGCCGTCGGAGGCGCCGCCTTGGTGATCACCGAGGCGACCGCGGTGACGCCGTCGGGACGCATTTCGCCTCAGGACCTGGGACTGTGGAGCGACGAGCACATCGAGCCGCTTGCGCGCATCGTGCGCTTCATCGACGAACAGGGCTCGGTGGCGGGCATCCAGCTCGCCCACGCCGGTCGCAAGGCTTCGACCCTGCGGCCGTGGAACGGGAGCGGAACGGCGCCGCCGTCGGCCGGCGGATGGAGCGACGTCGTGGCGCCGAGCGCGGTTCCGTTCGCCGAGGGAGATGTGACGCCGCGCGCGATGAGCGAGGGGGACATTGCCGGCGGCGTCGAGGCATTCGCCGCCGCCGCGCGTCGTGCCCTCGCCGCCGGATACCGCGTGGTCGAGGTCCACGCGGCGCACGGCTACCTGCTGCACGAGTTCCTCTCTCCGCTCAGCAACCGGCGGACTGACCGCTATGGCGGCTCATTCGAGAACCGCACGCGGTTCGTCTGCGAAGTCGTCGACGGCATTCGCCGCGTCTGGCCGGAGGAGTTGCCGCTCTTCGTCCGCGTCTCCGCCACTGATTGGATCGACGGCGCATGGGACGTGGCCCAGACCGTGAAACTCGCGCGACTGCTCAAGGATCGCGGAGTCGATCTCCTGGACTGCTCTTCGGGCGGGAACGTCTCGGGCGTGAAGGTGCCGCTCGTCCCCGGCTACCAGGTGCCGTTCGCCGAGCAGGTCCGCCGTGAGGCGGGCATCGCCACCGGTGCGGTTGGCCTCATCACCGATGCCGCGCAGGCGGATGCAGTCATCCGCGGTGGACAGGCTGACCTCGTGCTGCTGGCCCGCGAGTTGCTGCGTGACCCCTATTGGCCACTGCGTGCGGCGCGCGAGCTGCAACAACCGGTGACTTGGCCTGCGCAGTACCTGCGGGCGGCGCCCAAGGGCACGCCGTCGGCGGGCCCGCCGAAGTAACCGGTCAATCGCGGGGGTGGGCCCGTCGCTCGCCCGTCAGCTGGTGATGCAGCTTTGATATCTCCTGCTCCGCGGTGATCTCCAGCTCGCGCTGTTCGCTGACGAACTTGCGCTTGACCCAGTGGCCGAAGTCGTCGAAGTAACTGTACGCCACCGGCACGACGATGAGGGTGAGCATGGTCGACGTGATGAGCCCGCCGATCACCGCCCGGGCCATCGGGGCGCGGAACTCGCCGCCCTCGCCGAGGGCCAGCGCGATAGGCAGCATGCCGGCGATCATCGCCATCGTCGTCATCATGATGGGGCGCAACCGCACGGCGCCGGCCTCGACGAGCGCGCTGAAGCGCTCCGTGCCGGCGCGGCGCCGCTCGTTGGCGTTGTCGACCAGCAGGATGGCGTTCTTGGTCACGAGCCCCATCAGCATGATCACGCCGATCATCGACATGATGTTCAGCGTGGTGCGCGTAAGCAGCAGCGCCAGCAGCACGCCCACCAGCGACAGCGGGAGCGAGAGCATGATGGCGATCGGCTGCGTGAAGCTCTCGAACTGTGACGCCAGGATCAGGAAGATCAGGATCACCGCGAGCGCGATGGCCTCCACCACATAGCCCCCGGTCTCGGCGAGCATTTCGGTCTCGCCGCCGAGGTTCACGGTGTACCCCGGTGGCAGGGCGATGCCCGCCACCGCCACGCGAATGGCCGACGACGCCTCGGAGAGCGAGATCTCGGGCGCCGTGTTGCCCGAGATGCTGACCACGCGCTCCAGCCGCATGCGGTCGATCTGCGACGCCGCGGTCGCGACGGTGACCTTGGCCACGTCGCCGAGCCGCGCCGACGACACGCCGTTGAGGCTCACGCGCGAGGTCGGAACGGGAAGTGCGCTGACGTCGGCGATCGACCGGCGCAGTTCGGGAGCGACCTGCACGCGCACGTCGCGCTCCTCGCCGGTGGGGTCTTCCCAGCGCGTCACCACTTCACCGGCGAACAGCGGGCGGAGGGTCGCCGAGATGGCGCCGATGTCGAGCCCCACCTGGTTGGCCGCGTCGCGATCCACTTCCACGCGCAGCTCGGGCTTGGGATCGCCCAGCGACGACTTGACGTCCACGATGCCGGGAATGCCCTCCACCGATGCCTGCACGAGCTTCGAGAGCCGCTGCAGTTCATTGATGTCGGGGCCGCGCAGTTCCACCTGCAGCGGCGCCTGGGTGCCGCCGGGGCCGGATTGCGCGAGCACGAAGGCGCGCACGCCGTACAGCCGGGCGAGCCGGGCGCGCGCATCCACCATCATCTGGTCCGCAGCGTGCGGACGCTCGTGCGGCGGGGCGAGCCGCACGTAGATCTCCCCCGAACGCACCGTGCCGGTGGCCCCGGCGCCGATGGTGGTGTAGGTGTACGTCACGCCGTCCATGGCGCGCAGCGTCGCCACCACCTGCTCCGCCTTGGCGCGGGTCTGCGCGAGACTCGAGCCCTCGGGCGTCTCGAACGTGACCGTGAACTCGCTGTTGTCCGAGTTGGGCGAGAACTCGCCGCCAATGAAGGGGACGAGCGCGAAGGCCGCGACGAGGCTGGCCGCCGCAATGGCGATGGTGGCGCGCCGGTGATTGAGCGCCCATCCGATGATGCCGCGATAGCGCTGGCTGACCTTGTCGAACCAGGCGTTGAAGTGCGAGATCGTGCGCGTGACGGCGTTGCCGCCGGCCGCGCCGTGCACGTGCGGGTTCACGCCCCACCAGGCGCTGAGCATGGGGGTGAGCGTGAACGACACGAAGAGCGACACCAGCACCGCCCAGGCCACCGTGATGCCGAAGGCGAAGAAGAAGCGCCCGATGATGCCGCCCATGAAGGCCACGGGGACGAACACCGCCACGATGGAGAACGTCGTCGCCATCACCGCGAGGATGATCTCGTGCGTGCCGCGGCCGGCGGCCGTGAAGTGGTCCTCGCCCATCTCGCGGTGACGGACGATGTTCTCCACCACCACGATGGCGTCGTCGATCAGGATGCCGATGGACAGCGACAGCGCCATCAGCGTCAGCACGTTGAGCGTGAAGCCCATGGCCCGCATGATGATGAACGACGAGATCACCGACACGGGCAGCGACAGCGCCGTGATGGCGGTGGCCTTCCAGTCGTTCAGGAAGATCATCACGATGAGCACGGTGAGCAGGGCGCCCAGCAGCAGCTCGTCGATGACGTCCGACACCGAGTTGCGGATCAGCACCGAGTTGTCGCGCACCACCTGCAGCTGCGTGCCGGCCGGGAGGCTGGCCTGCAGCCTGGCGATCTCCGTCTTGACCCCGTCGGCCACCGCCACCGTGTTGGCGCCCGACACCTTGATGAGGTCGATGCCGATGCTGCGGCGGTCGTCCACGAGGGCCAGCGAACGCTCCTCTTCGGTGGCGTCTTCCACGCGCGCCACGTCGGAGAGCCGGATGGTGAGCCCGTTGAGGGTGGCGATGATGACCTCGTTGAACTGCCCGGGGCTGACGATGCGGCCGCTGACGCGCACCAGCTGCTCGCGCGCGCCCAGCGTGACGCGGCCGGCGGGCACCTCGAGGTTCTGCTGGCGCAGCGCGGCCGCGACCTGCGGCACCGTGACGCCGAGCGCCTCCATGCGCGCCGGCTGCAGGTAGACGCGCACCTCGCGCTTGAGCCCGCCCGACATGCGCACTTCGCCCACGCCCGCCACCGACTCGAGCCGGCGGCGGATGGTCTCGTCGGCCAGCGCGGTGAGCTTGACCAGCGGCACCTGCGGGTTGGAGAGCGCCAGCGAGATGATGGGCATCGCGCCGAAGTCGATCTTCTGCACCACCGGCGGGTCGATGCCGATGGGCAGGTTGCGGCGAATGCCGTCGATCTTCGACCGCAGGTCCTGCGCCGCCAGGTCGACGTTGCGCGTCAGCTGGAACTCGACGATCACCTGCGACACGCCCTCGAGCGAGATCGAGGTGATCTTCTTGACCTCCTGCACCGGGTTGAACGCTTCCTCGAGCCGCTTGGTCACCTCGCGCTCGACCGTTCCGGCGCTCGCCCCCGGATACGTCGTCTGCACCGTCACGATCGGCAGGTCGACCGCCGGGAACTGGTCGATGGGAAGCCGGCGATAGCTGAAGAAGCCGAGCACGATCAGGGCCGACATCATCATGGCGGTGAAGACGGGCCGCCGGATGGCGAGGCTGCTGAGGCCCCCGCCGGAGGAGGAGATGGGCATCCTACTTCTCCTGCGCCGTCGACACCTTGGCGCCGTCCGCCATCTCCACGCCAGCCGTCACCACCACGCGCTCGCCCGCCTTCAGGCCGCTGGTGATCGCAATGACGCCGGCATCCTCGTCGCACGCACCGGTCACCACCATGCGGCGGCGCACCACGCCGCCATCCACCACCAGTACGTAGGCATCCTTGTCGCCGGTGCGCACCGCGTTCACCGGCACCACCACCGCCTTGGTGGATGCTCCCGTGCGAATGCGGCCGTGCGCGAACTGGCCGGCGACGATGCGGCCGGCCGCATTGGGGAGTCGCGCAAAGACCCCCACTTGGCGCGTGGCGGCGCTGGCCACCGGATCGACCCGCGCCACCGTGCCGTCGAAGGCCTGGCCCGGCATCGCATCGAGGGTGAACGTCACCTTCTGCCCGGCGCGCACCCGCGCGGCGTCGAGCGCGCCCACCTGTCCCTTGAGTTCGAGCATGCGCGGGTCGACGACCGTCATCACGGGGTCGTCGGACTTCACCGATTCGCCTTCTTCCACGTTCCGCTCGCTGACCCAGCCGTCGATCGGCGACCTGATGCTGGTGCGCGCGGCGGCCTCGCCGGCGCTGGCATTCATGGCGCGCGCCGCCGCCAGCTGCGCCAGCGCGGCGTCGTAGCCGGCTTCGGCGGACTTGAGGTCGATCTGCGACGTGGCTCCCGCGGCAAAGAGCCGCTTGCCGGCGTCGAGCCGCTGCCTGGCGACGGCGAGCGCCGCTTCGGCGCTGGCGACGTTGGCCCTGGCGCCCTCCGCCTGGCTGGTGACGCCCTGCGCCTCGACGCGGGCCAGCTGCTGGCCGCGACTCACCTTCATGCCGCGGTCCACGCGCAGGCCGCGTATGGTGCCGGCCACCTGGGCGCGCACCCGCACCACATCGGCCGGGTCGAGCGCGCCGCTCACGACGACGGTCGCACCGACGTCGGCGGTGGTCGCGGTGGCGACGTCGGCGGCGGTGAGCAGCACCGGCGGCGCGACGGCCGCCTCGTCACCCTTGGAGCCGCCGCAGGCGGAGATCGCAACAACGAGGGCAATGAAGCACGCGCCACGGATGGAGCGGCGCACGGAGGTCGGATGCGGAATCATGGTCAGCGGGCCTGGGAGAGTGCAGCGGAACTTGCGCCGCGCGCGCGCTGCACGCTGGCGTCGGCGATGTAATACTGGGCGATGGCCTGCGCGCGGTTGGCACGCGCCTGCAGCAGCGAGAGCCGGGCGTCGCTGACCTCGAGCTGCGAGGCCATGCCCTGGTCGTACCGGAGCACGGTGAGGGCGTACACCCGCTGCGCCTGGTCCACGGTGCGCTGGCGGGCCGTGATCGAGACGGCAGCGCGCTCGCGCTCGCCAGTGGCCTGCTGGTACTGCAGCGAAACGGCCTCGCGCAGTTGCGCCAGCCGGTACTGCTCCTGCCGCAGGCCGATCTTTGCCTGCGAAAGCTCGGCGCCGCGCTTGAAGCCATCGAAGATGGGAACTTTGAGGGTCACCGACGCATTCCAATCGGTTAGCCAGTCGGTGCCGTTCAGCGCGAAGACCTGCTCCGGGTACATGAGGCGTCCAAGGCTCATCCGGAAGTCGAGCGACGGCACATACGCGCTATACGCGCCCTTCACCAGTTCATTGGCGATCCGTACCTGCTGCTCCTCGGCGTGCACGGCGGACCGTCCCGATACCACGGCCGAAGGCTCGATGCTCGCCACGGATGCCGTGATCGGCGCGTCGAGCCGCGTCGTCAGCGCCAGCGTGGTGGTGAGCGGGACGTTGATGAGCCGCTTGAGGTCGAGCGTCGAGATGGCCGCGGCGTTCTGCGCGTCCACCAGCTGCGGGCGGAGGTTCTCCAGCGACACCTCGGCGCGCATCACGTCGAGTTCCGATCCCGCGCCGGCGGCGAGGCGGAGCTTCTCCTGCTCGAGGAAGCGCTGGGCCTGGGCCACCGCCTCGGTGGCGCTGGCCTCGAGCTCCTGGGCCAGCAGGGCGCGCACGTACGCGCTGCGAATCTGGAATTCCGTTTCGGCCAGTTGCTCGTTGAGCGTGAAGCGCGTGGCCGACGCGAACTGCTTCGCCACGCGCATGGCGATGCCGAGTCGCGGCGAGAAGAGGGTCTGCGTGGCCGTGACGTTGGCCGTGTACTGGTTGACTCGTCCGAACGGCAGGTTGGCGAACAGCTTGAGGATCGGGTTCGCCGTGTCGGCCGGTGCGCTGCTCTTTATCTGGAACGGCGAGGCGTAGGTGCGCGCGTAGTTGAAGCTGCCGTCGATCGTCGGAAAGACGGCGGAACGCGCCGACCTCACCTGCGTGGCGGCAAAGTCCACCTGCGACCGGGCAAGCTTCACCTCTTCGGCACTCGACGCGGCGCGCCCCAGGGCCTGGGCGATGGTGAGGCGAATGGTGTCGCTCGGCGGTGCCTGCGCCGGGAGCGCTGGTGCCGTGACGAAGAAGAGCGCCACGACCAGCCCGGGCGCCCGAGGAACGAAAGCGAAGGGTGAGTTCACGAGTGCCGTACTCTGCGCTTGCCGACGGCCGCGCGAACGCTGGCCGTCGGGCGAAGGCTGTGAAGGAAGAGTTTGATGGCGGAGTCGACCATGCGATCCTCGTCGAACGGGTCCAGCTTTTCGAGTTCCATTCCGCCGCGCCAAAGTTGCCAACGGAACACGACCGCTTGCAACTCCCGTTCGAGCGCCTCACCTTCGACCGATGAAGCTGAGAGCCGCCTCTGCCGTGATCGCGTTCTGCATGCCGGTGACGCTGCCTGTCACCGCGACAAGCCAGACGGCCCGCCCCCTCATGCCGATCGACGTCACGAACTCCGCCGAGGTTGACTGGCTGAAGAAGCCCGTACTCGAGAGCCGCGTGTTGGATCACATGACGGTTTCCGCCACGTGGAGTTTCACGGACACCGGAACACTCACTTTCCCGGCAGAACCGCGACGCGGCGACATGCGGGTGCTGCCCGTGGACATGCAGATGTTCGGCGACAGCGCCGGCGTCGACCTCGCGCAGCGGCGACTTCGTCGGCTCGTTGCCGGTCGGCAAGACGTCACGGACGCTGACGCTCCGCGCGGGCAGGGCAGGCGTGATCGAGTGGAAGGCGCGCGCCGCTGCCGCTGATGCGGCATGGATCGCGGTGGTGCTGCCAAACGGAGAGGTCTCGCGCCGCCGCGACGCGATTGGAGTGTCTCGCCGACTCTATCGGTGAGTGTCTTTCACAACGGGCCACTCGGCGGTCTCAACGGCTTCGGCCTGCCTCATCAGGCCGCCGATAAGCCCCGGAAAGACAAAGCGATGCAGGGGCAGCACGGCCCACCAGTACAAGTATCCGAGGATGCCGCGGGGTTCGAAGAAGGCAGTCTGCTCCACCCGGCATCCTGTGGGGCCCGGAATCACCTCGAACTGCAGCCAGGCCCGGCCGGGCAGCTTCATCTCGGCCCGGAGCCGCAGCAGATGCCCGGCTTCCAGGGCTTCCACGCGCCAGAAATCCAGCGGGTCACCGACCCGCAGTTCGCGGGGATGGCGACGACCGCGGCGCATCCCTACGCCTCCGACCATGCGGTCCATGATGCCCCGCAATTGCCAGAGTGCGTTGCCCACGGGCCATCCCTGCTCGCCACCCAGGGTGCAGATGGCATCGAACATCTGGGATGATGTGGCCTTGACCCGACGGCGATGGCGGTCCAGCAACATGCCCTCGTGTGAACCGAGCACGTCCGCTTCGGGCTGGTCCTGTGTCAGGCTGGAGAGGCTGGACGCCCAGGTGGTTTCGACGCTGTCCTGGGCCATTCGCGTGAGGGCGAGCCGCACGGCATGGTCGTAGCCGGTGGGCTTCACGCTGAAGACGGTCCGCGCCCGGTCGCTGCGCACC
>ERZ1292630.4221-Hain-H41-02um-R3-4221-length-12262-cov-26_pt1 | contig 12262 bp, 8 predicted proteins | sample MGYA00564408_ERZ1292630 | MGnify/ENA primary metagenome ERZ1292630 (study PRJEB36523, sample SAMEA6512641) | groundwater metagenome | collected 2019-01-08 | study: AquaDiva: Metagenomics assemblies of 32 groundwater samples | reverse complement strand
CATTGTGTCCGCACCGCGGACACAATTGGGCTGGACGCATTTTCGGCAGATCATCACCATGGATGACCCGCTCAAACGGGACTTCTACGCGGAAATGTGCCGGATTGAAAAATGGAACACCCGGACATTGGAAAAGAAGATCGGGTCGATGCTGTTCGAGCGCACGGCACTCTCCAGGAAGCCGGATAAGCTGATCCGGCAAGAATTGAAGGCATTGCGCGAGGAGGACAGGATTACACCGGATCTCATCTTTCGTGATCCCTATATTCTCGACTTCCTCGGTCTCAAGGACACCTACGCGGAGAAAGATATGGAGGCAGCCATTCTCCGCGAGATGGAGCATTTCATCCTCGAACTGGGTTCTGGATTCTGCTTTGTCGCCCGCCAGAAGCGGATGCAGATCGACGACAAGGACTACCATCTCGACCTGCTGTTTTATCACCGAAAGTTGCGCCGGCTGGTGGCCATTGACTTGAAGTTGCGAAACTTTGAAGCCGCCGACAAAGGGCAGATGGAGTTGTATCTGAACTGGCTCACACGTTGTGAATGCGAGCCGGGCGAGGCCGAACCGCTGGGGATCATCCTGTGCGCGGGCAAGCGGGCGCAGCATGTCGAGTTGCTGGAGTTAGCACAGAGCGGCATCCACGTGGCCAGTTACTGGACCAAAGTACTGCCAAAGAAATTGCTGGAGCGCAAACTGCATGACGCGGTGCAGCTGGCGCGGGCACAGTTGGAGGCCGCCCGGGACTGATCATGGCGAGAAAGAAGAAAGCCCCGGAGTTGACCTTTCAGGAGCACATCGCGGCGTATCTCATCCGCGAGCACCAGTATGGTGTGCTCGAACAGCCTGAGATCACCAACACTGAGCACTTTATCGCCGAAGACCATCTGTGGGCCTTCTTCAAAGCCACTCAAGCCGACCAGCTCAAGAAACTGGAAGACGATTACGGCACGGACGCGCGGGATGAAGTCTTCAAGGCGCTCAGTAAAGAGCTAGAGCACACGCCGCTTTGGATGCTTCTGCGCAATGGTCTCACGGTGCGCGGGCTGGATTTCCGCCTCTTCTATCCCAAACCCCGCTCCGCCGAAAGCGCCGGAGTCAAAGGGTATGCCGAAAACCGCATTACCTTCCGCCCGCATTTCTATTTTGGAGAGACGAATCAAGAGATTGATTTCGTCTTTTACCTCAACGGCCTGCCCATCGTGGCGCTGGAGCTGAAGCACGAGGCGAATCAGAACGTGCATGACGCGGTATTGCAGTTCACCAAACGCGACCACAAGCACAAGATTTTCCAGCACCCGTTCCTCTACCTCGCCGCCGACACCAGCGACGTAATGGCCGCGACCGACCCGCGCCGAACGGAGCACTTCCGCTGGCACAATATGGGGCTGACCAATACTCCTACGAACCCTGGCGAATATCCCGTCGAGTTCTTGTACCGCGAAGTGCTGTCGAAGGATCACTTGTTAGAGGCGCTGTCGTTCTTCCTTGTCCGCGTGCCGAAGCATGAGGCTGAGGACGACAAGCCGGAGCGACCGGCCTTCACGATCTTTCCACGCTATCACCAAAGCCGTCTGGTGCGGCGAGTGGCCGAGGACATCACCGTCCACTTCACCGGCAAGGGCGACATCGGGAAGAAGTATCTCGCTGACCACTCGGCCGGCAGCGGCAAGACCCTCTCCATCTGCTGGCTGGCGGACCGTCTGCATAGCCTCTACAAGCCCGGCACGAACGAGAAGTTGGTGGACCTGACGTGTATCCTCACCGACCGGAAATCGCTCGACACCAACATCCGCGAGGACATCGAGAAGTTTGCGCATCTACAAGACGTGGTGGGCATTGCCAGGAAGGCCGACGACCTGCCGCAGTTCCTCAAGGACCGCAAGCCGATCATCGTCACCACGCAGCAAAAGCTCGCCTATGTGCTGGAGGAACTTCAGAAGAATCCGGCGTTGAAGACGCTCCGCGTCGCGTTTCTAATTGATGAGGCCCACCGCTCGCAGGAAGGTCAGATGGGCGCGGCCATCCGTCTGCCGTTCCGCAAGGCAGACGAGGCCGACGCCGAAGCGGAGGAGCAAGACCCGGAGGAACTGATCGCCAAGGTCATCCGCGAGCACGATCTGAATCAGTTGTTTGTTGCCTTCACTGCCACGCCCGCGCCCGCCACTGTCACCCTGTTCGGCAAGCCATTCGACACGTACACCGAGGCGGAGGCCATCGCGGAGGGCTACATTGTGGACGTGGCCGCGAGCATCATCTCCTACAAGACCCTCTACAACCTGCATTGCCATTTCGTTCCCTCCCCGGAAGAGGAGGAAAAGCTCTATCCCAAGGGCGTCGTGTCCAAGGCGCTCAAGAACGTCGCGTTTCAGGACGACGGCCTCATTCAATACAAGGCCGAAGTGATGCTCCGCATTTTCAAAGAAAGAGTGATGCCACTCATTGGAGGCCGGGCCAAGGCCGTGATCGTGACGAGTTCGCGCGTGGCCGGATTACGGTATTTCAACATCATCAAGGAAAAGCTCAAGGAGCGCGGTGCGACATACAAAGTTCTCTACGCGTTCTCTGATTTCACCCATCCTGATACCAACGCTGAAATCCACGAGCACGCCGTCAACGAACTCAAAAGCGGCGAGTTGATCGAGGACCGGTTCAAGGGCGACGATTACCGGTTGATGGTGTTGGCGAACAAATTTCAGACCGGCTTCAATCAGCCATTGCTTGCCGGCATGTTCCTCGATAAGCCTGTGGTGGACCGCAACGCGGTGCAGACGCTCTCGCGCTTGAACCGCTGTTACGAAGGCAAGAACGACGTGGTCGTGGTGGACTTTACCAACAACGCCAAGGCGATCCTGAAGGCGTTTCAGAAATATCGCAACGGCACGCCGTTCGAGCCGGAAGAGCCGGACCAGGATCTCTGTCCCAAGCTCTACGCCGAGATTCTCGCGGCCGGTGTATTCACCCAAAAGGATGCCGCTGATTTCGCGAGATTGGCCGCCCGCGGGACGGATGCACAGGTGCAGTTCTTTGTCAGCGCGTTGCGTTCGCGGTTTCAGTCAAAGATTGCAGCGCCTGAAGAGCGCAAAGCCTTCGTCTATTTGCTGACCCGCTACGTCAAGAGCTTCCATTTTCTGACGTGCTTCTTTACCTATGCATCGGAGTTGAAGGAGTTGGCCACGTTTGCCGAATACGTTGGCCCGCAGCTCATCAAGCAAGGCAGTGTCTCAGACTTGATGAAGCAGATTCGCCAAACGGAGGTGGTCAAGGCAGCGGTCGAATATCAGGGTGTCACCACAAGCGCCGGCCCAGTGAAGTTAAAACCGGGCAAAGGTCAGAAAGGCACTGGCCTGCCACCCAAGAAAGTCTCCGTCCAAGACATGATCGCCGAGATCCGGGCTACTCACTCGATCAGTGACGAGGAAGCGCTCTATATCAAGCAGGTGACCGAGGAGAAGTCAGCAGATCCCGGTATTCGTCGTACGGTCGTTGCTCACCGGGATGATTCTCCCTTTCTCGAAGGTGCATATCGCGGTCAGGTCAATGGAGAAATCCAGACCGCCTACGATGGGCGTGGCCGGTACGAAGAATTGGCCGATCCTAAGTACACTGACACGGGCGGCATCTTCGACATCATGGCCGTGACCGTCATTCAACATCATCTGGGAGCTTCGTTGTAGACCTGTGAGCAAGCGCATCGACCAGATTCCACTGCAGGATCGCCCACGCGAAAAGCTGCTCGCGAAAGGGGCCGAAGCGCTTAGTGATCAAGAACTGCTGGCCGTGCTGTTAGGGAAGGGCAGCGCCCGATTGGATGTGATGACGCTTGCCGCCAAGCTTGCCAGGGTTCTTGACGAGAAGGGGTTGGGTGTTCACATTGAGGATCTCACGGGATTCGATGGCGTTGGAGACGCCAAAGCTGCGTTGGTGCTTGCTGCCATTGAGTTTGCTCGACGAAGAATCAAGCCTGAAGGTCTGAAGATCAACACGCCGGCGGATGTCCTTCCTCTCATCCGGCATTTTGCAGATCGTAAGCAAGAGCATTTTCTGGCTGTCACCATCAACGGGGCCAATGAAGTCCTCAATGTGCGCGTCGTGTCTATTGGGTTAATAGATCGCAGTCCGGTTCATCCGCGAGAAGTTTTTGCTGATGCGCTGACAGACCGGGCTTCTGGAATCATAGTCGCTCACAACCACCCGGCGGGCAGTCTTGAACCCTCTCCGTCAGACATGGATGCCACCAAACAGATTAAGGAAGCTGGAGAGATTATTGGCATTGAAGTTCTCGATCACATCATCTTCAACCGGAAGGGCTATTACAGCTTTCTGGAATCGGGGCGTCTCTAGCAGGCTGCGATGAGATGCGCCCCGGGCCATCCCCGTTTCCCAGCGCATACCCCGACCACTCCTTCTCTGCGCCTCCTCCGCAGGGCAACCCTACGCTCGTTATGACTGCCCGACTGAACTAGACCCGATCGCTTCCCGTCTATTCCTGATAATCCCCTACTCAATCCCCTTAAGATCCCACGCTGCCCAGCCGATAAGGCCATTGTCGTGCCACCACTTCATCAGGAGGAATCATGTCGAATATCCTAGAGCAGATCGACAAGGCCATCGGAGCGCATGGGGCGTGGAAAGTGAAACTGCGCCAGAACATCGACGGGACCTTGAGCCTCATTCCGGCCGAAGTCAGCGTCGATAACCGGTGTGAGTTCGGGAAATGGCTGTACAGCCTGACCGGCGCGCAAACCTCCGACCCTCATTACAAAGAAGTCCTCGCTCTACACAAAGACTTTCACAAGGCAGCGGGAGACGTCGTCACGAAGGTAATGAAAGGCGACAAGGCCGGCGCAGAAACCTCAATCGGTCTGAACGGCGCCTATGCCTCCGCTTCGTCTAAGCTCACCGCAAAGATGATGGAATGGAAACGCGCCTCCGCGAAGGCCGCCTAATTTCTTGTTCTGGAGAAATTCCCTTGCTCTATGGAATTTCTCCAGAACTATTCCCCGCCCAAGCGCAGACCACCACTCACCAATCGAATGAGATTCAAGCTGCAACTATCTGTTTCAATGAATATTTTCTGCACACCGCACCTCCCATTCCATCCCGGCATAGTCCCTGCGATACATCTCCTTATAATGGTGATACATTCCTCCATCCTCCTGATCGAAGACAGCCCTGGCGAGCGAGAGTTGTTTCGCCTGGCGCTGGTGCAAACCGGCCTTGATGTCACCCTCTTTGCCGAGCAGGATTCCGAGGAAGCGTTTCACTTTTTGAATAACCATTCAGACATCCCATCGTTAATACTTCTCGACTGGCACTTGGGCAAGCAGCGGGGCGATGAGTTCTTGAAACAGCTACGGGCGGACACCCGCCTTGCCGCCGTCCCTGTCGTCGTCTTTACCACCTCCGACGATACCTCAGATCTCTCCCTCGCCTATGCCAATGGCGCAAACGGCTATGTCGTGAAGCCGGGGACGTTTGCTGAACTCATTCAATGCACAACTGATATCTGCCGATACTGGCTGAATAGGAACCGCGTGCCTCATATGGTAGGAACCCCATGCTGACTCGCGCTGCGCTGAAAAATCCCTACGCCGTTTTCGCCGTCTGCATGATCGCGCTGATCCTCGGCGCCGTATCCTACAAGAAGATGCGCGTGGACATCTTCCCGGAAATCAAAATCCCCTCCATCCTCGTCACCACCTTCTACCGCGGCATGAGCCCCGGTGAGATGGAAGGGGCGATTACGCTCAAGATGGAGCAACGCTTTGTCGAAGCGAGCTACGTCGAGCACATCGAATCCCAATCGCTCGCGGGGATGAGCTATATCAAGGTCTTCTTCCAGCCAGAATACAGCATCGACTCGGCCCAATCGGAACTGACCAGCCTGGCTTACAGCATCATCCGGCTGCTGCCGCCCGGCGTCTATCCGCCCTCGGTCTATAAATTCGGCGTGTCGAGCCTCCCCGTCGGCCTACTCTCCGTGAGCAGCGATACCTTAGGACCAAAAGAAATTCGCGACCTGGCCTACTTCACCGTGCGACAGCAGATCGCCACGATCCCCGGCATTTCATTCGGCCCTCCGCTGGGCGGGAAAGTCCGGCAGATCACCGTGTTCATGGATCAGCAACGCATGCTGGCGCGCGGCGTGTCGCCTTCCGACGTGGTGAAGGCGATCAATGCGCAAAGCGCGATTATTCCGGCGGGCAACGTCAAGCTCGGAGACCTGGACTATTACGTCTACTCCAACAGCCTCATCAGTGTCGTGGACCAGATCAACGACATCCCCATCAAAGTGGTGAATGGCACGCCGATTCTTGTCCGGGATATCGGCACGGCGTCGGACAGCGCGGCGATCCAGACGTCTATCGTGCGGGTGAACGGGCGCGAGGCTACCTACATTCCAATCACCAGGCAGGAAGGCGCCAATACGCTTGAGGTGACGGACGGCATTCGCGCCAAACTGTCGAAGCTCACCGAAATTCCCGCGAACACCTCGGTCAAATTCATCTACGATCAATCGCTCTATATCCGGCAGGCCATTGCGAACTTACAGAAGGAAGGCTTGCTCGGCGCCGGCCTGGCCGGACTGATGATCTTTCTCTTCCTCCGCAGCATCAAAGCGGCGCTCGTAGTCGGCCTGGCTATTCCCCTCTCACTCACCGCCGCCTTGGTCGCGCTCTATCTGAGCGGCCAATCGGTGAACATCATGACGTTGGGCGGATTGGCGCTGGTGATCGGCACGCTGCTGGACAACAATATCGTCGTGCAGGAGAACCTCCATCGCCATTTGCTCATGGGCAAGAGCGGTCGCGCGGCGGCCGAAGACAGCGCCATCGAACTGACGCTGCCCATTCTCGTGGCCACGATCTGCATCCTGATCGTCTATCTGCCGATCGTCTTCTTCTCCGGGATCATCAAGTATCTCTTCGTGCCGCTGGCCATGACCGTGGCCTTTGCCATGCTGGCCGACTATGCCGTCTCCATGACCGTGACACCGGTGGTGCTGGCACGACTCTATCAACATGGGCATGGCAACGGTTCGCAGGAGGAAGAGGACGCCAAAGACTGGTTCCGCTTCGTGCTGGCGCTCTATGAACCGGTCCTCCGCGCCGGCGTCCGCTTCAAAGCCCTGGTGATGCTCCTGGCGCTGCTCGCGCTGGTCGGCACCGGCGCATTGCTCCTGCCCCGGCTCCATACCGAATTCTTCCCCAGAGTCGATGCAGGCAATTTCACCATGACCGTCAGCGCGCCGGAAGGGTCCCGCATTGAGAAGACCACGGCGATCGTCGCCGATCTCGAAAAGCTGGTGCAGGACACCATCCCCAAACAGGATCTGGAAGAAGTGGTCTCGAATACCGGCCTCTACTTCGGCGATGCGGCCCGCTTTGCTCCCAACACCGGCAACCATACCGCCTTTATCCTCGTGAACCTGGTGACGGGGCATGAGGGCCGTACCGACGACTACATCGCCACCCTGCGCGCGAAAGTCCGCCAGGCGCTCCCCGGCGTGGAAGTGAGCTTTCAAACCGGCGGCATCATCAGCGACGTGCTGAACTTCGGCCTGCGCGCGCCGATCGACATTCAGGTCAAAGGCCCCCGGCTGGATCTCATTCGCCCGGTCGCCGAACAGATCCGCGACAAGGTCGCGCAGGTAGCCAATACGAGCGACGTGCGCATCAAGCAGGGCAAGAGCTATCCGGAACTGCACGTGAACGTGGACCGGACGAAAGCCGCCTACTACGGCATCACGCAGGACCGTGTGATCGTGGATGTCATCACCGGCATCAGTTCAAACATTGCCTTGAGCCCCAATTACTGGCTCGATCCCAAAACCGCCAACGGCTATTTCCTCCTCGCGCAATATCCGGAACAGTCCCTCACGAAGACTGAAGACCTCTTGAACATCCCCGTCATCGGCGCGCGGACCCCGTTGAATCCCACCTCGTCGCTCACGGCGGCCGGCAGCGGCGGTTCGATTGTCGCGCTGCAGAACACGCCGTTCGCCGGGCGCAACCTGGATCTCTCGAACGGCTTTTACGCTGCAGACGACCGGCGCGGCCCGCCGGTACTCTTGCGCGATGTGGCCTCGCTGGAGATGAAAACCGGGCCGGACAGCGTGGATCACTACGATCTTTCCCGTTTGATCAACGTACTCGTCACGCCGGTGGGCAACGACCTGGGCCGCGTCGCAGCGGATATCGAGCAGGTGCTCGGCGCCATTCAACTGCCGAAGGATGTCACGATCGCCATCAAGGGCGAGGTCGCCAACATGCGCAGCGCCTTCAGCAACTTTGCGCTGGCCCTGCCGCTGGCCGTGCTGCTGATCTATCTGGTGATGGTCGGGCTGTTCCGCTCGATGATCGACCCGCTGATCATCCTGATCGCCGTGCCCCTCGGCTGGATCGGCACAGTCCTGATGCTGCATCTGACCGATACGTCCGTGAACGTGGAGTCCATGATCGGCACGCTGATGATGATGGGGATCGTCGTCTCGAACAGTATTCTGCTTGTGGACTTCGCCAACCGCATGGTGGAATCCGGCGCCTCCGCCGAACAGGCGGTGCTGGAAGCCGGCAAGCGCCGCATCCGTCCGATTCTCATGACGGCGCTCGCAACGATTCTCGGCCTGCTGCCGCTCGCCCTCGGTTTCGGCGAAGGGAATGAAACCATGGTGCCGCTGGCCCGCGCGGTCGTCGGCGGCCTCGCCGTGTCCACCGTGATGACGTTATTGGTCGTGCCGGTGTTGCACGCGCTGGTGCTGGGACGACGTGTCCCCGCCGGTGCCGCACCTGAACCGGCTGTGATGGAAGAGGATATCTGAGATGATACTGAACCGGACCGTCTACTCCATGGCCCTGTTGATCGTGATGCTCTCCGGCTGCCAACGGGACGAGCCGCCGCATAAGGCCGCCGCAGGCGGCGAGGCTCCCAACGGAGGCGCCGAGAACGGCACGGCAGTCGTGACGGACAACCAGCCGGTAGACGTACAGGTGACGAAACCGGTCAGGCAGCCGCTGGTCTACACCATCACACTGCCCGCCAATATCGCCCCGCTCTATCAAACGACGCTCTACGCCAAAGTCTCGGGCTATCTGAAGTGGATCGGACCGGACAAGGGCGATCACGTCAAGAAGAACCAGGTGGTCGCGATCATCGACGCGCCCGAAGTCGAAGAGCAGTATCAACAGGCGGTCGCCGACTACAAGATCAAGAAGATAACCTTCGAGCGGCTCGACAAGGTGCTGCACGAATCGCCGGATGTCATCGCCAAGCAGGACGTCGATGTAGCCGAAGCGACTTACGAGGGAGCCAAGAATCTCATGCAGCAGCGCGCCGCCATGCGCGAATACACGAAAGTGCGCGCGCCCTATGACGGGATCGTCACCGCCCGCTTCGCCGATCCCGGCGCCTTGATCCAGCTCGCCACCTCCTCTGCGACCAATGCCATTCCCCTGTTCACCGTCATGGATCTGGATACGGTACGGGTCTACGCCAACGTGCCGCAAGACGACTCCTCCTGGATTACCCCCGGCAAAACGACGGCGAGGGTACTCCTGAAGGAACTGCCGGATCGTTCCTTCGCCGGCACGATCACCCGCTCTACACTCGCGCTCGACCCTTCTACCAGGAGCTTGCTGGTGGAACTCGATCTGCCTAATCCGGACCATGTCTTACGGCCCGGCACCTACGCGGAACTGGCCTTGGACCTGCGCGAGATTCCCGACGCGCTGGTGTTGCCGCCGCAAGCGGTGATCAGCGGGGCGAAAGGCAAATCCGTCTTTATCATCGCCCAAGGCAAGGCCAAGTCTGTGCCCGTGCAGACCGGCATCACGAACGGGACGTGGATCGAGATCACCAACGGACTCGACGGCTCTGAAGACGTCGTGGTGGTTGGAAAACGACGACTCCTGGAGGGCAGCCCCGTGCAGGCCTCGCCGTTCAAATTGCCCGATGCAAAACTGTCACAACAGAAATTCGAGCGGCGCTCAGCAGGCCAGCCGTCATCACCCGCGACATATGAAGGAGCCAAGCCATGACGACCACTCGATCGACTGCACTCTTCTTCACCATGATGCTGGCAATCCCCTCGCTGGCACTGGCCCAGCCGGCCGGGTCCAACGGCGCAGCCGACAAGGGCCGTTTTCTCGGCTTGCAGCAGGCGATTGAAACCGGCCTGCAAAGCCATCCGATCGTGCAGGAGGCCAACGCCGGCCTCGCCGCTTCCAGCGCCAGGACCGATCAAACAAAGTCGCTCTACTATCCGCAAGTGTTTGCCAATGCCGATGGATCGGCAGGATCCGGGCGCATCAATCCCCGCTTCCTGATCGGCGGCGGCCTGCTCCAACCCAACTTGAGCACCTACACCGCCGGCGTCCTGGCGAGCCAGCGGATCTACGATTTCGGCTACACCAAAAATCTGGTGGAGTCTTCCCAGTACGGCGAGCGGGCGCAGGAACAGGATGTCAGCGCCCGGCGCGCCCTCGTCATCGTATCCATCCAACGCAGCTACCTGAACAGTTTGAAACGGCTGCGGCTGGTGCACATCGCGGAAGAAACGGTGCGGGAGCGCGGCATCATCACGGGCCAAGTAGACACGCTCTATCGCCAACAATTGAAGTCCAAGCTGGACCTGGATCTGGTCAAGGTGGAACTGGTGAATGCAGAGTCGCTGCTGGTGCGCAGCCGGAACGATTTGAAATCCAGCTTCGCCGACCTCAACCGCACGATGGGCATCGCCGGATCGGAAGACTACACGCTGGAAGACGTCACCACCGATGTGAAACTCCCGCGCGGATTGGGTGAGCTGATTTCCGACAGTCTGGGCCATCCGGAGTTGAAGCGGGCCAAGGAACAGACCGCGGCGGCCGAGGCGAAGAAACGGGCCATGAAAAGCCAGTACCTGCCGACGGTCTCCGCCATCGCGAGCGGCGGCTATTACGACACCTTCGACCCCAACCGCAATGTGAGCACCGGCAGCTGGTGGGCGGCGGGCGGGATGGTTTCCATGCCGCTCTTTACCGGAGGGCTCATCGAAAACCAAGTGAAGGAAGCGGCGGCTCAAGAGGCGGCGGCCCAAGCTCAGAGCAGCAATATCGAACAGGCGCTCACGCAACAGGTCACGAACGCCTATCTCGACACCGTGACGTTTGCGCAGCAAATCAAACTGGCGGAGGAACTGGTGAAGACGGCGCAGGAAGCCTTGAGCCTGGCCAAGCAGCGGTACAAGCTCGGCCTCGGCACCATCGTGGAAGTGACGCAGTCGGAGGTGGGGTTAACCACGGCCCAGACGAAACTGGCCGAGGCGCAGTACGATTACAAGATCGCCGAAGTGACGCTCGCCTACGCCGCGGGCGGCAGCGCGCAGCTGCAAATCGACCCGACTATCCGGTGACAGGATGTTGAAAAGGTCCGCCGGTCAGATCAGTGCTCCGGCTAGCTGCCGGAGGTCGTGGAGGAAACCGCCGGCGGAGGCGGCAGTTTGCTGAGATCGATGACCACTTCGTCCGCCCCGTTGGCCAAGACTCCGTCGATCCAGCTGCTCTGCGTGCGCCGCATCGCTTCGTGCGGCTGGAAGAACAAATCGAACCCCTTCGCCGCCGTCGGCCGCATCGGATAGCGCCGGTCGTAGATCATCCCATAGGTGGGAATCCCGTAGACGATCTGCCAGTTCCCCAGAATCAGATGCAGCTCCGTGCCCTTCATGTACAGCCCGCCCGACGTGACGACACGCTTTGTCGAGGCTTGCGGCTCGCTCAGATAAAAGGTCACCCGCTCGTTGGGCTTGGCCTGAGCCAGCGCCTCCGCCAGCTGCGCCGACAGGAGCGCAATCTCCTGATCCTGAAACGCCGCCTGGTACGGCGCGTCTCCCGCAATCCAGCGCTGCAGCCAGATCCGGTGCTCTTGAATGACCAGCCCTTGCAACAGAGGCCGCAGCACTTCCGGCCCCAGCGCCGCCGGATGACTGTTGTGGCTCGGCGGCCACTCCACGAGATAGCCGCGATCTTCTTCCAGCCGCACATAGTTCACGGGATCTTCATAGATCGTCCGTGACGATACCTGCGGAATGGCGCAGCCGGCCAGGCACAAAAACAGAAGCGACGCGTAACGCGTGACGCGTGCCATGCGGGACACACACTTCTGCAAAGCGCTCATCTTCCCCACTTGTCACCCGTCACGCGTTACCTGTCACATTACTCGGTAATCGTGACCGTCATCTCGACGCGTTCGAAAGGATTGTCGTTCCCGTCGCGCTTCATG
>ERZ1292630.4220-Hain-H41-02um-R3-4220-length-12264-cov-5_pt1 | contig 12264 bp, 8 predicted proteins | sample MGYA00564408_ERZ1292630 | MGnify/ENA primary metagenome ERZ1292630 (study PRJEB36523, sample SAMEA6512641) | groundwater metagenome | collected 2019-01-08 | study: AquaDiva: Metagenomics assemblies of 32 groundwater samples | reverse complement strand
TAAAGTGCATATTGAAAATTTTTCTGATAAACGAGTGATCTTGTCAAACAACCTTAACGAGCTCGATTTACCGCCGGATACAGAAGTTTCTATAAAATTTAATGTGGGTACCGAGATTTTCTTTGCCAAAACATTTATAAAAAAACACATGAGTCGTAACTATTTTGATATATCAACTAAGGTTGTTCAGCTCAAACGCCGTAAAGAGCCACGCTACTTGATTCCAAAAAAATGGGCACAAACCGCGAGCATCGTACTAGGTACTATGAAGACAAAAAAAGAACTATTACTTAAATGCAGTGTTGTCGATATTTCTTTTTCGGGTATTCGCCTTGAGATTGCTAATACGCAAACTAATAATCTACATTGTCCAGCCTATAAGCGGGATGATATAATTAAAATAAAATTTCAAGTCTATAAGCGCGCTGAAGTTGAGGCGACTGCAATTATTCGATTCTATATAAATAAACCCGGCATGCCTGCATTTATTGGTCTAGAATTTGCCAATATGACAAACGTACAAAAAGAGCGCGTAAGTAGTATCATTGAAGACATTAGTCTATTTACTACCACTAATAAAAATACGCGCTAAAAAATCAACTAAAATATTTTAAAGACCCCATCAAATCCGTTGGCTAAATCATTCAGCTCTTTATTAATCATAAAGTTGGTGTTGTCGCGAGTTTTAAATATATCGCCAAACTGTCCCCTGAACGTCACTAACTTCTTAGTGGTCGTTGTAATTTTAAGGCCTACTCTATCCAAAGCATTTAAAAGAGTTTCTCGTCTTTCTGGAGTCAGTCTTTTTTCCTGCTTCCAGCGTTTGGCACTGATATCCAGCATGACGGAGTTTTCAGCGCGAAGAGTAGCTGGCGTTTTTCCAATGAAATCATTGATTTTATTTTCGATTTTTCCAGTGGCAATAAGTTGATCTATATTGTCGCGATACTGCTGATTTAAATCAAAGGCATTTCGGATCATAATCGCATTATTGGTGTCCATATAGTACGAACGAACATCCGCATTAGCTGAACCGACAATTAAATTATCCCCGATAAGTGACACCTTCGTATGTAGAGATTTTCCAACTCCTTCTGTCTTTTTAAATTCATAGTATTCTAAAGTCGGAAAAAATCTTGTATAACCGCCTGGTTTACGACTGTATTCCCTTTCATATTGGATCAGCCCTGCATAGTGATCAAACAATGCGCCCAATTGATAACGAGCTAACAGATTGATCGGGCCCAAATCTGTAGTTTCGGGTGAGTTCGTAATAAATGTAATCTTAACTTTTGAACAATCACCAAAATCGTTATTCATCATTCTAGCTATGCGATGAATCATGGCAGAGGGCATCAGCAGATAAGCTGAATCGATTATCACTCTCATGTTGCGATTTTCTTTGTGACTTATTCTACATGTTTGCTCTAAAGATCTGTACCAAGCGGCGTGTATGTTTTTATTATTCTTTTCTTCAGAGCCCAGCTTTGAACCGATAATTCTTTGCTTTGTATCTCTTTTAAAATTCACATTTTCTAAATAATCAACTTCTGCCGTCATTAAATCTTTGTCTGATAGTTGACCGAAAGATGGCTCAATTATTTTTTTGCCCGTATCGACGTACTTAACTTGATAACGTTCAATTGAATCTTTCATTTTTTGAAGTTCTAAATCCATACGATCAGCTGCACTTACATAACCCGGCATTTTAGGTAAAGTGTCTAAAACACACTGACCAAGCGAAGGGCCTTTTACTCTGCCAACGATTATACATTTAGCAACGGCTGATCCTGCAGGACTAAGTGTCTCTTGAGTGATGCGTTGTGTATTAGCTATGAAGTCATTGGGCGCAACTCTAAGAACTCGTTTTAAATCGGCCACAATTGTGGTTTTTAGCATTTGATCAAAGGAGGCTTCCATCACGTCTGTTCCGCCTCTGTCTGTCTTGCCCCAAAAATCAGTGTCTACGAAAATATACTTACCTTTAGAGCCCACACGCTCTTTCATGTGGTAGGAATCCTCAAGATTACGTCCGCCTAACATAAATTCTTCACCATCAATGGCCAGCAATTTATGATGCGTGTAATCGGTTAAGTGATCCCAAAGCAAGCCGTGATTTTCATTACCTTCAATACTTTTTAAAGGCAAACGTCCGGTCAGTTCATTTATGATCGGGGCCACCTTGTCGCCATAAATCAGTAGGGCCAGCGAAATTTTGATTCGCGCCATAATGCTGTTTTTTATAAACGCTTCAAAAGCCAACTGTGCTAGCTCAAGTAAGTCTTCTTTGTCTTCTTTAGCTTGTTCCGGCGACTTTGGCGGTTGTTTGTAATCTGCCAAATCAATTTCAGCACCGTAACCCAAAACTAATTTAAGAGCGGATATGTTTTTTCCGTATAGTCCTGATAAAAATATTTTTGAAAAAGCCGTCGGAGAATTTTTATCTGCCATCGCATTCAATGCTGCCATTTTTGATTGAAAGCAAGTGTCGTGGTTGGGCTTTTCTGTATCAGGGCAGGGCAAAGTTATATAGTTTGCGTCAATAATAAGTTGTGATCCGGGAAAATTATAAAAGTAGGTTTTAAGATTCCCTTGGCCTTCTCTTTCGAGCATTTGATACAAACTTAAATTTTTATAATTTGTAATGAAGTCCACCAACAATTTAACTTTGACCCCGCTTTGAGCTTTCTCAATCAAAGCCTTACTAATTAAAGACGTGGAGTCATCATTGCCATAAATGTAGTAAACCATTCGAATCTCGCGCTTGGCCTTTTGGATCAGACTGAGCTTCATATCAAACGAGGCATCGTTATCTTTTATCAGCTTTCCATCAATTAGTTTTACATTACTGGTTGTAATGTCCGCGATATCGTCTTTATCAAATAGTCGCGCATCATTACGCATTAAAAAATCATAACTTCTTCCCTGAGCTGCGATCGCTTCAACTTCAGGTTCTGCTGCGACCTTTCTAACTTCATGTTGACCAGTTACGTTTTTGTGTACGGAAACACAAGATGCCGAAAAATAAGATGCCGCCAGAACCATGGCAATTAACTTTTTGCTCATTAAAACCCTCTTTGTCTAATAATTTAAAGCAGACAAATATAGGATAGGGGAGAACACGGAATTTATAACAGTAAAAAAAATTAAAACAGACCTTTGTCTAAGTAAAAATCAACAGAGGGCGCCAATTGTTCAACTTTTGGCTTGAAGTGACTTCGGCAACGGGCTTCATAAAAATCCTGTGAGCCCACTTCAATCTGGGATTCAGCCGATCCGCCGATTTTTTGTGTGTAAGTTGCAAGTTCACCGCATTTAGTACAAATCGCTCTGTGCTTTGTAACATCTTCAGCAATGGCCATCAAAGTCGGAATCGGCTCAAAAGGCTGGCCCCTCCAGTCCATGTCTAAACCAGAAATAATAACTCTTAATCCTCGAGCGGCTAAATCGCGACAGACCTGAACAAGTTCCATTGTAAAAAATTGACCCTCATCAAATGCTACAACTTTGGTATCAATTTCTAGATAGTCCCAAATGTCATGAATACTGGCTAAAGGCAAAGCCTCAACCTGATTTTTATTGTGTGAGGTTACGTTATTCTGATGATATCTTTGATCAATAATAGGTTTGAAAACCTGAACTTTTAATTTGGCATATTGAGCTCTTCGAACTCTTCTGATGAGCTCTTCCGTTTTACCGCTGTACATAGACCCGACAACAACTTCAATCCATCCACTCATAAAACCCCCTCTAGCTACCTTGAAATTAACGCAAGTCTTAAGCCTTTTGTCGCTATATTTTTCAATACGTCAGAAATTTAAGCATTTAGAGTGACACTGGACCAACGTCCGTATTAGAGATTGCTCTATAAAATGATGACAAGAATAATTTTGATGCTTTTTTTAGCACTCCTTTGCACCTCAATTTCAGCCCCTAATAGGCAGGCGCTGGCTTTGCCAATATTTCGCTTAGATAGTGAATTGTCATCTTTTGAATACCAAAAGTTTTTAGAACACACAGAATCACGCCTTCCAAGCTATAAAAAATATTTTAAAAAATATTCTGACAAATACGATGTTCCTTGGACTTTGATTGCAGCTGTGGCTTACCAAGAATCTAAATGGAACGCCGATGCCGTCAGCTACACCGGAGTAAAGGGTTTAATGCAACTCACCTCCAAAACTGCAGAGTACATTGGTATCAATGATCGTGAGAATCCTTACGAAAGTATTCGTGGAGGAACTTTTTATTTAAAATATCTTTATGAAAAAACCCCGCAAAAGTTGAGTTCAAATCAAAGATGGGTCCTTGCTTTATCGGCCTATAATATCGGTTGGGGGCATCTAAAAGACGCTATTATTTTAGCTCGTAAACTTAAAAAGAACCCCTATAACTGGGATGAGTTCAGAGTTGTTCTAAAAAAACTAGAGGCTACAAAATACTATTCAGAATTAACTTATGGTTATGCACGGGGGAAAGAAACCGTGAATTTTGTTGAACATGTTTTTAATTATTACAATTTGCTCAACCATACCTTCAATAGGCCATCAACTATTGCAAGGTTCACGTATAAAAAATAATTCAATTACTCTACAGTTACCGATTTCGCTAAATTTCTAGGCTGATCCACATCATATCCCAAATTGTCCGCTAAGTGGTAGGCCATCAACTGCAACGGCACCACCGATATAATCGGATTGGTCATCCAGTTCGTTTTTGGTATTGATAGATAGTATTCACTCATCGATTTAAGAGCGGCATTTTCACCCGTACCGATTGAAATAATTTTACCACCGCGAGCTTTCGCTTCTTGTAAATTACTGATTGTTTTTTCAATCAACTCATCATCCGGGGCCACAACCACAATAGCCATATCTTTATCAATTAGGGCTAGTGGGCCATGCTTCATTTCTCCAGCAGCATAGCCTTCAGCATGCATATAGGCTAACTCTTTAAGTTTCAATGCGCCTTCTAGTGCAATCGGATAACTGACTCCCCGGCCTAAATATAAAAATCCTTTGAATTCATTTAATTTTTTTGCAGCTACTGAAAAATATTTATCGTAGGCCAAAACCAGTTCTATCTGACTTGGAACAGCCAACAAGTTTTTAACGAAAGTCTGTTCTTGATCCGGATTAAGAGAACCTCGAACTTTAGCAATTTGCAGAGCCAGTAAATTAACTAGCGTTAGCGTACTGGTAAAGGCTTTGGTGCTGGCAACTCCTACCTCTGTACCTGAATTCATATAAAGATGACCATGAGCTTCACGGTCAATAGAGGATCTCTGCACATTGGTAATACTTAAAGTTAAGGCGCCTTTTTCTTTTGCTAGACGAATCGCCGCCAGAGTGTCGGCTGTTTCACCACTTTGAGAAATGGTAATCACCAAAGTATTTTTAGTAATAATCGGTTTACGATAACGAAACTCACTGGCAATGTCGACCTGAACTGGAAGCCCGCCCACTTGTTCTAGCAGATACTGCGCAACGCTGGCTGCATAAAAACTGGTTCCGCACGCGATAAAAATAACTCTCTCAATAGATTTAAAAACTTCATCCGTTGGTTTTGCAAAACCTATGTTTTGTAAATTAACTTCGTGAGTTTCGGTATTAATATGAGGCCGCATTGCTGCCGCAACGGCGCGAGGCTGCTCGTAAATCTCTTTTAACATAAAATGCTTAAAACCCATCTTTTCAATTTGTTCCGGGTTCCAATCAACAGTTACGACCTGTTTTTTTAATGGAGCCCCAAGTGAGGAGTAATAATTGATTTCATTATCTGCAATATGAACTACTTCACGATCTTCCAGGTAAACAAAATCTTTAGTGTAATTAAGTGCCGCCTGAATATCGCTGACCACGAAGAATTCTTTGGTTTTATTTTTACTGTTAATTCCAACAATTAAAGGGGGGCCGTCCTTAAACGCAATCATTTCTTGCGGTGATTTTTCCCACATAACCAGCACTGAAAAGGCACCCATCAATTTACCCAGGGTTCTTTGTACCGCCAATAATAAATTTTGTGTCTGCTGAATTTCTTCATTAATTAAATGGGCTACAAGTTCCGAATCCGTGTCAGAGGTGATTTTTGCGCCTCTTGCTAAAAGATTTTTTTTAATATCCAAATAATTTTCTATTATTCCGTTGTGTACAATACTAATTTCGCCAACCTGATGCGGATGGGCATTTTTTTCAACGGCCGCACCATGCGTGGCCCAGCGGGTATGACCAATACCTAGATTTCCGTTAAAATCCTCGTTAATTAATTTATCTTCTAAATTTTTTAATTTTCCTTCGGCACGTATTCTTTTAGTCTTACCATTATGTAGAACCGCGACGCCGGCGCTGTCATAACCGCGATACTCAAGTTTTTTAAGACCTTCAATAATAATTTTTTTAGGATCCTGAGGACCCAAGTAACCAACTATTCCGCACATTATTAAGACTCCGATTTATTCTTTTTATCTTTAAATTTTTTAGCGTAGCCCTCTTTATTAACCTGAGCGCTACGCGCCAGAGCTAGGGCGCCATCTGGAACATTTTTTGTTAAGGTTGTACCTGAAGCGATTAATGCATCATTCCCAATAGTCACAGGTGCCACAAGCTGCGAGTCACTTCCCACAAATACGCGGTCACCAATAATAGTTTTATATTTCTTTTTATCTGCGGCGTAATTGCATGTTATGGTACCACAGCCAATGTTCACATCTTCACCGATATCCGCGTCACCTAGATAGCTCAAGTGCCCTGCCTTAGATTTTTTGCCGAATTTTACTTTTTTCATTTCAACAAAATTACCCACATGAGCCTCTTCGCCAATTGTGGTTTCAGGACGTAAACGCGCATAAGGTCCAATGCTTGCCTTGTTATTGATAACCACCTGCTCAATATAACAACCCGCCTTCATATGAACGCTATCACCAATAACTGAATCTGAAATAAAACAGTTGGGCTCGATAACTGTAAAGGCTCCAATAGCGGTTTTACCCCGTATAAAAGTATTCGGGTAAATAACACTACCCGCACCAATAATCACACTTTCTTCAATATAAGCCGTGTCGGGATCAATAAAAACCACGCCAGCTTCTAGTAGCTTTTTGTTTTTAGCCTGAAAAACTTTTTTAGAAGCCGCAGCCAACTCTTGCTGAGTGTTTACTCCATGGGCGACATCTGTATTATTACTAAGTAACGCCTGTGTTTTTAATTTATTTGTTAACGCCAGATCAATGATATCCGTTAAATAAAACTCTTGTTTAGAGTTGTTATTTTTTATCATCGGAATAAACTTTTGCAGCACTTCGGCTTTTACAATATAAATTCCAGTGTTGATCTCTTTAATTTTTAGAGTTTCAGTAGAGGCATCTTTGGTTTCAACAATTGAGACCAACTGATTGCCATTACGCACGATTCTTCCAAAATCACCCGGAGCTTCCAGTGCGACCGTGACGACCGCCAAATCAAGCCGCTGCTCTTTGAAGTCTGAAATAAAGTTTTTTAAATCCTGAACGGTAATCAAAGGGTGATCACCGTTCATAATAATCACATTCGATTCGATTGAATCGAGTTTTGCAGACCTGACAGCATCAGCTGTACCAAGTTGCTTTTCTTGTACAAATGTTTGTACATTCAGCGGTTCTAATACTGTTTTAACCAAACTTTGACCATGTCCAACAACGACTCTAATTTCTGAAATACCTGCAGACCTGCAAGTATTAATAATTCTAGCGATCATGGGTTTCCCGGCCACGGGATGTAATACTTTTGGTAGAGGGCTCTTCATGCGAGTACCCTGACCACCTGCGAGAATAATTGCTGTAAATTCAATGCTGTAATACTAAACAATTCAGTGCTATTCGTCAGTTACTTTTTTCTTTTATGGTCTTTTATTTCTAGTCAAATTGTGACTTTGGCTGCACACTGAAAAAAGATGATAAAAGCTATTGCAATTGATCTGGACGATACTTTATTGGACACTTCGAGTCTTTTGGCCCCAAAAGCCACTCTTGATGCTTTTAATTATCTAATCAAAAATGGCTTAAGCCTTTCTCTTGAAGAATGTGAAGCACAGCGAGTTGAACTTATAAAATCTATTTCCCACCGCGAAGTTTTTGAAAAACTAGCTCTTGATTATGGCAATGAAAATACAAAAAAAATTGTCGCTAAAACCATAGATTTATTTTACGACCCCAAGATTCCAGCAAGGCTGCCGCTCATAGAGGGCGCTAGGGAGAATATTGATTACCTTAAAAAAAAATATCATCTTTACCTAGTAACTGCGGGAACCGAAAGCTCCCAATTAAGTAAAGCCAAGGCCCTGGGTATCGAAAACGATTTTGAAAATATAATTATCGTAAATAGATTACTTAAAAATAGAAAAAAAGACGACTTTACTAATATAATTAAATCTCTAGGGATAGCCCCTGCTCAGCTTTTGTGCATAGGCAACTCCATAATATCAGAAATTACAGATGCACTCGCTGTTGATGCCCTTGCCTGTTATTTTGAACATGGTGAAAACCGTGGCAAAATCAGTCAGCTTTCGCGCAAACCTCAATATCATATCAAACATCACTCCGAATTAATCACCGCCTGTCACCTATGAAATTGAGATAAAATTGAGACTAAAGTCGAAACTTGCAATCCTAACTACAGAGAAGAGCCACCTGAGAGGCTGTTTTCCAGAACATGAGCCCTTACTTTTATCACTCCAAGATCTTAAAAATAATTCCTATAATATCGACATCCTGCTCTGCGATGGTTCACTTGAATACCAAGACGAAGATTTAAATATTTTAGCTCAGAAAAAAAACAAAGAATTCTCTAAGATGATTTATTTATTCAGTGAAAACTCGCAAATTAATCTGCATGTACTGGCGAGCTTAAAAAGTGACTTCTATTTTTACGAAAACGAACTCAATTCAAATTCCTTTTTGGATTTTTTACACTCGGAGTGGCAAATACTGACAAAAAAAGAACAAGACGAAACCTACTTAAATCTTTCGAGTGAACTTAATGAACAATACGAAGTTCTTAAAACAGAACTTGAAACCAAACTTTTTGAGAAATCTAAAAATCTTATCGAAAGTCGTAAGCAAATTTTTGAAATTAACAATCGTGTCGAAATATTAAGAAAAACTCTTTTTGCCACAACAGAAGTCAAAAGTTTAGAGGCGGCGGAAATTGTATTAAACGACCTTCTTGTTGGATTTAATCTGGTAACATGGCTTAAAATTATCAAAGAAAAAGATGTGGCACAATTCGAACATGACCTCAAAACCCAACTCGATTCAGTATTTTATTTCACCACAATTAAAATAAATACAGATTTTTTTAATATTTACATCTTTAAAGGTGACCGCCGGGCTTTTAAAAAACAGGATTTAAACTATTTCACCAAATTAACTGAGGCTCTGCAAATTAATTTAAATCGTTACAATAATTTGTTGTCATTGCAACAGAACGAACGTCTTTTTGATCTTGCGTTTCACTCATCGCCGCATCCGATTATAATTATCGACCATGATTACCAAATTTTTCAGGCTAATCTGGCCGCCGAAAAAAAGGCGGATGACACAAAAGATAACCTGAAATGCTTTGAACTTTTATTCGGACGAAATAAACCCTGTACTGGTTGCCGCCTTGGATCCAAGTTTGAAATACAACACGATGTAAAAACCTACGCTGTGCAATCCAGTAAATTCAATAACTCTATAAATAGCGACAGTAACTACTGGGTTCATTTTTACGAAGACATCAGTGAGCAAAAAGCCTTAGAAAGTAAGTTTCAGCAAACTGCCCGACTTTCAGAACTCGGTCTGATCTCGAGCTCTATCGCCCATGAGCTCAACAACCCGCTAGGTGGCATACTTTCTTATCTGCAGGTGATGAAATTAGAGCTCCCCGCAAACCACCCTTTTATTGCTGATATTAATTCACTGACTGATGCAGCTAACCGCATGAAAAAACACATCGAGGATTTATTATTTTTTTCCCGCAAAGAAGATCCAATCAAACTGGAGAGCGCCGACATTAGAGAAATTTTTCAAAAAAATTTGGATCTGATGCAGATGCAATTAAAAAAAGAACATATGCTTGTTTCCTACCAACAAGCACACAAATTAGAAATACAGAAACCTGTCCTCCATAAAATCTCAATCTTACATTTCAGAAATACCATCCACCTTGTTTTTCAGTTTTTTTTGCATAAGTTAAAATTAAAGCGGCAAAACAAATCAAGCTTTAAGGGCCTAGTCGAGGTTAAAATTTCCCAGGACCAAATTAATTCGTATTTAAGTTTTTCTTCTAACCTTGGACCACATGATCTTAAACTAAACTCAAATGATTTAAGCCTAATCACGCTTGAAAAAAGCATTTTAGACCAAGGATTTCAACTTGTTATATCCGAGCCACAGCCTTTATGGTTGCAGCTTTTAATTAAAATGCCTCTTTAAATTATCTTAAATTACAATCAGGCAATTTTAACCGAGCCTAGTCCTGAAATCGTCTGTATCATGCTGATTTTTTGACACGTATGTCAAAAATTAGATTAAACTGGTTATCAACATAGTTTTAGAACTTACCATGGAAGGAAGGTTCATGAAGCCAGCACGCGTCTTAATTTTGGATGACGAGTCAACTCTCAGAACAGCATTATTCAGATTGCTTGACCGTAAAGGGCATCAAGTTGTAACGGCGCAGCGCTTAGACGAAGCTCGTAGTTTTATGACTCCTGAAAAACCATTTGATATCGCCATCATCGATATGAATTTACCGGATGGAAACGGTCTGGATTTAATTTCCGAAATCAAAGCCATCTCAGCTTCGACTCAAGTTATTGTCTTAACCGGCTTTGCTTCGATTGATTCTGCAGTACAGGCTACGCAAAAGGGTGCTTTTCACTTTTTAACAAAGCCATTTAATGTTGAAGAACTGATGAGTCTTTTAGACAAAGCCTTATCTCATAAAAGTTTAGAGCAAGAAAACAAACAACTACGCAGCGAGCTGGGCACACGTTACCAATTCAATCAAATTGTCGGCGAAAGCGAAGGCCTTAAAGGCTGCTTGTCTTTAGTTGAAAGAGTGGCGGACTCTGACTCTACAGTTTTGGTTATGGGAGAGTCCGGAACCGGAAAAGAACTCATTGCCCGCGCCATTCATTATAATTCCAGCCGTGCAAAAAATCCCTTTGTTGCAATTAACTGTGGTGCGATACCTGCAGAACTTTTAGAAAGTGAGCTTTTTGGACATGTTAAAGGCGCCTTCACCGGTGCGATTTCAACTCGCATTGGCCGCTTTGAAATGGCTGACGAGGGCACCTTGTTTTTAGATGAAATCGGAGATCTTGACCCGCATTTACAAGTAAAAATCCTAAGAGCCTTGCAAGAAAGAACTTTCGAGCCGGTGGGCTCAACAAAATCTGTACAGGTTAACGTTCGTGTTATAACTGCGACGAACGTAGATTTAGATAAAGCTGTTAAAGACGGAAAGTTCCGAGAAGATCTATATTATCGGTTAAATGTAATTCCGATTGTTATACCAGCCTTAAGAGAAAGAAAAACTGACATCCCTATTTTGCTGAACCACTTCATGACACAATTTAATAAAAATAAGTCCAAAACTCTGACAGGGTTTTCGCAAGATGCTCTGAGATGTCTGGTTAGTTATTCTTGGCCAGGAAATATCCGTGAGCTGGAAAACTTAATTGAACGACTTAGTATTTTAAAAGGCTCCGGTTCAGTAGAAGTCAGTGATCTTCCACCGAAATACAGATCCACGGCGGCCAGTTTTGCCGAAACCGGCTCAGTTGATATACCCGAAAACGGTTTAGATTTTAATACGGCAGTTGATCAATTTGAAAATGCCTTAATTCTGAAAGCACTAGAAAAAACCGGCTGGAATAAAAATCAGGCGGCCTTATTATTGCGACTCAACCGTACGACCTTAGTTGAAAAGATGAAAAAGAAGGGTCTTAAGTCCAATGAACCCGATTTAGATATGTAAGCTTAATCTTCAATTAGTCATGACTGATCTTTACTGGGGGGACTTCCCCCAGATTTCTTTAAGTTTTTTATCCCGACCGCAACTTGTTCTATAATATTTATATCGAATCGGATTTTTTTTGTAATAATCCTGATGATATTCTTCGCCTGGGTAAAATGGTTTTTGCTCTAATAGCAGGGTGGCCACTGGAGAAGACTTTATCACAGCCTGTTTAATCAACTTATCTCTTACTTTTTCTAAAGTCGCTTTTTGCTCTGAATTAGAA